>ENA-UONT01000432-UONT01000432.1-human-gut-metagenome-genome-assembly--contig:-CS20-NODE-432-length-50613-cov-50.943115_pt1 | contig 50613 bp, 48 predicted proteins | sample MGYA00242459_ERZ724006 | MGnify/ENA metagenome assembly ERZ724006 | reverse complement strand
CCAGAAAAAATCGAAATTGATGCAAACGAAAGGGCAGTTAATGAAAAGTCTCAATGCTGCTTTTTCGTTTGCACCACCTTCGATTCTTTCCTTAACGATTTTAATGTTTCTATTATACCATAATGATACTATTATGAAAAATGAAAAAATAGTTCACGGTTTATATGCCAAAAATAATAAAAAAGTGTATCTTAAAAAGGCAACTTGCATATGCTATAATGGCGGTAGCTAAGAAAGAAATTATCAAATCCAAGCAGCACACCCCCTTTCTGTTGCCAGATTGGGTGCGACAACGTAGCTATTATATCATATATTCCAATTTTCTGGGGCGAAGAAGAATCAAATACAAACGTTTAATGCAATCAAGGCGTCAGTCCGGTATTTCCGGAACTGACGCCTTTTAAGCATTGGAAATTGTCAATGCCACTGTTTTGTCTTACATATACTTCTTCACAATATTCTCCACAATATTCTCCATTACTTTCCACTTATGTTCCATATCAGAGACAAGTTTAAACTGTGTCCTTGCCCGGTCCAAATTCTGCCCCGGTCTGTGAATTTTAAAATAAATGTCTCCCTGAATATAATCCATAAGAAACCTCATTCCACATTCATAGGTCATAAGCCTAGCGCCCATCGGAAGCAGCTTTATCTCTTCCTGTGAAAGTTTTCCACCACAGCCCTCTATAAAGCCCTTCGCACATGCTTCAAAAAGCTCTAAATCGCACCACACTTTATCCAGATTTTGTTCATCCTCTAATGCTGTACTTGCTCCAATCCGCACCGCATCTCCAAAATCATTCATGGCTACCCCAGGCATTACAGTGTCCAGGTCAATCACACATATTCCTTTTTTGGTATCCTTATCCATGAGGACATTATTAATTTTTGTGTCATTATGAGTCACACGAAAACTGATTTTCCCACTTCTCAGCAAATCCTGAAAGCAGTCCACAATTTCTTCCCTGTCCAATACAAACTGAATTTCCTCCCGGACCAAATCCACTCTGCTGCACACATCCTCTTCCACTGCCTTTTTGAATGTCTCAAATCTTTCTCTGGTATCATGAAATCCCGGAATTGTCTCATGAAGTGTTTTCGCCGGATAATCCGCTAACATACTTTGAAATCTGCCAAATGCCAGACCGCCCTCATAAAGTATTTCAGGATTATCTATCAAATCATAGCTTACAGTATTTTCAATGAATACATAAGCTCTCCAATACTCACCTTCCGAGTCCACGTAATAGGGTTTCCCGTCTTTTGCAGGAATGACATTTAATGTCTCCCTCTCTGGATTTCCACCGTTAGCTGAAATTTTTCTTTTTAAAAATTCAGTGACTCCAACGATATTTTCCATTAATTCAACCGGGTTTTTAAAGATACTCTTGTTCATCTGCTGTAAAATATAATACTTTTTTACTCCCTGCTCGTTTTCAAATGTAACACGGTAAGTATCATTAATATGTCCATTTCCCCATGGAATTTCTTCTTTATATACACCTTCAAAACAGAAGTTTGCAGCCGCTTCTAATTTTCCGCAGAGCTGTTTTGGATAAAAATCATTCTCTTCCAGCTTTTTCACTGCTGCCATAACCATTGGTTTATCTTCCCTGTAGGTAACTCCATACCACTTTTCTGTTGTAAGAAGAACTTTTACTTCTGCTTTATTGCTATCTAACAGTCTGCTGACGACCGACGGAAGATAATATTCACATTTCAGTGGATTATGTTGCAGACCCTCCTGCAGAAAATCACGAAATCCATACGCAATCTCTGACAAAAATCCCTTGCTAAATCCCCATAAATTCATGGAAACAATCGTATCTCCTGCCAAATCCGTATAACTTTTTCCATCATCTTCCGTATATGCAGCATTCTCTCCACGTTTTACAATCGTTGTATGTTCTGTTACACTGACAAGTTTTCCATCACCATCAATATCACAGACACCTCTTGCCACACTTCCATTCTCCGTCAAAGTATTTTTCAACTGATATCCTACCATTGCATACTGATACTTTTCATTATCTTCATGCACACTCAGATAATCATAAATCTGCTTAAATGCTTCTCTTCCATAATAGTCGTCTGCATTAATCACTGCAAATGGTCCGTCAATCATATCTTTACAGCTTAAAATTGCATGCGCAGTTCCCCATGGCTTTACTCTTCCGGCCGGAACTTCAAATCCCTCCGGCAGATTTTCCAGCTCCTGAAATGCATATCTTACTTTCATAATCTTTTCTATACGATTCCCTATGACATTATGAAAATCTTCCGCATTCTCTCTTTTTATTACAAAAATAACCTCTTCAAATCCTGCAAGATAAGCATCATAAATAGAAAAATCAACAATAATATGTCCATATTCATCTACTGGATCAATCTGTTTCATTCCACCGTAACGGCTTCCCATTCCGGCTGCCATAATTACAAGTACAGGTTTCTTCATATTCTTTATACCTCCTGATTAAACAGCGTACCATTTAATCTCATTTGCCTCTATTTTCAACGCAAAACTGCTTCCATCTCCGCGATAGATAACCGTATTCTGTGACTCGTAGGTATTATTTACAACACAGAATTTGCCATTTTTTACATATGCATGTACTTCCACATTGAAATTTGTACTAAACCACTGATGTAATAAGTTTTCGCCATGTGTACTCCACAAAATGCTTCGATAAAGAATTCTGCTGTTCTCAAAGCTATATGGCAGTCCACTGATATAGACCGAACGGCCCTCACCAAATTCATGCACAGCCATCTGAACTTCTTTGTCCCTCTGTACCAGAATTTCTGTTCCCTCATACGCAAACATATTCTTCTTGCCCTCTCCGAAGTCAACAGGCTTTGTTGTATCTGCAAGAATAAAGTGATTTTTGTGTTCTTCCCAGTTATACTTATCGTAGTTTAAGGTAAATCCGGTTTCTTTTTCCACACCAATTAAATCAGCAAGCTGCAGATAATGTCCCTGATACTGGTGTCCTGCCGGTTCCCCGACACCGATAAATCCACCGCCCCGGTAGACAAATTCACGAATGGCTGCGGAAATAACTGCATTCTCCCAGACTGCCCCGCCGGTGTGTGCCGTATCCCCGTCCCCGACATTGATAATGACATCAATATCCTTTAATATATCCTTATCCTTTAAAATATCATCAAATGAAATAAATTTCACATCAAACGGTGCGCCGCTTAATGCCTCGATAATTCCCGCATAACTGTAATTCTGTTTCTGATATAAGGCATGGTGTACCATATGGCAGCCCCAGCTGCGGATTTTGCCCCAGCTGTTTAAAACAGCAACCTTCTTCACACAGTATGGTGTTGTTCCTTTTGCATTCTCATATAGTTCACGGAATTCATTGCACACGCTCTCCACATAGTCCAAAAACTCCGGGAAATCTAATGCAAGCTTTAAATATCCGCCATATCCGATACGGTCGATTGGTTTTCTTAAAATGGCACGGCGTGCTGTCACCCAGTTTTCCTTTGCTTCCTTGACAGGATCTCCGCCCTCATGGAAGGTATCCGGGAAAAAGTATGGAAGGAATCTTCCTTCTGTATATTTTACACCTTCAATATCAGAGATCAGACGAAGTGTACTTCCGTTTCCAACGCTTCCTACCACTGCGTCAAGACCGATCGTTGCAAACTCTTCCATGAATGGTTCTGTTCCGATCCAGTGATCCCCCAAAAACATCATTGCCTCTTTGCCGCATTCATGTGTGATGTCAACCATCTCTTTTGCAAGCTTTGCAACTTCCCTGCGCTGGAATGCCTGAAAATCCTTATATTCTTTACCAGGTACACGATACTGATTGTTATAATATCCCTGGTCAATGATATATTCCGGGCGGAATTTATAACCCATTTCTTTTTCAAACTGCTCTAAAATATAAGGACTTACTGACGCGGAATAACCATACCAATCCACATATTTTTCCCGCTTTAACTCGTCAAACATCAATGTAAACTGATGGAAAAACGTCGTATAGCGAATGACATTGACATATGGATGCTCCTCGCAGAATTTACGCAGGCGCTCCATGGAATATTTATGTGTTTTCGGCTGCCGTACGTCAAACGTAATCTGATGTTCGAAATCTTTCCAGTCATTTGTCACCGCATTGTACATATGTACCGGATCCCAGATAATATATGCCAGAAAGCTTACTGTATATTCATGAAACGGTTCTGCCTCATGAATACAGACGCACCCTGACTCCTCATTATATTCCCACTGTTTGGTCGATACCACCTGACCTGTGGAACGGTCAACAACCTCCCACCATCGTTTAATATCATCTCTTGTATTGACCTGCATTAACTCATCCGAAATCCCCTTCATCAGAGGAATTTGCAGTTCGCTTTCAACAGCCGTATAAAATCCACTCATAATATAACACTGCTGCACCTCATCCGGGTTCGCCTTCGCCCACTCATTATCTTTTCTCGTGGTGTAGTAAGTTGCATAAATCTTTGCCCCGGTCTTTGTCAGCTCTTCCGGGAATTCTGTTCCGTCACAATCGCGGATTGCATCTGCACCCCAGCGTTTCATTAACTCAATTGTCTCTGGAACCACATCCAGATTTGTAGGAATTGTGACACGTCCTGTATTTTTCTCACTCATTTTTCTTCCTCACTCTATTTCATCCATATAATTACTTTCTTTTCTTCTTTTCTGCAAAAGGGCAATTATAAATCCACAATGCCATTAATAAACAGATAATTCCAATAAGCATAATTCCTAAACCTGTCATTTTTCCTGTCATACCCCATCCAAAAACAGACAGGCTTATTCCGGCAATAAAAAGAGCTGCCATTAAAATTATTCTGCATTTTGTGTGCTTTTTCCAAAATTCCATTTTAATCTCCCTTCTCATCAACCCTTTAAACCACCAACAGTCATTCCCTGTGTCAGTTTATTCTGAACACATATATATAAAATTAATGTAGGAAGCATTACTATTACAAGTCCTGCATACATAATTCCATACTGTGCTGCTGACTGCTGTGCCTGCATCAGATTTAATAATCCTACCGGTAACGTTTTCGGTCCCTTTGCCGAACTCATCAGTGTCATGGAAATGATATATTCATTCCAAAAAGAAAGAAAATTAAACAAGATTATCGTAATAATAGATGGTTTTGCCATTGGAAAAATAATTTTCCACATCGTTGTACTATAACCTGCTCCATCAATATATGCCGCCTCTTCATAATCATGTGCCAATGTTGAAAAATACCCCGACAACAGATAAATTGTAAACGGAAGTGCTGTTGCAGCATATACGATTGCAAGTATAACCAGATTATTTAACAGAAAACTTTTCCCAATTACTGATTTCAGCCAATTGTCCCCATCTCGCAGCATCAAAAAAATTGGAACAACAATGTAATTCACGTTAATAAAAAGACCACCCATAAAAGCCGCATTTAAAAATTTACTTCCTTTAAATTTAAAACGTGACAAACAGTAAGCTGCCGGCAGCGCAACAATTAAAAGAATTACAAGTGCCAAAGCTGTAACCAATACGGAGTTTAACATGTAATCTCCCATTTTTGCTGTATTCCAGGCATCAATAAAGTTCTGAAAATAAAAACCCTCCGGCAAAGTCCACGGATTTCCATAAAACTCTTTATTTTGCTTAATGGATGCCATAAACACCCATGCCACCGGAATAATAATACTGACTGCAAGCATTATTAAAACTAAATAGATAAAAAATTTATACAACCGTTCCGCAGAATTCGGATTTTTTTTCTCTCTCATATTTTCTCTCCTTAAAACTCCAGTGGTTCACGCTCTGTAACTTTATTTACAAGTGCAGACAATGCAAACGAGAAAATAAATATTACAACACCTATTGCCATACTGTATCCATATAATCCGGCATCCTTCTGTCCATACATATAGCTTAGTGACACTTCAGAAGCTCCGTTTGGGCCACCTGAAGTCATAGCTTTTACAAAAAGAAATGCCATATTAATAGTAGAAATAATAAAAAATGTTAATGTTGTACGAATATTAGTCCAGATCAACGGAATTGTAATCTGAAAAAACTGAACGAGCCTGCCTGCACCATCTAATCCGGCACTTTCATACAGGCTTTTCGGCACACTCGCCATAGATGCCATGTACATGACCATATAGTAACCAATCGCCTGCCAGATCATTGCAATAATAAGACTGACGATCACAAGCGATTCACCTTTCCACAAAATCGGGTTCTCCATTTTATGAAACAGTCCGATAATACTATTTAGCATTCCGTTCTCCGGCTTATAAATTGCAGAAAAAATACCTGCAATTACTACAACCGATAAAATATTGGGAATATAAAAAATAATACGGAAAAAATTCTGTCCCCTGATTTGTTCTCTTGACAGAATGCCTGCAAAAACAAGTGCAAATGCAAAGGTAACTATTGTAACAACAACAATAAGTAAAATCATGTTTTGCATGGACCTTATAAAATTAGTATCCGATATTAATGTTTTAAAATTTTTCAGGCCAACAAATGTTTCATTCGGTGAATATGCACCTTTTTCAAATAACGACATCCGGAATACATTTAAGGTAGGCAATATCATAAACACAAAAAATAAAATTACTGCTGGTGCTATGCATACCGCCAAAAAACCGCTTCGTCCTCTGGCTTTTTTCATACTTTCACGTTCCTTTCAAACAAACCGTACTATTTAAAATTCGGCGGACAAAAATTCTGTCCGCCGACTCATTTTTACCACTATAGCATTAAGGCAAACTAAAAACTCTTATTTCAAATTCGCCCGCATCTGGTCACTTGCCGAAATAATTCCGTCAATCCATGCCTGCTCATCCATATCGCCTGATACTAATGAGTTTACCGGGTCAAAGAATACTGTTCGCACTTCCACGCCCGGAATTGCTTCAAATGCTGCGAAATTACCCATAGCTGCCTTTGCTCCATTATCATAAATAGAGTAGAACATTACGTTATCACCACTTAATTTGTCTGCAATGCCTAATACTGGCTGGATAGCTCCTGCTTTTGCAAAAATTTCACATGCTTTGTCACTGTATAAATAAGAGATAAATAATTTTGCTGCATCCTGATGCTCTGCACCAGAAGGAATCCATGCCTGCTCAAACCATGTATAACTGTATGCATCTCCGCCATCTTTTACTGCCGGAAGAGCTGTCATTCCCCACTTAAATCCATCTGCACGAGGTGCTTCTGCCATTTCTCCAACGATCCATGTTCCATTTGGCATAAAGATTGCTTTATTGTCAAGTACTAACTGCTGATTCTGTGTGAAGTCCTGATCATTTGCCTGCGCAGGTGTGACCGGATTTGTGTACTCAGCTAACTTTGCAACAATATCAAAGCATGTCTGTGCTTCCGGAGTTTCCCAGATGCCTTCCGCATAATTTGTTGCTTTATCAAAAAATTCCGGACCACCTGCTGAATACATCAGTGCGTAGAAGAATGCATCAAAATAACCTGTTGTAGGATATGTAAATAAGTAAATTCCCTCTTCTTTTGCTTTATCTCCTAATTCCCACATTTCATCCCATGTCTTTGGAACATCCCATCCTTTTTCTTCTAAAAGACCTGCATTATAAAACAGACCACATGGAGAATAAAACATTGGTGCAAGATATGTCTTTCCATCACCATAAGGATTGGTCAATGATGTGTCTGTAAATCCTCCTGCAATCTTCTCTGAAACAAGTTTGTCTTCTCCCGGAACTTTCATAGATAAAACATCTGTAATGTCAGTAATCATATGTCCCTTAATAAACTGTTCCGTCAACGCAGCTTCACGTCCCGTGGCAAGATGAATAACATCCGGGTATTCGCCTCCCTGCATGGATGGTCCAATTACATCCTCTAATTTTTTATCTGTTGTAAGTTCTACTTTAATTCCGGTTTCTTCTGTAAATGCATCTGCCACTTTCTGCCACATTTCAGAACCATAAGCTGTCTCAATAGCAGCTACACTGATTGTTGTTCCAGCTTCTTTTGTCTTGCTGGTATCTGACGCAGAATTCTCCTTTCCTGAATCTGTACCGCACCCTGCAAATAAAGATGCTACCATTACCATACTCATCATTGTACATAAAATTTTTTTCTTCATAGTAACCTCCCATTTTTGTTATTTTTTACTATAAATTCTTATGTTTCCTTCCTTACATTTGTTATTATAGAGTACGCCATCTCTTTTTCCTATCCATATATTGCTCTATATTTTATAATTCTTGCTTTATTTTAAAAATCTTGTTATTTTGTTTTTTTCATTGTATACTAAGTACAACATCGTTCCATTTTAACTAGGAAATCATTGCAATTATGACATGAAAGGAGTGTATTTTCCATGAGTAACCGCAAATTTAATCTGGATAATGAGGTACAGCCGGAAATCCATTTCCGCCTGCTTTCCATATCAGCATCCAAATTTGAAAATGACTGGACTTCGTTTCCCCACAGCCATCATTTTACGGAAATCTTCTTTATTAAAGACGGCACCGGACGCATGCTGATTGAAAATGAATCTCTTCCTGTCTCCTCAAACAGCCTTGTCGTGATCGGTGCACAGGTAACACACACAGAGTTTTCCGATCCGGAAAATCCACTGGATTATTATGTGCTCGGGGTGGAAGGATTAAAACTGAATACTGACAAAGAACCGGAATACATTCATGTCCCGGCTTCTGCAAACTCGCCTTTTATCCGCCAGTGTTTTGAAAATATCCTGCGGGAAATGCATAACAAACAGGACCGCTACGCAGAGATCTGCCAGCATTATCTGGATATTTTAATTTTATATTTCTGCCGGAAAGACCATGTATCCTATGAAGTGGTGGATGCGCAGAACAGCAGCCGCGAATGCCACAAGGTAAAACGCTTTATCGAGCACAATTACCAGAGCATGATCTCTCTGGATTCGCTTGCCGAAAACTGCAGTCTCTCAAAATATTACCTTTCACACCGTTTTGCAGAGCTGTACGGGAAATCTCCCATCGCTTACCTGAACGAAGTTCGGCTGGCGTCTGCGCGTGACCTGCTGCTCACAACCAATCACAGTATCGAAGAGATTGCCGGATGTATCGGGTTTTCCTCTACCAGCTATTTTTCGCAGTCCTTCCAGAAAAATTTTCATGAATCGCCACAGCAGTTCCGCAAATCCCACCGTGTCAGGACATGACCATGTTTCATTTTTTACATAAAAAAATAATTTTCTAAAAATTTCCCCGAAAGAATATCATATCTTTCGGGGAAACTATGCCTATCAGCCGGATTGGAAAGAGAAAAAAGAAAATAATTAATCGGTCTTATATTAAAAATCCCGGAAATCCGCTTATCTGCAGATTCCGGGATTTTATAATTACATATGATGTGCCACATCTATTCTGATAAGTGCCTTCCTGAGTGCAAACTCTGCTCTCTTCACATCAATCTCTGCTGTGTGATTTGAAAGGCGCTGCTCTGCCCGCTCCTTTGCGGCCTGTGCGCGGTCTATGGTTTTTGTATACACCAATCTCTCCGTTTTGGGTATTGAACTCGAGGAAATCTGTCGCTCCCTTGTAGAACACCCTGTCCGGTGTGATTATTTCTATGTCAAGATGCGCTCGCTCTCCTGCGGTATAACCATCTGCTGCGCGTCAACAGTCTGCTGCGGTGTTTGAGTCTCCTGCGTCATGCTGTTATTTTCCTTTTCTTTATTTATCATTCCGGTTTTCTGCCTCTTTCTTCTAGACATTTTCTTCCTCTTGCAGTCGTTATCCTGCTATCCAAATGTTATCTGATTATTTTTTCATGTACTCTTCTATAATACAATGATGCTTCTTTGTCTTCTTATCATAGCTTATGCCGACAAGCATTTTCAATATCCTGCCGTATCTCCTCATTTGGAATAAACGCACAACTCTTTTTCTGATCAAATCCCAGATACCCTAAATGAACAAGATATGTTAAAACATCATCTTTATTTTTAAAGCTAACCGTATCATTCATAAAACTGCCAGTGTTCACCTTTATTTCTCCACCGGACAGCATCTGAATTATTGCGGTCTTTAATCCATCAAAATCCAAATTTATAAGTGGAACTATGACATCATAAGACCCGGTCTCTGACCAATAACTCTTTAAGTCTCCCTGAAGCATGTAATTTACTACTGCACGCGGATTGTATACATGGCAATCTCCCAGCATATATCCATCATACCACCGCTCTACCTGGCTAAAATCCCTGCCATAGCGATCACATATGTCTCTGACCTCATCCTCAGTAAAGCCAATATATGGGGACAAACGTCCCGCATATAACATGGTATATTCATCAAAATTATTAAGTGCCGACTGCGTCTTTAGCTTTTTTATCGGTAAAATTCCTGTGAGAAATGCAAGCTCTATATACTTTGTTGGTTCACTTCCTTTAAACATTCCGCGCATGAAATTGATATATTCCTCCTGAACTGAGGAATTTGCTGCTTCATCACGTATCAAAACATCCCACTCATCGATTATAATTACAAATTTATTGTTCGTCATACTGTTAATAACCGATAGAGCACCATACAATGTTTTCTGATCTCTTAAATCAATATCCTTGTACAGATCTGCCAACTCTGATATAACATTTTTATTTATATATCCTGATATTCTTTCCGGCGCACCGGCATCCATTAGTATCCACTGCATATCGAGATGAATAACATCATACTTGTTGAGATATTTCTCAAAGTATTCTGTCTGTGCAATGTTATAGTTCATAAATAATTCTCTGGAATCACAGCCCTTGCTGTAATATGCTGTAAGCATATCGGCCGTAATAGATTTGCCAAACCTTCTCGGCCGGCTATTACATATATATGCCTGCTTTGTTCCAAGCACACTATTGGTAAAATCGAGCAAGCCTGTTTTGTCTATATATATCTCGGAAGCTAATGCTACCTTGAATGCACTGTTTCCAGGATTTACAAATCTCCCCATTGCGTTCATCTCCTTTACTGCTATATATCTTCTATTAAAGCATATTTTAGCGGAATTTTCCATAGAATATGCGCATGATATCCGCAATTTTTACAAACTGCAAAAATCCCGGAAATCCGCTTATCTGCAGATTCCGGGATTTTATAATTACATATGATGTGCCACATCTATTCTGATAAGTGCCTTCCTGAGTGCAAACTCTGCTCTCTTCACATCAATCTCTGCTGTGTGATTTGAAAGGCGCTGCTCTGCCCGCTCCTTTGCGGCCTGTGCGCGGTCTATGTCTATCTCATCAGGCCACTCTGCAAGCTCTGCAAGAAATGTGACCTTGTCTCCAAGTATTTCCGCAAAGCCTGAATGGATTGCGGCTATTTTCTCCTCATCGCCATTATGGATAGTCACGATTCCCGGTGCAAGCACTGTCGTGAGCGGTATATGGTTTTTGTATACACCAATCTCTCCGTTTTGGGTATTGAACTCGAGGAAATCTGTCTCTCCCTTGTAGAACACCCTGTCCGGTGTGATTATTTCTATGTCAAAAATGTTATCTGCCATGAAATCACCTCACATTACTGCATCTTGGCACGGACTTCATCTATGCTTCCAACGTTTAAGAAATAGCTCTCCGGTACATCATCATGCTTTCCTTCGAGTATCTCCTTAAAGCCTCTGATGGTCTCGGCGATAGGCACATATTTGCCCTCGAGTCCTGTAAACTGTCCTGCTACGAAGAACGGCTGTGACAGGAAACGCTGCACCTTACGTGCACGGCTTACTACGAGCTTATCCTCCTCTGAGAGCTCATCCATACCGAGGATTGCGATGATATCCTGCAGCTCCTTGTACTTCTGGAGTATCTCCTGGACAGCGTGTGCCACCTCAAAATGCTCCTGTCCCACGATACGCGGATCAAGGATACGCGATGTGGATGCCAGCGGGTCTACTGCCGGATAAATACCAAGCTCTGCGATAGAACGCTCAAGTACTGTCGTGGCATCGAGATGTGCGAAGGTAGTCGCCGGTGCCGGGTCTGTAAGGTCATCTGCAGGCACATATACGGCCTGAACCGATGTGATTGAACCGTTCTTTGTTGATGTGATACGCTCCTGAAGAGCTCCCATCTCTGTCTGCAGTGTCGGCTGGTAGCCAACGGCTGAAGGCATACGTCCTAAAAGTGCTGATACCTCTGAACCTGCCTGTGTGAAACGGAAGATATTGTCCACAAAGAGAAGCACATCCTTGCCGCCTCTGTCACGGAAATACTCTGCCATCGTAAGTCCTGCCAGGGCAACTCTCATACGTGCTCCGGGTGGCTCGTTCATCTGTCCGAACACCATGGTGGTCTTGTCGATAACACCTGACTCCTTCATCTCGTAGTACAGGTCATTTCCCTCTCGTGTACGCTCTCCTACACCGGTAAATACTGAGTATCCACCATGCTGTGTAGCGATGTTGTGGATAAGCTCCTGGATGAGCACCGTCTTTCCTACTCCGGCACCTCCGAAGAGTCCGATTTTTCCACCCTTCTGGTATGGGCAGAGCAAATCTACAACCTTTATTCCTGTCTCAAGCATCTCCTGCGATGTAGCCTGCTCCTCAAAGCTAGGCGCAGGTCTGTGGATTGCCCATTTCTCCTCTGTCTGTGGAGGCTCAACCTCATCGATAGGCTCTCCGAGCACATTGAACATTCTTCCAAGTGTATTCTCCCCCACCGGCACAGAAATAGGTGCTCCTGTTGCGATAGCGTCCATGCCGCGGACGAGACCATCAGTAGGTCCCATGGCGATACATCTGACTGTATCGTCGCCCAGATGCTGTGCAACCTCAACGACCAGCTTTCCGCCGTTTTTCAGCGGTACCTCGACTGCATCGTTTATCTCAGGCAGATTACCCTCTGAAAACTTGATATCCAGAACGGCACTGATAACCTGTATGATTTTACCTACATTTTTATCTGCCATTTATAGTTTCTCCTTCTTTTTTAATTCATATGATACGCTTGCCTTTTTGGCCATTCACAGACACACATGCCTGCCTTCCCATGACCGGATATGCATGTATCACTCTATCGCATTAGCTCCTGCAATTATCTCAGTAAGCTCCTGCGTGATTGAGCCCTGACGCGCTCTGTTATATTTCAATGTCAGATCACTGATCATATCCTCTGCATTGCTCGTAGCAGAATCCATCGCCTGCATTCTGGCTCCGTTTTCACTGGCAAATGACTCCACCAGTGCTCCGTAAAACAGGCTTGTCACATATTTTGGAATAATAAGCTCCAAAGCCTCCTCCGGATTCGGTTCAAAATTCATGAGAATATTGGAGTCCTCTTTTTCATCTGCCCCACTCTCATCCAGCTCCACCGGCAAAAGCTTTATAAGCTTCGCCTCCTGTGTAACTGTGTTTTTGAAATGGGTATATGCGAGATAAATCTCCCCCACCTGACCGTCTGTAAATGCCTTTAACACTCTTTTGCAAAGTGCCGCAGCATCCTCGTAGGTCGGGTCCTCCATCATCTCCGGTGCACTCTCAACTATATGATAGCCCTTTGACGTAAGCAGCTCCTCGCCCTTTGCTCCCACAGCGTATATGTCGAGTTCTTCTTTTTTGAAGTCTCCGTGTGTGATGAGCTTTACTATATTGCTGTTGTATCCGCCTGCCAGTCCGCGGTTTGATGTCAAAACGACTACCGCCTTCCTTGGCGAATCACCGGCCTTTAAGTATGGGTGCTCCAGATTGCCGCTCTTTGCAAGCATCGAGCTTACTGTCCTGTACATATAGTTGAAATACGGATCTGTTGCCTCCGCATGTGCTCTCGCCTTTTGCAGCTTGACGGTAGAAACGAGCTTCATGGCCTTTGTGATCTGCTGAGTACTTGTAATACTGCTTTTTCTGCGCTTTATGTCTCGCATCGAAGCCATTTTACCACCTGCCTTCTACTAATATCCAACCGTCTAACGGAACTGCTTTTTGCATTCCTCGATTGCCTTTATAAGTGCCTGCTCAGTATCATCGTCCATCACCTTTTTCTCCCTGATTGCTTCAGGAATCTCAGGATATCTGGTATCAATGAAATCAAACAGCTCTGCCTCAAATCTTAAAATATCCTCGATTTTGATATCAATAAGATACTTCTTTGTCGCAGCGTATATTATGATAACCTGCTTCTCTACAGGCATCGGCTTGTACTGCGGCTGCTTTAAAATCTCCTTGATTCGTGCTCCCTGTGCGAGCTGCTCTGCTGTGCTTGCATCAAGCTCTGAGCCAAACTGTGAGAACGCTGCAAGCTCTCTGTACTGAGCCAGCTCTACTCGAATAGGTGCTGCAATCTTTTTCATTGCCTTTATCTGTGCCGAGCCTCCAACTCGTGAAACTGAAAGTCCTGCATTTATGGCAGGTCTGAAGCCAGCGTTGAACATCTCTGTCTCGAGATATATCTGACCGTCTGTGATTGAGATAACATTGGTCGGGATATATGCCGATACATCACCCGCCTGTGTCTCAATGATAGGAAGGGCTGTGAGTGAGCCTCCACCCAGCTTGTCTGACAGTCTCGCTGCTCTCTCCAGAAGCCTTGAATGGAGATAGAAAACATCTCCCGGATAAGCCTCTCGTCCAGGCGCTCTCTTTAAAAGGAGTGACAGCGTACGGTATGCTGCTGCATGCTTACTCAGATCATCGTAAACTATGAGCACATCCTGTCCGTTTTCCATCCATTCCTCGCCTATAGCGCAGCCTGAGTATGGTGCGATATACTGTAACGGTGCAAGCTCTGATGCTGTCGCAGCCACTACTGTCGTGTAGCTCATGGCTCCGAACTCCTCGAGCTCATTTACTATGGATGCAACCGTAGAAGCCTTCTGACCGATGGCTACATAGATACATTTCACACCCTGTCCCTTCTGGTTGATGATGGTATCTATCGCGATAGCCGTCTTTCCGGTCTGTCTGTCTCCGATAATAAGCTCTCTTTGTCCTCGTCCGATAGGAACCATTGAGTCAATAGCCTTTATACCGGTCTGAAGCGGTGTATCTACTGACTTTCTCGAGATAACTCCCGATGCTACTCTCTCTATCTGACGATATTTGTCCGACTGGATAGGTCCCTTTCCGTCGATTGGCTGTCCGAGCGCATTTACTACTCGGCCGAGCATCGCATCGCCTACCGGCACCTCTACCACTCGTCCTGTGGTCTTAACTGTATCTCCCTCGTTGATATTGCGCTGCTGTCCAAGTAAAACAGCACCGACATTGTCCTCCTCGAGGTTTAATACCATTCCATATACTTCCCCTGGAAATTCCAAAAGCTCTCCCTGCATCGCATTCTCAAGACCATGAATACGTGCGATTCCGTCTGCCACCTGAATGACTGTTCCTACATCAGCGACTTCGAGCTGGGAAGCGTATCTTTTAATCTGCTCCTTTATTACTGAGCTGATTTCTTCCGGCTTTAGATTCATGGAGCGCATTCACCTACTTTCAATTGTATTTTTGTCAAATCGCGGGTGAGTCTTTCTAATCTGCTGCTGACAGATGAATCCACCACTCTGTCCCCGATTCTGATTTTCATACCGCCTATGAGCGCGGTATCCACCTCAAAATGCATCTCAAATTTCACGTATTTTGTCGTGTCAAGAAGTCGTTTCTCCACAGCAAGCTTCTGCTCCTTTGAAAGCTCAAATGCAGATGTGACGTATGCTGTTCCGATATTTTGGTACTCCTTGACTCTGTCAAGAAAGTAGTCGAAAACTAAGGTAAGCTCTTTGTAATGATTCTTTTCTATAATCATTCTCATAAGCCCTACCAGCTCCGCTGAAACTCTTCCCCCAAATATTTCTTCGATGATTCTGACCTTTTCTTCTTTATCAATCTGCGGATGATCCATCAGCTTTGAGAGGTCATCATTTGCAGCAATGATTTCCTTTACTGCTGTTACCTCGTCAGACAGGCTGGATAGCCTGTTGTCCTCAAGGGCAGCCTCAAACAATGCATCACCGTATACCTTAGATACTAGCTTAGCCATGTTGATTCTCCCATTTCCTTAAGTGTCTCTTCAACGAGTGTATCCTGAATGTCTGTGGTGATCGAAGCTGCGACAGCCTTTTGTGCCATAAGCGATGCTATCTGTATCATCTCCTGCTTCATATCATCCATGGCATGCTTCTTCTCAAGCTCTGCCTCTTCTCTGGCTCTCTTTATGATGCGTGAAGCCTCTTCCTTTGCATCATCCACAATCTTGTTCTGGTTTTTAAGCGCCTTCTGTCTCGCCTCTGTGAGAATAGCCTCGGCCTCTTTATCGATGTCCTTAAGCTTTCCCTCGTACTCTGCCTTTAGTGCTGCGGCACTTTCCTTGTCGGCAACAGCTGTGTTTATATCGCTTTCTATCCTGTCCTGCCTGTCCTTTAACAGCTTCCTTGCAGGGTTGAAAAGCAGATACGACATCAGCATGAAAAGGAAAAATACTGCAACTGCCAAAAGTACTGTATCAAAGAGCAACTGCGCATCCAGATTAAACAAAAATGTATATCCCTGTGCTAACAACTTTTACTCTCCTTTCCGTTGGCTGTATCGCCGCACGGTAATCCTCTGCGGCAAACCGTAATATACTATCCGAGCGGATGAACGAAAAGTAAAAGTAATGCAACAACGAGACCATAAAGACCTGTTGTCTCTGCAACCGCCTGTCCTAAAAGCATGGTTGACATAATCTGTCCTCTTGCTCCCGGGTTACGTCCTACGGCTGCTGCACCATGTCCTGCTGCGATACCCTGTCCAACACCAGGTCCGATTCCGGCGATAACTGCCAAACCTGCACCGATTGCTGAGCATGCTCTGATTAAATCCTGTCCATTGATATCCATAATTGAATCCTCCTAAAAATACATCTTATAGTTTTACTCATCCGTCTCACATGCCTGTGTAACGTATGTCATTGTCAGCATACAGAATACATATGTCTGAATTGCTCCTGAGAACAAATCAAAGTATACATGCAGTACTGACGGCCACGCTATGGCTATAAACCTTAGCAGACCATATACCAGCGCCATGATAACAGTTCCTGACAACACATTGGCGAACAAACGCAATGATAATGAGATAGGAATTGCAATCTCACTGATAATGTTGATTGGCGCCCATATAGGCAGCCACGGCGGCAGTGGTGAACACATACCGGTCCAGATATCCTTTGCGCTTTGATGCTTAGCCTTATTGAATCTGATCATGAAAAATGTAATAAGTGCAAGCGCCAGTGTGGTTCCGTAGTCGGCTGTCGGTGGTCTTAAACCAAACAAGCCTGAGATATTACTCATCAGTATAAATATAAAAATCGTACTGATGTAGTTTACAAACCTCGGAGCCCACTTACCCATGGTTCCCTCAACCATCTTGTCGAGCATCTCTACGATGAGCTCGATGATATTCTGAAAGCCGTCCGGTACTTCCTTTGCTTTTTTAAGCTTCCTGTTTGCCACTATAGCGAATATGACCATAATGGCCATCACTATGAGGATACAGGCATGCGATGTGGTAATCCAGACCTCCTGACCGAATACCTTTATCGAAAAAATACCATGGATCATAAAGTCGATATTGTCTGCGTTACTTTCCAGTAAAATCGCCTGATTCACATTATCACCTCCTCCTTATTAAGTTTACCTGCTGTTTTGCTACTCTGTCTCCATTTCGCCGGCGGAAGATGCATCACTTCTCCCGGAAAATCTGTCTGTCACCTTCATAAATAAAGGCTGTAAATACGCTGAAATCTTGAGTCCCAGCATACCGACAAAGGCCATTATCAGATTTCCAAAATCAAATAGTCCCAATATAAATAACAGGACCGCAACAACAATATACCTTAAAAGTGATTTTGCTACGATCCTGCGATTGGCATCCTTTTGTCCATATATGGCGGTCGCGTCATATATGACTGTGGCAATATTGACAGCCATACCAACAGCTATCGCTATCCCATACCATAAGCCGATAGAATATGAAATTTTGTCTGTGACAAACCATACCCCAATAAGCTGCACAACAATCCCGTAAAAAACTATCCCAAATACAAGTCCCGGCAATGCGTCATTTATTCTTTTTAACATCCTTCTCTACCCTGCTAATACTGTCTGATATCTCTGTTTCCATAGTACTCTGCCTGCCCGGTGTGTGTCTGACGGCTCTGCCATCATCCTCTGACTTCAGGAATTTTTGAACCATGCGGTATATATTGTTTGCCCCCGCAAACGCTCCAATGAAAAACAATGGAACAGTTACCCAGTCCGCTCCGGTCTTTTTCCCAATCCACACACCGGCCAGTGTGCAGAGAAATATCGGCACAATCATGTTGATTCCAAACTGGAAAACCATGATAAGTGCATTCATTACCTCTTTCTTATTATCTCTTTTCATATACAAATTATTATATCATTTTTATTGCTTTTGTCTACATTTTTATGTGTAAAATGCATAAAAAATACATGCGTTTCATGTTAAATCACGTCAATTTGACACAACAATTGCAGTATTATCACTATTCACGACGATTACTCCCATGTCATAAGTCTCTGTGAGGTCCGGGCTGTAATCTGACAGCAATAACCATACAACCAATAAGTGTACATTACACCACAAGTGCTACAGCACAAGCGTCACCTCACGGCCTGTGTGCTCATACCTGCGAATTGTAACGCCCGCTGCCCTCAGCATCCTCTTTGAAGCTGTCACGCTGGCCGTGCCCTCGTATTTGTCACAGTCGTAGACTACTTCCCTGATGCCGGACTGTATGATTGCCTTAGCGCACTCATTGCACGGAAACAGGGTGACATATATGGTCGCTCCCTCAAGGCTTCCACCCCTGTAGTTTAAGATGGCATTGAGCTCGCTGTGTGTAGAATAGAAATACTTGTTATCCTCTCCCTCTCTGGCCCAGGTGAACTCATCATCTGAGCAGCCAAGAGGAAAGCCGTTATATCCCATGGAGAGTATCTTGTGCTCCGGGTCCACTATGCACGCACCCACCTGGGTATTCGGATCCTTCGAGCGCATGCCTGAAAGCATCGCTATGCCCATAAAATACTCATCCCATGAGATATAATCCTTTCTCTTTTCCGAAGCTCTCATATATACACCTCCATTCAATATGGTCTATCACACATTTTATTACTTGGTTCCGAAAATTCTGTCTCCTGCATCTCCGAGTCCCGGCACAATATATTTGTGCTCATTGAGATGATCATCGAGCGCTCCTATATATACATCCACATCAGGATGTTCCTCTGTGAGTCTCTTTACTCCCTCAGGAGCTGCAATTATGCACATAAAGTGGATGTTTTTCACACCGCGCTTTTTGAGCATATCAAGTGCTGCCACTGCTGAACCACCTGTTGCGAGCATCGGATCTACCACAAATACCTCTCTGTTTGCGCAGTCTGCCGGAAGCTTGCAATAGTACTCGATAGGCTCTGCTGTCTCCGGGTCACGATACATGCCGATGTGTCCAACCTTTGCGGCAGGGATGAGCTCAAGCATGCCCTCCACCATACCAAGTCCGGCTCTTAAGATAGGAACAACTGCAAGCTTTTTGCCCTTTAATTCCTTTACAGTGGCCTTACAGATAGGAGTCTCAATCTCCACATCTGTAAGCTCCAGATCTCTTGTTGCCTCGTAGCACTCAAGCATCGCAACCTCGCTGACAAGTGTTCTGAAATCCTTTGAACCTGTGTCGGTTCTTCTCATAATTCCAATCTTGTGCTGAATCAGCGGATGATCCATAACTACTACCTTACCCATAATATTTGTTCTCCTTTGTCTTATATTGTGTTATATTTGTTTGTCTTTTATGTATTTGCATTTAAGCGCTTTACCAGCTTCTTAAGCGTAGCCCTGAGGCTTTCATAGCACAGTCCGTAGCTTTGAAGTGTGCCGCCGTAAGGATCCAGTATCTCAAGCTCATCGCCCACATACTGTGAAAGCACAAAGACCTGCTCCGGGTCGATATCGGCAAAGCTTTCTATAATGCGCTCGCGCTGTGATGACTCCATGGTAAATACCATAGTACTCTCTGTGATATCCGATTCCTCAAGCTGCGTTGACACCATGCCCTCCGTGGAAATGCCATTGCTTATGAGCACTGCCTCTGCCTTCTGATTGACCGGCTCCGGAAACTGGACAACAAGTCCTCTCGCCTCAATCTCCATCGGCACCTTGAGTACAAAGTCGTTCATGATGCCCTTTGCCATCTGCTCCCTGCATGTGCCGGTCTGTGCGACAAAAATGATTTTGTCATACTTCACATGTGTGTCTATCACCTGATGGCCTGCCGCCTTTAGCATACGGTTCATGATGGCCTGTCCTATACGCGGTGTGGAGAAGCTCTCCGAGAAAATCACATCCACATCGAGCTCATCACAGTCCCTTAATATACGGTAAAGCTCATGGGCTATCGAATCCTCATCCGCCCTGCTTCCCATCGACAGGACAACATCTGCATCGTAAAACTGCTTTGTCTCCTCTGTCGCAATGACTGCTATCTTTTTGCCATCATCCCTGTGCGAAGCCACAAGCTCATTTATCTTTGCAATCACATGCTTTCTCGTACCGTCCACGATGACCATGTCAGCCTTTGGCGCATAGTGCTTGTACTTCATGCCGGGTGCCTTTGGCTTTCTCGTGTCATCTGCCGCTATGATTCCCGGATCTACGATAACCTCTTTGCCTAATACCTTTGAAAGCATCTGTGGTGTGATATAGCCCGGGCGCAGCACCATAGGTGTATCCTCTGTCAGGTCAATGATGGTGGACTCTATTCCTATGCCAACCGGTCCTCCGTCTATAATCATGGCTATTTTGCCGCTTAGATCCTCAGCCACATGTGCAGCCTCTGTAGGGCTAGGTCTACCGGATGTATTGGCGCTTGGCGCCGCGATAAGACAGCCGCTTCTTCTTATGAGATCTAGCGCTATAGGATGATTCGGCATACGCACAGCCACTGTGTCCATGCCGCCTGTTGTGGCATACGGCACTGCATCGCCCTTCTCCACTATCATGGTAAGAGGTCCCGGCCAGAAAGCATCCGAAAGCTTCCTTGCATCCTCCGGCACTGTCTTTGCGATGCGCTCCAAATCCGAAAAATCTGATATGTGTACGATAAGCGGATTGTCCGACGGACGCCCCTTTGCACTGTATATCTTCTTTGATGCCTCCGGATCTAAAGCATCACCGCCAAGCCCATACACTGTCTCTGTCGGAAACGCTACAAGCTCACCGGCTGCAATCAAATCACCTGCCTCCTGCATGAGCTTATGGTCTAAATTGTCCTGATCTATTTTTATAATTTTTGTTTCCATTTTATATCCTCACCGCACATACTACAGTAATATACCATGTGCAAACACTAGTTTTTCTAAATAATCATGTGTTTTTATTGTAACACTTCAGAGCCACCTCGAAAGCAGGAACATCTGCTGCTTACATGTAAACATGATGTATCAGCTTTTGTTCTCGGAGGTTCTGAATTGTTTTCTATTTATTATACAATAGTAACAATAGCATTTCAAGTTTTACTCAATATTTAGTAATTTTTATATAAGATTGTGTAAAAGTAAGTACAATTTTATTTGGCATTGCATTATTCTGTGTTTTGTACTACAATGCAGATAAGCCAATAACGGCGAATAATGATCATTATTTTATAAGGAGGATTTCATTATGGCATACGTAATTTCTGATTCATGCGTTAGCTGTGGTACATGTGCTGGTGAGTGCCCAGTAGGAGCTATCTCTGCTGGTGATTCACAGTACGTAATCGATGCAGATTCTTGTCTCGATTGTGGTACATGTGCTGGTGTTTGCCCAACTGGAGCAATCAGCCAGGGCTAATTTTTAGCATACTGTAAGAAAGAAAGACGACCTGTTATGGGTCGTCTTTTTTGTGTTGTAATCGTCTTTGTATTGTAATCATTTTTATACTGTAAGCGTTTTTTGCAGTAATTATTTTATAGCGTAAGCGTTGTCATGCATGCTCTACAGTCTCACCGGATTAAGCTCATGCGTATGCGTCTTGTCGCGCCCCTTCTTTCCCTTGGTGTCTGCAGCGCTTATTTTTGTATCTGCAGGCATGTCCGCGTTCCTTTTCCTTGAAAAAAGCCCCTTTCTACGCAGATTTCCGCGTATGGCAGCGTCCAGCTTTTTATATCTCTCCTCCTGCGCGCTGTCCTGTTCGCGCATCAGATAGTTCATTTCCTTTAATATCCGCTCCTGCACATCAGTGGATATCTGCTGACTCAACTCCTCATTGTTAAGTGCTATGGCTCTCCCCACGATATTGCTCATCAGCTCGCGAAACTCATCCATACGCTCATCTGCCGTGCGGCTTCGATATGTATGATTGTATCCCGGCAGTTCATCGTGATATGCCGGATTATACCCTGACATCTCCTGTTTCACCGTCTGATTTGTGATATTCGTGTAATTTACAGGCTGCACGGATTTTTCCATAGCCGCAGGATTCGGTGGATTTAATGGCTCACCCGGTGCATCCGAATGAAGCATATCGCGGATTGCACGAAGCTGATAGCCCTTCTCCTTGAGCTCCTTTATCCTTAAAAACTGCTTTATATTATCTCTCGTATAGTATCTGTGACCAAGTTCATTTCTGGGCACATCAAGTCCCAGCTCATCCTCCCAGTAACGCAACACATGAGTCTCCACATCCACGGCGGCTGCCGCATCGGAAATCATGTAACGTACTTTCTCCAAATTGAAGTCCTCCTGTCTGAAATTATATTTTATTCGCTATACGCTTTTGGCACATCGAAAAGAACCAGCACTGCGAAAAAAGTTATATCGCTGTACTGGTTCAATTATAGCCTTGATAGAACTCTCATTCAATTGGTTTCGGTCGCAACTTTCGACATAAGTGCACCTTGTAGTCATCCTCAACTATAAGCTGTGCTGCTTTGTTGCCGTCATCTTTATCGGATGTTTTTTTATTTCTTTATAGACCGTGGAAAATTTTTGGTTACCGTTCGCATCCGCCTGTGAGAATCGTTGTGATGTGAGTGGATTTAATCCCCTCTGTCACTGTCTGCAAAAGTATGCGGTATGTATCCTCCACAAGCTCACAGTCCGACGGTTCAATCCCAAGCTCTGCTGCTTTTTTAAGAATGAACCTGACCTTGTCATCATCATGCTCTACCGCATAGATGTCATCAAACATACCTGCATAGTATCTGTCTAAAAATCTGCGCTTTGCAGCTGTCTCGATTTTTGTGCCTGATGTGGTAAGCACATACAGCTTCGTGCCTTTTTCCTTTGCCTTCATGGCATACTCCTTTACCTGCATCACAGGACGGCACCACTCATATGTATCCTCACCATGCTTACTGCAGTAGTCTGCCCACTGCACATCTGACATTCCTATCTGAAATTTTCCGTTTACCTTGTAGCACGGACTGCTTAAAGTGCCGTCTACGTCTATGAACATTGCCTGCATAGTGTCTGCTCCTATATAGTTAGTTTATGCAGCTATAATAACATGATTATAGGGTCAAAAGGTATTTTGCCCCTCATTTATGATTAATCAGTGGAAATTTCCTTAATCCTACCTGCTCATATCATAATAGCGCGCATATATTCCGTCCTGTGCCAAAAGCTCCTCATGTGTGCCTCTCTCAGCAATTCCACAGTCAGCTACCACGAGAATTTCATCCGCATTTCTGATTGTCGAAAGTCTGTGGGCAATTGTGATAGTCGTTCTGTCCTTTGCCAGCTCCTCAAGACTTTTCTGGATAAAGCGCTCGCTCTCATTGTCAAGGGCACTGGTTGCCTCATCAAGTATTAGCACAGGCGGATTTTTAAGGAACACCCTCGCAATGGAAATCCTCTGCTTCTGCCCTCCTGACAATCTGGTACCTCTCTCTCCGACAAACGTATCATATTTATCCGGCAGTTCCATGATAAAATCGTGTATATTCGCCTTTTTTGCCGCATCTACAATCTCTTCCATCGTCGCCTCCGGTTTTCCATAGGCAATATTGTCCTTTATACTTCCGCCAAACAGATAAACATCCTGCGAAACCAGTCCAATCTGCGAGCGAAGGCTCTCAAGCGTGAGCTTTCTCACATCATTTCCATCTATTGTGACCCTGCCCTCCGTCACGTCATAAAACCGCGGAAGCAGTGAGCATATTGTCGTCTTTCCGCTTCCTGACGGTCCAACAAGCGCAATTGATTTTCCTGCCGGTATCTCAAAGGATACATGCGAAAGCACCGGTGTATCATCATCGCTATAGTGGAACGAAACATCCTCGTAACAGACATTTCCCTTTACATTTTTAAGCGGTTTTGCATCAGCAGCATCAACTATATCCGGCTCAGTTTCCACCACCTCTAAGAATCTTCTAAAGCCCGAAAGCCCCTTCTGCATCATCTCAGTCAGCTCTACAAGTATCTGGATAGGACTGATAAAGATGCCTATATACAGTGCATACATAGCAAGGTCGGATGCCTCCATCCTTCCATGCGCTATCAAAAAACCACCAAATACCAACGTAACAAGATACATCATCCCCTGGAAAAATGCATTTCCGCTCATAAAGCTTCCCATACATCTGTAATTTGCATCCTTTGAAATCAGGAAATTTTCATTACTTCTGTTAAATTTTTCCTGCTCGATGCGCTCATTGGCAAATGACTGCACCACCCTTATGCCCGCCAGAGTATCCTGAAGACTCGAATTAATATCACCGATTTTTCGCCTGTTATCCATAAAGGTTTCCTGCATTTTCTTATTCTGTCCATATGAAAATACAAGCATAAGCACCACAAGAATAAGCATAGGAACCGCAAGCATACGGTTTATCATAAACAGAAAAATGAACGAACCGATTATCTTTATAAGCGATATAAAAAGATTCTCCGGTCCGTGATGCGCAAGCTCCGATATATCAAACAAATCGGATACGAGCTTGCTCATCATCTGTCCGGAATTATTCTGATCATAATACGAAAAAGAAAGCTTTTCATATTGGTCGAAAAGCTCCTTTCTCATGTCGCGCTCCATCCTCGCTCCCATCATGTGCCCCGCATATGTCACATAATACCTGCACGCAGTCTGTATGATATATGCCACCAAAAGGCCTATTGTAATAGGAATCAGCGCAGAAACGATTTTTCCCGGTGCTCCTGCAAAAAGGGTTTTAGTCAGCGTGCGAAGCAGCTGCGGAAACGCCAGATCTATGGCACTGATTATTGTTGCGCAAAACAGGTCTATGAAAAAGACTGCTTTGTAGGGTTTGTAGTATTTGATGAATTTCTTTAATGTTTGCATGGTGTTCTCCTGGGATGTTCTTTTTAAAACAATTTGTTTCTCAACGTACATCATTATATATCGGTAAACCTATATATGCAATAGGATAACCAATGAAAATCTCACCGAATATTAGTATAATCCAAAAAGAAGCACATGCAGCTTGCCACCCTATCACCATCATTGCGATACAAATGAGGCTGATCGGTCTCAAACTTATACACCTGTCCCCTATGGATTTCCTGCACATGGTCGTGACACTCGACCGTCAGCACACCGTCTGTGACTGTAAGATACTCGCGTGTTTTCTCGCCGTGCCCACCGCTTGTATACACGCCGCCCGGCTCCACGTCGATACGGTATACCTCTACCTCCCTTGAGTCCTCGTATGGGAAGCAGGTCCATACCCTGTACTGTCCCAAAAGCTCCTTTGTCGGGACCAGATCATCCGGAGATATGAGCGCATAGTCCACTCTCGGCGGATCTATAAGTCTTTGAAACTCAATTCGCAGACCGCTTGTGATTTTACCAAGCACTCCGATAGATGGATTCGCTGTGCCCTTTTCTATCTGAGCAAGCATGCTTTTACTCACACCGGTCTGCTCCGCTACCTGATCTAAGCTCATACCCTTTGACTGGCGTATTCTTTTTAAATTTTCAGATACATTGTGTGACAGATAATCCATACTCATATCTCCGTTTTTGCATTTAATTTTCTAACTATACTGTTTATAATCATATAAGGTAACTATTCGGAATAGTTACCTTACATGTTTTGTATTTTATAAGTTTTACAGTGCCCTGCGATACAGCATCTCGATATCGCACTGGCGTGAAGCCCTTGGATTGACAGCAATGTTGCCGCTCTTCATGGCATCGACAGCCATCGGCTCTATCTTGCTTTCTATCTCTTCCTTTGTGACTGTTCCGTTTTTGCTGGCATTGTTGATTGCGATGGTCAAATTCTCCGGGATTCCGATGTCAGTACAAAGCTCCCTGATTGCATCTACCAGCATCATCGGCTCAAATTCGTCCGCATATGCAGGAATCGGGCTTATATCATTGTAGATGGTCAGATACTTGCCATGGTCTGCAAGTGCATTGTACTCTGCGATTACAGGAAGCAACACTGCATTTGCCACTCCATGAGGCACATCGAAAAATGCGCTGACCGGATGACTCATTGCATGTACATTTCCAAGCCTTGCAAATGAGAATGCTATTCCTGCAAAAAGCGAGCCTGTCATCATGGCTTCAGCAGCCTCGATATCGTTTCTGTTTGCTACAAATCTGCGGATATTTTTTCCGATAAGTGCCATCGCTTTTTCTGCCAGTGCATCAGAAAATGGCGAAGCTGCTGTGGATACATACGCCTCCTCTGCATGGATAAATGCATCAATTCCGCATGCTGCCGCTACGCTTGCCGGTGCTGTTGTGATGAGCTCTGCATCAAGTATTGCATATTTTGGCAATATCTCGTAGCTGAATACTGTGAGCTTATAGTTTCTGCTATGATCTGTGATTACAGAGAATGCTGTCACCTCTGAGCCGGTTCCTGCGGTGGTTGGTATCGCAATGAGCGGTACGATTGGTCCCGGCACCTTGTGTGCTCCCTCATAGTCTGTGACGCTTCCGCCATATTTGGCAACCACACCCACTGCTTTTGCCACATCCATCGGTGAGCCGCCTCCGAATGCCACGATAAAGTCTGCGCCCGACTCCAGGTATTTTGCTGTGGCTTTCTCCACTGTTGTGACAGATGGATTTGCCTCTATATCTGTAAAAGTGTCAGCTTTTATGTCAACTGATGCCAGATAATCTGCTGCCTTTTTTACAAGTCCCATCTTCTCAAGATGAGGTCCTGAAATGATGAGTGCATGCTTACCTCCAAGCTTTTTGGTTATTTCCGGCAGCTTTGAGAGACTGCCCTTTCCCACTGTGATGTCCTGTGGCACCGAGAAATTAAATGTTTCCATATATAATCTGTCCTTTCTGTTTCCTAGCTTGCTTTCTTTGCAAGTACCCTGTCTATTGCAGCATCGATAACCTTATCCAGTTCAACCTCATCTGCATCCGGCATAAGTGTTGCAGCATCCTCATCTGAGATGAGCTCAACAAGTGTACCAAATGACTCCTTGTATTTCTTTTTACAGAAGACGAAGAATACCACGCCGAGCGCACACCATGCAAGCACGATGCCCCACTCCTGGGCGATAAGTGATCCGCCGCTTCCCGGTATGCAGTACATTGCAACCATGAAGCCTGACATGATGACCGCCATCGTTCCAAAGAACTTGTATGCGGGAACCTTGTAAGGTCTTGGCATATCCGGCTTCTTCTTGCGAAGAATAATGAATGAAAGAGCAACCATGCAATATGCCGCGCAGCAGCCAAAGTTGCCGGCATCACTGATCCATACGAGCATCTTTCTGCCTGCAAAAGGTGCAAGCATTGTGAGAGATCCGATGAGAATCAGTGCATTGATAGGTGTCTTGTGCTTTGGATGAAGCTTTGCAAAAAACTTCGGAATCATATATGACTCTGCCATTGAGTACATGGCACGCGAGCCACCGAGCAAAAATGAGTTCCATGAGGTTACGATACCGCACATTCCGCCGACTATTATAACCTTTGCCATTATCTTTGTGTTGAATGCTGCAGCCATTGCATCTGCTGTGACAAGTCCTGTTGCCTGCTCTGAATCAACAATTGCCTGCGGGCTCATGACAAGACCTACCGCAACAATGACAAGTGCATAGAACACAACTGCCAGAACTACTGATAAGATAAGTATTGAGCCGATTTTCTTTGCCGGAACATTGATCTCCTCAGCCGCCTGAGGTATTACGTCAAATCCGATAAAATAAAATGGTGACAGTGCTGCCACTCCGATAATTGCCTTTACGTTCAGACCTGCAGAGCTGCTTGCAAACATCTGTCCGTCCAGGTTATCAACTGTTCCATTGATTACCGATGCAATTATCAACAAAATTCCGGCGCCACCAATAATACATGTGAGTACAGTCTGCAAAATTGCTGCTGTCTTTGCGCCAATAATGTTTATCATCATAATTAAAAATGCGATAACTATTGCTACAATTAGCCATGAAGCGTAGATATCAAAGCCTGCTACCGTATACAGGTAGCCCTTCAAAAAGCCCGGCCACAGATATGTGATTATTGTTGGGAAAGCGCACGCCTCAAAGCATGCCACACTTACATATCCAAGGATAATCATCCACGTACATATGAATGAGCCTGTCGAACCCATTGCCTTGTAGCTGAATACATGCTCGCCACCGCACTGAGGCATGGCTGCTGTCAGCTCCGCGTAGGTCATTCCCACGAAAAATATCATGATACCGCCGATTACGAAGCCGATTGCGGCACCGAGCACTCCGCCCTTTTCAATCCAGCCTCCGGTTGAGACAACCCAGCCCCAGCCAATCATGGCTCCAAATGCAATTACAAGTACGTCCCAGGCATTCAGGACTTTGTTAAATTCTGATTTTTTCTGTTCCATTACTTGTCACCTCCAGCTTCTGTCTTACTTTCATTCTCTACCACTTTTCTTGCCAGAGACTCAATAAGCTCCGCTGTGCCATCCACTCCTAACAGGCTGCTGTCTATAAGCATATCCCTGTTGTGTCTGTCGCCTCGGTTGCTTCCTGTCAGCGCCATATGACGCTTATGATAACGCTTATCCTTTTCAGTGATAAAAAGCTTTGCATCATCCTCCGACAAATTGTGGCTCTTCATTACGTTTTCAATCCTCACTTCATCCGGTGAATATATGAAAATACGTAAAATCGGTTTGTGTTCCTTTAGTATATAGTCTGCTGAACGACCGATAATCACGCATGACTCACGGTCTGATAATTTTCTGATTATGGTTTTCTGGACGTGAATTGCACGCTCTGTGAGGTCTGCATATTTGGAGAAAGAGCCTCTGACATCACCCTCTGCACCTTTTCCGGCGATAGTGATACCTTCCTCAACCTTTTCCATGATGTCCTTCGGAATACCGACCTCTTTTATAATTTCATCTACAGTATCCCTGTCATAAAATTTGATTCCCAGGTCTTTAGCAACCTTTTTGCCAATCTGGTTTCCTTTAGCGCCATATTCGCATCCTATTGTAATAACAAGATGTGCCATTTCGTTCCCCTCGCTTTTCTTAGTTGATATGAAAGTCGCTAAGGTATGCATCGACGATACCTTTTGACCCTTTAATCATATGTTGTTATATAAACTTGTTCCGCTTAGTTACCTATATTCTTTGTTTAAAAGAAGGGCGCACGAAGCTAATCGTGACGCCCTTGTCCTTTTATCCGGCTCGTAAAATCTGCCGCAATATATTCTGTTACCTGCCTCAAATATAATTCAAACCTTCTATGAAAGTGACTCAACAGTTTCCTTTATAATATCAAATGCCTTGTCGCACTCTTCCTCGCTTACGATAAGCGGTGGAACCATACGGATGATATGGCTTCCGATTGCTGTGATAAGCATATGACGGTCGAAGCAGCCATGCTTTACATCTACACCTGAGATTGTATCGTCAAACTCAACACCAACTAAGAGTCCCTGATGTCTTACCTCTTTTACGTGTGGAAGCTTCTCAAGCTTAGCTGTGAAATAATCACCAACCTTCTTTGCATTTCCGGCAAGATCTCTGTCAAGCAGCTCGTTTACTTCTGCAAGTGCTGCTGCACAGCATACAGGATGTCCACCAAAGGTTGTACCGTGTGAACCGGCTGAGAACGCTTTTGAAACCTCCTCTGTAGCACAGATAGCACCGATTGGCATTCCACCGCCAAGGCCCTTTGCCATAGAAACGATATCAGGTTTGATGCCGTAGTTCATGTAGCTCATTACAGCTCCGGTTCTGCACCATCCTGTCTGAACCTCATCGATAAGGAGGAGCATGCCCTTCTCATCACAGAACTCACGAAGTCCCTTCATGAATTCAGGTGTTGCAGGATGAACACCGCCCTCGCCCTGTACAGGCTCAATCATGATAGCGATTGTGTTCTCTGTGCAAGCATCCTTGAAAGCCTTTAAGTCATTGTAAGGAGCATATGAGAAGCCGTATGTCATAGGACCAAAGCCCACCTGGCATCCGTTTCCAGGCTGTCCTGTAGCTGACATAGCACCGAAGGTTCTGCCGTGGAAGCCATCCTTAGCAGTTACGATGTGATATCTGTTTGGACCATATTTCTCTATACCATATTTACGAGCCATCTTAATCATAGCCTCATTTGCCTCAGTTCCTGAGTTCTGGTAGAAAATCTTGTCCATTCCGATAGTCTTGCAGACCTTCTCAGCAAGCAGTGCCTGTGGAATGGTGTATGGATAGTTGAATGTATGCATGATGTCATCCACCTGATCCTTGACTGCTGCAACAACCTTAGGGTTTCTGCTGCCGGCATTGTTTACGGCGATTCCTGCGTAAAAGTCAAGGTATGGTGTGCCATTCTCATCATACAGATACATGCCCTCAGCAGTCTCAGCGATGAAATCGAAACGCTCATATGTCTCAATCATATACTTCTTTACTTTGTCTTTGATGTCCTGTGCTGTTAATCCTGTGTCTTTTAATTTCATAATATATTGCCTCCTAATTTAAATATCCTTGTGATTTTGATAAATAAAAAAGAGCAAAGTGCTTCACCGGTTAGCGTCTTTGCTCTTAAATATTCGTAATTAATATGTAGTTGTTTGTTCGTTTTCTTTTGTGTATTATTTTGAACAAGTAAACAATATCACGTTCAATATATTGTGTCAACAATTTTCATTAAAAATGTGAAATACCTCACAATTGTCATTTTAAAGACACTTATACTTAAAATTATAAATAAAAACTGTCATTTAACACTTAAAATATTATTTTATTGTAATATTTTGTGCATTATATTGTCTGTGCATTATTCTGTTGCTATGTTCCTTTTTCATCATCTATATGCATTATAAAGAACACGCTATGCATTCTTTACAAGCTCCTGTTTACGGAAGGTGCGGAACAATCCTATCTGCTCCAGTGCCTTTGCAATGCCGAAAAAGACAATTGAATCTATCGGCCACATAATAAGGTTCTTCAGTGCACGCATTGGAAGAATTGCCATAAGCGCCTGTCCATACAGCACCTGCAGACACAGAGTATTGAGAATGACATTGCAGATGAGCATTACTACAAACTTCGCAGCAAGCACTCTCCATATGGTAAGCTTTTTCTTATAAAAGAAACATCCATATAAAACACCTGCAAGCATTACAACAAGTGTAAGCTGTGGACAAAATGGTCCTGTAGGCTTCATCAGATACTTTATGATGTCAAGCGCTCCGTGGAAAACAGCTCCGGCAACCGGTCCAAACAGGTAATCAACGATACCATTTGGAATACCGGAAAAACCGATACGGATAAGCTGTCCATATTCGATGGAGAAATATCCAAGGATAACGGCAACTGCAGCAAGCATTGCCATAGTTGTGATGGTTCTGACCGATTTAAGCTCTCGGGCAGAATCGGTGAACAAAGTAACGAATTTTTTCATTAAAAAATTACCTCCTTTGCAGACCTCACCGAACTACAACAGGAGATAATTAATATCTTCGGATGCAGCGGGATGCGACTCATGTACCGCAAGATTTTCTTTTCGTCCGGGTGACAACTCCCTGTTCATCCGGCACTTAACGCACATGTGTCTACTCTGCTAAAATTTATTTATTTGTAACGTATTAAAGTATATCACACTCTAATATCAAATCAAGTCTTTTTATTCAATATAATAATTAAAGGGCCAAAATACCTTTTGACCCTCATATCTTATCGTATCCTACTATTTTATTTACTCTATCTTGGATCCGGACGATGCTTCATATCACGGATAGGAATATTGGCAACAAGTGCCGGAACCATTCCGTTGTTAGAATCAGACTCTGTCTCTGTGATTTTCACATCAAGAGCTTCCGCATCAATATCCATATAGCGGGAAATAACCTCAATGATATCCCTTTTCATCATCTCCATCATCTCCGATGAGCAGTTTGCACGGTCAGAAACCAGCACCAGCTTCAGGCGATCCTTTGCAACATTACCAGAAGATTTCTTTTTAAATAAATCCATTATACCCATGGTACGTATCCCCCTTTAATTTTTCTTAAACATATCCTTTAGCTTTTCAAAGACACCATGCTTCTGGTTTAAATCAAGGAAAGGAACCTCCTCGCCCATGATACGGTGGCAGATATTCATATATGCCTTTCCTGCAAGGCTGTCTGAACCGACTAACGGCTCACCACGGTTTGTAGAAATAACAATCTGCTCATCATCCGGTACTGCACCGATTAAGTTGACTGCAAGGATCTCTGTTACATCATCCACATTCATCATATCACCGCGCTTAACCATATCGACACGCAGACGGTTGACAATCAGATCAATGCGCTTCATCTCATTTGCCTCGAGAAGGCCAACAATACGGTCAGCGTCACGGATTGCTGATACCTCAGGTGTAGTAACAACAAGTGCACGGTCAGCTCCTGCAACGGCATTCTTGAAGCCCTGCTCGATACCTGCCGGGCAGTCAAGCAGAATATAGTCAAACTCCTCACGAAGCTCATTGATAAGCTCAACCATCTGCTCCGGTGTAACAGCATCCTTGTCCCTTGTCTGAGCTGATGGAAGCAGACACAAATCAGGATATTTCTTATCCTTGATAAGGGCCTGACGTATACGGCATTTACCCTCAACGACGTCTACAAGATTGTATACAATACGATTCTCAAGTCCCATAACAACATCCAGGTTACGCAGTCCGATGTCAGTATCAATCATAACAACCTTTTTATTTAACTGTGCAAGACCTGTACCGATATTTGCTGTGGTTGTGGTCTTGCCCACACCACCCTTTCCTGATGTGATAACGATTACTTCGCTCATGAACTTTCTTCCTCCTACGTTCCTAAATGCTATTTAAAATATTTTTAGTAATTGGTTCGATGTAAATATATCCATCCTTTGCGATGGCTATCTGTGCCTGCTCCTGCACCGGCTTTTCCTTGCGCCTTCCCCTGTGCTTCGGCTGAGGCTCGTCCGGACTCTTCGCAATCAAATCACCAATCTGAATCTGAATCGGCTGCATGTCAAGTGCAAATACAAAACAGCTCCTGTCACCTGTACATCCGGCGTGAACATTGCCCTTTAATGCACCAAGAATAACGATATTGCCCTGAGCTATAATCTTGGCTCCCGGATTGACATCACCTATGATTGTGACCGAAGACTCGCTGGTAATCACCTGGCCTGACCTGAGCGTACCACGGTAAAACTGCTCCGGAACACTGACTGTTGCAACATTCTCGCACTGCTTCTGCACTGCCTCATTAAATGCCTCAACCTGCTCCTTCATAATGGCTTCCTGCTCGGTACCACTCTCCACAATGCACAAAATCTCAATTGTGGTATTTTCCTCAATAGCTGCAATTATCTGCTGCTGTTCATCATCTGAAAGATGCCTTCCCTCAAATGAAATAGCAAGCTTTGCGTTTTTAAAAAAATTGGCGGATGCCTTAAACTTCTCTACAACTGCCTTTATCAAATCAGCAAATGACATATCCGCATCTAAAACTAAATTGATTCCATATTTATTACTCTTTATCGTAACCGACTGTGACATGAGTACCTCCAATATCATTTAATATGAAATTCATTACTCTTAATTATACATTTTTATGTGGCTTCACGCAACCTTTTTCTGTAGGCTTCATTAGGCTATACTGCCCAACAGACCTTTTATAATCTATTTCTGTTCTTATACTTATTTTGTAGAGCTACAATAATCCAGCCGGATTAGGATGTGTTTTAAGATTCCATCGACAACACCTCTTCAAAAGTCCGAACAATATGGGGAATCACAATCCGCTTATCTGGTTGCAAACAATTTTAACAACAGCCGCCGGAACCATAATACTGTTAGCCGCTTAATTGCAACTTTACAGAGAGCTGCATCAACAACCGATTATGTTTATATTAATTATTACCGGAATACCATTAACACCAATCCCCACAAAAGCACTTCTTATGGCACTCTCCATAGAACTAAATGAGCTTTTGCATCAGCCACATCTTCAGCCATAATTGTTAACGTCAAATAGATGGTCTGATACAATCCCTGTTTGACATCATTTACTTTATTCTTGATTACCTTGTTATAGCTTTTTCTCAATGAGTCATATTTGTTGTGTCGCATGCGATACAACACTTTCTCATGAAACTTCTTTTCATCCACATGCTCATTTGCTACCGAATAAGCAAATCTACACGGAATAGTCTTAAGTACCTTATCTATCCCTACGCATCGATACACCTAAATGTACTTTTGAAGGCTTCTTAATCTTTCTTTCAATTCCCATCACACTCCTTTTCCTATGCCCTCTAACTATTACTTGGGGTTTGAAAATGCTAATTACAAAAAAGGATTAAAAATCAATTGTCCGAGCCTTCATACCAATGGGAATAAAGAAATATAACAGGATACGCATAAAGTGACATGGTCTTTATGCAAAAAATCCGCTCTCCTATGTCGTGCGCATTAGGGTTACACCCTAAAACCCAATATCTCAATTTGATCATGCTTTGGCCGTAAGCGTCAAATAAAACAGTGTATAGATTCCTGCACTGGCTTCCGCCCCTTTCGGACTGCCGGAGAACAGCCAGTTCTTTCTGCCGATCACAAAGTGACGGATACAGTTTTCCGCAAGCGAATTACTGATGGAACAATTCCCGTCTTCCAGATAATTCCAAAAACCTTCACGGTTATTTAAGGCGTAATGAAAAGCTTTTGAAAGTTTGGATTTCGGCAGCTCTCCGATGGCACTTTTTTCTGCCCATGACCAAAAAGCCTCGAGAAGCGGTTTCTCGCGGATAAGACGTTCTTTTTTCTTCTGATCAGGAGGGAGCGCATCCACGAAAGCCCGGCGCAGATGCGTATAGCAAAGACATCTTTTTACTCCTGAAACTGCATTGTATCCGGAGTAAGCGTCTGTATGGATATAACCTTCATATTCCCTCAGAAACGCTTCCGGATATTTCCCGCTTCGTCCCGGTTCTTTCAGCACCTGTACATGTGTTTCATCGATATGAAGGTATCTCTGTTTCAGAAGTTCCAGCTTCAGACGGTGGACGATGTGTACAAGCCAGTCCCGATAGACAACCAGAAGCCAGTTTGACATAGTCGCTCTGCTTAAACGTAATCCCAAAGCCTCCCATTCTTTTTCCTGTCTGTACAGCGGGATGCTTAATTCAAACTTCTGGTGGATGAGCCAGGTGATGGTAGATGCAGATGCCAGAGAATGCAGGACGGGAGGATATGGCACCGGAGCCTTCTCCATATAAGGAGTTCCGTTTTTCCGGCACGACCTGCATTCATACGTTTCCCGGTAATGGTCAATCACCTTGAGTTTTGCAGGGATAAACTGTACTTCCGTGCGGACGAATTCTTCCCCTACTTTCACCATCGTACTCCCGCAGTTATCGCATATCTGTTCCCTTTCATCTATGGTATGGAGTACTTTGCTGTGAGGGAGATTTTTTACCAGTTCTTCCCGCTGACCGGTGTACTTCCTTTTACGTAGGTGCTTCTCTATCTCAACAAGCTCCGGTTCGTGTGCATCAGGATCTGCACAGGTTTCGATTTCATTAAAAAGAGACATCTGCCCCTCGATTTCGAGAGTAGATGTCTTCTCGGATTTTGTTCCATAAAGTTTACGGGTCAGGAAATCAACCTGCTCTTTCAGGAGCCGGACCTGCTGTTCCAGTTCTTTGATATGATTTTTATACTCCTGTTCCGTAGCTGACATAACCTGAAAACCCTTTCGCTTCGATAGGATTATTATACCATAGAATCGTCAGATTTCCCAGCATTTCTAAGGATTTTCAGTATTTTCAGACTTATGCGGGAGCCATTTCTGAACCGCCTTTGCCTGCTCCTTAGATTAGATTTAGAGTTTTTAGAGTCAACTCCCAAAACTCTAATAAATAGTTTACATGCAACAGCCAGAAATTTCGATACACCCTCTTATTGGACGCTTACCAACAATAAACGCTTGCAAAGGAATCTTGGAATTTTAACGCCAATGGAAAAACACGAAAATTACTTGCAAGCTACATAAAAACTGCCAGCAGATAAATTTCTACTGGCAGGAAAAATTTATATTTTTTCAATTGTCTACTTGATGGGGAGCGGTTCATTTCCCGACAGCCCCTTGCAAGTTAAGCTTTGTTATTTTTTTTTGATGAAGGCTTTTTCATTTGCTGATGCTGGAAGGTCTGGAGTTGTTCCCTTTGGAACCAGACGAACCTCAATTGCCTCGAGACGTTTTGCGTATCCTTCTGTTCCTGAAGATTCTCCATTCTTAGCCCATGCAAGCCATCCATAATCCTGAGCATGAACTCTGTAGTATACATCATAGTTCTTTGCTACATCACCAGACAGTTGGATCTGAATTGCTTCCAGACGTTTACACTGTCCAGTTGTTCCGGATAATGATCCGTTAGATGCCCAATTCTTCTCCCATCCAATATCCTGAACGTGAGATCTGTACTGGATTGAGCTGTTCATTGAAGACGGGAGTTTCATACGGATAGATTCCATACGTTTGCACTCGCCTTCTGTACCTGCCATAGCACCGTCATATACATATGCCTGTGTACCATAGTCCTGTACATGTGTCTGGTATCCGACCAGTCTTGCTTTCATAGCTTCTTTGATAGTACCAATAAGTTCTGGTGCTTTGTCCCCTTTGGTAACCAGCTGAATCCTGATTGCTTCAAGACGGTATCCGTAACCAGCTGTTCCTGCTTCTTCGCCATTCTTAGCCCATCCGAGCCATCCGAAGTTCTCGGCATGTACGCTGTAGTATACGTCATAATTCTCTGCAACTTCACCAGTCAGTCTGATCTGGATTGCTTCCAGACGTTTACACTGTCCTTCTGTACCGGATTTTTCTCCGTCTTTACTCCAGTTCTTTTCCCAACCGATGTCCTGAATATGTGTACGATATTCGATAGATCCAGAAACACCACCTGGTAACTTGATCTCGATAGCCTCTAATCTTTTTGCTTCACCAACTGTACCAGACGTTTGTCCGTCTTTCTTCCAGTCTTTTTCCCAGTCATAATCCTGACGGTGAACTTTGTAAGATACGGACATTTTTGTACTCTTTGTAGCTGTAGCTGTAAATTCCTTACCAGTTTCATCTGTGTATTTAGCAGTTGCTGTGTAGATGATCTGACTGTTCTTGTCTTCTTTAACAACATCTGCAGTTACGTCATGAGAATCTTTACAACGGCTGCATACGAATGTTGCAACAGCTGTATATCCTTTTTCTTTATCAGCTGTCCATTTCCATCCGTCTTTTTCTGAGACTTTGTAGTCATGACCGAGAGCAGCTACTTCTTCTGTCTTAGTACCTTTGTAATCTTTGCCTTCAAATGTAACTGTAGCTGTGTAAGTAATCTTACCTGCCTCTGTACATGTTGCGCCATCAGATTTCTCAGTTACTTTTGCATCAACTGTTTCTACATGTTTCTCATCATTTGCACATGTAAATGTTGCTGTTGCTGTGTAAGTGTTGTTCTCACCCTTTGTCCAGTTCCATGTTGGTTCACCATACTTATGGCCAAGTGCCGGTAAATCAACTTCTTTTGGATCTGCTGTTAATGTACCGATTTCCTTACCATCAGCATCTGTAACTGTCGCTGTTGCTGTATAAACATCTTTACCAGCTTCTGTACATGTTGCTGCTTTGGAATTCTCTGTATCCTTAACAACATTAACTTTAATCTGGTCTTCTGTTGGTTCATTATCACAAACGGAGCATTTAACACCTGTTACAGATGCTGTGCAATTAGTTACATTGCCATTGTCATCTTTAACTTCGTTCCATGTCCATGCACCTGTGTATGCATGCTTTCCAGCTTCCTTTGCCTCAGTAGTTGTTACAACATACTTCACACCATCAGCTGTCTTATCTGCTGCTTTGTAGTACATAGTCACGCCCTGTTCACATGTACCTGTATGGCCAGCAAGTTTAGCCGTTGCAGTTACTTTTTCTGCAAGAGTTTTCTCAATAGAATCTCTGTTAGCTTTGTTTGTTACATTTTCATCTGATTCAAGGAGACAATCCAGTTTATTGATCTGATTTGCACAAGTTTCACATTTCAGATTCTGGAATGTAACGCTTGTGTGATCATCGCTCCATTCAGCATCTGTTGCTGCATAAGCATGTCCTTCTGCTGCGTTCTTCTGAGCTTCATCCCAGATAGCTTTTCTTTTCTCGTATGTAGAATTAGCCTGTTCATATTTGGACTTAACAGGTTCTGTAATACAAGCACCGCACTCTGGGCAAACATAGTTGTCCGCTTCGTTCCAGTTACCGCTATCAGTCTTTGTATAGTATGTTTCATGGAACTTGATGTAATGATGTTCGTGTGCTGTATTCTCTGCTTCTACACGTGTGCCCTCTTTGATCAGACCACAGTCAGAACAACGTTCTTCTGTAAATGCATTACGTCCGCAGTATGCAGGTTCAGAAACTGTTTCATAATTATGAGAAGTACCTGTCAGTGTCTTCATATCAACTGTATCAACGAAGTTAGCTGACCACATGAACTCGTCATTATCATTGCTCTGACTGCCCATGAACTGCTGATACTTCTTGTAGTTTGTATAAGTCGGATTGTAATCTGTCTCTTCGAATTCATAACCGTAGCTGGAATGGTCAAGCAGTTTGCTCTTACCTGAAATGAACGCGAAGTTTGTACCGATTGAAACAACCAGTTCGTCACCCTTCACAGTCAGACCTGCGATTGGATGATTTGTGACAGTGAAATCTGCACTCTTTTCATCTGTTGTTGTAAATGCCATACCGCCAAATAACTTGGTTGTATCACGTTTTGCAGATACTGTGTTATATTCCTTCACAACGGCTACTGCACCGTCTGCAGGATTGTAGGAAACGATATCGTTGGATACGTTGAAGTAAATCTTACCATCTGTATACAGTGCTGCTGTCAGACCGATGGATGGGTAAATGCTCTGTTCATCCACGAACTGTGCATACAGTTTTGTCAGGAGGTCGTTCTTCACCATCTTACCGTCTTTGAGAACGCTTACAAATGTATCGTTGTTTTCCTTGTCTGTGAAATTAATCAGTGTCTCATAATCGCTGTCGCCATCGCCTGTATCCTTATTTGTCAGTTTATGACGAACAATCTTGTACTCTGCAGCCTTCTGGCTCTGATTCATGCTTGTACTGTTTACTCTGTCAAACAGGTCTGTCGAATCATACATATAGTAAGCATAACCATCTGCATAGTAAACATTACTTGCTGCACGAGCCATCCATGCTTTTTCATATGTTGTATCTGTTGCTTCATTCTGATAAAGTGATCTTAAAACACTAAAGTTATCCTGATACAATTTTCTTGCATCTGTATCGCTGAACAGGAAGAAGACATGGTTCATATCACCATCTGTCTCGACACGGTCACGACTCATAACTTCTGTGTAGACATCTGTATAACAAGGGTCTACATAGTACCACTGACCATCCACCTTGACTGCATTCCAGTAATGGTCGGAACCGAAGTCTTCCTGTTCTTCGCCATACATTGTAACGTTGGACTGGAAGGAAATTCTTACAAGGTCAACTGTGTAGCCTGCATTGATATCCAGTGTCTTACCATCTGAACCATAGTACAGTTCTTTGGCTGTCTTCCAGTTATCACATACTTCTGAAGTTGTACCATCATCTGCTGTAACAGTTTTCTTGCTGTCATAACCTTTACTTGGATCTTTAAGATAAATATCTTTATCCAGGCACTGCACAAGATATGAAAAAGCTCTGGAGTAACCCAGACATACAGATGTACCCATACCGAATGCACCAAACTGAGTACCTTCCCAATAGTTGATGACACCAGTTGTCATACCGGTTGCAGCCTGATTCGTAGCGCTATCTAACTGCTGCTGAGTAAGCTGCTCAACAGTCATCGTAACGCCTTCAGAAACCTCAACGCCTTTTTCTTCAGCATTTTTGATAAATTTATCTGCTTCCTGCTTCAATGGTTCTGCTGCGTCTGGAAGGTTTTCTTTCACAAATGCTTCCGGATCCTTCTCGATAGCTTCTTTATTAGCTTCTACATATGCATTCGCATCTTCCTCAGACTGTCCAGCCTTCACCAAAGTCTGAGCAATAGCTTTTTTATAAAATTTTACAAGCAAATCCTTCTCAATGCCTGCATAAATCTGATCATGGAAATTCTGTTTGATCTGTGGTTCGTAAACCTTATAGATCTCATTGTAAACTTCATCCTCATGCTCCTGCTTCTGAGGATCCTTTGCAATCATCGGCTTGTCATCATCTGATTCCTTACCAGAGTTCATGATGTAGGACATATCAAATGTATTGTTATGGGCCAACCAGTCATTCAGAACAAGCAGCTTCTGTGCCTTTGTCTGTGCACCTGATGCTGTAACTGCAGCAAGAGCTTCATCTCTTGCATTTGTTACATCTGGACCATAATACTTAATACCTAACTTATCACCATATGTGAAAGTAAAGATCATACCTGTCAGGTCATCGTAGCTCACCTTGCCATCTCTGACATCCTGAACAGATTTGCCGTCTAAGGCAAGCATCTCACCAAGGATACCAAGACCATCTGTATCATCGTTGAAATCCAGAAAGAATGGATTCTGAACACCGAGTACATTAGCATTGGCTGACCACTGATTCAGATACTGCTGATACATACCAACAACTGTATTAATCTGGTCTGCTGTCAGCTTCTTGGTTTCAGCCTGTTCATCTGCTTCATACAGGTCTGCTGTGCTGATATTAGATTCATTGGATTCTGTGCCGGCTTCTCCGCCAACCATTTCGAGATCCCCCAATGCTTCACGCAGGCTCTGGATTGCCGGATCGCTTTCATCAATCTTTATATCTTTTGTAAGTGCTTCTGCTACTGCTGCATTAGCACCCTTGAACTGGATGACTGGTGTCTGTATTGTAATACCTGAAATAGTTACTTTATTTTCATCATTATCTGTCTGGGCCACAGCATCATTATCTGTGTTTGAAGAATCAGTAGTTGCTTCTGTTGCATCATCTTCTGTCACAGAATCTTCTGTTGCTGGATCTTCTGCCTCATTTGTATTGGTGTTATCCTGCACGGCTTCTGTAGTATTTTCCTGCACTGCTGGTGTTTCTTCATGTGCAGGCTCTGCAAAAACTGTTGAAGGCACTACACTGAATACCATTATAGTAGAGAGGAATAAACTCAAAAGCATTTTACTTCTCTTTTTCATAATGTCTACCCTTCCTTTCGTGTTTGTATTAGATAATTCATATTATGTTTTTTGTTTGCCCCCACCTCATTTCCATTGTATTTTATTTATACTCCACCCTCTATTATATGCTACTGTAATTCGTATTTTGCATATATTTTTGCATATAATATAGTAATTAGGTATTTACTTTAATATATCACTGCTAACTGTTTTGTTCAAGACATACTGACGTTTTTTAGCACAAAAACACATCGAAAAGTCTGGTTTTCAGGTTTCTGGCATGTATAAACGTAATAAAGAAATTCCCCCGTATCTTATGATTTGTTAAAATACGGGGAATCATCAAGTTTTTTCTTACTTATTTATATAGAATTTACATATTGATGCGACAGAGGAGTCTTTTTTAGTTCAGTTCCTCAAGAATTGCTGCTGTGAGTTCTTTTCTGTTTGTCTTGAAGTGGAAATACGGTCTTTCCTTGATTACGCGGATGTCTACCGGATATTCATATTCTTCCAGTGCATCTGCAAGACCTGCTTTTACTTCATCCAGACTCTTTGTTTCATCAAGGATTACAAAGAAATATGGAAGGAAATATCCTTCATGATCCTGATCTGGTACAAAGCAGAAGAATCCATCTTCTACACCAGCTACACGTACTGCTTTTGTCTCCATTCTCATCATGTAAAGTTCTCCGCCACCGAAACGCTTTGTTGTTCCACGTCCAAGAATGTATACAATTCCGTGTTCATTGATGTAAGCTTTATCTCCCGTATGTAACCAGCAGTTCCCATCTGGATGATTGATCAGTGTTCTTTCAGTAAGTTCATCACCTCTCCATCCCGCATAGTGGAGCATCATAGCAGGACCCGTCATACATAATTCTCCGATTTCTCCATAATTCAGTTCTTCCAGATCCTCTGAGAATACTGCCATAGTTGTTGCCGGCATTGGCATTCCAACGCATCCGTCTACCAGCGGGAACATCGGATTTGGAAGTGTAAAGTTTGAACATCCTTCACTCTGACCATATCCGGCACTTAAAGTTGCTTTAACATTATGCTTATGGAAGAATGCTTCTACTTCTTGTGTTTTCCTTTCGTTCATTGCTTCAGCTCCGGTTCCGATACTTCTTAGATGAGACATATCGTAATCTTCCGGAATTCTGTCACTCTTCATAAGCATTTCACAGAACATTGGAATCAGTGCCCAGAAGTTTGGCTTCTGCTCCATAAATGCGATATCAATATCTTCCAGCGGACAGAACGGATCAAGTACCATAATCAGTCCTGCTGACAATGGGAAGATTGCCATTGATACAGTTACTGCAATCAGTGCAGGTGGTAAGATTGGCAGCCACCATTTTTCCGGTACATCTGACGGCGGAATAAAGATGGACATCTGGAATGCAGTTGCTACTATATTAGAAGAAGAATGAATAACTAATTTAGAGATTCCTGTGGATCCGCTTGTATATGCGCCAAATACTGGTCTGTTCACATCTTCTTGTGCCATATAGTCTTCTGTATAATCTTTCCCAAGTGCCAGGAACTCGTCCCATGTAAGATCTCCTTCTGTTGTCTCTATCGCACCGGTATATCTGGATGCAATTTCTTTTTCAACATAGTCCGGGACAGATTTTCTATCTGCATAATCATATGGAGAAACCTTAATTACACGCTTCATTGGTGTCGTTGCACGGAACAGATCTTCATCTGACTTTGATGTATAATCCATGACAAATGCTGTCTCTGATTTTGATTTTCTGATTGCAAAACATAATTCTTCTGGAATGTCATCTCTGCAGATAATTGCAGCTCCGATTCTTTCTGCTGCGATCAGAAGGATAAAATGTGCCGGAACACTTTGCAGAAATACAGGAATTCTGTTTCCTTCACCAAATCCAAGTATCTTTAAAGATTTTGCTGCTTTATCAACTTCTCCCCAGAATTCTTTCCATGTAATTTTGTTTCCGTAATATTCAAATGCAATTTTATTTTCGTCTGGATTTTTTGCTCTTAAAAACGTTTCAACAGTTATTGTTGGCACTTCAACGTTGCGCAGTGCTTCTGGATAAAACTGTAACCATGGTTTATCAACGCTCGCTTTTCCAGTTAATGTTGCTCCTGTATTTTCCATAATTATTTACTTCCTTTTCCGATTATTTATTTGTTTTATAATGACGATTCGTATTCTATCATGGATATTTTTCCTTTTCAATAGAAGTGGTGAATTTGGCATATTGAATCAAACAAATCAACTAATTCATTTTTTTCAGGATTTCATTCAATAGGAAATTTTTTGTATAAATGTTCTTGTTTTCTTATTTTGTATGCAGTACACTAAAATTATAATAGAAGAGAGGGGCTTTTGATTATTATGAAAGAAAAAAACAGATTCAGTGTTCTGTTAGAGCATCTGACATCTATGGCCAATTTAAAAAATTATGTACTTGCCAAAGCTGTGCAGTATGATGAATCTTATATAAGCAAATGGATTAGTGGAAAATCACTTCCAACAGAAAAAAATCACGAAATTATTTTGCAGAATATCAGCCAGTGTATTGTTGAGGCTCTGACTGATGATAACCGGGACACTTTTTTAGAAGAATATCAAATTTCTGACGTTTCGAATCTTCAGAAAGCGATTTACGATCATCTCGAATCTGAATATACATATGTAAAAGAACTTCAGGTAACAACTGGTTCTAAAGTGGCTACTAAAATTTCATATTATCCGGAACTTACACTGGATCAGTTTATCTTTAAAATGAAACATCCATCACTCCGTAAAGTACAGTCGCTAAATATTTATGCTATGGTAGATATTCTGAATATAGACACGAATTATCAGCTTTTAATTGCTGAATTTAACAGCATGCACAATGACATAGGACTTGTGCTTCCAGGAGTTCATTTTTCTTTAATGATTGATTTGGAATCGTCTTCAGATAATCCGGTTTATACGGCTGGTTTCCTGATGAATTTGCTTTCAAATCTTTCGAATATTGATTTTAATCTTTATTGCGGAACACAGGCACAGAAAAAAATGGTTTTTGCGATTAAAGATATTTATTCGCTTTCAGGTATGTTAGTTGATCAGAACCATTGTCTTGCTGTTACAACAATTGAAGATTCGTCTCTTTCAACGGAACTTTATTACAAATTAAAATTACTTTGCAGCAAAGAAACATTGCTTATTCGACGGACATCTATTCCTGAAATGATTCGTACTTACGAATATGAGCATTCACTGTTTGCCCGGAATTCTTCTTGTCTGCTTGGACATTTTACAGAACATTTTCTTCCAACTGATTTACATAATGAGCTGCTTGATAAGTATGGCTCTTTTATAGGAAAGACATACAGACCTGTACTTCAAAAAATGCATTCTCTGGTATCGCAGATACTTGCTGTTACACCGATAAGAGCACTGATTTATGCTTCTGCATTTACAGATTTTACAGTTACTGGCGAATTGGATTTCTATGGTTATCGAATTCAGCTTTCGCCGGAACAGCGTCTTCATTTTTTTAAGCATATGAAACATCTGCATGAAATTTCAAATGCGCTTCAGATTAAGATTTTGCCGAATGGTTTGCTGTCTGATTACCAGCATATCCCAAGACCGACACTGTTTTTTGCAGATGAGTTTTCTTATTTGCGTTTTAGGAGAAATACACCGTATTACAATATCTGTATTCCGAACAAAATTAGTTTGAATCGAATTTTTTCGGCCTTTTACGATACCGTTTGGGAGTTTGAATCCTGTATTGCACCGGATGCATATCTTACTCATGCAATCCATTCTGTAGAAATTTTGCAATCAGATGCTTCAGGTGATGTGCACAATTAAGAGAAGTCAAGTGGGCTGTTGCAAAATAGATGAGTAATCATCTATGGAGCAATAGCTCCATTTTTATGTCCAAAAGCAGAAAACGGACTCCGAAGAGCCCGCAATCCATGGTATAATTAAGTATGACCAAATACATAAAATACCATAAAAATTATACCGAATTCGGCGAGCCTTATCAACTGGTTTTGCCATTAAATTTGGAAGGTCTGGTTCCTGATGATGATTCTGTCCGACTGCTGAGCCACGAATTGGAGGATTTAGATTACAGTTTACTGTATCAGGCGTACTCTACCAAAGGCAGAAATCCGGCAGTGGACCCAAAGACCATGTTCAAGATCCTGACCTATGCTTATTCCCAAAATATTTATTCTTGCAGAAAGATTGAAACCGCTTGTAAACGTGATATTAACTTTATGTAGCTGCTTGCTGGTCAGAAAGCACCGGATCACAGCACGATTGCAAGGTTCCGTACTGGATTTTTGGCAGACACCTGCGAAGCCCTGTTTTATCAGATGGTACGTCGCTTGGAACGAATGGGCGAACTATCAAAATATCCTGAGTGAAAAGGGGATCTTATACCGGATGAATCGCTCGATATGATGCTGGGATCCTTTCAATTACTACTGGGGATGCCGAAATTTGCTATTCGTGCGACAGCCTCTTTTCTCTTTCAGGCTGCCTGTAACCGTATTTTTTCAGAAGCGGTACGGTTTCTGGCATTATTTTCCATATTTTCGCGGCTGGTCGGAAATACCTGCGAGGTAATCGAGACTGCAGTCGTACGTCTTTGCCAGCAGCATCAGCGAGTCCAACGGGATCTCACGAATGCCTTTCTCATACCGGTTGTAGGTGTCCAGATGGCTGAAAATCTTCCGCGCCGCCTGTAACATCGAGTAGCCTCGTTTCAGACGGAGCTCTTTTAACCGGATCAGCATTTTCTCCCGCTCCGGCGTTTCTTCTATTTTTCTGTACATGAATGAACTTCTTTTTCCTGTCCTGCTTCGTCTGCGGCTTTTTCCGCCTCCGGTACGTATCCCGGGTTGTCGTCGTATCCTTCCAGGAAATTGTGGCGGATACCGTGCTGTTTATAGCCGACTACCGTGTCAATATTGACATTTTCCACACTGCGGAAAATATTGCTCTCGACAAACGGATTCACCTTTTTCAGATTTTTGATCAGTTCTTTGATCTCTACGCGCTTGGAGCGGTTTTCTTCATTGTTACAGGTTGTACACGTATCTGTGAATTTGCAGGCACACTGGATAAAATGCAGACCATTGTAATCTCTCCACGCCTTGATATCGTCCTCACGCACCAAATACAGCGGGCGGATCAGCTCCATGCCCTCAAAGTGGATGCTGTGAAGCTTTGGCATCATCGTCTGTACCTACGCACCGTAGAGCATTCCCATCAGGATCGTCTCGATGACATCGTCATAGTGATGGCCGAGCGCAATTTTGTTGCAGCCAAGCTGCTGTGCAAAATGGTACAGATGGCCGCGGCGCATTCTCGCACATGGTAAACGGAGTCAAAAATATCGGTCTCAAAAATAGTAATCGGAATATGAAGACTCTTTGCGTTGTCCTCGATGACTTTGCGGTTCTCCGGGCTGTATCCCGGGTCCATGACAACAAATTTCACTTCAAAATCAAATTTGTTGTGGAGCTTTAACTCCTGGAAGCATTTCGCCATCAGCATCGAATCTTTTCCGCCGGAAATGCAGACTGCGATTTTGTCCCCCGGTTTTACCAGCTCATATGTGTTGATCGCCTTTGTAAATTTGGACCAGATCGACTTTTTGAACTTCTTGCGTAGGCTCTGCTCCACGTCTGCAGCAGATGATCGTCTTTTTCGTCCGATCAATCGCATCGCTGGTCTCAATTTCTTCTGTCTTCATCGCAAGCGCCCCCGGAATGGCTCCGTGGGAAATCTCTACTGCGTCGCGGATATCCACGATCTGATAGCTCGACGGATCGAGTTCTTTTAATTCTTTTATTGAAATACTGGTACTCATGTAAATTTTCCTTTTCTTTCTTCTTTTGATTTACTTTTTGCGGATGTCTGCCATCGTATTCAACAACAGTTCCCGTTTCCAGAACACCAGGCCTGCACTTGCGAACAGAATCGCATACCGCAGGATCCTGTATGGGAACAGCAGATTGCAGATTACGCTTACTCCAATCAGAAATGCGGAACATGCCAGCAGAAATCCGGCATCCATCAGGTTTTCCTCAATGCCTTCTGCCACCAGAATCCGTTTGCTCACCACATAGTGTCCAACCGAATACAGAATATAGCATGCCAGCGTCGTGTAACCGGCTGCAACATAACCGAAAATATGGATAAAAATAAAGTTCAGCACTACGTTGGCTACCGCTGCCGCCCGTGCCTGAATCGAAAGAGAGCGGTATTTTGAAGTAATGTTCATGAAAGAACTCCCTGCTTTCAAATTATTTGCGAGTTTTTGACGATTCAGAGCCATGCGAAATGGAAGAAAAATTGCGAATCATGGTTACATGAATGAGCTATTTTTGTAGAATTTCATATAGCGAGAAGCAACATCGAGATGCAGCGTAAGCGGAATCAAGATGGGGTTCTGAATCGTTATGTGTATTTTATGATACCAGCTCTTACATAAAGGTTAGTTTTTATCTGTCTGCGGAGTTTTCTTACATTCCAGTTGCATTTCATACACTCTGTTTCGTAAAAAAATCGTTCAAACGCATCATTTAATACCATAATTTCTCGAATATGTGAAAAAGACAAGTTATTAACTAAAACATCTGGATCTGGTACAAATTCGTTCGACACTGTCGAACTTTTTCCAAAATCTGGTAATTTAAATTCGCTCGACACTGTCGAACCAATTTGAGGATATACTTTATAAAACTGTCTACAAGCCTTAAAAAGCGTATAATTCATTCCTTTTTGATCAATTTGCTTTTCCAGATTTTTCAAAAGATGAGAACCATATTCTGCTCTGTCGCTGCCATCTTGTTCGTATTCAACTATATAATAACCAATCGCCCAATTGCGCAATGTCATGAGCTGATTTACAGCTGATTTACAGCACTTTTTGCTGCTGAACTTGCTTTATCATTTATTTGCTTAATACTATCTGCAAGCAGTTCAAATTCCATTGCATTACCTCCAATACATTGTCCTAAGACTGTTATAAATTCGCATAGACACAGTATACCACAGCTCCTGTGTCTATGCGATTTCTTTGGCCAACTTGACCAAAAGTTCTCTCATATGTTGACAGCAGGCACCCGTAGCCGTGCTTTTCAGCACGAAGAAAGGCCCTGACTCTCCAAAATCATTATCTGGAAAATCAGAGCCTTCCGGCTTGGAAATAGCCTAGCACGGCTACCCCTACAGTAAACATATGCAATTACTCAAAATACTAATAATTATGGTAAAATACTAAAAAGGCTCACCAGAACACACACAATATTCTCTAGTGAACCTTTTTATTCAATAAGCTCAAATCTAGTTTAGTGCACGCACCGCCCTAGTAAAAACCTCTAACGATTTTTGTTCTATGAAAGGTATTCTACTCTTTCCCAACACTCTTGTCAACCATCTACTGCAAAAAATTTGTATGCTTAGGATTTTTATTCTTTTTATCTATATACTTTATTATACTACAGATAAACGAATATGCTTCCTTTATATAAGGATTTTTTTCAAAATAAGATTTATTCTTTTTTATTATTCCATCCTCATCACAAAATAGATGACAAATTTCTTCCATTTTTCTATTTCTGGCTTTTTTTGTTGCCGATACCTTCATAACATCGTTATACACAAAAAGTAATGTTACAAAGTCATGAATAACCGGATTTTTCATCATAGCATCCCTGTTATCCAACTCCCGAAATTCAGGTATCTTTCCGAGTATATTTGCCAGCTTTTTTGTTTTACTCTGAATATCCGCCTCTGTATTTGGATGGTACTGCAGAAATAGCCTTACTATATTATACCCGTCTTCTTTCGGATTATCACTCAAATCATTCATTAATCGTACTTTTAAGTAATGTTCTACATCTATTAAACTATTATACGCCTACCATCGACACAATACAACAACTGATTGTACCTTGTTTTCTACGTCTCCGTTTTATATATAAACTATGCATTTATGACCAAAGTGATAATGTCAATTCGAAATCACTATTTTCAAGCCAAGCAACTTACTGTTTGCCAAACTTTTTCTATTACTTTTTTCACCATCACATTTACAATTCGTGAATTACTCACCTTTATGAGGTTCTTCATTATTATCCCTTGTAATTTTTGAACTTCCACTGTCATCCTTTGCTCTATAAAAATATTCCTGTCCATTTAGTTTAAATTGACCATCATAATTCTGCATCCTCAAATTCTCCTTTATTATTAAAATCTCTGTTCTATATGTAATTAAGCCCCATCAGACAGATTTCTCTATCCAATGGGGCTTCTATGTCATATCGTCTGATTCCACATCATTATATTGTTTTCTTACATCAAACTCTGCATCGTTTGGCGTAAAATTGGCGTATTTTTGTAATTTTACAAATTTCCACCAATAAGGTACATCTCGTTTTTAGTACAGCTTTGCACCTGCTGGAATGTGGTTATCAACCATAAGAAGATGAAGTTCTTCATCCTCTGAATCCTTAAGATTGTTTACTGCTGAAAGTAACATACCGCAAGATTCAATTCCCATCATCTTTCTTGGTGGAAGATTTGTGATGGCAATAAGTGTCTTTCCAACAAGCTCTTCTGGCTCATAATAAGCATGGATTCCGCTTAAAATAGTGCGGTCTGTGCCTGTTCCGTCATCTAAAGTAAACTGTAATAATTTCTTTGACTTAGGAACTGCTACACACTCTTTTACCTTAACAGCTCTGAAATCTGACTTGCTGAATGTATCAAAGTCTACTTCTTCCTCAAATAAAGGTTCAATCTTTACATTAGAGAAATCAATCTTCTCCGGCTCAGCTTTTACCTCTTCTGAAGGCTTAGAACTTACGCCATTTTCATCCTTTACGCCACCAATGCTCTTCATTGTCGGGAGCTTTTTCGCTCCTGCTGTAAAGAGCTGTAAGATGATTTACATTTCTT
>ENA-UONT01000411-UONT01000411.1-human-gut-metagenome-genome-assembly--contig:-CS20-NODE-411-length-54121-cov-11.245903_pt1 | contig 54121 bp, 46 predicted proteins | sample MGYA00242459_ERZ724006 | MGnify/ENA metagenome assembly ERZ724006 | reverse complement strand
AATCGAACGGGAGGAAAAGAAAACATGCGATGAAACGCATGTTTTCCCGCCCCGGCGAGAAAGCGGAGCGGAGCGATTCCCCCAGGGGCTACCAGAACACACCCGGGCAAAGCAGATTGCCCGGGTATTATTTTATAAAAGGAATGGGAATCGAACGGGAGGAAAAGAAAACATGCGATGAAACGCATGTTTTCCCGCCCCGGTGAGAAAGCGAAGCGCAGAGCGCGGAGCGGAGCGATTCCCCCAGGGGCTACCAAAACATACCCGGGCAAAGCAGATTGCCCGGGTATTATTTCATAAAGGGAAGGGGAATCGAACGGGCGGAAGAGAGAAGCGATTTTTCTATAAGCCTCGCAACGCGCAGGCAGAACGCATTTTTGAGATTTTAAGCCCGGCGCGGGTGATGGAAAACTGCCTGAAAGGCCCGGGCTTTTCGGCCGGCAGGAGAAACAAAAATCGAAGCCGTGATTGATCTGAGCGGCGTCAAAACGCCCGCGCAAATCAGCGCGGGCGTTGACAAAGAAAAATTTGTTTCGGGCGAAAAAAAGACCTGCGTGTGCCGACGGAAGAGGAAATAAGACCCCGTTTTGAAAAACAAGGCTGATCCCGCGCTTGCCGCCTCTGACCTCCTTTCTTAGCGGGAACCGCTCAGTGACGGCCCTAAGGCTCTGCATATCGGCATAGACGGCGGGTTCATTTACATAATCTGTGGAGCAATTTTGACTCTTCCTATCAAACACCGAAGGCCACTTTCATTATAGCAGTTCGTTTGGCGTTTGGCAAGAAAAAAAGTTGACAAATTCGGAAAATTCGGCTATGATGATTGCAGGATGAAAAAAGGAGGGGGAAAGATGAATGTAACCGTGCTCGGGAAATACGGGCCGTATCCGAAGGCGGGCGGCGCGGCGAGCGGCTATTTGCTTTCGGCTGGCGGGAATCGCATTCTGCTGGACTGCGGAAGCGGCGTATTTTCCCGCCTGATTTCCCTTTGTCCGCCGGAAGAGCTGTCCGCCGTGCTTCTGACGCACCTGCACGCCGATCATTCTTCCGATCTGGGCGTGATGAACTATTATCTCCAGCGCCTGGGGCGGGAGCTGGACGTTTTCCTGCCGGTCGACGCCGTTCGTTTTTCGGCAATCGAAGGGATGAAGGGATTTCGCTTTCATCCTGTGCGGGAGGGAGAGCGGTTCGCCGTCGGAGGGGCGGAAATCTCGTTTTACGGCATGCGGCATCCCGTGCCCGCGCTCGGCATACGCGTTTCGGCGGAGGGCCGCGTGTTTGCATACACCGGCGATACCAATGATTTTGAAGGGCTTTCCCTCTTTTGGAAGGGCGCGGATACCGTTCTGGCGGACGCGGCTTTTCTGGAAAAGGATTGGTCGGCGGAAAAGCCGCATCTTTCCGTACTGCGCTGTGCGCGCTATGCCGCCGCGGCTGGGGCGCGCTGTCTCCTGACGCATATCAACCCCGCTTATCCCGAAGAAGAAATACGAAAAGAGGCGTCTTTATATCCGCAAGCCGAAATCGCGGAGGAAGGTAGGACCTATGAAGTCTGAATCCCGTTTTGTCAATATCCGTCCGCTGGTCGTCATATCCCTGAGTTTTGTCTCGGGGATTTTTTTGATTTCATACGCCGTAATGGGTACAAGCCTCCCGTTCTTTTTGGGGCTGGCGGCGCTTATCTTATCAGCGGCGGTGCTGATTTTTCGTAGGAGCACGGGAAGAAGGGCGGCGTTCCTGCTGTCCGCGGTCTGCCTTTTCTGTTATCTCGCAGGCGGGGCAAATCTCTTTTTGCGTGCGAAGCGCTACGAAGGCGCCGCGCTTCCGAGCGCCTACTATACGGTGACGGGGCGCGTCGGAGAAGTCGTTTCCTATGCGGGCGGCAGCGTCCGCCTTACCTTGGACAGTCTCTCTTTTACGGGGTATCTCACGCGGGAATCCTCCTATAAAATGCACCTCTATACGCAGGGAAGTTACGAGACGGGGGATATTCTGCGGTTTACCGCCGCAGTGGAGTCCTATTCGCTTCGCTATGAAGGGCGGGTGCGCATGGATTATATGATGGACGGCGTCCGATTCCGCTGCGAGGCGGAAGAAAACGGGATCTCTGCGCTCGGCAGCCGAAAGACCGCTTTTGAAAAGGCGCGCGCGTTTCTGGAGGATACGCTGCGCAGCGGCATGGAAGAAGACGAAGCCGCGATTTCGCTCGCCCTTCTGACGGGGTACGACGCGTTTATGGACGAAGAGGTGCTGACGCAGTTCCGCCGCGCGGGCGTAGCGCACATCTTCGCCGTGTCCGGGCTGCACATCGGCTTTCTGGCGGGCGCGCTCTATTTCTTATTCAAAAAGATCCCCGTCGACGGATACGTCAAGCTGGCGGTCGTGCTTCCCGTCCTCGCGCTCTATTCCGGCGTCTGCGGCTTTACGCCTTCCTCCCTGCGGGCGGTGGCGATGGCGGGGGTATTGCTCTTCTTAAACCGGTCGGGCGAACGCTACGACGGGCTGTCGTCCCTCCTGTTCTCCGCTTTGATCGTGCTCGGCATTTCGCCCTTTCAGCTGTTCGACGTGGGGTTTCAGCTCTCTTATACCGTCGTTTTGGGCATTATACTGCTGTCCGGGCGCATCGCGCGCCTGCTCTCCTTTTGCGGGAAAAGGATTTCCGGCTCGCTGGGCGTTATCCTTTCCGCGCAGATCGCGGCGTTTCCCGTCTCCCTGTATTATTTCGGGGAAGTCTCGCTGGCGGCGATCTTCTTTAATCTGCTGCTGATCCCGGTCGTTTCAGTGCTGTTCGTCGCGCTGCTCCTTCTGACCGTGCTCGGCGGACTCTTTCAGATTCCCGCCGCCGCGCTGTTTTTGCCGAAGTGGGGCGTGTTTGCGATCAAGCAATGTATCCTGTTTTTCGATCTGGATTACTTTATCGCCGGAGGTTTCGCGCTGGGCTTTGGCGGGATCGTCTGGTATTTCGCCATGACGTTGACCGCCGGCATGTACCGCTTAAAAAAGCGCTCCGTCGCGGTGCTCTGCTGCGCGCTGGCGGCGGTGTTCGGCGTATCCGTCGCGTTTGCGAACCTGGAACCCGCGCGCGGCAGCGCTGCGGTGATAGGGGATGCCTCCCTTTCCGCCGCGATACTGCCGGGCGACGAAGCGCCCGTTCTGGTCGTTGCCCGCTTCCGCAGGGGATTTTCCCTCTCCCGCCTGCGGCGCGCGTTTCTCCGTCTGGAGGCGGAGAGTTGCAGCCTGGTCGTACTGGGAGAGGAGGCGGACGTTCATTATCTGGTGAGCAGGCTGAACGCGGTGATTCTCGTCCGCTCGGCAGACTATTACGGCGAAGAGCGCCCGTACGGGGAATACGTCGGCACGGTGAAATTTCACAGCCGCCGGGCAGAGCCCTTTTCGGTGGACGGGCTGGCGTTGTCCTTCTGTATGGAGGGAGAGGGGCTGCTGGCGGACGGCGCACTGATCGTCGGCGGTCCCGGCCGCATCGAGCCGCCCGCAACCCCGCCTGCAGCGGTGATAGCGGATTCCCTTGCGGATCGCTGGCAGGCCGTTTATCCGGAGGCTTCCGTCCTCGCGTTCCGCGCGGATTCCGGCTATCCGAACGGAGAAACGGAGGGAAACCTCTATCTTTTTTGGAGCGGGGCGCGCTGAACGATTGCAAATTCGCAAAAATCATGGTAAAATGTGAGAGAATAAAACTGGGGTGGCATTTTGAAATTCGTCGAAATGAAATCCTCTCTGAAAAACGAGGGGATCCAATGCGTCTATCTCCTCGAGGGGGAGGACGCGTATTTCAGGGAAAGCGGGCTTTCTCTGCTGCGGGAGCTCGTCGCTCAGCCCGAGCTGAATTACGCGGTCTGGGAGGGGGACGCCGCCCTGTCCGATCTCCCGGGCTTTCTCTCCGCGCTCGCGAGCTTTCCCTTTCTGAGTGAAAAACGCGTAGTCGCCGTGCGGGAATTTTATCCGCGGGCGGACGTGTTCAAAGGCGTTTTCGGCGCCTATCTGAAAGATCCGTACCCGGATACCGTCCTGGCGATCTCCAACGCGAAGGAATGCGCGGCGCTCAGGAAACAGCCCCACGTGGTTTTGGTGGACTGTAAAAAAGCGGATCTCGCCGTTCTGACCGAGTGGGTGATGCGCACGGTGCGGCGCAGCGCGCTCGCCATCAGCCAGGCGACCGCCGAACGGATCTGCGAGTATTCCCTGCGCGACATGACGAAGATCGCGAACGAAACGGATAAACTCGTCCAATACGCGCGCGGCAGGGGAGAGGTCACCGAGCAGGACGTGCGCTCACTCGTGGTCAGGGATACCGAATATCAGATCTACGAGATGACGGAGCGGATCGGCCGAAAGGACGTGGCCGGAGCACTCGCCGTCCTGAGCGAGATGCAGGCGAAAGGAGAGACGCCGCAGCGCCTGCTCGCCAGCCTGTACAATTATCTGAGGCGGCTCCTGCACGTCTCCATCAGCCGGGAATCGGACGGAGCGCTCGCGGGAAAGCTGGGCATCAAGGAATACGCCGTTAAAAAATGCAGAGAGCAGGCGGCGCGCTTTAAGCGGAAGACCTTAAAGCGCGCGGTCGACCGGCTCGCGGATTACGATTACGCGGCAAAAACGGGCGGCATCGCGTTTGACGACGCGCTGTTTGCCGGTATCTTTCATATTATGGTAGAAGGTTAGTTATGAACGCAATTTTGGAACGCTTTTCGGAGATTTTTTCCCGCTTTACGGATTGGACCTTTGTCCTCGCCGCGCTGCTTGTGGTGGGTATTTTTACGGTCGTCTATTACTATCTACTCCGCTTTCTGAAAAACAACAACGCGGGGCTGATCGCAAATATTTTTCTGGCTGTGTTTTTTACCGCGGCGCTCGCCGTGATTTTGGCGGGCGGCTCGATCGACGGGATCGCGTTTATTCTGGTCCCCATTCTCTTTCTGCTGTTCGTCGCCCTGGTTTACGGGCAGGAACTCCGCCGCAGGGTGTTCATGAAGACGAGTATCCGCGCGGAGGAAAAGGACCGCTCGATCAACGAGGAAGAGGCGCTCCGCTGTTCGGACGAGATTATCAAGGCGCTCCAGGCGATGTCCAAAAACGACATCGGCGCGCTCATCGTGCTCTCCAACGAAAACGTGCCCGCACAGATTCTGGAGAGCGGGACGCGGCTCAATTCGGATATTTCCGCAGAGCTCATCGAGGGGATTTTTATCCCCAAGGCGCCCCTTCACGACGGCGCGATGATCGTCAGCGGAACCAAGATCGTGGCGGCGGGCTGCTTCCTCCCCATTTCGGAGGCGGAAAATATCCCCAAAGATCTGGGGACCCGTCACCGCGCCGCCATCGGCATCACGGAGATGATCGACGTCACGGTGCTGATCGTATCGGAGGAGACGGGGATCATTTCCGTCGTCTCGGCGGGGAAGATGAAGCGCTACGCGGATACCGAGATGCTGAAAAACACGCTGAAGCGCTTTTATTGGCAGGATATGGGCAGGATATAAGGAGAAAGACGGATGAAAAAGAACGTGAAAAACCGGTTTTTCAAAATTGTTTTCGATCACTTCTGGCTGAAACTTCTCTCGTTCGCGCTGGCCGTCATTACGGTCATCGTGATTTTGTTGTGATGGGCGCGGTCCGGCCCGCGCGCATGCTGCTGCCGCGCGGCGCAGATTGGGAGAAATGGGCGGTCGTCGCCTGCGATCAATATACCTCTCAGCCCGAATACTGGGAGGAGCTGGACGCGTTTGTCGGCACCGCGCCTTCCACGCTCCGCATGATCCTGCCCGAACTGTATCTTTCGGGCGATCTCGAGGAGAAGGCGGAGGAAATCTGCGCCTTCATGGAGGGTTACCTGGAAGAGGGCGTTTTTGGCGAACTGGACGAATGCTTTATTTTATTGGAGCGCTCCACGCCCTGCCGGCCCCGCAGGCTGGGGCTGGTCGCCGCCGTGGATCTGGAGTGCTACGACTACGCGGCGGGCGTAAAGCCGCTGATCCGCGCGACGGAGGGGACGATCGCTTCCCGCATTCCGCCCCGTTTGATGATCCGGAAGAACGCGCCCGTCGAATTTCCCCACGTCATGCTGCTGGCGGACGATGCGGACGAGCGGATTCTGGAACGCCTTTACGCGGAGCGCGGGGGACTGGAGAAGGTATACGACTTTGAACTCAACATGGGCGGCGGCCATGTGCGCGGCTGGCGCGTGACGGACACGGCGCCCGTCGCGGCGGCGTTTGAAGCCCTTTCGGATCCCGCCCGCATGCGGGAAAAATACGGAGAGGATAGCGGCTTTTTGTTCGCCGTGGGAGACGGCAATCATTCGCTCGCCACGGCAAAGGCGCACTGGGAATCGCTAAAAAAGACGCTGCCTTTGGGAGAACGCGCGGCGCATCCCGCGCGCTTTGCGCTCGCGGAGATCGTCAGCGTATACGACGACGGCATCTGTTTCGAGCCCATTCACCGCTTTGTGACGGGAGTGAACCGCGCGCGCTTTACGGAAGGGCTGTGCGCCGCCGTAAAGGGAAATTACCGCATCGCGGGCGGCGCGGAGATGCGTGCCGCCGTCCCGCTGCCCGAAACCATACGGGCGCTGGACGCGTTCATCGAGGATTATATCCGCAAAAACGGGGGCGCGGTGGATTACGTGCACGGCGAAGATACCGTCCGCTCGCTCGCCGAACGGGACGGTTCGTCCGTCGGCATTCTGCTGGGGACGCTCGATAAGGCCGAACTTTTCCGCTTTGTCGCGGCGTACGGCGCGCTGCCGAAAAAGACGTTTTCCATGGGGGAAGCGTTTGAAAAGAGATATTATATCGAAGGAAAGAAAATCAGATGACGACAGAAAAATACGTTTGCAAATTCGGCGGCACTTCCATGGCGGATGCGGCCGCGATGCGGCAGGCCGCCGAGATCGTGAAGGCGGATCCCCGCCGCCGCTATATCGTGGTCTCCGCACCCGGCAAGCGGAGCGCGGAGGATGAGAAGATCACAGATCTCCTCTACGCCTGCCACGCGGAGGCGGCGGAGACGGGTTCGTGCGCCGCGTCTTTTGCGCCCGTCCGGGAGCGTTTTGTCTCCCTGGTGCGCGAGCTGGCGCTCGACATTCCCATCGAAGCGTATCTGAACGAGGCGGAAGCGGGCATCGCCGCCAATGCGGATACGCCCGATTACGCGGCATCCCGCGGGGAATATCTCTCCGCGATCGTCTTTGCCGCGCTCTTGGGATACGAATTTGCGGACGCGGCGCAGCTGATCCGCTTTGACAGCGGGAACAAGCTGAACGAGGCATACACGAACGACAAGATCAAGACCGTTCTCACGGCGGAGCGCGCGGTCATTCCGGGATTCTACGGGAAAAACTCGCTGGGGAAGATCGTCACGTTTTCCCGCGGGGGGAGCGACATCTCGGGCGCGATCGTCGCGCGCGGCGTGGAAGCCTCTCTCTATGAGAACTGGACGGACGTTTCCGGCTTTCTCTTCTGCGATCCGCGGATCGTCGAGAACCCCAGGCGCATCCGCACCGTCACCTATAAAGAACTCCGGGAGCTCTCGTATATGGGCGCTTCCGTCCTGCATGCGGAGTCCATTTTTCCGGTCATGAAGGGACGGATCCCCATCAACGTGAGAAACACGTTCGATCCCGAAGATCCGGGCACGATGATCGTCCCCATCGAGAAATACGAGAGCAAGGAAGTGATCACCGGCGTGGCGGGGCGCAAGAACTTCACGGTCATCTTCATTGAAAAATCCATGATGAACGCGGAGGTCGGCTTTATCCGCAAGGTGCTCTCCGTGCTGGAGCATTACGGGGTCAGGGTAGAACACGTCCCAACGGGGATCGATACGCTCTCCGTGGTCGTCGCTTCGGACGAACTGTCCGGCGGCGTGCTGTCGGACGTTGTTTCCGAGATCCGGGAAAACGTCAATCCCGATTACGTGCACGTCATCGAAAATATCTCCCTGGTCGCCACCGTCGGGCACGGCATGGCGAGGAAGGCGGGCGTGGCGGCGCGGCTGTTCGGCGCGCTCGCGCGGGACAATATCAACATGCTGATGATCGATCAGGGCTCGAGCGAACTCAACATCATCGTCGGCGTGGCGAACAGCGATTATGAAAACTGTATCAGAAGCATTTACCGCGAATTCGTGGGTGAAGCATAAAAAACGGAGGATTTGAACTATGGATTACGCAAAGGAATCATTGAAGAAACACGCCGAATGGCGGGGCAAGGTGGAGATGGTCTCCCGCGTCGAGGTCAAGGACAAAACGGACCTTTCTCTGGCTTATACGCCGGGCGTCGCAGAGCCCTGCCTGGAAATACAGCGGGATTATAACAAGTCGTTCGAGCTGACCCGCCGCTGGAACACCGTCGCGGTGGTGACGGACGGCACCGCGGTTTTGGGGCTGGGCGATATCGGCCCGGAAGCGGGTATGCCCGTCATGGAGGGGAAAGCGGTGCTCTTCAAGACCTTCGGCGACGTGGACGCCATTCCGCTCTGCGTCCGCAGCAAAAACGTGGACGATATCGTCAACACGGTAAAACTGCTCGCCGGCAGCTTCGGCGGCGTGAATCTGGAGGATATTTCCGCGCCCCGCTGCTTTGAGATCGAGCGCCGCCTGAAAGAGGATCCCGAGGTGGATATCCCCATTTTCCACGACGATCAGCACGGCACCGCGGTGGTCACGATCGCCGCCTGCATCAATGCGCTCAAGCTCGTCAAAAAAGACTGGAAAGACGTCGTCGTCGCCTTCAGCGGCGCGGGCGCGGCGGGCGTGGCGATCGCCAAACTCTTCCTTTCGCTGGGCGTGAAAGACGTCATTATGTGCGACAGAAAGGGCATCATCTGCGAAGGCAACGAGGGAATGACGCCCGCCAAGCAGGAGATCGCCGCGTTTTCCAACAAGGGGAAGAAAAAGGGCACGCTCGCGGACGCGGTGAACGGCGCGGATATCTTCGTCGGCGTCAGCTCTCCGGGCGTTCTGACGCAGGATATGATAAAGACGATGAACCCGGGCGCGATCGTCATGCCCATGGCGAATCCCGTGCCCGAGATCATGCCCGATCTCGCGAAGGAAGCGGGCGCGGCGGTCGTGGGGACGGGGCGCAGCGACTTCCCCAACCAGATCAACAACGTGCTCGCGTTCCCGGGGATTTTCCGCGGCGCGCTGGACGTGCGCGCGACGGACATCAACGAGGAGATGAAGATCGCCGCCGCATACGCGATTGCCTCCCTTGTCTCGGACGAAGAGCTGACGGCGGATTACATCCTGCCGTACGCTTTCGATAAGCGCGTCGGTCCCACGGTCGCGAAGGCAGTGGCGGAGGCCGCCGTCAAGACGGGCGTCAACCGCATCTGATCAGAGTAAAAAACCGCCGGAGCCCGGCGGAATCATGAAAAAGAGGCACAGCCAAAGGCTGCGCCTCTTTTTTTCAACCTGCCGCCGCCGAAAAAGAGCTCTGTGTCTTCATCGAAACCGGCAGATTAAATCAGGGTTCGCCGCAGAGGAGCGGCCGTTCAGTCCGCGCAGGGGGGAATATCGCTGTCCTGCCCGCGGGGTTCGGCAGGGGTATCTGCGCCGCGCCCTTTCTGAAAACGCGCGGCGAGCTTGTCCGCGAGCGTCTGCACGCCTAGAATCAGGAAGAAAAACACGGCGGCGACGAGCGCCATGATCGGCACGTTTGCCGCGAAGGGCAGTTTGAGCCCCAGGACGTTTTTGCGGAGATAGAAGAAGTTAACGCCGTCGTCCACCCCGCCGAACGCGAGGTTCGCCGCGATCGCTATGACGCCGGCGGCGAGCAGGAACAGGAGGGGATATTTTATGGTTTTCAGCTGCATTTTCGCCGCGCCGGACGCATAGAGAAATACCCCGAAAAACAGGATAACGGTGTGCTGCAGCATGCTCTCCAATACGCGGAAAGACAAAGGCGGGTAGCGGTCGATGATGCCCGTCGGATAAAAGAAGAAGAGAAACCCGCCCATGATGCAGATGGGCGCGACCGCTTCGTACAGCCAGCGTTTTTTCAATATAACGGCCGCGGGAATGATATAGCAGAGCATGCTGCACAGCTGAAAGGGCAGAATCTCGTTCGGCATCATGAGGTAGGCGACCTTGTCGAGCATGTCTTTCCCGCGCCCGTCGGCATACGCCCATACTCTCCAGAGCTGTAAAAACGCATAGTTGAACACGACGAGGCAGGCGCAGACGATCAGAACGACGCGTTTTGCCTTATCGGAGCGCTTTCTCAAAAGGAGGCTCGCGGCGACTGCAATTACGATCGCCGCGGCAAAATAGGAGATGTGCGCGGCCGAAAACAGAGGATAATCGGTAAAATTTTTGACGTATTCAAAGAACATTTCTCTCCCTCGCGGAGCGGATGTATTTTGCCCCTGGGGGCGCTCCGTCTTCCGCTCGTCGGCAAAACAGCCGAGAGTTATTATATACCCAATCGCCGCGGATGTCAAGGAGCGCGTGCATATATACGCGTGAAAGGAAGATAAATTAAAAAAAACGTAAAATTGCAGTTTTCTCCGCCCGGCCGTCGGAGGGCCGGGCAGCGCGGAGAGAACGGGCGCTCCGATTTTTGCCCTTCGACTTGAATTTCGCGCTGAAAACCGCGCGGGCTGGTAGCATAAAGGGGACTGCTCTGCATATATAAAAGTATAGGAAAGTATCAAGCGCGCCCGCCGCCTTGCCGGTTTTACCAAAGAAGCGCGGAATGCGTGAAGCACTTTCGTAAAGAAAAGGAGGAGAAATATGTCATTTTTTTGTAATTTTCAATCGGACAGATGTCCGGGGCAGATTACGGGCAATCCGCTGAACGGCCTGTGCGAAAAGGTGTGCATTCAGGTAAAAAAGGTGTTCGACGCGTGCATGCAGCAACAGCAGCTGACGGGCGTTGTTCTGAATCTCACAAACTTCACGCCGGCCAATCCTACATATCCGCTCACGTTTATCAGCGCGAGAAGCACTACCGCCCGGGGGACGATCTCCAATCTGCTGATCGATCCCATCGCGGATAAGCCCAACAGCGCGCGCGTGCGTGCGGATGTCACCATACCCGTCACCGTGGCTTATACGGACGCAAACGGCGTGGAAGGCGTCGCCACCTCGTCGTTTACCGTCACGAAGGATGTCATACTCTGCGTCCCCGCGCCGTCCGTGATGCCGTACGAAGTGGAAGCCGTGGTCTCCATGGTCTCCGCGGAAGGGACTTATACGGGCGCGGGACAGTTTACCATCAACGGCTGTTCCACGGTGATTCTGAAAATCGTCATGGAAGTGGAGCTTCTGGTTCCGTCCTACGGTTACTGCGCCATTCCGCCCTGCCAGAATTACTCGCAGGAAGTCTGCGCGGGATTTTTCGAGCTGCCGATTTATCCGCAGTAGTTGTTCGATTTTCGGGGGATCGCATTCGCGGTCCCTTTTTTTAGTTGCTTCTTCGGGCGGATTGTGCTAAAATAAGAAAAAACCACGGGGGAGAACCTTGAGAATTTTTGCCATCAGCGATCTGCATATATCCCGCACTTCGGATAAGCCGATGGAAGTGTTCGGCGGAAATTGGGTAGGGTACCTCGATAAGATCAAGGCGGACTGGACAAAAAAGGCAGCGGAGGGCGACGTCGTCCTCATCCCCGGCGACATCAGCTGGGCGATGGACCTGAAAGAGGCGCTCTTCGATATGGAGGAATTTTCCGCTCTGCCGGGGGAAAAGATCCTTGTGCGCGGCAATCACGACTATTGGTGGAAGAGCATTTCGCGCATCCGCGAAAGCCTGCCGCCGCACGTCTATGCGCTTCAGAACGATGCCGTCAGATTGGGAAATGTCGTTTTCTGCGGCTCGCGGGGGTGGAGCGTTCCCGGCACGCCCGGCTTTTCGGAGACGGACGAAAAACTGTACAGACGAGAGGCGGAGCGCTTCCGCCTCTCTCTTCTTGCCGCAGAGCGGATGAGAAGGGAGGGGGACAGGCTGGTGGTTCTCATCCATTATCCGCCCTTTAACGTAAAGCGGGAAAATTCGCTTTTTACAGACTTATTTGAACGCGCGGGGGCGGATGCGGTCATCTACGGGCATCTGCACGGCAGGGACGTGCGCGCGGACAGGCTGGTCATAAAAAACGGCGTGGCGTATTACCTCACTTCCTGCGATTTAACAGACAATCAACTGACGGAGGTCAAACTATGAAGGAAGAGGGTATCGTGCCCGAGAAAGAGAGCGAGGAGGCGTTTCCGGAGCCGGAAACGCCGAAAAACACTGCGAAAGACGCAGTGAAAACGTATTTCAGAACATTGCCCAAACGGTACTTTATCACCGCTTTTTCGGGCATGGCGCAGGGGCTGTTCGTCACGCTGATCGCGGGGACGATCCTCGGGCAGATCGCCGGCTGGATCGGCGAAAACTACGTGGGGAATACGCTTCTGGCGTTTGCGAATATCGCGAAGGCGCTGATGGGCGCCGGGATCGGCGTGGGGATCGCGCATGCCCTGGGCAAAAACCGGATGCTGATCTTTTTTGCCGCCGTCGCCGGGCTGATCGGCGCCTGGTCCGACCAGCTGATCGCGGGCGGCGGCGGACTGCCGCTCATCGCCTCGAAGTTCGGCGGCGGGGCGCCCGGCAATCCCATCGGATCGTACGTCGTCACGCTGCTGGTCATCGAGCTGGCTTCCCTGTATGCGGGCAGGACCAAGCTGGATATTCTCCTGGTGCCGCTGGGCGGCATGCTGCTGGCTTTTCTGGGAATCTATGTTTCCTTTCCCTTTATCTGGCTGATCAACCAGCTGGGGGCATTGATCGCAGCCGCCACCAGCATCACGCCCTTCGTCATGGGAATCGTGATCTCGGTCGTCATGGGCATCCTGCTCACGATGCCGACTTCCAGCGCGGCGATCTGGGTGGCAGTGGCTTCTCCCATTCTTTCCGGGGGGACGGCGGGAACGGCGGAGGTGAACGCCATGCTGCTTGCCGGCGGCGCGGCGGCGGTCGGATGTGCCTGCCACATGGTGGGCTTCGCCGTCACGTCCTTCCGGGAAAACGGCGTGGGCGGGCTCATTTCGCAGGGGATCGGCACGAGCATGCTGCAGATTCCCAATATCATGAAGCGCCCCGCCATCATGGTGCCCGAGATCGTCTCCAGCGCGGTCTGCGGTCCGCTTTCCACGTGCGTGTTCGGGCTGTACTGCGACGCCACGGGCGGCGGCATGGGCACGAGCGGGCTGGTCGGCGTATTCAGCACCGTCTCGGCTTCGGCGGGCGTTCTGGACGGCTGGGTGCTGGGGCTGGGGATCGCGCTCCTGTTTTTCCTCCTGCCGGCGGGCATCAGCCTCGCGGTCAGCGAACTGATGCGCAAAAAGGGCTGGATCCGGCCGGGCGATATGAAGCTGGATGTCTGAGCGCGTTCGCACAGAATAAAGATGACAATTTTCGGATGCTTTTCCGCAATGCTGCATTGCCCGTGCGGAACATTATCTCAAAACAGGTTTGTTCCTGTTTCAGTGAACAAGCTCCGGTAAAAGCGGGGAAACCCGCTTTTTTTACGTATAAAAAGGCGCGGATACGGCATAGATTATATCGAATAAGGAGATCATTATGCCGAATGAACAGGATTTGCAGGTTTTGACGCTGGAGGGGCAGAAGCGCCTCACGATGACCGGCGTGGAGTCGGTGGACGGCTTTTCCGAACAGTCCCTGAAGCTCACGCTCGCCGGTAAACGCGTGCTGGTGACGGGATCGCACATCAAGATCACGTCGTTCAATAAAGCGACGGGAAGCCTGACGGCGGACGGTATGTTCGATTCCGTCCGTTACGACGCCAAAAAGGGCAGTTTTTTCAAGCGGGTATTCAAATAATGTTCGTCACTTCCGGGCAGTTCGGGATATTTGCCCTGTGCTTCACGTTCGGAAGCGTCTGGGGCTTCGCCGCCGCTTTGCTGTCCCCGCTGTGGCAGGAAAAAAACGCCGCCCTGCGCTTCGCCGCCGAGGGCTCGTTTTTTTTGGCGGCGGCGCTCGCGTTCTTCTGGTTCCGCGCCGCGGCGGGCTTTCCCTCCGCGCGGCTCTATATGCTCTTCGGCGTGCTCGCCGGAATGCTCGCCGTCTGTAAAAGTATAGAGAAAACGGTTGCAAAATATTGGCGAAAAGTGTACAATAGAAGAAAAGAAAAAAGGCGGCGGAAAAATGGATCAGTCCAAATTCAGGAAGATCGTGATAGCGTCCACGGTGACGGCGGTGATACTGCTGGTCACCCTGCTGTCCGTCATGGTCTATCAGCTCGTCTCCATCTTCACATACAAAAACGCGATCGCCGAGCTGGAAAGGGAGATCGCCGCGTACGAGCAGATGATTGACGAGACGGGGGATACCATCGAGACGCGTTCCAAGCGCTGGTGGATCGAGCGGCGCGCGCGCGAGCTGGGGTACATCTACTCTTTTGAGGAAATCGTCTGATGATAACGGGCGTTTTGGACGTCGGGTCCAATTCCGTCCGGCTGATGCTCTCGGAAGACGGAAAAACACTCTCGAAGCGCGTGGTCGTCACGCGGCTGGCGGAAGGGCTTTCGGCAGACGGGAGATTGAAGGAAAATCCCATGTCCCGCACGCTCGCGGCGATGGGAGAACTGAAACGGGCCGCCGTGCGCGCGGGCGCGGAGCGGCTGTACGCATTTGCCACTGCGGCGGTGCGTTCGGCGGAAAACGGCGGCGAATTTGTTAAAAAAGCGGCTGAAGCCGGAATCCGGTTGGAAGTGCTGAGCGGCGGCAGAGAGGCGGAAATCGGCCTATTGGGCGCACTGAACGGCAGACCCGGCGGCGTGCTGGATCTCGGCGGCGCGTCCAGCGAGCTGATCGTGTCGGACGGCAGCAATGTGATCTACGAATACAGCCTGGACCTCGGGTCCGTGCGGCTGTTGGATCTCGGCGGGCAGGACAGGGCGCGCCTGACGGAACTCATCCGTTCGCGCATCGGCGCTTACGGCGCCGTTCCCGCCTGCAGTCTTACGGCCATCGGCGGTACGGCGACGCAGCTCGCGGCGATCGACCTGGCGCTCGAACCCTACGATCCCGCCCGCGTCGACGGGTATATTCTGGAGCGGGCGCGGCTCTCCGCTCTGATAGACCTTCTGTTTTCTCTTTCTCCGGAAGAGCGGAAGGGGCTGAAGGGGTTGCAGCCGGAGCGTGCGGAAGTCATCGCGGGCGGCGCGCTTCTTCTGCTGTCGGTTTTGGATTACCTGCGGCTGTCCCGCATCACGGTCAGCGAGCGGGATAATCTGGAAGGCTATCTCATTTGGAAAAACGAATATGAACAGAAAAAGTAATATTGTCTACAACGTCATCATTCTCGCCTGCACGGTGGGGCTGGCGATCACGGTAGTGGCGCTTGCGAACAACACCTATTATGCGGATCTCTTTACCACGCTGCTGCTGTTTTTGCTCGGCGCGGTCTTGGCGGGCATCCTCAACACCGTTCTGCACGAGTGGGGTCACGTCCTCGCGGGCAAACGCGCGGGGATGGAATTTCTCTCCCTCCGCCTTTGGTTTTTCACCATCGTCAAAGAGAACGGCAAAACCAGGTGGATTAAGTCCCGTTTCATCGATCAGGCGGGCGCCTGCGAGATGATTCCCGCAAAGACGGACGATCTGAAAAAATCCTACCGCAAAATGACCGCCGGCGGGCTGGCAGGCTCAGCCGTCGCGGTGGCGCTGGGAATCGTGTTTGCGGCGCTCGTCGGCATTCTTCCGAGTTGGCTCTACTGCCTGCTGTCCGTCTTTCTGCCCGTGTCCGTGTATTGCTTCCTGACCAACGCGCTGCCCATGAGCGATCAGGGCATCCGCAACGACGGCGGGGTGCTCTACGGCATCGCGAAGGACGACGACACGACTGCCGTCGCGCTCAGTCTGCTGCAGATCCAGGCGGAACTGTACGCGGGGAAATCGCCCGCGGAGATTTCGCCTTCGCTCTATTTCGAGCTCCCGCAGCTGCCCGAAGACGACGCCAATTTTCTCCTTCTGCTCTCCGCGCGGTACGCGTACTATCTGGATGCAGGCGACGCGGAAAATGCGAATAAGGTTTCCGAACGCATCTTTTCCGTCAAGAAATACGTGCCGAAGGTGTTTCTGGATCAGGTCAACGCCGATCTACTCTACAATGCCAGCGCGGTGAACAAGAGCGAATATGAGGCGGACGATCTGATGGATTACGCCGAAAAATATCTCAACGGGGAGGAAACCGCTTCCAACATGCGCATCAAGGCGGCGTATGTGCTTTACGTCGTCGGCGACAGGGAAAAAGCCGATCGCCTGATCGCGCGCGGGGAAGAGCTGTGCGATGCGGAGCGCATCCCCGGAATCGCCAAGATGGAGCGGAAGCTCCTCGCCGCCATGAAGGAGGCGGCGCCCGAAACGGAAACGCCTTCCCCGGCGGAGGAGGGCTGAGGAGCTGCCCAATCATACTTCGGAAATGAAAAAAGATGTGCAATTCTGCACATCTTTTTTGTATGCCAAAGCCCGTGGTCAGACCGTGGGCAACAAAAAGTTTCAGCGATGAAACATGAAATAATAACGCCTTGCGGTTATTTCGGAATGTTTTGCCGCTGTAAACGGCTGTATTCGCGGGGAGAAATCCCCGTTATTTTTTTAAAATAGCGGCTGAAGTAGGTCGGATTGTAAAAACCCATCAAGATGGCACAGTTGGTAATACTAATATTGTGATTGCTTTCGAGTATTCGTTTTGCGCCCTCGATGCGCTTCATGAGAATGTAGCTTTGCATGGACATGCCGAACGATTTTTTGAATTTGATCTCGATGGTGTTCAGCTTCTTATCAAAATAATCGGCAATGGATTTTGCCGATATTTCGCCTGCGTAATTTACGTCGATATAATTGCGGATCTGTGCGGACAGATCGCTGTTGGCGTAAAAAGGCTTTTCGATTTTGCCGCAATACAGTCGATTTGTTTCTATGAGCAGAAGTTGGAAATATTTTTCCACGGCAATCGAGTGATCCTGCAACTTGCCGTTCAGTTCGTCAAAAATTTTATTGAGCAAATACAAAATATTGCTGTGCAGGGGAAGGTGTCGGGGGACATACACTTCCTGCTCGTCTTTGGATTGAAGTTTGAAATGATTGATCCCCAGGATATAATAAGTGAAGCCTTCCTTTTTGTCTCTGTTCAAAAATTCACAGTGCTGTACATACGGATTCAGAACATATATATCGCCTTCATGCAGCTCATATACGGTATTGTTAATCTTCAGATTACCTCTTCCGCTGATAATATAGCAGATTTCTGCATGGGAATGTGTGAAAAATTTTTCCGGCTCATAAGCGTAGAGACAGGTATCCTTGATAAAATAGATGAGTTGGGGGGAATCAGAAAGCTCATTCGTGTTCAAATCATAACGTATAATCATAGAAAAATTATATAAAAAAATTGTGAAAAAGTCAAGAAAATCAAATAAAAGTACAAAATATTCATAATTTATTATTGTGCGGGGGGGGGAACAGTATATAATTCTTATTGAGAATGGATATACATTCAAAACATAGGATAGGAGGAATGAAATGAGTAGCAGTAGGGCAAAGCGTTTTTCGATTTGTTGTTTGGCTGCGGCGATGGTCGTAACATTTGTTGCGGGGATCGTTTTGGCGTTCGGCAGTACGCGGAATGCTTTCGCGGCGGAATTGTTAACGCTTGATTTTAACGGGACAGAGGCAAAAATCGGGGCAGATTATGCCGCAGGGTCAGCTGATAGCGATGAGACCGGAGTATTCGGCGGAAATGCCACCGGTTATACCGCCTGGAGTTCCGGCATTGCGCACGACGGGATTTTGACGATTGAACTGGGGCAGCCGATTACCGCGGCCGATTATGCTATGGTTAAAATCAGCATGGTCGTGGGAAACTGGGTAGGAGGAACTACAACGACCACCGGGTATGCGGTAACCGATACCGCTTATTCCAACCCCGCAGGCAGTGCTGATACGGCTTACGGCAATGTGATGGCTACGATCACGCTGGACTCATCGAAACTGGCGGATGCGGACGGAAAAATCCAAACAATCGTTCTGCGCCGCACCGAAACGGATACCAGCGCGAACGGTCAGTATTTCTTTGATTACGTACAGTTTATTCCCGCACCCGAACCGCAGGAAACATTGCTGATCGACTTCGATGGATCACAGGTAACCATGGATGTGCCTGGCGGCGTGGACAGTGATAATCTGTTCGGGCTGTTTGCCGGAAATGACGGTTCGACAAAGCTTGCCTTTACTTCCGGTTCTGTGCAGATAAACGGGACGGTAACTTTTAGGCTTGCAACGCCTGTATCGGCGGAAAGCTATACCAAGATGCGTATCCGTATGATAGTCGGTAATGCAGAAAATGCATATGACGGCAAAGTGACTACATCGCTGTATGCGGCAAACGATACGGCTTATGCAAATCCGGCGGGCTTCGTGACGACGGCAGGTGCGGGAAATATTGAAGAGACCATTGAATTGGACAGCGCCGCAATTGCAGATGAAGACGGAATGGTGAGATCTTTTGTGCTGCGCCGTACCGGCGATATGTACGGTCAGTACTTTTTCGATTATCTTTATTTCTATACTCCCGAGGCGGAAGACGATTACAGCTCCAAGCATTTACAGGCAGGCGATCTCGTCGCGGAAGCTAACCCCGCAGGCATCGAGGATGACAGCGTTACGTGGCTCACGCTGCGCCGCTATACGCATTCTGTCCCGCCGTATACGACCGTTGATTCGGTTGGTCTCGGCGATCTGAGAACCTGGCCGGATGCTGGCGGAACCGTTGATGCAACGCTGCCCGATGCTCCGATTTACGGAGGAGCAGCCGGGGATGCGACTTGCGGTGTGCGTGCCGGCAAAATTGTATGGGCGTTGAACGTGGGCAGCCTGAAGGCGGAAAATTACGCGCAGTTTTCTCTGACGTTCTGTTTCACTGACTGGCTGTTCGGAACGCATCAGTTCTATCTGTACGGCAGCGGGACGAACGCGTTTACCAATGCGGACGGCGCTCCCGTCGGCTATGCCGCGGAGCTGACTGCCGCCCACCCGTCGACGCAGTATAAGGTTACGATCAACGGCAGTAACGTGAATAATCTCGCCGACGCGTTTGGCAATATCAATTATCTCTACATCGTATGGTGGGGGAACGTAAACGATACCGCTGAGGAAATAGTCGGTACCTACAATGGCACTCAGCTCTATGTCAACGAGGTGAACTTCCTCATTGACGAAGACGTAGAGCATCCGACGGAATCTGCAGAGTATATCGAGAAAGATCTCTCCGCGTTGTTGCCTGTGGGGGAGGGCGTTTCGTTCGCTCTCAAATCCAACGGAGAAACGGACACTGCAGCTCCAGGTTACGGGCAGTACACCGTAATGGCGTCCGCTGAGGTGAAGGACGCGTACGACGCAGTCGAATTTACGATTACGCCTACCTATACGGAGAGCTTCTCCTTCTACATTTTACTGAAAGCTCCCGGCGCTGCGACGACGTACGCGGAAGGCGGCGTTACCCTGTGGATGGCGCATAACAATACGCTCATCGGCACGAGCGCCGGCGAAGGCAAATACAGCACCGCGGCGCAGAAGATGGCTTCAGACTACAACGGCGCTTTTGCGAGCGGAATGCCCACTACCGTGCGGATAGAGATGACCCCCGGATATTTGGAGGGCGTGCAGAGCGGCTACTTCCTGCATGTCTATCTCAACGGCGGAGAAGAGGCATTCCTTTCCGCATATATCGAAAATGCAAGTGTCACGACGGGGAACTACATCAATATCGTCGCGCAGGATCTCGGGCATGATTATTCCGTCGAACTCGCGGGCGCTGCACAGACGGTTACTCCGGCTGCCGAGGTGATGGGAGTAACGCTTACCACCAACAGCGGAAACACCACCTTCACGACACAGCGTGCGAAGCTGAATATGGAATATATGCGCGTGGAGGGAGAGCAGGTATCCGATCTTAATATAGAAGGAAACGCCGAATACAACGCGGATACCGGGTTTCTCACCTTCAATGCCGCCGGCACGGTGAAGGTATCTTATACGGTGACCAATGCGTTCGGTACCTTTACGAGTAACGTTCTGGAGCTCACCTATCAGAGCGGCGGCACTTCCGGCGGCGAGGAGGAAGAGAAGCCGGGTGGCTGCGGCTGCGGCAGTTCGATCGGAATTTCTTCCCTGCTTCTGTGCGCAATCGCGGTTCTCGTTCCGTCCGTCGTCTTAATGCGGAAAAAACGCGGCGGTATGCAGTAAAATAACAATCAGACAAACAGTCGCGTCCGGCAGCAGGGCTTGTTGCCGGACGTATAATAAAATACGGAAAAGAGGTGTCTATATGAGAAAACTGCTTTGTATGCTCTTTGCGGGGATATTCGGCGTTGCGTCTCTCGCGATGACGGGTTGTACCACCAAAAGACCGATTCCCGGTGGAAGCGAAATAGGAGAAGACGTATATGTTACCGTTATCGACGCGGGGTTCGGTGCGGCCTGGATGGAAAGTCTTGCCGACGCCTACTATGAACTGACGGGCATTACCGTACACGTTGCTTCCGATCCGCAGCTCGTTTCCGGCGTTGAGACCAAAATGGGCACGAGCGCGGAAAAAGATGATATTTATTTTGTGCCGCAGGGAGTAAGAAATTGGCTGCTTTGGACGGCACAAGATCTCATCGAGCCGTTGGACGACGTGCTTGCTTCGGATCGATACGGCACCCCTGCCGCCCAGCGTTACCGCAGCGACGACGATACGCTGAAAGAAATCGGGGTGTTCAATGGGAAGCAGTACCTGCTCCCGTACATCTATTCGATGTGGGGACTGGTATATAACCAGAACTACCTCGATCGCATCGAAAGCTACGGCGCATATGTGAAAGGAGAGTTCCCTTCGACGATGCAGGGGTTAATCGACCTTTGTGCGGCGGTCAGGAAAGCGAATCTTGTCAACGGGCGCACGGGACGCACGGTTTCTCCGTTCTCGGCAGGGCTGACCGTTAATTATATGGATTACCTTTACTTTAAGCTCTGGTATGAGAATGATCCTGCCGGATTCGAGGCGTACTGGGATCAAAACGACCGCTCGGCATACGATTCCTCTGAATTCGATTCCGCCGAATCGCTTGCCGCCATGGAATTGATATTCGATCTCATCGGCGCTACGGGCGAAACGTCAAGCAATCTTGTCGGAGCGGGGCAGAACCATCTGGAGGCGCAGAACTCTTTTGTCAACGGCGATTGCGTGTTTACGTTCAGCGGCTCGTGGTTTGAAACTGAAACCTCCTTACTGATTCCGCAGGTCGGTTTGACGAATTATCACTTTGCGGCTTTTCCCTCCGCCGGTGAAGGCGATATGATTACGACGATGAACCTCCCCGGCGAATATCTGTTTATCCCATCGGACGCATATAATGTCGCCGGGGCAAAAGACTTCCTTACCTTCATGATCAGCGAACAGGGTGTGGCGGTCATGCAGCGGGCGCTCAGTCAGCAGGCAGTGTTCACCACCGGGCAGAGCGTTACGCTGACGGAGTTCGGTCAGGATATCGCCGAGGTTGCGGAAAAGGCGCAAAAGGTATATACGTATGCGAATACCGACGTATACAACTGCGGCGCGCTCCGTTTGTTCGAGCAGACGACAAATCCCTTCCTCAATATGGCGCGCTATGGGGTAAAGTCGAAGTCGGATATCCGTTCGCAGTGCATCTCGACCGAGGTCACCCAACACAGAAATATGTGGTCGGAATATATCAAGAATTTATCATAGCATATCGGTGCATACAATATGAAAGAAAATTTGCTCGAAAAGAAGGAAATCGCGGCTGCGGATTCCAAAACGAAACGCGCGCATAAGCCTCATAAAAACTTCCACGGCGTCCGCAGATATGTTTTTATCTACGGCGGGCTTGCTTGGGCTGTTCTGCATTTCTGCGTGTTTTGGGCGTATGTAAACGCGGGTACGCTGGTTAATTCCTTTTTCGGACAACGTCTTGACGGTTCCATGGTATGGGAAGGGCTGTACTATTACAGACAGGTATTCGAGTATGTGTTCGGGGGGAAGGTAAACGGCATGGTCTCGCTGCGTTCCTGCCTGAACACGCTTTCCATGGTCGGCCTGGCGTTGTTGATCAACCTGCCGCTCACGCTGCTGTTTTCGTATATGATATTCAAAAAAGTGCGGTTCCATTCGATTTTGCGAGTGGGAATGTATCTGCCATGCGTCGTTTCGCTGGTCATTTTGTCTCTGTTTTACGCGACGTTTGTTTCGGGCGCGGCGAGCAACGGCCCGCTGTTTTCGATTTTGGCGAGCATGGGAGCAGACAGCGCTACGGTGCAAAACGGACTCTTGACAAATATCGATACGGCATGGTGGGGGGTAATCATATTCAGTATCTGGACGGGGGTGAACGGAAATATCATATATTTCAGTTCGTCCATGGCGCGTCTGCCTGACAGTGTGCTGGAAAGCGCCGATCTCGACGGCGCTACGCAGATGAGGCAGTTCTTTTCGGTCGTGGTTCCCATGATCTGGCCGACGATTACCACGATGAGCGTGACGCTCATCGGCGGAGCAGTTGCCTGGTTCCAGCCCGTGCAGCTCATGGTGGGGGACACAATGGCAGGCACCACGGGAACCGGAACGATGGCATGGATCATCGTCAGTCAGGTTACCGGAGGACAGACCGTCGGATTCCCCGCCGCTTTCGGCGTCGTTATTTCGGTTGTGTTCAGCGTTATCGTCATTTTGTTCAAATGGCTGATGGAAAAGGCATTTACGGAGGTGGAATATTGAATCGTTCGATTGCGCGCCATTGTCGCGGACGTAAGAGCTTGGCGCTTTCCGATCGTATCACGCGCGGCGTATTGACTGCGGTGATGATACTTCTCTCCCTCACATATGTCTTTATGTTCCTTTGGCTGTTGTGTAATTCCTTCCGTACGTCGGGGGATTATACGCTTAACTCGATGAACATCTTTGATTTCAGTGGATATACCTTTGAAAATTATATCACGGCATTCAGCGAAATCATCGCGGGCAGCAACCGCAACCCCGTTTATTTGTTGGATACCATCATAAACACACTGGTGGTTGTGATCGGACAGACATTGCTTGCAATCACGATTCCTGCGCTGACAGGGTATATTATAGCGAAATATCGCTTTAAGGGAAGAAATCTCCTTCTAAATATAGCTGTCGTCTCCATGATCGTGCCTACGCTCGGGTCTCTTTCGACTACTTGTTCGCTTATTCTGTCCCTGAACCTGCTGAACAATTATTTCGGCGTATTCCTGCTTTCGGCAGGCGGTTTCGGGTTCGGTTTCCTGCTTTTCCGTAACTTTTTTGCGGCAATCCCGTGGGATTATGCGGAAAGCGCTTTTCTGGACGGGGCGACGGATATGCAGGTGTTTATCCGCATCATGTATCCGCAGGCGGTTCCGATTCTTACCGCCATCGCCATCACGACCTTTATCAACTGCTGGAATGATTATTACACGGCATATATCTATTTACCCGAACTTCCGACCATTTCGCTCGGGGTCAGTCAGCTTTATTCCATGATGGAGGCGCGCGGGCTTTTGCCCGTCGCGTTCGCGGGGATGACGGTACTCGCCGTTGTTTCCCTTGCGGTTTTCGCTTGTTTCAGCAAACTGATCATGAACAATGTTTCGGCAGGCGGCATCAAAGCATAAATTCTGATGAGGTTATTATGAAAAAAATATTAAAGGCACTGTCCCTTTGTTTTGTAGTGTTGTTTGCGCTTTGCTTCGGTTTGACGGGTTGTATTGACTTGAACAAAAAACCGCCCGACGATCCGGAAGAACCCGAAAATCTGCTTCCCGATTACGATCTCCGTGAAAATGAGCTTTCCGTCGTCATTACGGGCTGGCTTGCACACGAAAATCCTGCTTCGCAGGAGCAGCTTACGCTGCTGAAAGAGTCGGGCATATCTACGCTGTTTTGCGGAGCTGCAGGAAGCGGTGTCTACGCGCCCTCCGTATCGCAACCGACGGAGAAGGATTATGCGATATACCGTGCATTTGCGGAAAATGGGCTGAGTTGCTATATTGCGCCAGGCAGTTATGCTTCGGGCGCGCAATATATTTCTAATTTTTCCGATTATGCTGCGGTGCTGGGGTTTTTCATGGACGAGCCGAATAAGGGCGAGATCGATCAGCTCGCTTCCCAGATTTCCGCTTTCAACGCGAACGGAGCGGGTAAAAATCTCTATGTAAATCTCTTTCCGTCATTCTCGACGGAGGTGATTCAGGATTTCGGCGTAGGACAGTATCCGAATTATTTGCGGTACTACTGCGATAATGTTTTGGAAAAACTGACCGTCGGAGAAAAATGGCTTTCCGCAGATCGCTATCCGCTCACCTTCGATACGAACGGCAATAAAACATTGGACGTGGGTTGGCTGCAGGATGTGGAGGCAGTCGCCACCGTCGCCTGCGAGTATGAAGATGTAAAGACAAATTTCTTTATTCAGACGATGCCCTACGGCGGCGAGTCAATGCCGGCAGGCGTGCAGGGCTCACGCGCACGGGTCCCCTCATATGAAGATATCCGTATGCAGGAATACGCGCTGCTCGCTTTCGGGTATGACAGTATCAGTCTCTTCTGCTATATGTCTCCCGCCGTCGGCGTAGAGTTTACGGAAACCCAGCTTGCCATGCTCGACCGTAACGGCAAGCCGACGGATATTTATTATTCCGCACAGAAAGCAAACTCTGAAATTTTGGCGATCGATCATGTGGTTTTGCAGTTTGATTGGCAGGGAGTATTTACGAACGACGGCGGAGAGACGACGAGAAAGGGGGACAGAGGCAGAACGCAGAATCCTTCCTTCTCGAACCTGCGGAATCGCATGCCTCTTTCGTCGGTCGCTTGCCTCAACGCGGTAACGACTTCGGCGGATACACTGTTCGGGTATTTTATCGACAGTGCTGATAACGAGGCAATCTTTGCCGTAAATTACAACGAAACTACCTTGGGGCTGAGCGATACCATCACCTTGGAATTTGATCCGAGTTACAGTTATACCAAAGCGCAGTGTTATGTGGGCGGAGAAAAAGTCATTTATGATATTACAGACAATAGCCTTTCGATTACGCTCGGGGTCGGCGAAGGCGTGTTTGTGATTCCGTATTAAAAACAGCAGAATGATTTGATTTTCTTGACTTTTTCACAATTGTTTTATATAATTTTTTATGCGTTACTGTGGGGAGATGGTGACAATTGTCGTTGTCTCCCTTGTGCGCATATTGTTGTCCGTAAATCGATCAGAAACAACGCCCGGGCTGTGCCGGTGAATCGGATATCAGGGGAATTTCACTTATGCCCATAAGTGAACCGGTTTGCGAAAAACGGAATACGATCTTCCGGTTATCGATATGCAGGCGCGTACGGCGTTGAAGTAAGCGGAGCGGGGCATTTGTCTGGTGTGAAAATCGATATTTGAACCGAGGTTCCCCCAGGCGGTTCGAAATGGAATTCAGGAGGATAAAAATGTTTGAGTATATAGAGGAATTCAAAAAGATGACGGTCGGGTTATTTGTTCATTTTGGACTGTACAGCGTGCTTGGGAAGGGAGAATGGTATTTAAGCACAGGAGGAATCAGGCCGGAACGATATGAAAGCTTGCAGAGAAAATTCCGCGTTAATAAGAACTGGGCAAAAGAGCTGGTAAAAACGGCGAAAGAAATGGGTGCGAAATATATAACGATCACTGCGCGGCATCATGACGGATTTTCTCTGTACGATACATGCGGTATGAGTGCATACGACGCGCCGCATTCCGCATGCGGAAGAGATTTGATTTCTGAATTTGTCAACGCTTGCCGTGAAGGCGGCATTGCGCCTTTTTTTTATCATACATTGTTAGATTGGCACGAGCCGTCCTATCAAAGCGATTTTTCCGCGTATATTGATTACCTGGCAAAGAGTATAGAAATTTTATGCAGAAATTACGGCAGAATCGGGGGATTCTGGTTTGACGGAATGTGGGATAAACCGGATGCGGATTGGCAGGAGGATAAAATATACGGCATTATCCGAAAATACCAGCCCGAAGCGATGATCATAAACAACACAGGCTTAAACGCGTTGGGGCAGGTGGGGCACAGAGAGATAGACGGCGTTACATTCGAGCGCGGCAAGCCGGGTTATGTCGATTGCTCCAACAAGCCGTTGGCGGGAGAGATGTGCCAGATATTAAACGATCATTGGGGATATGCAAAGGATGATATCAATTATAAGTCGGTGAATGCACTGGTGGAGGATTTGATCGACTGCAAAGCGAGAGGATGTAATTATCTCTTAAATACAGGACTGAAAGGCAACGGAAAAGTAAACGAGACAGATCGGTGTTTGTTGCGTGAATTGGGGGTATGGATCAGGAAAAACAGGGAGTTTGTATACAATGCAAGTCCGTGCGGCGAACGAGGAGAATTATTCAAAAGCAAAACGGGATATTATGCAGTGATAAAAAATGTACCTATGAGCGCAGATCCAAACGTTGCGATAAAAACGGAAGGGAAAGAAAAAACGGTTGAACCGGGCATAAAAATGAGCCGCGCGGTATGGTTGGAGAACGGCGAAGAAATTGTCCTGAAAGACGGTTGTAAATTTGATGTCGTCCCTTACGGATACGGTACGAGTTTATGTGCTAGAATCGCAAAAATATATGTGGAAAATTGATCGAGAATAAAAGTAAAGTCGGAATTTGCCCGTTGGAATGAAGAATTTGATTTTGCCGGCTTTACAGATGATATTGGATATCCTTCTTTACAAGGTTATTCTTCCAGCAGTTTGGGGTGGAATGCAAGAGAGAACTTTTTATGCTGAATACCATAATTTTAATCGTGTCCATAAAGTTCAGCTACAACAGTAGGGAAAAAATACAGCAGCGTTAAAGGAATACATAGCAAGTCGCTTGAAAAAGGACAGAGAAAGCCGGGTTTATTCGCCCCGCGAGCCCCTTTGCGGGCAGCAGGTAAGCAAAGCAAGGCCGGCAGGCCGATATGAAAGCGCACCCGTGCGCTGCCTGGAATGATCAGGACTATGCCCGAAAATGTAATACCCCGCGTTTTTACGCGGGGATATTTATTTGCTTGCTTTTTTCTTCGCTATGTAATATAATTATGTTACAATGTAACTTGCAAGCATGACAGAATGTTTTCCCCGAAATGGGGAATCATTTTTGTACGGAGGAATGAACATGGTAATAACGGTTGTGGCAGACGTATTGGGAAAGGCGAATAACGGGACGACGATCACGATTCTTCGGCTGATCGAATCCCTGAAAGCGCGCGGGCACGAAGTGCGCGTCGTCTCTCCTACGCCTGTAAAGGAAGAGGGCTTTTACTGCCTGCCCAGGCGCAACTTTTTCATATTTAACGAGTATCTGGAAAAAAACGGAGTGGAATTGGCAAAACCCGACCGGGAAACGCTGGAAAGGGCGATCGTCGGCGCAGACGTGGTCCATATCGCGCTCCCGTTCCGCACCGGCCGCGCGGCGCGCGACATTGCGGAGGAGAACGGCATTCCGGTGACTTCCGCCTTTCACTGCCAGCCCGAAAACATCACCTCGCATTTAGGCAGGGGCGTAATGAATATGAAATTCGTCTCGGACGGCATTTACCGCCATTTTTACAAAAAGTTTTACAGGGAGATCGGATTCGTGCACTGTCCCAGCGAAATGATCCGCAAAGAGCTCGTCGGGCACGGGTACGGCATGGATCTGCGCGTGATCTCGAACGGCGTGGAAGACGCGTTTTTCGACGGAGATGACCGCCCGCCCCGCGGCGGAACAGTCAACATTCTCTTTACGGGCAGGCTGGTGCGCGAAAAGCGGCATGACCTTTTGATCGACGCCGTGGCGGAATCCCGCCACGAGAGCGAAATACAGCTGTATTTCGCCGGGACGGGCCCGCTCAGGCGCAAGCTGGAAAAGCGGGCGGAAAAACTTTCCAATCCGCCCGTATTCGGCTTTTATCCGCAGAGCGAGCTCATTTCCCTGATGAAAGAAATGACTTTCTACGTGCACCCTTCGGACGTCGAGATCGAGGCGATTTCCTGTCTGGAAGCGATCTCCTGCGGGCTGGTACCCATTATCTCGGACAGCCCCCGCTCGGCGACCAACGCCTTTGCGCTCTCCGAGCACAACCTGTTCCGCGCGGGAGATGCCCGTTCGCTGGCGGAAAAAATCGACTTTATGATCGAACACCCCGAAGAGCGGAACGCGCTGCGGGAGCAGTACCGCGGCTATGCGGAGAATTTCCGCATTTCCCGCTGCATCGACCGCATGGAGGATATGTTCCGCGATGCGATCCGCGCGAAGGGAGGGGAGGCGGTATGAAACCGAAGCCGGGGCAGACCATCGTCTATCGGGACGAGCTGACGGACGATTTTTTTGAAACGCGCACCAACCGCACGGTGTCGGTGGACGGGAACTACCGCTATCTCCCGAAAAATCCCTTTTTCCGTTTTTTCTCCTTTCTGGCGTATTACTGCTTGGCGCTTCCGCTTTTGTGGCTGTACGGAAAACTGATTCTGAGAGTGCGCGTCGAGGGGCGGAAAAATGTGCGGAAACTGAAAAAAACGGGCTACGTCGTCTACTGCAACCACACAAACTGGTGGGATTCCTTTATCGGCGCGGTGTTCGTCGCGCGGCCCAAACGCACCTACGTCGTGGCGAACAAGACGGCGATCTCCATCCGCGGCATCCGCACGCTCGTGCGCATGCTGGGCTGTATTCCCGTGCCGGATACCACGCGGGCGTTTATGAATTTCAACGGCGCGGTGAAGCGCCTGATGAAGGAGAAAAAGGCGCTCGTGGTCTTCCCGGAAGCGCATATCTGGCCCTACTATACCGGAATCCGCCCGTTTTCGGCGGTCAGCTTTCAATATGCGGTCGCGGGAGGCGTCCCCGCCCTCCCGGTCGCGGTCACTTACCGCGCGCCGAAAAAGGGCGGAAAACGCGCGAAAAAACCCCGTCCCACCATTCACATCGGCGAGCCGGTCTATCCCGATCTCACGGTCGGCAAAAAATGCGCGGCGGAAAAGCTGCGCGAGCGGGTATACGACTTTATGGTGACAAAGGCCGCTTCGCCCGACAACTACGCGTTCTGCCGGTACGTCAAGCGGGACGCGGGATGACCGCCGGAGGCGTTTGACAAAGGAACGCTCTTCTGCTATAATGTGCGGAGAAATCGCTGCGGAGGAGTGAAATGGAAGTAAAGCGCATAACGGAAATGGATCGGGAATTTGCGATGCAGGTGGACGGAAGGCTGACCGAAACTGCTTTCCGCAGCCGCGTATATGCGGGGGAAGGCTACGTGCTTTGGGAGAACGGCGCGCGCGTCGGGCTGATGGAGCATTGTATCCTTTGGGGAAAGCTGCCGTTTCTGAATTTGTTGCACGTGACGGAGCCCTATCGGATGCGCGGTTTTGCGCGCGCCGCAGTGGCGGCGTGGGAAGCGGACATGCGCGCGCAGGGGTATCGGATGGCGCTGATCTCCACGCAGGCGGACGAGACCGCGCAGCACCTGTACCGCAAACTGGGGTACGTTGACTGCGGCGGGCTGGTCTTTTGCGGCACGCCCTTCGATCAGCCGCTGGAACTTTTTTTGAGAAAGGTCCTCTGAGCGCTTTTAACGCTTATGCCGCTGGGCGGCATGCCTGCGGAAACGCCGTAAAGAATTGATGAGAGCTTTTATTTTGCCTGCTATTCTTTTACGGGGCAATTTCTGCAAGTTAATGCGGTATCTTGATCGTTTTCAAGGAACTGAATGAAAGATTATCTATGGCGATTCGCCGTACAAAAAGGCGAAATCGTTTGACTTTTTACCTGAAAAATTGTATAATAACAACATCAATGAGTGGCTTTAAGGGCGTAAATCCGATTGACGGATTTGCGCCCTTTCTGCGCGTTACGAGGTAAATTATGGCTGCTGAAACGCAAAATAAAATGGCGGTTGGTTCCATCAATAAGCTGATTTGGCAAATGGGCCTGCCGATGATTGTGTCCATGATTTTGCAGGCCGTTTACAACATTGTGGATACGGCGTTTGTCATCAACATGGGCGAGGACGGAATTGCCGGTAATCTTGCCTTAACATACGCCTTCCCCGTACAGCTTCTTATGATTGCAATCGGGGTAGGAACGGGCGTCGGTATCAACGCATTGCTTTCCAAATCCCTTGGCGAGGGCGACAGAAAAAAAGCAAGCGGCGTTGTCGGCAACGGCATATTTTTGGGGGTGTGCGTTTTTGCCGTATTTCTTCTGTTCGGCCTGTTCGGAGCAAAGCCGTTTATCGCCGCTTTTGCCGGCACAAACGAAAAAGTTGCGCAAATGGGCGCCGAATATCTCTTGATCTGCTGTGTATTTTCCTTTGGCGCGATAGGGTTTACCGTATACGAACGCTTTTTACAGGCGACCGGCAAGACGATGTATTCGACCATAGCGCAAATTTCGGGCGCGGTTGCCAATATCGTCTTGGATTATATTTTTATTTACCCGTGCAACCTGGGCGTTGCGGGTGCGGCGTGGGCGACGGTGATCGGGCAGATCCTTTCGCTCGCCGTTGCAATGCTCTTCCATTATCTGAAAAACAAAGAGGTGGATAACGGCATTAAATACATACAGCCGAGCGCTGAAATCATCGGCGGCATTTACCGCATCGGCATTTCGGCGGCTGTCATGCAGGCGCTGTTGTCCGTTATGATGTTGTGCGTAAACCTCATTTTGGGTACGGCGCAAAACGCGGAACTGTTACAAGGGAGCTTCGGTATTTACTACAAAATAATGCAGTTTGCGCTCTTTGCCTGTTTCGGCTTATCAAACACAATCATATCGGTGCTGTCTTTTAACTATGCAATGGAGGATAGAAAGCGATCAACCGACTGCATCAAATGGGGGATCATAAACACGCTTATCGTGGCGGCGATTATCACCGTGCTGTTTGAAACGCTTGCGAATCCGCTTGCTGCACTGTTTTTGCTTGCGGCGGGGGCCGAGGGCGGGGGGATAAAATCGGCTGTCGTTTTGGCGATCCGGATTGCAGGCACAGGCTATGTGTTTATGGGGTTTTCCATTGCCGTGCAGGGTGTTTTGCAGGCGCTGCGATATGCGGTGCGTCCGCTCGTCCTTGCGGTTTTGCGGCTCATTGTATTTGTTTTGCCCGCTGTCTGGCTGTTTACGCTTTCCGCCGACGCCGTAAATATTCTATGGTGGGCTTTCCCGATTGCCGAGTTTCTGACCGCAATCGTATCCGCTGTTATGCTGATGAAAGTAATGCGGAAAGAACGCTCGTTAACGCCGAACGGCGGAGGAGAGAATGGAAAATCCGCCGAAAATTTAAGCGGCGCCATTTACTTTCAAAAAAATGGTGGTTGGCCGGAAGGCAATGCTTCCGGAGAACACAGCGAAAGGAACGGCTGAAAAAACTGTACAAAATATCGAAATCTCAAAGAGAGTGCCTGACTTGTAAAAGAATGCTCGCTGAATTACCCTGAGCGCGCAATTAAATGGCGAAGAATTTTAGAATTCTTCGCCATTTTCAATCTTTTCGGGAATCCCTCACTGCCGTGATCTTTCCGCGCGGCTTTGCCGGAACGGCTCCGCGCGGAAGCGTATTTGCCCGCACTCAGTCGATAAATCCGAGCGGCGTATAGCAGTAGGGGCACAGTCCGCCCAGCATTCCCGCGCACGTCGGGCAGAGGATCGCGCCGCAGGCGGGGCAGACGCGTTCGTTCTCGCTGTTGAAGTTGTTTCTGCAGTTTTTACATTCGGATTTTTCCATCTTTTTTGTCCTCCGACCGCAGTATGTGCGGCGCGTTTTCAATTATGCGCGGCGCCCCCGTTCTTTTTGAAAAAATTCCCCTTTAAAATTATATAAATAATTTTAAAAGCAGCCGATTCCGCTTTTCAAATCCGCCCGTTTATGGTATAATAAAAGTGCAAAATAATCCGTTAAAACGGGATGAAGGAGAGGAAATGGAAGAAAGGACAAAAGTAACCGCAAATTACGGCGAAGGGCAGATTCAGGTTCTGGAGGGGCTGGATCCCGTTCGCAAGCGCCCGGGGATGTACATCGGCTCTACGGACGTAAAAGGGCTGCATCACCTCGTGCAGGAGATCGTCGACAATTCCATCGACGAGGCGCTTTCCGGTTACTGCGATACCATCGTCGTGACGCTGAACGCGGACGGTTCCTGTTCGGTGACGGACAACGGCCGGGGAATCCCGACCGCCATGCACCATACGGAGAAGATCTCCGCGGTCGAAGTCGTGCTGACCAAGCTCCACGCGGGCGGCAAATTCGGCGGCGGGGGATATAAGATCTCGGGCGGGCTGCACGGCGTGGGGCTGTCCGTCGTCAACGCGCTTTCCGAGTGGCTGGAAGTGGAAGTGTTCCAGAACGGGAATCACTACAAGCAGATCTACAACCGCGGCGTTCCCCAGGCGCCTTTAAAGGTGATTGGCACCGCGGACAGGACGGGGACGAAGGTCACGTTCTATCCGGACGACGAGATCTTCGAGACCATCATCTTCAATTACGATACCATCAAGATCCGCCTGCGGGAGCTCGCCTATCTCAACAAGGGCCTTACCATCCGCATGGAGGACAGGCGCGCCGGGCAGGAGCGCTCGGATTCCTTCTATTACGAGGGGGGGATCGCCCACTTCGTGGAAGATCTCAACAAAAACAAGGAGACGCTGTTCGACAAGCCCTTCTATTTCGACGGCGTTTACGGCGACAGCGAAGTGGAGGTCGCCGTACAGTACAACGACAGCTATTCGGAGACCATTTTCTCCTTTGCGAACAACATCAACACCGAGGAGGGCGGCGCTCATCTGGACGGGTTCAAGAACGCCCTCACCAAGCTCATCAACGACGCCGGCAAAAAGCTGGGCGTTCTGAAAAACGACGATAAAGTTTCGGGGGACGACGTGCGCGAGGGCATCACCGCGGTGGTTTCGGTCAAGCTGACCGAGCCGCAGTTCGAGGGGCAGACCAAGACGAAGCTGGGAAACAGCGAGATGCGCACGCTTCTCACGAAGGCGATGAACGATTATTTCGGGGCGTTTCTCGAAGAGAACCCCGCTAAGACCAAAGAGCTCCTTTTAAAGTGCGTCACCGCCCAGCGCGCGCGGGAGGCGGCGCGCGCCGCGCGGGAGAACACGCGCAGAAAGGGCGCGCTGGAAACGGCGACGCTGCCCGGCAAGCTGGCGGACTGTTCGGAAAAGAACCCCGAATTTTGCGAAATTTACCTCGTAGAGGGGGATTCCGCAGGCGGATCCGCAAAACAGGGCAGAGACCGGAGATTTCAGGCAATTCTGCCGTTAAGGGGCAAAATTCTGAACGTTGAGAAGGCGCGGCTCAACCGCGTTCTCGAAAACGAGGAGATCAAGGCGATGATCACTGCCTTCGGCGGGGGCATCTCGGACGATTTCGACGAGAGCAAACTCCGCTACGACCGCATCATCTGCATGACGGATGCGGACGTCGACGGCAGCCACATCCGCATTCTGCTGCTCACCTTCTTTTTCCGCTTCATGCGCCCGCTCATCGAGAAAGGGCACGTCTATATCGCACAGCCTCCTCTCTATAAGGCCACGAAGGGAAAGACGGAGAAATACCTCTATTCGGACGAACAGCTGAAGGCCTACCTGGAAGAGGCGGGCAAATGCGACATTCAGCGCTACAAGGGGCTCGGCGAGATGAACCCCGAACAGCTGTGGGAGACCACGATGAACCCGGAAACGAGGACGCTTCTGCGCGTCAATATGGAAGACGCGGTGGAAGCGAACGAGATGTTCACCGTCTTAATGGGCGAAAAGCCGGAGCTCAGGCGCGCGTTCATCGAGCAGAACGCGAAACTGGTCGCGGATCTGGACGTGTAAGGAGGGAGAAGAGAAATGGCGAAAAAAGAAATGAGCCCCGAACTTTCGGCGGCGTTCAAAGATACGCTGAATAAGACGACCATCATCGACATCGAGGTGGATAACGAGCTGAAGAAGTCCTTTATCGCCTACGCGATGGCGGTCAACGTTTCGCGCGCGATCCCGGACGTCAGGGACGGGCTGAAACCCGTTCACAGAAGGATCCTCTACGCGATGCACGAGATGGGGCTTTACAACGACAAGGGCTATAAGAAGTGCGCCAAGATCGTCGGTGAAGTGCTCGGTAAATATCACCCGCACGGCGACAGCTCCGTTTACGACGCGCTCGTGCGCCTGGCGCAGGATTTTTCCATCAACTTCCCGCTCGTGGACGGGCACGGCAACTTCGGTTCTGTGGACGGCGACCCCGCGGCGGCATACCGCTACACGGAGGCGCGCCTTTCCAAGCTGGCGGCGGAGATGCTGCGTGAAATCGACAAGGACACGGTGGATTTTTATCCCAACTTCGACGATACCGAGATGCAGCCGGTCGTCCTGCCCTCCCGCTTCCCGAATATCCTGGTCAACGGCTCGGACGGGATCGCCGTCGGCATGGCGACCAATATCCCCCCGCACAATCTGGGCGAGGTCATCGACGGATGCGTCGCTTTGCTGGACAATCCCGATCTCGAGGTGGACGATCTTCTGCAATATATCCCCGCGCCCGATTATCCGACGGGGGGCATCATCATGGGCAGGGCGGCAATCCGCCAGGCCTACCGCACGGGCAGGGGCGGGATCGTCCTCCGCGCGAAGTGCGATATCGAGGAGTTTGCCAACGGCACGCGCCAGCGCATCGTCGTGACCGAACTGCCCTATCAGGTCAACAAGGCGAACCTCATCAAGACCATCGCCGACATGGTGAAGGACAAGAAGATCGAGGGAATCTCGGATATCCGGGACGAATCCGACCGCTCGGGGATGCGCATCGCCATCGACGTCAAGAAGGACGCGCAGGGTCAGGTCGTCCTGAACACGCTCTATAAGCACACCAGCCTGCAGACGTCGGACGGCATGATTCTCCTCGCGCTTTTGGACGGAGAGCCGAAAGTGCTGAACTTAAAGGAGATTTTGACCGCATATCTCGGGCATCAGGAAGAGGTCATCGTGCGCCGCACGCGCTACGACCTCGCCAAGACGGAGGAGCGCGAGCACATCGTCAAAGGGCTGGTCATCGCGCTCGCGAACATCGACCGCGTCATTCAGATCATCAAGCAGTCTGCGGACAAACAGACCGCGGCGAACGCTTTGATGGAGGAATTTCTCCTCTCGGACAAGCAGGCGAACGCGATTCTGGATATGCGCCTGCACCGCCTCACTTCCCTCGAGGTGGAGAGCCTCAACGAGGAATTGGCGGAACTCGACCGCAAAATTGCGGACTTAAAAGATATTCTGGCAAACGAATTCCGCGTGCGGGAGATCGTGAAAGCGGATCTGCTCAACATCAAAGAGCAGTATCCTTCTCCCAGGAAGGCGGAGCTCTCCTACGATTACGGCGAGATCGATATCGCCGACCTCATCGAAAAAGAGGATATCGTCGTCAGCATGACGCATTTCGGCTATATCAAGCGCATTCCCGTGGCGGAGTACCGCTCGCAGCGCCGCGGCGGGCGGGGCGTGACCGCGCACAAACCCAAGGAAGAGGATTTCGTCTCCAACATCTTTGTCTGCTCCACGCACGACGACCTGCTCTTCTTCACCAACAAGGGCAAAGTATTCAGCATCAAGGGATACGAGATCCCGGAGGCGGCGCGCGCCGCGCGCGGCCGTGCCATCGTCAACCTGCTGCAGCTGACGGAGGGGGAGAAGGTGGAATCCGTCATTCCCCGAACGGAGGGGCAGGAAGGCTTTATCGTCATGGCGACGAAACGGGGGCTCATCAAGAAGACCGCGATTTCGGAATTCGACCGCATCCGCAAGGTGGGGAAACTCGCGATCAACATCGTCGAGGGAGACGAGCTGATTTCCGTGCAGTTCTCGGACGGAAAGGACGAGATCATGATGGCTTCCTACCACGGCAAAGTAATCCGCTTTTCGGAGGAAGACGTCCGCCCGATGGGGAGAGACACCCAGGGCGTCCGCAGCATGAAGCTGAACGACGGGGATTATCTGGTGGATATGCTGGTCGTCAAAGAGGGATATTGCGTCCTGACGATGACCGAAAACGGCTTCGGCAAGCGCTGTGAGCTGGAGGAATACCGCCTGCAGTCGCGCGCCGGCAAGGGGACGAAAGCTGGCATTTTGAACGAGAAGACGGGATATCTGGTCAACCTGAAGCTGGTCGGAGAGGATGAGGACGTCATGGCGATCGCCGATAACGGCACCATCATCCGCATTCACGCAAACGAGATCTCCAAGATCGGCAGAGATACCCAGGGAGTGCGCGTGATGCGCTTGACCGACGCGAAGGTCGCCTGCGTGGCGATTACCCCCGCGGGCGACGAAGAGGAATCGGAAGATCCCTCGGGCGGCGAGGCCGCGGAAGCGCCCGCAGAAGAACCTGCAGAGTAAAAAACCGCCCCGCGTCAGCGGGGCGGTATCATTTTGACCATTACGTATACGTCTATTTTGAACTTCTATGCTATATCATTCCATTGATCCCGTCTTTGACGAAAACAGCAGAATCCTGCTGTTGGGCAGCTTTCCGTCCCCCAAGTCGCGGGAGACCGGCTTTTATTACGGGCACCCGCAGAACCGCTTTTGGAAAGTGCTGTCCGCGGTGCTCTCCCTTCCCGAGCCGCAGTCGGTGGAGGAAAAACGGGAGATGCTCCTATCGCACGGCATCGCGCTTTGGGACGTGCTCGCCTCCTGCGAGATCGACGGCGCGTCGGATGCGTCCATCCGGAACGCCGCCGCGAACGATTTTTCGCGGATCACCTCGGTCGCACCCATCCGGAAGATATTTGCGACGGGGCAGACCGCCGCAAAGTTGTATCGGAAACTGACCGGCGGCTCTATCGCCGCGCTTCCGTCCACCAGCCCCGCCAACTGCATGAAGACGCTCGGGCAGCTCACAGAAGCGTATCGGGTCATACTGAATGATCTGTAAAAAAAAGCGAAACGGATGCGTTTCGCTTTTTCTTTATCTTTCCTTTCGTTTCAGCTCGTTACAGCAGGTCGATGACGGTATCCGATACCCGTTCGCTTTTCTCGTACTGCGCCGCCATCTCCGCGAGCACGTTCGGCACGTCCTCGTATTTTGCGTGCGAATGTTTCAGCTTGGAAAAGTTGACGGCGTTGTTTGCGATCAGGTTGATGCTCGCTTCGATGTTGCCGTAACCCGAATTGACGCAGAAGATATGCAGCTGCTTTTTCATCGCCGGCACGAAAGAGATAGGGCTGTTCTTCATGAAATTGCCCGTGATCGCCACGGGGGAATTGAACCCCGCGAGGTTGAACGCCGTCCGCGCGCTGATGCTGCTGTTGAGGTTGTAAACGACGTGTTTCGCCATCCTGCCGCCCGTCAGGGAGGAAACTTCCCTGATCCAGTTTTCGTCCGCGCCCAGCGTGTAGTAGATGCCGGTGCTCTTGGCAATCTCGATGGATCCGGGGTCGGTGTCGATCAGAATGGGCACCGCCTGGTAGTAGATCAAAAGCTGCGCCAGAATAATGCTGAGATTGTCGCCGCCGATCACCGCCACGTGCTCGCCTTTCTGCACTTCCAGTTTGTCGATGATCGAGATCGCCTGCGAGACGTAGTCCACATAGAGCGCGTCCTCGTCCGAAACGCTTTCCGGGAGGAAGTAGAGCGCCGGTGTGGGCATGACCGCGAAGTCGCTCAGAAAACCGTCGAAATTTTCGCCCGCGATCTGGAGATCCGAACAGTGGTTTTTGTCCCCGTTGCGGCAGTTGTAGCATTCTTTGCAGTCGAGAACGGGGCTGAGATAAACGCGCATGTCCTTTTGCAGGCTGAACATGTTTTCTCCCGTTTCACTGACCACGCCGATGCCGTACGTACCCAGAATGAAATTGCTTTTATTCGTCCCGTTATACCGCAGAACGTCCGAAAGCGTTATGAGCGCTTTGGTGACTTTTACCTTGGAAGACACGGTGTTGTCGAAGGGCTCGTTCCGCTCCGTCTCCGCGATCCGGTAAGGTTCCGTCACTTTCCAACCTTTCATAAATTCTCCTTTTTCCGTTCCTGGTGAAATTTTACCATTTTTCGCGCCGTTTTGCAAGCAAAAGAGAGGGGGAAATTTTTTTGGAAAAAAATCCGAAAGTATCTCCATACAGTTGACTAAACGCGAAAATTATATTATAATATCTTAGCAAATAAGGCAAGTAAGTTAAATGAGGTGATACAAGTGAAGCAAGATATTCATCCCGATTACCATGAGGTGACGGTCGTCTGCGCGTGCGGGGAGACCTTTAAAACCGGGTCAACGAAGAAGGGCGACACGATTAAAGTAGATATCTGCAGCAAATGCCATCCGTTCTTTACGGGCAAGCAGAAACTGGTGGATACCGGCGGTCGTGTGGATAAGTTCAACAAGAGATACGGGCTGGACAAATAACACAGGGGGCTCTAAGGGTGAATGCGCTTAGAGCCCGTTTTTTTAATATCTATGAAGAAAGAAAAGAAGGAAAAGAGAGAAAAAAAACAGAAGAAGCAGAAGTGTCAGCGCACGTCCATCGGCGGTCAGGCGGTCATGGAAGGCGTGATGATGCGCGGCGTTTCGTCCATGGCGACTGCCGTGCGGGATGCGGACGGCATTATCCGCATCGAGTCAAAGCGCGTCAAGCCCTATGGGCAGCGCAACCGGTTTCTGCGCCTGCCGATCGTCCGCGGATGCGTCGCTTTTTTCGATTCTTTCGTCTCCGGCACGAAAATTCTGACGCGTTCCGCCGAGGTTTACGGGGAAGGCGAGCCCTCCAGATTTGAAAAATGGATGGCGGAAAAGCTGAAAATCAACCTGATGAGCGTCATCATCGCGATTTCCATGCTGCTGGGAATCGGCCTTGCCGTCCTTTTCTTCGTTCTGGGGCCGATCTGGCTCAGGAAGGGGATCGAGTGGATTGTCTCCGCCGCGCAGGGAAGCGCTTATTCGTTCAACGTAGTGGCCAAAAATTTCATCGAAGGCGGCTTCAAGATCCTGATTTTCGTTCTTTACATCGTGCTGACTTCGCTGATTAAAGACGTGCGCCGTACCTATCAGTACCACGGCGCGGAGCACAAGACGATCTCCTGTTACGAAGCGGGGCTGGAACTGACGCCCGAAAACGCCAAAAAATGCTCGCGCGTGCATAACCGCTGCGGGACGACGTTCATGGTATTCGTGCTCGTGATCAGTATTCTCACTTTCGCCTGTGCGGAGGCGCTGTTCAATCACTTTGATCTGCAGATCGAGGGAATCTGGCGTGTCCTCCTGAAAATCGCCTTTCTTCCCCTCGTGGCGGGGCTCTCTTACGAGCTTTTAAAAGGGCTCGCAAAGACGGACTGCTGGGTATTCTACCCGCTGAAAGCGCCCGGGCTGCTCCTGCAGCGGATCACGACCAAAGAGCCCGACGAGGGCATGCTGGAAGTGGCGATCGCCGCCTTCAACAAGGTAATGGAGATGGATGCAGATCCCTCCGTGCCCGAGCAGAAGTTCGTGGTCGCGATGAAGCGCTCGCAGCTGTTCGACGAGGTCAAGACGGTTCTGATCAGGGGCGGCGTGGAGGAAACGAGCGACGCGGAATGGATCGTCGCGCTCTCGCTCGGCGTCAAGCGGGACGAAGTCCGTTCCGATCAGCTGGTCACGCCGAAATACGTGGAAAAGGCCATGCGCCTGGCAAAAGAGCGCGCCACGGGCAGGCCGCTGTGGTACTGCGTGGGAAACGCCGATTTTTACGGCTATCCGATCAAAGTGGACGAACGCGTGCTCATTCCCCGCCCGGAGACGGAAGAGCTGGTGGAACGCGCGCTGAAAGAAATCGACAAAGAGAGCCGCGTGCTGGATCTCTGCACGGGGAGCGGGGCGATCGCAGTCGCGGTCTTTCTGAAAACAGGCGCGCAGGTCGCCGCGTCGGACGTCAGCGCAGACGCGCTCGCGCTCGCGCGGGAAAACGCCGCCGCAAACAGGGCGGAGGTAGAGTTTATCGAGAGCGATCTGTTTGAAAATCTGCAAGGCCGCGTATTCGACGCGATTTTGACCAATCCGCCCTATATCCGCTCGGGCGATATTCCCGGGTTACAGAGGGAGGTTTCCGCTTTTGAGCCGCGGCTGGCGCTGGACGGCGGGGAGGACGGGCTCGCCTGTTACCGCCGGATCGCCGAAACGGCGGGGGAGCACCTCGCGCCGGGCGGTTTTCTGCTGGCGGAATGCGGTTATGATCAGGCGGACGCCGTCGCGGAGCTCTTTTCCGCGATCGGCAGGACGGAAGTTTTCTCCGACCTCTCCGGCATCCGCAGAATGGTAAAGGTAGTGAAAGATGTTTAAGAAACTGGACAAAATGCTCGAGCGGTACGAGAAGCTGAACGAACTCGTCGCCGATCCCGCGGTCCTCGCGAAGATGGACGAGTGGAAAGCATATTCCAAGGAACTTGCGGACATGCGCGAGACGGTGGAGAAATATCTCGAATATAAAAAATTTGCCTCCGATCTGGAAGGCGCGAAGGAGCTCGCCGAGGCGGAATCCGACAAAGAGATGCGCGAAATGCTCTCCGAGGAAATTCAGACCTGCCGGAAAAAGCTGGAGGATATCTCCGCGGAACTCCGCATTCTGCTGCTGCCCAAGGATCCGAACGACGACAAGAACGTCATCATGGAGATCCGCGCCGGCGCGGGCGGGGACGAAGCTGGTCTGTTCGGCTATGAACTGTACCGCATGTACGTCAGATACGCGGAGCGCCACCGCTTCAGGACGGAGGAAATCGAGAACAATTCCACAGAGCTCGGCGGCATCAAGGAAGTGGTTTTTTCCATCAGCGGCAAGGGCGCTTACAGCAAGCTGAAATACGAGAGCGGCGTGCACCGCGTCCAGCGCGTGCCGGAGACGGAGTCGCAGGGGCGCGTTCATACCTCCACCGTGACGGTGGCGGTGCTTCCCGAGGTGGAGGACGTCGAGGTGAATATCGACGAAAAGGATCTGAAGATCGACCTCTTCCGCTCGGGCGGCGCGGGCGGTCAGCACGTCAATAAGACGGAGTCCTGCATCCGCATCACCCACCTCCCCACGGGGATCGTGGTCGTCTGCCAGGACGAGCGCTCGCAGACGAAAAACCGCGAAAAGGCGATGAAGGTTTTAAAGAGCCGCCTCTACGACCATTATCAGAGCGCTTACGAAAAGGAATATTCGGAAAACCGCCGCAGCCAGGTGGGGACGGGCGACCGCTCGGAGCGCATCCGCACCTATAATTTTCCGCAGGGGCGGGTCACGGATCATCGCATCGGGCTCACGCTCTATTCGCTGGACAGCTTTCTCATGGGGGACATGGATGAGATGGTAGACGCGCTCGCGATCGCCGACAGAGAGGCGAAACTCACGCAGAACGCGGAAGAAATGTAATTTCACTCGGGAGGAATCTTACTATGGTACTTTCGGAAAAAGTCGCCGCGATCGCGCCTTCCTTGACGCTGTCGATCACGGCGAAGGCAAAGCAGATGAAGCAGGAGGGAATCTCCGTCATCGGATTCGGCGCGGGAGAACCCGATTTCAACACGCCGGACTATATCATCGAGAGCGCGAAGCATGCGCTGGATATCGGCTTTACCAAATATACGCCGGCGTCCGGCATGCCGGAGCTGAAAGAGGCTATCGTCAGAAAATTCAAAGAGGACAACGGCCTGAAGTATGCGCCCGGGCAGATCGTCGTTTCCTGCGGAGCGAAGAGCTCGCTCTATCACGCGATCGCATCGCTCTTAAACGACGGGGACGAAGTGCTGATCCCCTCGCCCTACTGGCTGACCTATCCCGAACTCGTCCGGCTGGCGGGCGGCGTGTCCGTGTTCGTCCCGGCGAAAAAGGAGCGCGACTACAAGGTGACGGCGGAGGATCTCGCGCGGCATACCACCGCAAAGACCAAACTTCTGATCCTCAACTCCCCGAACAACCCCACCGGCGCGGTCTATACGCGGGAAGAGCTCTCCGCGATCGCCGCCTACGCCGAGAAGGCGGGGATCTATGTGATCTCGGACGAGATCTACGAAAAGCTCGTTTACTGCGGACAGGAGCACGTCTCCGTCGCCTCCCTGTCCGACTATATGAAGGAACACACCGTGGTCGTCAACGGCGTATCCAAGAGCTACGCGATGACAGGATGGCGGATTGGCTATCTCGCGGCGCCGGAGCCCATCGCAAAGGCGATCGGGGCGATGCAGAGCCATACCACCAGCAACCCGACTTCCATCGCGCAGTACGCTTCCGTGACCGCCCTGTCCGGCGGGGCGGACTTCATCGCGCAGATGCGGCGGATCTTCGACGAGCGCCGCGCCTTCATGGTGGAGACGCTGAAAAAGATCGAGGGCATCGAGGTCGGCGAACCCAAGGGCGCGTTCTACGTTTTCTGCGACGTTTCCGCCCTTTACGGCAAACGTTACGGGGAGGAGGTCGTTCAGGGCTCGCTGAAATTTGCGGACTGCGCCTTAAAGGAGGGCGTCGCGCTCATTCCCGGAATCGCCTTCGGGGACGACGGCTGTATCCGCCTCTCTTACGCGATTTCCAAAGAAGATATCGCCGAAGGGCTGGCGCGCCTCGCGGCGTTCGTAAAAAAATTAAAATAAGTTGTCTGAAATTTCGTAAAACCGATTGAAAATTTTAGAAAAATAGGTTACAATATAAATAAGAAAATAATGGAGGAATTTTTTCTATGAAAATCGTTTACGGTGCAAAGGGAACGGGGAAAACAAAAACGGTAATCAACAGCGCGAACGATGCGGTTGAAACGGCGAAGGGGCATATCGTCTTCGTCACGGATACCAAGCGCTATATGTACGACTTGAAGCGCGAGATCCGTTTTATCGACGTCGATGACTTCGCGGTCACCGGGGAAGACGGGCTCAGGGGATTCCTGAAAGGGATCATCGCGGCGAACGCGGACAACGAACTCGTCTATGTGGACGGCGTCGCCCGCATCGCGGGCAAGGAGCTCTCCGCGCTGGGCGATTTCTTCGCTGCCATCGAAAAGCTGGAAAAGGATTTCTCCGTCACCTTCGTGTTCACCTGCAGCGCCGCGAAAGAGGAGCTGCCCGCGTTTATCGCCAAGCACGTCGGTTAATCGTTCGGATATAGGGTAGAAATCGGGGATAGCAATATCCTCGATTTTTTATAAAATGGAAAAATGCCCCGTTAACGTATCCGGGGCGGGAGGTTGATATGCGTTTTATCAGTACGCGCGGCGGAGATTCCGCCGCAAACGCCGCAGAGGCAATCGTCCGCGGGCTCGCGGCAGACGGCGGCCTGTTCGTGCCCGAGCGGTTTCCGTCGCTGAAAGATTCGCTCGCGGAGCTGGCTGCAATGGATTATCCGCACCGCGCCGCGCGCGTGCTCTCGGCTTTTTTGGAGGAATACGACGGCGAAAAGCTGCTCGCGGCATGCCGGAAGGCATACGGTCAGTTTGACGAGGGGGAGCCCGCTCCCGTCGTGAAGCTGGACGAGGGCTACTACATCATGGAGCTGTTCCACGGGCCCACGCTTGCCTTTAAGGACGTGGCGCTCACGCTCCTGCCCTTTTTGCTGCGCGAGGGGTGCAACCTCTGCGGGATCGGGGATACCGTTTTGATCCTCGTGGCGACGAGCGGCGATACCGGCAAGGCGGCGCTCGAGGGCTTCAAGGACGCGGAAGGCGTCAAAATCATGGTCTTTTATCCGGACGAGGGCGTCAGCGAAATGCAGAAGCGCCAGATGTCCGTTCAGGAGGGGAACAACGTCGGCGTGCTCGCCGTCAAGGGGAATTTCGACGACTGCCAGACCGCCGTCAAAAAGATCTTTTCCGATCGGGACATGGCGCGCGCGCTGAAAGAAAAGGGCGTGATTCTCTCTTCCGCCAATTCCATCAACTTCGGCAGGCTCTGCCCGCAGATCGTCTATTACTTTTCCGCATACTGCGACCTCGTGGGGGCGGGCGAGATCGCGGCGGGCGAAGCGGTGGACTTCGTCGTCCCCACGGGGAATTTCGGCAACATTCTCGCGGGGTGGTACGCCAAACAGATGGGGCTCCCGGTGGGAAAACTCGTCTGCGCGTCCAACGAGAACAATATTTTGACGGACTTTTTCGCTTCGGGCGCCTACGATCTGGACCGTCCCTTTTTCAAGACGACCAGCCCGTCCATGGATATCCTCGTCTCGTCCAACCTGGAGCGGCTGATTTTTGAATTTTCCGGGCGGGACGCGGCGCTCACCGCCGCCCGCATGCGGGAGCTTTCCGAGCGGAAGCGCTATGCGGTCTCCCCGCGGGAGAGAGCGGCGCTGGCAAATTCCTTTTACGCGGGGTTCGCGGGGAAAGCGCTGGTGGATGAGACCATCGCGGCGTTTTTTGAGGAATACGATTATCCGCTGGATCCGCACACCGCGGTGGCGGTCGCGGTGGGGGACGGCTATCTCTGCGAGACAAACGGCCGCGCGCCCGTGGTCGTCCTCTCGACGGCGAGCCCGTATAAATTTCCGGAGAGCGTTCTGAAGGCCCTCGGCGTCCGCTTCGCGGGAGACGGATTTGCCGCGGCGGAAAAGCTGGAGGCGGAGACCGCCGTCCCCGTTCCCGCGCAGATCCTGCGGCTGCAAGAGCTCCCCGTCCGCTTTACCGAAAAAGCGGAGGCGGCTGAGCTTCCCACTAAGATACTGGATTTTATCGGCGGAGGGGTAGACAAACAAACTTTTTAGTGATATAATCATATTATAGAAAATGGAGGATGCCCCTGCCGCAGCCGCGCGGAAAGGGAGGAGTGCAGAAAATCGCTGCAGGCATGGAAAAACTGACGCACCGGATAAAATTATTTTTTACGGTTGGCTTTTGCTGTTGAAAAAAATCGGTTTCAGTTCCCGTGAAAAGCGGGAATGGAAATAAAAAAATTATTTAGAGAGGAGATGGATTATGAAAACAATCGGCAAAAAAAGCACAGTTTTACTTTTGGTGTTGGCAATTTTGGGTACGTGTTTCATGTCGTTCGGGTGGAGTAAGCGGGAAAAAGCCCAGGCGCTTGCCTCGGATATCGATACCATCTATTACCTGACCGACTATTACCCGACATTGAGCTACGATGCCCTTTACTATGAGTTCGGTGATTCCTATGAATATCAGTACGAACTGAAAGCGTTAAACGAAACGATCTTATATGATATGGTTCACACAGGCTTTTTTGCCGATCTTGCGGAAAATCATCTGGTGATCATCGATATCAAGTTGTTTAAGCCGGATGTAGACGTACTGAGCGATCTGTTCTTCGATTTGAAGGTAATGCAGGGGTGTATGACGGTTTTCGTCTCGTCATACGCCGCTTCTGCCTATGAAAATACCGAATTTTTGGATTATGTAGACCTCTTCATTGTGGATGCCGATTGGGAAGGTCTTACTGAATACGTAAATTTTGCATTTAATAAAATAACGGACAGAGTAGATAATTTAGATGAAGATCTAAGTAATGCTGCTTTTCTGATCGACGGTAACATGATGGGAACAGGCTCTTATTATTATTCTGCCGGGTTGGACGTGGTGTGCGCCGAGTCGCGTTTCTTGGAGTTCTTCATGGAGTTATATGTGGACTATCTTTCGACCAGCAGGGACGATTTCTATATCAATGACTACGACGATTTAACGGATTTGTTTGACGACCTCAACAGTGCCCCAAATAATAATTTTAATGTAAGATTTCTGGTTCATGCGGGGGATTATTATATAGATTTACTGACCGGAAACACGGTAAATTATAACAGTTTATCCTATGTTTTGGGATGGGATATTGGCGCCCCCTGCTATCTATATGGATTCGGCGTTATGCCGCTTACGCCGGCGTTTTACCAGTTTATGACGACCTGTCAGCAAAGTTACAACTGTCCGGTCTATACCCTCGCTTGCGGCCCCGTAAACTACGGACCCAACGGGTTGGTCGTGACAATGGCAGACGGATCGACGGGTTCCGCTGCGGGAGCGCTTTTAAACGGGCTTTATGAATTGTTGGGGTGGGTGTAACCCCGGTTCTTTGCTGAGAATCATGTAAAAGGAGGGAATGAAATGACAAAGAGGGTAAAACAGCTGGCGCTCCTGTGCCTTGCGGCGCTGTCGCTGGTATTCGGCGCATGCGCCGCGGAAGCGGCGGCGACGCCGCTGCCGGCGCCGCAGAACCTCAGAATGGAGGGGAAAATTCTTGTGTGGGACGCGGTGGAGCATGCGGCGGGGTACGTCGTGCGCCTGCAGAACAGGGAACAGGAAGTAGAGGGAACCTCCTTCGACCTTTCCTCCCTTGCAGTGGGAACCTACGCCGTCAGGGTAAAGGCGTACGGCGACGGCGGAAAGTACGCCAATTCAGACTGGAGCCGGTTTTCCTATACGGCGGAAGAAGCCGTGGCAAGGGGATATGACGAGCTTGGATACAGATATACCCTGTTGGAGGACGGGACGGGGTATTCCATCCACGAGGGAAAGGCGAATACTTTCAAAATGGAGAAAATCGTCATTCCGGCATACTACAGAGGCTTGCCCGTAAAGTGCATCGAGGAAGGCGGTTTTTCAATATATGAAAAAATAGAGTCTGGCGGTTTGATAATGGAGAGCCTCATTCCTCTCCCGTATCGGGGAGCCTATCTCAACGAAGTGACGACAGAGCTCGTCCTGCCGGACACACTGGAAGAAATAGGTCAATATGCGTGCGCGGGGCTGAGTAAAGTGGAGTCTGTCGTCATTCCGGACAGCGTTACCAAACTGGACGACAAAGCGTTTTACGGCTGCGTCAATTTAAAAACGGTGAAATTGCCCGCCGGGTTAAAGGAAATTCCGTATGGTTGTTTTGAGGCCTGCGGGCTAACGGAACTTTCCCTTCCGGAGGGGTTGGAGAAAATAGGAGGCCGTGCTTTTAGTGTAAAAAATCCTATTTTTTCTTCAGGCAGTGAATCTGTCAAGCAGTCATATATCGAGCCAAATACGATAATTATTGAGATACCTCCTTCACAAGACCTTCCGTATATCGAGCAATACTATACGGACGTAGTGATACCGGCTTCGGTGAAGGAAATAGGGGAAAAAGCATTTCGCGGCTGTCGCAGATTGAAAAATATCACGTTGGAAGGCGTGCCGGAGACGATTGAAAAAGATGCTTTTGATGATACGGCATGGTATCATGCAAAGGCGGACGGTCCGGTTTACCTCGGAAATATCTTAGTGGATTACAAAGGGACGATGCCCGAGGACTATACGCTGTATATCCCGGCGACGGTAAAGGGAATCGCCGCAAGGGCTTTTGGCGGACAGAAGAATTTGAAAGCGATAATCATTCCCGACGGGGTCTCTTTCATAGGAAACAGCATATTTGCGAACTGTTCGTCTCTGTCTGAAATCAGGTTGCCCTCGGATCTGACGAAAATCCCTGACGAGACGTTCTCCGGCTGTATCGGCCTGTCGCAGATCGATCTTCCGGCAAATGTGGCGGAAATCGGAGAGGAGGCGTTTATGTATACGGGGCTGATAAGGTTTGTCGTTCCCGATCGGGTGGAAGCGATAGGCGATTCCGCGTTTGAAGGATGCAAGGCGCTTGAAGAAATAGTCCTGCCCGCCGGGCTGAAATCGATCGGCAAATGCGCGTTCTGGGGCTGTGAATCGCTCGGGCAGATTGTCCTGCCTGCCGGGCTGAAGTCGATCGGAAGAAACGTGTTTCGAAACTGCAAAAAGCTCCGGGAGATCGTCATTCCCGCGTCGGTGGAGTATTTGGGGAATTTCCCCATGAGCAACTGTGACGCGCTCGAAGCCGTCTATTTCGAGGGAGACGAACGCCGCCTGAAGATCGTCCTGGAGCAAGTCGAGGAGAATGAACACAGCACGCATTTTTCGGAAGCGACGGTATACTTCTATGCGGAAACCCGACCGGCAAAGGCCGGGAATTACTGGCACTATGCGGACGGCGTCCCCGCAGTTTGGGGAGCAGAGAGCTGATTTCATTCTGAACGCCCGCGCAGGCGGCGAGGAATGGTTGCGTTTTTCGGCGCGGCATGGTATAATAGACGGAAAGAACACGGAAGGAGTTGCGTGAAATGGACGGCAAAAAGATCATGATGAGCGGCATTCAGCCGAGCGGAATTCTGACGATCGGGAATTATCTCGGGGCGATCCGCAACTGGAAAAAGCTGCAGCAGGACTTCGATTGCGTCTATATGCTGGCGGATCTCCATACGCTGACCGTCCGCCAGGATCCCGCCGCGCTTCGGAAAAACACGATGGAGCTCACCGCGCTCTATCTGGCGTGCGGGCTGGATCCCGCGCAGTCCGCGGTGTTTTTGCAGTCGCACGTCCCCGCGCACGCGGAGCTTACCTGGGTGCTGAATATGATTACCTACCCCGGCGAGCTCACCCGCATGACGCAGTTTAAGGATAAAAGTTTAAAACACGAAGACAATATCAACATGGCGCTCATGGATTACCCCGTCCTGATGGCGGCGGATATCCTTCTTTACCAGTCCGACCTCGTTCCCGTCGGCGCCGATCAGAAACAGCACCTCGAACTCGCGCGGGACCTCGCGGTGCGCTTCAACAACCGCTACGGGGAGACGTTCAAGGTGCCCGAGCCGTACATCGCGGACACGGGCGCGCGCGTGATGAGCCTGCAGGAGCCGGGGCGCAAGATGAGTAAGTCGGATGAAAACCCCAACGCCTTCATCTCCATGGACGACGACCGCGAAACCGTCATCCGCAAGTTCAAGCGCGCGGTCACGGACAGCGACACGCGCATCGTCGCCGCCGAGGACAAGCCCGGCATTTCCAACCTGCTCACCATTTACAGCCTGTTTGCGAACAAGACGGTGAAGGAGGCGGAGCGGGAGTTCGAGGGGAAGGGCTACGGCGAATTCAAACTTGCGGTCGGCGAAACGGTGGCGGACGCGCTGGAGCCCGTCCGGGCGGAAAAAAATCGGCTGCTGGCGGATAAGGGCTACCTGGAAGGCATCCTGAAAGAGGGGGCGGAGCGCGCCGCGCGCATGGCGTACCGCACGCTCGGGAAAGTTTATAAAAAAGTGGGGCTTCTCCCGCGGGCGAGGGGCTGATGTTCGGCTATATCCGCACGGATCCCGCCTATCTTTACGGGAAAGACGATATTTTATACCGCGCGTTTTACTGCGGGCTCTGCAAGTCGATCGGCAAAAGCTGCGGCCAGCGCGCCCGCTTCGCTCTCAATTACGATCTCACCTTTCTGTCCGCTTTCGCCCATAACGTATGCGGCGAAGACGTGCAGATCGAGCGCCAGCGCTGCGTTATGCACTGGTTTCGGAAACGCCCCATGGCGGGGGTAGACGCGCTTTCGGTGCGCGTGGCGCACCTCAACGTGATCCTGACTTACCATAAGCTCTCGGACGACGTGCTGGATTCCGGCCGCCGCCGCGGGCTCCGCGCGTTTTTCTCCGGGGCATACCGCAGGGCGCGCGCCGCCGAACCCGAATTCGACCGCATCGTGGCCGAGCGATACGGGGAACTGATCCGGCTGGAGCGGGAGGGGTGCGACGGCATCGACCGCGCGGCGGATCCCTTCGGGCAGATGCTCTCCGATCTGTCGGTCGCCCTGATGGGGGACCGCGCGGATGAAAACGTTAAGAGGGTCTTTTACGGCGTGGGGAAGTGGATCTATCTCATCGACGCGCTGGACGATATCGACAAGGATTTAAAGAAAAAGAACTTTAACCCCTTCGTTTCCTCCTATCCGGAGGTGAAGGGAAAGCAATCGTTTATCGCGGAGCACAAGAGCGATTTGGAGTTTTTATTCGGCTCCGTGCTCTATGAGATCGCGAACGGAGCGCAGAGCGTTTCCTACGCGTTCAATCACGATCTGACGGACAATATTCTGGCGAGAGGGCTGATGGGGAATACCAAACGAATCATGGAGTGTGAATCATGCAGGAAAACTACAAAATCTTAGGACTGGAAGAGGGCGCGACGGCGGAGCAGGTCAGAGAGGCCTACGAGCGCCTGCGCGCGCGCTACGCGGAAGACCGTTTTCTGGACGGCGAGCGCGGAAACGAAGCGGCAAAAAATCTCACGCTGGTGGAGAGCGCGTACCGCGAAATCATGGCGGACATGGCTTCCCGCACGCACGCGGAGAACGAGAAATTCGATTATTCCTCCGTGGAAAAGTGCCTGAAACAGAACAACATTTCGGAGGCGCAGCGCCTTTTGGACGAGATCTCCGACCGCGACGCGGAATGGCATTATCTCCAGTCCGTCGTATTCTACCGCAAGCAGTGGATGAACGACGCCAAAAAACAGCTGGAGATCGCCATGAATATGGAGCCCGCCAACCCAAAGTACAAGGAAAGCTATACCAAGCTGAAGGATAAGATCGCTTTTACCGAAAAGCAGTTTCAGTCGGGCAATGCGGCGCCGCAGTCGCACGGAAACGAGGAGATGATGGGGGGCAACGCCTGCTCGTCGTTTATGAATTTCTGCACCACGATGTGCTGCATGAATATGCTCTGCAACTGCTGCTGCGGCAGATGAACAGCCGCCTCATTGCGCTCTCCGCGGTTTCCGCCGGTCTTTCGGCTGTGTTTCTGACGCTGGGCGCTTATTTTCAAGTCGTCGATATTTTCTGTATCGTGCTGGCGGCGATTCCCGTCACCCTGCCGCTCTACCGGGAATCCCCTCTGGCGGCGGTGCTGTCCTTTCTGGCGGGCGGGCTGTTGGCGTTCATCTTCGCGGGGATGAACATCATGAGTCTCGTGTTCCCGGCGTATTTCGCGTTTTTCGGATGGCATCCCATCGTCAATTATCTGTTCAGAAAGAAAAACGTTCCCCGGTGGATCGCCGTATCCGTCAAGTTCGTGTGGTTTATGGCGGTGTTTTTCGGGCTGTACTTTTACTATACGCTCATCATGAAGGTGGAGCCGTCCTATTATTTCGACTGGATCGCGGAATACATCTATTATCTCTGGGCGGCGCTCGGCGTGGTCGTGTTTTTCGTCTACGACGCGTTTATGACGGTCGTTCAGCGTGCAACGAATTATTATCTGAAAAAAATCGTAAAGTGATATGAACAAAAACCAGGAGGCAGTCGGCATCGTGACCGCGCTCGGCATGAGCGGGGAAGGTATTGTAAAACGGGAAAATATTCCCGTTTTTATTCCGTTTGCCCTTCCGGGGGAAGAGATCCGCTACCGCGTGGTGAAGGTGAAAAAGGGCTTTGCGTTCGGCAAGCTGCTGGAAGTTTTAAAACCTTCTCCCGACCGCAGAGAGCCCGTCTGCCCGGCGTTCGGCAGGTGCGGCGGGTGTCAGCTTCAGCACATGGATTACGCGGCCCAGCGCTCGTATAAGCGCGCCTATGTGGAGGATTGCTTCCGCAAGATCGCCTTTCTGGAGATTCAGGCGGAAGAGACGGTCGCGCGGGGAGAACCCTATCGTTACCGCAACAAACTGCAGCTCCCTACGGGGCAGGGCGGGACGTTCGGCTTTTACGCGGTCAACTCTCACCGCGTCGTGCCGATCGGGGACTGCCCCATTCAGCCCGCGTGGGCGAGGAAGATCATCTCCCTTTTTTCCGCTTACTGCGCGGAATGCGGCGTGGTTGCGTACGACGAGGCGGCGCGGACGGGGTTTCTCCGCCATATCGTCGTGCGGGAGGTCTCCGGCAAAATGATGATAGCGGTCGTCGGCACGAGCGAGCGCCTGCCCGGCAGGGAAAAACTGATCGGCATGCTGAACGGCGCCTTTCCCTCCGTCACATTGTATCTCAACGTGAACGACAGGGACACCAACGTGATTTTCGGCCCCCGTTTTATTCTTCTGAGCGGCGAACCGCGCTATCGCGTCAACGTGTTCGGGATAGCGTGCGAATTCGGCGTAGAGAGCTTTCTGCAGGTCAATTTCGCGATTGCCGGGGCGCTTTACCGCGACGCGGTGCTGGCAGCTTCTCCCGACGGGGACACGACGGTGGTGGACGCCTACAGCGGAGCGGGGCTGATGACGGCGATGCTCGCGCGCGGCGCAAAGCGCGCGATCGGCATAGAGTGCGTCCGGGAAGCGGTGGAATGCGCGGACCGCGTGGCCGCGCTGAACGGGCTGGAGGGCAGAATGGAAAATATCTGCGCCGCCTGCGAGGACGTCCTTCCCGCGCTGGTGCGGGATCTGCGCGGTCGGGGAGAAAAGCTGGCGGTCGTGGTGGATCCTCCGCGCAAGGGCTGCGATTGGGCGGTGATCGAGGCCATTGCCCGGGCGGAGCCCGACCGTGTGGTATATGTGTCCTGTAATCCCGCCACGCTCGCGCGGGACGTCGGACTGCTGACGGGGGCGCTCGTGCGGACGGAAAAGGGTATCGTGCGCGCGGATTGCCCTGCCATGCGGTATGAAGTCGCGTTTGTCCGCCCGTTTGACATGTTTCCGCAGACGGCAAACGTGGAGACGCTGGTGCTGCTCCGTCGGCGCGGGGCGGAATCTTGATTTTGTTTGCGGGAGGGATCGGATGGAACCGGTTTTAGTAGAGACAAAGCGCCTGCTTCTCAGGCGGCTGGAGCGGGCGGATTTCGGCGCACTCTGTGAAATTTTGCAGGACGCAGAAGTCATGTACGCCTATGAACACGCCTTTTCGGACGAAGAGGTGTGGGAATGGCTGGAACGCCAGCTGGCGCGCTACGACCGCTATGGATTCGGACTGTGGGCGGTTATCCTGAAAGAGACCGGCAAGCTGATCGGCCAGTGCGGGCTCACCATGCAGTCCTGCCCGGAAAAAGAAGTGATCGAGGTGGGGTATCTTTTTCAGAAGGCGTACTGGCACCGCGGCTACGCGACGGAGGCGGCGGTTGCCTGTAAAGAATATGCGTTTGACGTATTGGGCGCGGAAGAAGTGTATTCCATCATCCGCGACAACAATTTCGCCTCGCAGCGCGTGGCGCTCCGCAACGGCATGGAACTGCGCGGCCGGTTTACCAAACACTATTACGGCATGGATATGCCGCATCTCGTCTACTCTGCGCGGAAAGCGGACGCGCAGTCAAAATAAGCCCGCCGCTTTGCGCGGAGAAGGATACTCGGATGAATTATCTCTTTTATGACCTGGAATGCGCCAGCTGTGCGGGCGGCGGTAAAATCTGCGAATTCGGCTATGTGCTCACGGACGGATCGTTCCGCCTCCTGGAAAAGGCGAATCTGCTCATCAATCCGGGGATCGGCCCGGGGGAATGGGACTGGTATGCGCTGAAGAAGGTGCTGACGCATTCCCGCCCGGAATACGAAGCGCAGAAGAAATTTCCGCATTACGCGGACAAAATCCGCGCGCTCTTCGAGGGCGCCGTGGCGGTCGGCCACACGATCGACGGAGATGCGCAGTATCTTCTGGATGAGTGCGCCAGATACGGCGTAAAGGCGTGGGATTACCGGTACGTCGACATCCGCGCGGTCGACGTCGCTTTGGCACCGGGGGAAGGGCGCGCCCTCTCCAAGATCGCGGAGGCATGCGGCTGTCCGGCGGAAGTGTATCACGACGCCCTCGCGGACGCGGAGACGGGGCTCGCCGTCTGTCGCCGCTGGACGGCGGAAAGCGGCGAGACGCCGGAGGTTTTTTTCGGGCGGTTTCCCTCTGCCTGCGGGATCGTGGCGGACAGCCGTATTTTTCTGATGCGCGGGGGAAGAATGCTGGAACGCGGCGTGCTGACGCCCGAGCGGCACAATGAGATGCGCGGGGCAAACAAAAAGATCTTCCGGCTCTTCTGTTCCAAATATCATCCCAAAAAGCCCGCGCGCATTCTGAAGGGGAAGCGGATTTTTCTGGATCCCGCATATACGCAGGGGCATTACCGGGAATCTTTGGCGCTCGCCCGGAGGATCGCCGATTTCGGCGGCAAGATAGCGATGAGCGCGGCGCACTGCGACGAATATGTCTTCTGCGTTCAGCCGCCGGAGCTCTCCGCAAACGAAGAGGGGAATTTGCCCGCAATGCGTGAATTTTCCGCTTTTTTGCGGGAAATCGGACTCGACCAGGCAGATCTGTCTCTGCTGCCCGCGCCCGATCTTTCCTTTCTGAACCGCTATGCGACGATTTTATCCGAAGAAGAAATTATGTCTTT
>ENA-UONT01000392-UONT01000392.1-human-gut-metagenome-genome-assembly--contig:-CS20-NODE-392-length-55735-cov-54.112141_pt1 | contig 55735 bp, 48 predicted proteins | sample MGYA00242459_ERZ724006 | MGnify/ENA metagenome assembly ERZ724006 | reverse complement strand
TTGTTGTAGGTTTTGGGCGGTCTGCATCGACCGGCGCGGATGTCTGCATCGACCGGCGCGGATGTGGATATAAATGAAGAAATGCGGTATAAGTGAGCATATTAACGCCCATTTATTTGCTTTTTTGAAAATATTGCAGTACTTTTGCACATTGTTAGAGGGTGTGTGCAAATGCAACTCTCGTCCATTAAAGAGTGCTGCAACGCTCTGCTTATTCGTTTAAAATAAACAGGAAAGGGGTAATCTCAATATGTCAATATCCAAGACACGTCAGAAACTCATAGATATTGCGCGACAGCTGTTTGCAAAGAACGGCGTAGCGAACACCACGATGAACGACATCGCCGTGGCATCGGGCAAAGGTCGTCGCACGTTGTACACCTATTTCAATAGCAAGGAGGAGGTGTATTCGGCTGTGATAGAGTCGGAATTGGAGCGCTTGAGCGACAAACTCGACGAGGTGGCTGCTATGAAGATGCGTCCGTTGGACAAGGTTATAGAGCTTATCTACACCCATCTGATCATGATTAGAGAGACGGTAGTGCGCAATGGCAATCTGCGTGCCGAGTTCTTCCGCAATATTTGGATGGTGGAGAAGGTGCGCAAAAAGTTTGACGACTATGAGATAGATCTCTTTCGTAAGGTTTATCAGGAGGGCAAGGCGGACGGCGAGTTTGATATCGACGACGTAAACCTCGTAGCTGATATCACCCACTATTGTATAAAGGGTCTTGAGGTGCCGTTCATCTACGGACGCATCGGTCACGGACTCACCGAGGAAGCCAGCAAGCCGCTCGTGGCAAAGGTGGTGTATGGTGCGCTCGGAAAGAAATTGAACAATTAGAAACGTTTATATATTTAATAATTTAAGAAATGGGATTATTAACAGGTAAGACTGCCCTCGTCACGGGAGCAGCCCGCGGCATCGGAAAGGCTGTCGCTATGAAGTTCGCCTCTGAAGGCGCAAACATCGCATTCACCGACCTCGTGCTCAACGACGACATGGCTGCCGGACTTGAGGCTACACGTAAGGAGATTGAGGCTTTGGGCGTTACTTGTCGTGCATACGCAGGCAATGCTGCCGATTTTGAGGAGACAGAGAAAGTTGTAAAGCAGATACATGCCGACTTCGGTTCTATCGACGTGTTGGTGAACAACGCCGGCATCACAAAGGACGGATTGATGCTCCGTATGTCTGAGGCTCAGTGGGACGCAGTGCTCAACGTAAACCTCAAGTCAGCGTTCAACTTCATCCACGCTTGTGCGCCGATCATGCTTCGTCAGCGTAGCGGTTCAATCATCAATATGTCGTCAGTAGTAGGCGTTCATGGCAATGCTGGCCAGTGCAACTACTCGGCTTCTAAGGCAGGTATGATTGGCTTGGCAAAGTCAATCGCTCAGGAGCTTGGTCCGAAGGGCGTGCGTGCTAACGCTATCGCTCCTGGTTTCATCGAGACACCAATGACAGCACAGCTTCCAGAGGACGTACGCAAGGACTGGATGAAGAAGATTCCATTGCGTCGCGGAGGTCAGACAGAAGACATCGCAAACGTATGCGTATTCCTCGCTTCTGATATGTCTTCATACGTAAGCGGACAGGTTATTCAGGTAGATGGTGGCATGAACATGTAATTCTGTCTACAAGCAGATTTTTTACGATAATGAGGGTGTTTCAAAACTGAAATTATCGGGAGCCCCAACTTCCATAACTTCTATTTTGATACACCCTCTTTGTGTTTTTATTAACTGGCAAACAATGAAAGTAGTCTACGAAGACAACCACATAACCATAGTCAACAAGTGTAGCGGCGAAATCGTTCAAGGCGACAAAACCGGCGATAAACCGCTCAGCGACATCGTGAAGGAGTATATCAAAGAGAAGTACAACAAACCTGGCAACGTGTTCCTCGGTGTTGTGCATCGTCTTGACCGCCCCGTGAGCGGACTTGTTGTCTTCGCCAAGACCTCTAAAGCACTCTCGCGACTGAACGATATGTTCCGCACGGGCGATGTCCACAAAACGTATTGGGCTATAACGAAGCGCAGCGATATTGCCCCAGAGGGAACGCTAACCGACTGGCTCACACGCAACGAACGCCAAAACAAAAGCTACGCCCACTCCAAGGAGGTACCAGGTGCGAAGAAGGCTGTTCTGAAGTATAAGGTGCGCTCCGTGTCGGACAACTATATGCTGCTTGAGATTACACTACTCACGGGTAGACATCACCAGATACGCTGCCAACTGGCGCACATGGGATGCCCCATAAAGGGCGACCTGAAGTATGGAGCACCACGCAGCAACCCCGACGGAAGCATCTCGCTCCACTCACGCCGCGTAGAGTTTGTACACCCCGTATCGAAAGAGCCAATTTGCGTTGAGGCAGAGGTGCCAGCAGACCGTCTGTGGCAGGAGATAGCAAGATAATTCAGGGGGTGCACTTGTCTCAAGTGCACCAACCTATTGGTTTTCTAATGGGGAACTGTTTGCTGTGTTGGTGCAGTTGAGACAACTGCACCCCCTAAAACTGCAATATAAAATAGAACGAAGATGAAGCCTATATATAAACGAAGTTTAAAGGTTGCGGCAGCCGTTCTTGCCACGCCGATAGTGCTCCTCGTGCTGTTGGCTGTGCTGCTCTACATACCGCCCGTGCAAAACTGGGTGGTAAAGAAGGCTGTTGCTTATGCTTCGGAGTCTACCGGCATGAGTGTGTCGGTGGAGCGTGTGCGCCTTAGCTTCCCACTCGATTTGAGCATACAAGGACTTCTTGCTACTCAGCCTAACGACTCGCTGCATAACAGTATTGACACAATCGCTGCTGCCGACGAACTGATTGTTGGTGTGAAACTCATGCCGCTATTTGCAGGCAATGTGGAAGTTACCGATTTGGATTTCCGCCGCGTGAATATCAATACAGCGCATTTCGTGCCTGCTGCACGAGTGAAAGGTGGAGTAGGGCGTTTAAAGGTAGAACCGAGTAAGGTGGCACTTACTAAGGAGACCGTAGACCTTGGCCCCGTGCTTCTCACCGATGCAAATCTTGATATTGCGCTCAGCGACACCGTGCCAGAAGACACAACCAAAACCGAAAACAACTGGCAGATAGCCTTCACCCACTTGTCGGTGAAGCGTTCTGCCGTCAAGATACACATGCCCGGCGACACCCTTGCTATCGGTGTCGGACTCGCTGATGTCAGTGCTGCAAATGGCGACATCAATCTTGGTACGGGCGTTTACAAGGTTGGCACGTTCGACTGGCGTGACGGCTTTGTGACATACGACAACAACTTTGCCCTGCGACAGAAAGGGCTTGATGTCAACCACATCGAGCTTAAAGGTGTGTCGTTGCGCATCGACTCGTTGCGTTTCGCACAAGAAGGTACTCAGCTTCAGCTTGCACTCAACCGTTGCGCCTTTCGTGAGCAGAGCGGCATAAGTGTGACCAGTGCTAAGGGACATGTAAGCCTTGACACGGCACACATCTCGCTGCCCGACTTCCGCCTTACCACGCCCGTGTCGTGGCTTAAAGCGAATGCCGATATGGACTTCTCTACCTTTGCCGACACCAACCCTGGTGTGATGCGTCTGTATCTTGATGCTTACGTAGGTAAGTCGGACATACTGCAAGTGCTCGGTACGATGCCTCTGCAGTTTATCCTGCGTCTGCCAGAGCAACCGCTCTCCCTTCATGCCGACATCAACGGCAATATGCAGAACCTCAACATTCGTGAGGTGTCTGCCAAACTGCCAACGGCGTTCAATATAAAAGCCGAAGGCAAGGCTGGCAATCTAACCGACGTAGACCATCTTACAGCCAACATAAACCTCGACGCGCGTGCCGACAACATCAGCTTCCTGTTGCCTATGATGGGCTTGAATGCTAATTCGTCAGTGTGCATACCCAATGGCATTACGTTCAAAGGCAATTGCCGAGCGAATGGACCGCAGTATGCTACGGATTTCGTTGCTACTCAAGGCGGTGGTTCGCTACGCGGTAGGGGCGCGTTCAATATGCGTTCGTTGGCTTATCGTGCCAATATGGAAGCACACGCATTGCCACTTCAGAACTTTATGCCGGGTATGGGGTTGCATCCGTTCAGCGGTGAGCTCGTGGCTGATGGTGCAGGCTTCGATTTTCTGTCGTCAAAGACACATCTCGATGCACGTGTGAAGGTGAACAATTTCAAATACACCGATTATGACCTCTCGAACATAAACCTAAAGGCAGAGGTGCACAACGGTGTGGGAAGGGCACTGCTCGATAGTCGCACACCGCTGCTCAATGGCATTATCGACCTACGTACGCTCCTCGACAATCGTCGCATAGATGCCAACGTAATATGCAATCTGCTCTACGCCGACTTCTACAAACTCGGCCTCACCGAGCGACCACTCAAAACGTCGATGACAGCACATTTGGACGTGAAGTCGGATTTGAAGGCGACGCACAGTATGCAGGGCGTTGTCGGCAATATCGTGCTGCGCGACTCGGCTGCTACATATCGACCTGAAAACATTCTGATAGACATATTCACACGTAGCGACTCAACACATGCCAATGTGGCGTGTGGCGACTTTGTGTTGCGTGTTGATGGTGCTGGTTCAGTGGAGCACATACTCAACAACTTTAATGAGGTGAACATAGAGGCTGAGAAGCAGCGCAATGAACGATACATTGACCAGCTGCGTCTGCGCGAACGCCTGCCCGACCTTTCTGTCTACTTCAATGCCGGCAAGGAGAACATCCTCTCGCGCACTGCTCGACGTTTCGGCTACGAGTTCCGCGATGCTTATATTAATATGAACACGTCGCCCGTGCAGGGCATCAACGGTAATGTGCGCATCGACTCGCTCGTGACTGCAGGCATACAACTCGATACGATACGCGTCAACATCAGTTCCGACTCGACGAAGACGCTCTTCGATGGACAGATACGCAACAACCGCTACAACAAGCAATACGTGTTCAACGCCCTTTTCCGTGGCGCATTCTATCAACAGTCGCTCTTCTTCGGCACACGCATCTACGACGATCTCAACCGCCTTGGTGTGGCTCTTGGTGTGAAAGCAGACATGGAGCAGAACGGTATACGAGTGTCGCTCGGTGGTATCGACCCCGTATTTGGCTACAAGAAGTTTAAGGTGAACAAGGGCAACTACGTGTTCTTTGCCGACGACGACCGCATTTCGGCTGATATGAGGTTGCTGGCTGATGACGGTATGGGTGTGAAGGTGTTTAGCAACGATAGCACCGAAGCCTTGCAAGACCTCACTATCGGACTCACTCGCTTCGACCTTGCTAAGGTGCTGTCCGTTATACCGTATGCACCGAACGTGTCGGGTGTGATGAATGGCGACTTCCACTACATCAATAGCGAAAGCGATATGTCGGTGTCATCATCTGTGCGTGTTGACAATTTGTCTTACGATGGTTGTAAGATTGGTAATGTGGCGAGCGAGTTTATCTACATGCCACGCGACGAAGGTAATGAGCATTGTGTTGACGGCACGCTGTCAATAGACGACCAGGAGGTGTGCACGCTAAGCGGTACGTACATCACAAGTGGTTTCGGACATCTTAATGCCGACATTGAGTTGCAGCGCACACCACTGTTGATGCTCAACGGCTTCATCCCCGAACGCCTACTCAATTTTGGTGGATATGCCGTCGGACATGTGAAGGTGGACGGACAACTCAACTGCCTCGACGTAGATGGCGAACTGATGTTCGAGTCGGCGTATATAGCGAGCGAGCCTTACGGCGTGAAGATGCGCTTGTGCGAAGACCCGGTGACGATAACCGATAGCAAGATGAAGTTTGAGAACTTCCAACTCTTCGCACGCAATGGTAATCCACTGACGCTCTACGGCAATGTCGACTTCAGCAATATGTCGAACATGACGATGTATATGCGTATGCGTGCAAACAACTACCTACTCATCGACTCGAAGGAGAAGGCACGCTCAGAAGCCTTCGGCAAGGCGTATGTCAACTTCCTCGGTCTTGCCGATGGTCCGCTTGATGCCTTGCGCTTCCGTGGTCGTCTTGACGTGCTCGGTTCGTCGGACATCACATACATACTGCGCGACTCTCCGCTCACCACCGACAACCAACTCGACGGACTTGTGAAGTTCGTCAACTTCAAAAATCCTGATGACGTGAAGGTGGAGCGCCCACCGCTGAGTGGCTTGACGATGGACCTCACGGTTAGCATCGACGAGGGTGCACACGTGCTCTGCGCCTTGAACGCTACAAAGTCGAACTATGTGGACATTGTAGGCGGAGGCGAGCTGCGCATGAAATACACCGAAGTGGACGGACTCGGACTCTATGGCCGCTACACGATAGGACAGGGTGAGATGAAGTATTCGTTGCCCGTTATCCCGCTGAAGACTTTCACGATAAAGGATGGTAGCTACGTTGAGTTTATGGGCGATGCTATGAACCCGCGTCTGAACATCACGGCGACGGAGGAGAACAAGACTACCGTCACCAATGAGGCTGGTGTAGGTCGTAGCGTGACGTTCGAGTGTGGCGTAGAGATAACGAAGACACTCAACGATATGGGCTTACAGTTCACCATCGATGCCCCCGACGACCAGGAGATACACAACGAGCTGATGACGCAGTCGGTAGAGAACCGTGGCAAGCTCGCTGTGACGATGCTCACCACTGGTATGTATCTCTCCGACAACAGTATGGGCTCGTTCAATATGAACAGCGCGCTCAGCTCGTTCCTCAGTTCGCAAATCAGTGCCATCTCGGGCAGCGCACTGCGTACGCTCGACCTTTCATTCGGCATGGACAACACGCAGCTTGGCTCTGGTGCGGTGCACACCGACTACTCGTTCAAGTTCTCGAAGCGCTTCCTCAACAACCGTCTGCGCATCGTGATTGGTGGAAAGGTGTCGAGTGGTGCCGAGATAGAGAATCAGAACGACACGTTCTTCGACAATGTGGCATTAGAGTATCGTCTCTCGCCAAAGTCGAATAAGTATCTGAAACTTTTCTATGACCGTGCTACGTACGACTGGCTTGAGGGTTACGTCGGTCAGTTCGGTGGCGGTTTCATCTGGCGTCGCAAGTTGCAGAGCCTGAAGGATATATTCCGTCTCAAGCGCATTGACAACAACGACTATATGATGCTGCAAAACGGCAATAAAACCTCGTTGCAGCAGAAGAAGGATACAACGGCTGTGCAGAATACTGACACTACCAGTGTTAAAAAGTAAAGATATATGAAGAATACGTTATATATAATAATATGTGTAATGGTGCTTGTCGGTTGCTCGTCGACAAGTTCTGTACCCGAGGATGACAAGCTATTCACGGGCTTACGCAAGACCGAATACGAGAACTATGTGGCTTGCGACCACTTCTACTCTACACAGGAGGAAGTGGAGGCGGCACTCGCCACTACCCCTAACGGTGCACTCTTCGATAGTCCGTACCACCGTATGCCTCCTTACCGTTTGTGGATATACAATGCGTTTCAGCATTCGCGTGGCGGTTTGGGCAAGTGGATACGTACAACGTTCGGTAAGCCACCAGTGCTGCTTAGTGCTGTCAATCCTGCGCTACACTCACAAGTGGTGAAGGAACTGCTGCGAGCGCGTGGCTATTTCAGTGGATACGTCAACTACGACGTGCTGACATCCGACAGCTCGCGAACGGCAAAGGTGAAGTACAACGTCAACTTCGGCGACCTCTACACTATCGACACGCTCACGTACACCAATTTCCCCGAAGAAGCGCAAAAGATAATTGAGGAGAATGCTTCAAAATCGCTCGTAAAGAAAGACGCACCGTTCGATGTGACGGTGCTCGAAGCCGAGCGCACTCGTATCTCTACGCTCCTGCGCAACAAGGGTTTCTTCTATTATCAGCCGAGCTATGCTACATACCTCGCCGACACCATTGCCGAACCTGGCGAGGTGAGCGTGCGTCTGCACTATGCCGACAGCCTTCCTGACGAAGTGGGACGCAAGTGGTACATCGGTCACGTCAATCTCGAGATGCGCAAGCAGTCGGCGTTGGAGCAACTGCGCGACACCACTCACCGTCGCAACTATACCATCGTCTATAATGGCAAGCGCGAACCGATGCGTCGTAGTGTGATTACGCGCGATATGCGAATACGCCCTGGCAGAATGTACAGCTACGATGCTTATCAGCAAACCATCAATACGCTCACCGCGAAGGGCCTCTTCTCGCGTGTAGACATCTCGTTCGCTCCGCGCGACACATCCAAGACGTGTGACACGCTTGATATCACGCTCAACTGCGTGTTTGACAAGCCCTACGATGTCTATCTCGAAGGCAATCTCGTAGGTAAGACAACCGGACGTGTGGGCCCCGGGCTGAACCTTGGTTTCGTTAAGCGCAACGCTTTTCGTGGTGGCGAGAAGCTTACCGTCAACCTCAAAGGCTCCTACGAGTGGCAGACAGGACACCAAGCCGACGGATCAAGTTCGAAGTTCAACTCATACGAATATGGTGCAGACGTGTCGGTGGAGATGCCTCGACTGCTGTTTTTGAACAGTCTCACACGTCGTTTGCGCCGTTTGCGCCGTGCAAAGGGAAAGCACGTCTACATACGCTATGCCCCACCGACAACGCTTATAAAGGGTTCGTTCGATGTGCTTAACCGTTCGGGATTCTTCCAGCGCCATATCGTCTCGGGCGAACTGACGTACAAGACCCACTCACGAGTGCTTGTGCATCATCAGTTCTCGCCACTCATCATTCAGTACGAATACATGAAGCACATGACACCAGCTTTCACCGAACTGGTGAACAAGAGTCCGTATCTGCTTGTGGCGATGAGCGACCAGTTTGTGCCTAAGATGCGCTACTCGTTCTCGTACCAGTCGCCAGCCCGACTTCATAACCCAATCTTCTGGCAGGTGACGCTGAGCGAGGCTGCCAACCTTCTTTCGCTTGGTTATATGGCGTTCGGCGAGAAGTGGACTGATAAGGAGAAAACAATGTTCAAGAACCCGTATGCGCAGTTCCTGAAGGTGGAGACCGACTATAGCAAGACGTGGCAGCTGACCGAACATAGTAAGCTCGTCGGACACGTTAATATGGGCGTGGTATGGGCATACGGCAACGCTATCAGTGCGCCCTACAGCGAGCAGTTCTACGTAGGTGGTGCCAATAGCATCCGTGCGTTCAACGTGCGCAGTATTGGTCCGGGTCGCTATCATGCTAAGACATCCTACCTCTCGTATCTCGACCAGACAGGCGATATGAAGCTGCAAGCCAACCTCGAGTATCGTCCACGTCTCTTCGGAAATCTCTATGGCGCACTATTCCTCGATGCAGGCAACGTGTGGACACTACGCAGCGACAGCGACCGTCCAGGTGCTGTGTTCAAACCGAAGAATATACTTAAGGAGATGGCACTCGGCACGGGCATCGGCATCCGCTACGACCTCGACTTCTTCGTGCTACGTCTCGATTGGGGCATAGGTCTACACCTGCCATATAGAAACGGCTTCTACAATTTCGACCGTTTTAAGGACAGTCAGAGCTTGCACTTCGCAATCGGCTATCCGTTCTAAACGGAATAAAGGGCAGACTCTTTGTGGAGTCTGCCCTTTATTCCGTTGTTGAAAGTTGAGAGTTGAAAGTTGAGAGTTATGATATGTCCTGTTGTTTGAGCTATTTATAAAATTCTCAAGGTAATCATAACTCTCAACTCTCAACTTTCAACTCTTAACTATGATTTTATTCCGCCGAGAAGTCGGCTACCATTTTTCGGTACATGCTATACGCTCTTGAGCGCGAGATATATCCCGTTAGATGTCCTGATACGTTCACCACGGGCATGTAGCGCGTGCCTTTGAGGTCGAACTTGCGCATCACCTCCTCCATTGAGTCGCTCTCGCCAACCTGCGCAGCGATGGGGAGCATCAACTGTTGTACGGTGAGCTTGTTGTAGAGTTCTGCGCGGAACATGATGTGTCGTATCTTCGTGATGTCAATCTCGCCAAGCACCGAACCTGCGTTGTCGAGCACCGGTATGAACGACGTGTGGCTCTTCGATATAGCGTTCACCAGTTTGCCCAGAGGCATATCTGGTGTTACGGCTGTGAAGTCGCGTTCTATCACGCTGTCCATCGTCATCAGCGTCAGTACAGAGCGGTCGGTGTGGTGAGTGACCAACTTACCCTCGCGTGCTAAACGCATGGCGTAGATGCTGTGAGGCTCGAAGATGCTGATTGTCATCACCGACACGATGCTCACAATCATCAGTGGCATGAACATGTCGTAGCCGTTCGTAATCTCGGCGATGAGGAAGATACCCGTAAGTGGGGCGTGCATCACGCCAGCCATCACGCCAGCCATGCCGAGCAGCGTGTAGTTCTTCTCAGGTATATATATGCCCACCTGATACATGTTCCACAGACGTGAGAAGAGGAACCCCGTGAAAGCTCCCACGAAGAGCGACGGTGCGAACGTACCACCGCAACCGCCACCGCCGTTTGTGGCTGCCGTGGCGAATGTCTTTGTCAGTATGACCAGTGCAATGAACAGTATGAGCCACTTGCCGTTGCCCGAGAACATAGAGTTGTGCAGCAGTTCGTTCCAGTCGGCTTCGCTCGTGCCGTTCAGCAGTACGTTGATAGCCGAGTATCCCTCGCCGTAGAGCACGGGGAAGACGAAGATTAGCGAGCTGAGCAGTACACCGCCCAACGCCAACTTAGCCCAGCGATGTTGCTTCAACTTGCCGAACATGCCCTCGCACACCGACATCGAGCGTATGAAGTAGATGCTCACCAGTCCGCAAGCGATACCGAGTATGATGCACGCCGGCACACGCTCCACGCCCCACATGCTGTCCAGATGAAAACTGAACAACGACGCGCTTCCCATGAATATATATGTGAAGCACGTTGCCGTGACCGCAGCCGTGAGTATAGGCAGCAGCGATGCCATGCTCAAGTCTACCATCAGCACCTCAAGCGTGAACACCAGTCCGGCTATCGGAGCCTTGAAGATGCCGGCGATGGCAGCGGCAGCACCGCAGCCCACTAACAGAATCAGCTTCTTCTTGTCCATGCCGAACAGTCTGCCGAGGTTCGAGCCTATGGCAGAGCCGGTCAGCACAATCGGAGCCTCGGCACCCACCGATCCGCCGAAGCCGATGGTGATAGCCGATGCCACCACCGATGTCCAGCAGTTGTGCGCCTTCAGTCGCGACTGCTTCGAGGATATGGCGTAGAGTATTCGCGTGATACCATGCGATATGTTGTCCTTCACCACATAGCGTACGAAGAGCGACGTTAGGAAGATGCCCACAACCGGGAACATCAGGTAGAGCCAGTTGAACGTGTCGGCATGAAACCTCGATGTCAGCAGATGCTGTATGATGTGAATTATCGAGTGGAGCACGTAGGCAGCCACCGACGCAAAGAATCCGATGCAGAGGGCGAGGATGATAGTCGCCTGACGGTCGGAAAGATGCTTCGTGCGCCAAGCGTACAGCCTTTCTTCTAATGTTGCGCCTTTCTTGTCAATCGCAGTCTCTTCCATTTACTTGCGTATGATGGTTACCCGTCCGTCCTTAGTCAGTTTGATGATGCTGCTCGGCGTGTGCGGCTTGTGCTCCTGGCGGCGTGTCCAGCACACATAGTCCACCGCCTCCAGTATCTCCGGTGCGATGTCGCGGTAGTTCTGAGCCGCCGGCTCACCGCTTATGTTGGCACTCGTGCTCACGATAGCCTTCTGGAAGCGGTAGCAAAGCTCCTTCGAGAACGGCTCCTTCGTCACGCGCAGAGCGATGCTGCCATCCTCCGCGATGAGGTTCGGGGCGAGGTTCACAGCCCCGTCGAGCACCACCGTTGTCGGCTTCTCCGCGAGCTCCATCAAGTCCCACGCCACTGGCGGCACGTCGCGCACATAGCGCTGCACGCGGTCTACCGAGTCGGCGAGACAGATAAGAGCCTTCGAGTCGTCGCGCTGCTTTATCCTGTACACCTTAGCCACTGCCTCCGCATTCGTCGCGTCGCAACCTATACCCCATACCGTGTCCGTAGGGTAGAGTATCACGCCGCCCTTACGCATCACGTTCACGGCATTCTGAATGTCTTCTTTCTGTGTCATTGTTATTTCTTATTTTGTTTTTACCTTTCTACTCTTTTACTTTTTTACTTTTCCCTTTCCCTCTTTTATTTTTTCCCTCTTTTATTTTTTCCCTTTTTACTTTTCCCTTTCCCTTTTTACTTTTTTACTTTTTTACTCTTTTACTTTTACAAAGTTAATGCTTTTTCCTGTTATGCCGTAAGTTTAAAGACAATTTTTCTTGCTCTTTATTATAAGCATAGCCGATATTTGCCGAAAAAAACGTAACTTTGTATTTTAAGAGTAAAAAAGTAAAAGAGTAAAAAGTAGGAGGTATGGGCATCTTGCCCATACCACGCTGCCACAAAGCCTTTAAAAGTAAAAAAGTAAAAAGCCCCTCCCAACCCTCCCCGTCGTGGAGGGCTTAGGAAGGCCCAAGAAGGCTTAGTTCGGCTTAATCGCCGCCCTATACCGGCTTAGTTCGGTTTAAAATAAACAAAACCAAAACACAATGGAAAAGAAAAACCTCCGCATAGTGTTCATGGGAACACCCGAGTTTGCCGTTGGCTCGCTCCAGCGACTTGTAGAAAACGGTTATAACGTAGTGGCTGTCGTGACGCAGCCCGATAAACCCGTCGGTCGCCACGCCTCCGTGCTGCGCCCCTCACCCGTTAAGGAGTACGCCCTTGCCCACGGTCTGCCCGTGCTGCAGCCCCTGAAGATGAAGGACGAGCAGTTCCTTGAGCAGCTACGCAGCTACAATGCCGACCTGCAGGTCGTTGTCGCGTTCCGCATGCTCCCCGAAGTGGTGTGGGCCATGCCGCGCTTCGGCACATTCAACGTCCATGCAGCCCTGCTCCCCGACTATCGTGGCGCAGCCCCAATCAACTGGGCAGTCATCAACGGCGAGACCCTCACCGGCGTCACCACCTTCTTCCTCGACCACGACATCGACACCGGTCGCATCATCGCCCAGCGCCAGTTCCCCATCCCCGACGATGCCGACGTAGAGTACGTCTACGACGGACTCATGCAGCTCGGCGCCCAGCTCTGCACCGACACCGTCGACCTCGTCCTCTCTACCGACGGCGACGTGCCCTCGCAACCGCAGCAGGAGAGCGACGCCCACCACGCCGCCCCCAAGATATTCAAGGAGACCTGCGCCATCGACTTCTCGCTCCCTGCAAAGCGCATCTACGACTTCGTGCGCGGACTCTCGCCTGTGCCCGGCGCCTGGTGCCTGCTCACCCCACGCGATGCTAACGCTCCCGCCCAAGTGCTTAAGATCTATAAGACAGCAAAGACCCACGAGTCCACAGCAGGGGGTGCACTTGTCTCAAGTGCACCAGACCATAAAGCAGCAAATACCGACGACCAACCAACCCGTGTAGAAGTTGGAACACTCAAAGCCGAAAATCGCCGCCTCTTCGTTGCCACCGTCGACGAGTGGCTCGAAATCGTAGAGCTGCAGCCTGCCGGCAAGAAGCGCATGGCAGCCCGCGACTACCTCAACGGCTTTCAGCACCCCGAGCACTTCCTGCTGAAGTAACCCCTTCCGTTCCGGAAAAGATTTTCTCACCCCACACAGCACAGCCTGTTGACATCCTCGTCGAACGTCTCGCGGTTCACCGCCCGAGTGCGCATCGCCGACTTGTAGTTGTATATCGTCTGCGTAGAGTAGAACAGCAGCGTAGCTATCTCCTGGCTCTCCGTCACGCCCAAGCGCATCAGCGCATAGATGCGCGCCTCCGTCGTCAGGGCGTCAGGAGACGGCTGCGCAATCCTTCCTTCCGGAAGCAGCAGACCGTTCAGTTCATCAACGAAACCAGGGTACAGCTCCGTGAAGGCGCGGTCGAAACGTGTGTAGAACGCTGCAGCCTCCTCCTCCGCGAGCTTATAACTATTGATAGTTTTAAGAAGGTCAGCCGTTTGGTTGGCCTTTATTTTTCTGCTCACCAGTTTACGGTACTCCATCAGTTTGCGTATGTACACCGCACTGATGTCCATGAACAGACGCATGTAGGTCTCGCGGCGATGGTTCGTCGCTATGAGGCGTTCGTTCAGTTCCTTCAACTGTTGGTTCTGCATCTTCACCTCTTTGCGGCTACCTGCCAGCCATTTGTTCTGTTTGTAGCCGAAGATAGCCATTGCCAGCAACATCAGCGACAGAAAACTAACCATCGCAAGCACACCTCTCACGATGCGCTCCTTATGCGCCAACGCCTCCTGATTGGCTGTGGCAATGATAGGCAGTATGCTCGAAATCTCGAGCATACGCAGTCGGTTGTTGTAGAATCTGGCATCCTCCATAGAGCAATAGATGTAGCGTGCCGCACGGTCGGCATACTTCTGGTCCTTCTCATACAGATATGTTGAGAACTCCTGCAGCGCAAGATTCTCCTTCAAAGGGCATGTTATGTCCGAGATAGCCGCTTCAATAATGTACTTTTCATATCGTTGCGTGTCGCCCAACTCGCGATAATAGCGTGCTATGCAGTATGCTGCCGAGGCATGCACACGGCTGTCTACCCGGCTGTTCTGCAGAGCCTTTGTGTAGAATTGCAGCACAGCCTTGCTCATGGGGTTGGTGAGGAAAGCAATTTCACCGCTAAGATAGGCATGCAGAGCCACATCCTTGCTGCTTGTGGCTTCCACCGTGAGCTTCAGATTCTCGAACTTCTTCTTATGGTAATAGTCCATGAACTCCGACTTCTTGCTGAACGCTTCCCAATAGTTGTACAGCCACGTGCGCGTATAATAATAGTATTGTTTTAGCTGCTTAGGTACACCTCTCTTCTTTATATCATCAAGCAGTTCCTCCGACTGACTGTAGAAACCACCCGTAGACAACACCGCCGCACGGTTTATCTTGTTGAGCGTCGTGTAGTAGGCGTTGTTCTCGCTCTCTGATAGGGCGAGACCGCGGTTCACATATACCATTGCCGAATCGTAATGGTATGTATAGTATTCTCGATAGATACTGTTCAGAAGTGCGAGTCGCTGCGGGATGTCTTCCACCGTTCGCAACTTTAGCTTCAGTTGGTCAATCTTCTTTTCCTTATGCTCCGAGTACATTTCGCGCTTGTCGATATAACTGTCGAGAAGTCCCAGTAGGTCTTGCTCGCCAGAGATACCGGCTGTAGCCAACTTGGTTTGGGCTGTAGTCTGCAGCGGCAAAAAGATGAATAATAGGTATAAAAAGATGCGCATAATAGTGGGTTTTTAGTTTTAATACTGCAAATTTAGCTAATATTATTAAGATAAAACCATTTACTTTGATAAAAAAGCCTAAATCTTTAAACGTTCTGATATATAATAAGTTATAAGTTTCTATGCCTTAATTTATGTCTACTTTCATTTTACGCACACATACAATCAGTCGATATATCTTGTAACTTTGCAATCGTAAACATACACACAACGGATATGAACCTAAAACTTAAAACATTCTCATTCGCCCTCTTGGCTTCTGCCTCTACGGGCATGTATGCACAGACGCATACAGACAACAATTCAATAAACGATTCGGAATCGCAGAAGAAGGAAGAGCGCAACGTGATGCTCAACGCTTCTGACGCCAACAAACCGCGCGAGATTCAGATTGGATTGCCGAGCGAAGACGTAACGGTATACGAGAACGGACTGCCTGCCGTTTACTCGTCGTCCGTGCACAAGCTCTCTGCCCACTGGCGCAGCGACGCTTCGCTGAAAGGCACCGACCTTATGACTCCGTCGGAGAGTGCCATCAAGACCGGCAACATCGCTTATGCTGTGTCGGCTTTCAGCGAGTTGGGCGAGAAGAAGTTCAGCGGCAAACTCAATTATAAGGCTAACCACTTCGGTATGCAGAACTTCGACCTCAATCTCTTTGGCGGCATCGGCAACAACTGGCTCTACACCGCCGGAATGTATCAGAACTTCGACCCGGGCAGCTTCAAACTGCGCTTCACCGACTACGCCGACCGCACGCAGATCTACCATTTGGGTCTTACGCGCATACTGAACGGCGGCAAAGGTCACATTTCTTTATTATATAAGTATTCGAATAGCAAGAACCCCGGCAACTTCGCCAATGCCGCTCCGTTTATCTACGCCGGCGACGGCAGCATAAAGAAACTTGCTGGTTTCGACCCGGGGATGGATTCATACGTGCAGCGTAAGGGTTCGTTCAGCTATCTGAACACCAAGACTGGCAAGATGGACACTTGGAACATGACCGACGGCAACGACAACCATGCCAACGAGGTGGCTTTGGTGAGCAAGTATCAGTTTGACAACGGCTGGTTGTGGAAGTTGAACGCAAAGTATATGAACGCTCCGCGCGCCAACTACGTTGACTACGGCGGCAGTACCATCTCTGAGGTTGCTGAGTCTGACGGCTACCAGCTTTCTGACGGTTCGGCTTATAGCGGACTCATCGAAGGCCGCCGCACTTGGCTGCACATCGGCAAGGTGAGCAACGCCCTCCTTACAACAGAGATGAGCAAGCAACTGAACAACCACAAACTGATGATTGGTTTGAACGAGTGGTACTACCACCTCAACTACTATTCATCTTCGTTCCAGTGGGCGGGCACCGTTGAGGCTTATCCTCGTACGCTGAGCCAGATGTACGTCAATACGCTCGACCCTACGCAGACCGCACACCGTTCAGAAACCTTCGGCTACAACGAGCTGAGTCCTGAATATACTAAGGGTTCGGAGAACAAGCTCGCTCTCTATTTCACCGACGAATGGCGCATCACTCCTAAGTTCAAACTGTTCTACGGCGGTCGTCTCGAATACTATCGTATGTCGGCAGACCAGATTTCTACGTCACGTTTCCGTGGCTTCCATCTCGGCAACTTCAATACATATTCTACAGCCGCAGACGGATCTATCGTAGCCACAGAGCATAGCATCGCGCCAGCCAACGTTACGAAGAACAAGCTCAACTATGCTGCCACCTTGCAGATGACATACAACGTAACAAACCAGTTCGGTCTTACTGCCGACGCTACCATCGCCACACGCTTCCCGCGCATCAGCGAGTATGCCGGCACCGGTCCTACGGAGGAGCAGTACAAGCGCGTGACCATTCCGTTGGTTCGCGGTGGTATCTTCTACAAGAACTCATGGCTCGACCTTTCGTCGATGGTGACATACATCTCAAAGTCGAACAATATCGACCAGCAGAACCTCACCAAACCTGGTACCTCTGAAGGCAAGACCGTGTTGCTCATCTACAACATCCAGACATTGGGTTGGACAACGTCTGCCGAAATCAACCCGTTCAAGAACTTCCACATGCACGCTCTCTTCACCTATCAGAAGCCAGTTTACAAGAACTATAATGCAAGTGTTACGTTCAGCGACGGTCAGACTATGAGCGTTAATGCCAACAACAAAATTGTGAAGGAGATTCCGCAGGTGCTCATTGAACTTGACCCGAGATACGACATCACGAAGAACCTCAGTGCTTGGCTCAGCTTCCGCTACTTCGGCAAGACCTACGCCAACCTTCAGGAGGCACTCTACTTCAACGGCCACTGGGAGACATTCGGTGGTGTCAACTGGAATGTGAACAAGAATCTGAGTCTCGGTGTCAGCGTCATTAACATCTTCAACGAGAAGGGTGCCAAGGGCACAATCAGCGGTTCGGAACTTATCACAAAGGATGAGGCAGGCAAGTATGCCGGCAAGTACATGAGCGGCAACTATCTCCGCCCGTTCACCGTAGAGTTCAACGCAAGCATTAAATTCTAATAAAAAAACATACGAAAATGAAGAAAACTATTATGCTAATCGCAGCAATGTGCATGACTTCTGCCATCACATTCGCTCAAGAAATCATCCGTGTGTCTACCGAAAAGACCGACCTCGTGATGAAAGTGTCGCCAAAAGGCCGACTCTATCAGGTATATCTCGGCGACAAGTTGCAGAATCCTGCCGACTATGAGAATCTGAAGTGGGATGTATATGCAGCTTCTGACGGCGCTGTGTGCCAGCGCGGTCATGAGGTGTATGCCACTTCGGGTGCTGAAGACTTCTTCGAACCGGCTGTAGCCGTTACACATGCCGACGGCAATATGACTACATATTTATATTATAAGTCGTCGGAGCAGAAGGCTGTGAAGGGCGGCACTGAGACCGTCATCACACTTCAGGATAAAGTGTATCCGCTGACAGTGAAACTCCACTATGTGGCTTATCCGAAGGAGAATGTGATAAAGGCATGGAGCGAGATCTCTCACAAGGAGAAGTCTGCTATCACACTCTGGCGCTACAGCTCTACGATGCTCTACTTCAAATCTTCAAAGTATTATCTCACTAACTATCACAGCGACTGGGCTAAGGAAGGTCAGCCCGAGACAACCCAGTTGAGCACGGGCAAAAAGATTATAGACACAAAACTCGGCACACGCGCTGCTATGCAGGCAGAGCCTTTCTTCGAGTTGGGCTTCGACGAGCCTGCTAAGGAGAACGAGGGCAAGGTGATGCTCGGCACGATTGGTTGGCCCGGCAACTTCCGCTTCACCTTTGAGGTGGACAACGTCGGCGCGCTGCGCGTCATTCCTGCCATCAATCCTTATGCTTCCGACTATAAACTGAAGGCAGGCGAGGTGTTCACCACTCCTGAGTTCATCTTCGCGATGAGCGACAACGGTATGGGCGAGGCTTCGCGCAACTTGCACGACTGGGCTCGTCAGTATCAGGTGAACATGGGCACGGGCGACCGTCTCACGCTCCTGAACAACTGGGAGAATACAGGCTTCGACTTCAACCAGCAGAGTCTTGCCGAACTGATGAAGGATGCCAAGGACCTTGGTGTGGATATGTTCCTGCTCGACGACGGATGGTTCGCCAATAAGTATCCGCGCAAGGACGATCACGCCGGACTGGGCGACTGGGAGGCTACAAAGAGCAAGTTGCCGGAGGGCATACCTGGCCTCGTTAGAGATGCAAAGAAAGCTGGTGTGAAGTTCGGTATATGGATTGAGCCGGAGATGGTGAACCCGAAGAGCGAACTGTTTGAGAAGCATCCTGATTGGGTCATCTTACAGCCGCAGCGCGACACATATTACTATCGCAACCAACTCGTGCTCGACATCTCTAATCCTAAGGTGCAGGATTATGTGTACGGCATCGTCGACCGCATCATGACCGAGAACCCCGACGTGGCTTACTTCAAGTGGGACTGCAACAGCGTGATAACCAATATCTACTCGCCATACCACAAGCAAAATCAGGGCAACTTCTACATCGACCACGTGCGTGGCATCTATAATGTGCTCACACGCATTCATGACAAGTATCCTAATCTGCCGATGATGCTCTGCTCTGGCGGTGGCGGACGTATGGATTATGAGATGCTCAAGTACTTCACCGAGTTCTGGTGTTCTGACGACACCGACCCGTACGAGCGCATCTACATCCAGTGGAGTCTCTCGAAGTTCTTCCCTGCAAAGACAATGGGCTCGCACGTCACCAACTGGAACAAGAACACATCCGTAAAGTTCCGCACCGACGTATGCAGCTCATGCAAGTTGGGCTTCGACATCGACCTCAAGTCGCTTTCTGCCGACGACTACAAGTTTGTGCAGCAGGCTGTCAAGAACTATAACAGCATGAAGCCGATGATTCTCGAAGGCGACCAGTATCGTCTTGTTTCGCCGTACGAAGGCAGCCACTGCGCCATCAACTACGTTAGCAAGGACAAGCAGTGTGCGGTGCTCTTCGCCTACGACCTGCATCCGCGCTACATGGAACCGCAGCAGAACGTGAAGCTGCAGGGTCTGGATGCCGCAAAGATGTACACTGTGAAGGAGACAAACCTCATGCCTGGCAAGCAGTCAGACTTGGAGTGCAACGGCAAGCAGTATAGCGGCGACTATCTGATGAAGATTGGTCTGAACGTCTTCACAGCGCAGGATGGCACAAGCCATGTCTTGGTGCTCGAGTAGAAAGACGATGTAGTAGTAATAATATAATCTAACAGATGTTCTAACGAAAAAGACCATGTCCGTATTCCGGCATGGTCCTTTTCGTTTTCTCTAAGTCCGTATGCTTAAAAGATGCCCCACTTCTTCTTCCGTTTCGGAGCCTCCGTCCCTTCAAAGCTGCTGTTGCGCTGCGCCAACACCTCCTCCCACGTGCTGCGGTCTCTCACCATCTGGTAGATAGTGCCCCAGTCCGGCAGACCCCCAATGTTGCGGTCGTCGATGAAGAGGTCCGCTTTCAGCTTGCGCGAGAACGTCTCGTGCTCCCTCCGCTCCTCCGGGTAGTCGCGGTTCACGGCATAGAACTCCACGCCACGCTCCCTGCACCATTCCACAGCCTCCTCGAGCAGCGCACCCTCCCTCACGCTCCACAATATCAGCTTGTGGCGGTCGCGTATCAGCATACGCAACGTCTCCGTGGCGAAGGGCAGCTCCCTGCCGATGGCAGGGTATCTGTGCTCCACGATAGTGCCGTCGAAGTCAACTGCTATAACCATTTTTACTTCTTACGCTTTATAGAGTCATCGTTCCTGTTGCCGTAGTTGCTGTCGCTGTAGTTGCCGTAAGCACCGTAAGAGGTATATGTGCTGCCATAGCTTCCGTAACTGCCATAGCCACCATACTTGCTGCCATAGCCACCATACTTGCTTCCGTAACCGCTGTATCTGCCGTAGCGTCCGTACTTGCCATACTTGCCGTAGCCGTAGTAGTAGCCGTACTTCTTCTTCGACATATCGATGCCGTTGATGACGATGCAAATCTGCGGCAACTTCTTCTGACTGCTGAGCGAGTTGACGAGCTCGAAGCTCGACTTCGGAGTGTAGTCGGCACGACACAGATATACAGTAAGGTCAGCTACGCGTGCAATCACCACGGTGTCGGTGACGAGACCCACAGGTGCGGTATCGATGATGATGTAGTCGTACTCCTTACGCAGTATTGCGAACACCTTGTCGAGCGATTCGCGCGACACAAGTTCTGCAGGGTTTGGAGGGATAGGACCTGCAGGCATGATGTCGAGGTACTTGTTGATTCCCGAATTGGTGATGTTCTCCAGTACCTCCTCGCGTGTCGGATTCTCGTGCACGAGCAGGTTCGTTATGCCTATCTTCTCCTTGTTCAGTTCGAAGATAGTGGTGAGTCGTGACTTGCGGATGTCAAGACCCATGACCAGCACCTTCTTGCCCAGCAGCGCGAAGCTCACTGCCATGTTAGCTGCTGTAAAGGTCTTACCCTCGCCCAATGTGGTAGAGGTGAACATGATTACCTTCCCCTCCTCCTTCAGCATAAACTGAATGTTCGAGCGTATCGAACGGAACACCTCTTCCATGACGTTGTTCTTGTTCTCATGCACCACGATGTCAGCCTTTGTCTTTACCGACTCACTGGCAACGGCTACGTCGCCGATGATAGGCAGCTCGGTGAGACGTGCCACGTCGTCGTGTCCTTCTATCTTGTAGCGGAAGAAGTTGATGAGGAACAGGATACAGCCAGGTATAGCAATGCCTAATACTAAGGCAATGAGCAGAACCATGTATGTCTTCGGACTAATCTTTCCTAAAGATACCGGGTTGTCGATGAGCTTACCCTTGTCGGCTGTTGCGGCGAGCGAGATAGAGTTCTCCTCGCGCTTCTGCAGAAGCATGAGGTACAGACCCGACTTCACTTCCTGCTGACGTCCAATCTGTGTGAGTACGCGCTCCTGCTCGGGCGTTGAGTAGATCATGCTCGAATAGCGGTTGTACTCTTGCAGTATGGAGTTGCGCTGTATCTTTGCGTTGCGCTGCACCTGAGCCATTGCGCGGCGAATACTTGCCGAGAGGTCGTCGAGCTGTGCGGTGAGCGGAGTGATTGTAGGGCTGTTCTCGTTGGCACTGCGCAGCAAGCGGTTGCGCTCCATCACAATCTTGTTGTAGTCGTTGATGAGCGTAGAGGCGGCTGCGTCGCTCAGACCCACGTTCGACGGCAGTGTCTGATACTTGTTGCTTGGGTCGTTGATGTACTCCTGCAGGCTGCGGAGCAGCTCTATCTGCATGTCCATATCGGCAAGCTTCTGTGTGTACGAGTCGGTGTTCGTGTAGCCTAAGGCTCCAGTCGCCTCCGGGCTTACAATCTTATACTGGCGCTTTGTTGCCTCCAGATTGCCCTCTGTTGCGCCTAATTCGGTGTTTATCTTCTCCAGACGCGAGTTGATAAACAGCTCTGTACGCATGGCTATCTCGTTCTTGTCCTCATTAGCCTGTTTGTTGTAGCTGAAGACGAGCTGTCTGAGGTAGTCGTTGGCACGTTGTGGTATCTCGTCGGTAAGGGTGAGACCTGCGATAGATGTGTTCTTCGACAACTGGCTGACATCGAGCGAACCGCTATACTTGCCTGCTATCATCTTTGGCGGATAGATGGTCACGAACTCCTTACGGTTGGCAGGCAGCTGGATACCGGAGTTGCTGGAGAGTGTTATTGCGCCAACACTTGTGCTGATGGTTGCCGGCAGACTCTCGAAGGTGCGGTCGATAGCGAACCACTTCGATGGTTTGTCCGGGTTCTCTGGTACATAGGTGTACGAACCCACAACACGCAGCTTGTCGCCCTCCTTGCCAATGGTGAGTTGGATAGGCATCTGCAATGTTGCGATGTGGGCAGTGTCAAGGTCTACGTTGATGGGTTGGTTCTTGTACAGAAGGTGGTCTTTGATGCGTCCTTCCATTGTGTACACGGTGTAGAGTTTCAACTCCTTCACTGTCTGGTAGGCGAGTATTGTCGACTTCAGCACCTCTATCTCGTTGTCGATACCTGTAGAGTTGCTTATCAAGCCGAGAGTGGACGAATTGGCGATATAGCTTTTGCCACCACGTCGTCCGTTGTCTTCATCTTCTTTGATGAGCAGTTTTGCGTACGATTGGTATATTGGTGTGGCGTAGCGCAACTTTATGGCAGCTGCGCTCAGACAGATGACAATCGAGAGTACGAACCATTGCCAATTCAGAACCAGTGCTGTGAAGATGGTTCTAAAGTTGAATGAAGAGCTCTCCTCGAGTTCTTGTTGTACGTTGTTTGTTCCTTGGTTGATGTTCTCTTCCATTTTCTTTTCTTTGCGTTGTGTATCTAAAGCGTGTTTGTTACGTTTGCTTATTTGTTTGAGCTTCGCTTAGTGTTAAGTGTTACTTGCCTTCAGCGAGTCGCAGCAGGTATTTGCCGTATTCGTTTTTCACCATCGGTTGTGCCACCTCTACGAGCTTTTCCTTGGTTATCCATCCCTTCTTGAATGCTATCTCTTCGAGACAAGCCACCTTCTGTCCCTGGCGTTTCTCAATCACCTCGATGAAGGTGCTTGCTTCCGACAGCGAGTCGTGTGTACCAGTGTCGAGCCATGCAAATCCGCGCTGCAGTGTCTGCACTTTCAGCTCGCCGCGTTTCAGGTATTCCTGGTTGACGGTGGTTATCTCAAGTTCGCCACGTGCGCTTGGCTTGATGTTCTTGGCTATCTCTACCACGCTGTTCGGGTAGAAGTAGAGTCCCACCACGGCGTAGTTGCTCTTCGGATGTTCAGGCTTCTCCTCGATGCTGAGGCAGTTGCCCTCTGCGTCAAACTCTGCCACACCGTAGCGTTCCGGGTCGTTCACGTAGTAGCCGAATACTGTCGACTTGCCGTCGCGTTCGACGTTCTGCACGCTTTCGCGCAGCAGTTTAGTGAAGCCCGCACCGTAGAATATGTTGTCGCCTAACACGAGACACGCGCTGTCGTCGCCGATAAACTCCTCGCCGATGATGAACGCCTGCGCCAAACCGCCAGGGTAGGGCTGCTCTGCATATTCGAAGTGTACGCCGAAGTCGCTACCGTCGCCAAGCAAACGCTTGAAGGCTGGCAGGTCGGTGGGGGTGGATATGATCAGGATCTCCTTTATATCAGCGAGCATGAGCACTGAGATAGGATAGTATATCATCGGTTTGTCGAAGATAGGTATGAGCTGCTTACTAATACCTTTGGTGATGGGGTAGAGGCGTGTGCCCGAACCGCCGGCTAAAACGATACCTTTCATATTTGTTAAATGCTTTGATTGTTCAACAATATTCTATTGATATAAATATAAAGTGCACAAAGTTAATAATAATAAGTCAGAAAATATGCTTTTATCTGCTGATTTTTGAAACCTTAATTCGTAAAATAAGAAAAAAGTCGGCATTACTTGGCGGTTATGTAATTTATTTGTAATTTTGCATAATATAGTTTAAGTTGGCATCGTGGATGTAAAACTAACGCGTGTGCTGATTTGATGTAATAAACAAATTAAATATTTATGGGATTTTTTTCAAAACTATTCGGAAAGAAAGCTGATAACGATAAAGCGAATGGTATGGAAAACTACATGCAGCTTGTGCGTGTTTACTTCCAGGCCTCAATAGCTGCAAACGTAGGCATTGCCAACCTTGCAATGCTCCCCGACCTGCGTGTGTTCAAGTCGACGCTCCACGTTCCGACAGTGAATAACAAACTCGGTGTTGGTGAGAAGAGCGCATGTCGCAAGATGCTGCGCGACATATACGGCGTTGACGACAACTTCTTTAAGGAAGTGGATGCAAGTATCCGCAAGAACTGTCGCAAGCTGCAGGACGTGCAGGTGTATCTCATCCAGTTCCAGAACTTCACACAGGACATTATGATGCTCATGGGCAACCTTATGAAGTTCAAGCTCCGCCTGCCCTCGTTCTTTAAGAACGCCATCTACAAAATGACCGAGAAAACCGTGGCTGACATCTTCACAAAGAACGACTATAGCGATGCTGCCGTGATGAAGGCAGTTGTGGCTATACGTCAGTACGACCAGCGTTTGGGCTTCTCGCAGAAGTGGATTACCGACTTTGTGTTCCAGGTGGTGATGCTTGCCAAGAAGGAACCGAAGGCTGGCGCAGACGACGGACAGAAGAAGTAATGTGGCATGTTCTGGCGTAAAACACGTTTCGTCAGATTAAAAAACTCGTAATAGTTTTGCCATATTCGTAAAAATAATATAATTTTGTGGCGTAGTAAATATACGCCAATAGTCAAAACGCTGTATATGGAAGCTGAATCGAAAACTATCAACCAGTTTGCGACGCGTGTCAGGCAAATGATTCTGCAGTACCAGAGTGTAACGAAGCAGAACGAAGACTTGTGTCGTCAGGTGGCAGAGCAGCAAGAACGTATTGCGAAGCTCGAGGCTCAGCTGCAGCAACAGCGCAACGACTACGAAAGTCTAAAATTGGCACGAATGGTTGAGATCACCGATGGTGACATGCAGTCGGCGCAGAAGCGTCTTGCAAAACTCATACGCGATGTTGATAAGTGCATAACGCTCGTCAACGAGAAACAAGAATAACCATTCTTGCGCCTTAAAAACAACTTCACGATGGCTGAACAATCAACAGAGAAACTACGCATAAGGCTCCACGTCTACGACACAGACATGCCGGTGAATATCCGTCCGCAAGACGAACCGCTCTACCGCGATGCCGCCAGTCTGATAACGAAGACTATGAACACCTATGCCGAGCGATATAAAGGTCCTAAAAACGACAAGGAAATCCTTTATATGGCACTCATCGAGATAGCGTTGCGTTACGAGATGGAGAAGTCGCGTAACAACACCGAGCCGTATGACGACATCATCAAAAAACTCACCTCGGAGATAGAAGAGGTGCTGGGATGTTGAGGTGTTGAGATGTTGAGATGTTGAGGTGTTGAGATGTTGAGATGTTGAGGTGTTGAGATGTTGAGGTGCCCACCATAATATAATAAGGTGTGTAGCATCGCGTCTTGAGATTGTATCTTTACCATCGCAAACTGCGAATAAACATTAACAAATAATAACTAACAAATAATAACTTAAAAAATGGAGATATTCATTACAGCCTTAGTGGCACTTATAGCAGGTGGCGTTGTAGGCTATTCTATTTTCCGTTACGTGATAAAAGGAAAATATAATGAAATGGTAGAAGCCGCCAATAAGGAGGCAGAAGTAGTGAAGGAGAAGAAACTCCTCGAGGTGAAGGAGAAGTTCCTCAACAAGAAGTCGGAGCTGGAGAAGGAAGTGCAGCAGCGCAACCAGAAGATACAGCAGAGCGAGAACCGCTTGAAGCAGCGCGAGATATCGCTCAACCAGCGACAGGAAGAACTCGGACGTCGCAAGCAGGAGGTAGAGCAGTCTCAGCAGCGCATCGACAACGAGAAGAAACTCCTCGCCATCAAGCAGGACGAACTCGACAAAATGCAGACCAAGGAGCGCGAGAAGCTCGAAGAACTCTCTGGTCTTAGCGCAGAGGAAGCTAAGAACCGCCTCGTAGAGAGCCTTAAGGACGAGGCTCGCACCGATGCCGCATCGTACATCAACGAGATTATGGACGAGGCTAAGCTCAACGCCAACACACAGGCAAAGAAAATCGTCATTCAGACCATACAGCGCGTAGCAACCGAGACCGCTATCGAGAACTCCGTGTCGGTGTTCCACATCGACAACGACGAGGTGAAGGGTCGCATCATCGGTCGCGAGGGTCGCAACATCCGCGCTCTTGAGGCAGCTACCGGCGTAGAAATCGTGGTAGACGACACACCAGAGGCAATCGTCATCTCAGCGTTCGACCCCGTTCGTCGCGAGGTATGCCGCCTTGCCCTCCACCAGCTCGTAGCCGACGGACGTATCCACCCGGCACGCATCGAGGAGGTAGTGGCAAAGGTGAAGAAGCAGCTCGACAACGAGATAATCGAGACAGGTAAGCGCACAGCCATCGACCTCGGCATCCACGGCTTGCATCCGGAGCTTATCCGCATCGTCGGCAAGATGAAGTATCGTTCGTCTTACGGTCAGAACCTCTTGCAGCACGCTCGCGAGACAGCCAACCTCTGTGCTGTTATGGCTGCCGAGCTCGGCTTGAACCCGAAGAAGGCAAAGCGCGCTGGCTTGCTCCACGATATCGGTAAGGTGCCAGACGAGGAGAGCGAACTGCCGCACGCACTCTATGGCGCTAAGATAGCAGAGAAGTATAAGGAGAAGCCCGATATCTGCAACGCTATCGGTGCCCACCACGACGAGATGGAGATGAACACACTGCTCGCTCCGATCGTACAGGTGTGCGACGCTATCTCGGGTGCACGTCCTGGTGCACGTCGCGAGATTGTAGAGGCTTACATCAAGCGCCTCAACGACCTTGAGGCAATCGCTATGTCTTACCCAGGCGTAACAAAGACATACGCCATCCAGGCTGGTCGCGAGCTCCGCGTAATCGTGGGTGCCGACAAGATGGACGACAAGGAGACTGAGAAACTCTCAGGCGAGATTGCCAACAAGATCCAGACCGAGATGACTTACCCGGGACAGGTGAAGATCACAGTCATCCGCGAGACACGTTCGGTAGCTTACGCTAAGTAATAAGGTGTAAATAAAACTTTAAAATCAAATACTCTAATGCTCAAAGCCATAGCCCAAAAGTAGGCAATACGCCCTTGGGGGCTATGGCTTTGTTCTTTTAAAATTGCTAATTATGGGAGAAGCTAAAACAACGGTGATGAAGTCGCGCACCAAGAGTAACATGAAGGACCTTGTTTTTATCATGCTCGGCATCCTTTCGTATTCTGTTGGTTACACAGCGTTCATCTTGCCCGAGAAAGTCGTTATGGGTGGTGCGTCTGGTATTGCAGCACTTGTTTTCTATGCAACCGAGATACCTACATGGATTTCGCTTGCCGTAATCAACTGTACGTTGCTGCTCATTGCCCTCAAGGCACTGAACCTACAGTTCATCATACGCACCTTAACCGGCGTGGGCATCCTGCTATTCTTCGTCGGTGTGCTTCAGCCGTTCTTCGAGGCTCACCCCATCATCACGGCAGGCGAAGACAAGTTCATGCACGTGCTCATTGGCGGTGCGATGGGTGGTGCAGGCTTGGGTCTGGTCTTCTCGCATAATGGCTCTACCGGTGGCACCGACATCATCACCGTGCTGCTCAACAAGTACTTCAACATGAGTTTCGGTCGCGCCATGCAGTTTGTCGACTGCACCATCATCTGCTCATCCTACTTGCTCTTCCGCAGCACCGAGACCATCGTCTACGGTGTAGCCTTCACGCTCGTAGCCACCATCGTCTGCGACTATGTCATCAATGGCTCACGCCAGACGGTGCAGTTCCTCATCATCTCGAAGAAGTATCAGGAGATAGCCGACGCTATCAACACCGACGTGCGTCGCGGTGTGACGCTCATCGAGGGTAAGGGCTGGTACAGCAAGAAAGATGTCGACCTACTCATCGTCCTCACGCGTAAGTACGAGTCGCAGGAAGTGTTCGCCGTAATCAAGGCAATCGACCCCGACGCCGTCGTTTCGCAGACATTCTGCCAAGGTGTCTTCGGCGAGGGCTTCGACAAGATTAAGTGATGTTGAGGTGTTGAGATGTTGAGATGTTGAGTTGTGAGTTTTGAAACTTATGTAGGAGGGTATGGCATCCTGCCATACCCACGCAGCCAGAAGATAGGTGTTGAGATGTTGAGATGTTGAGGTGTTGAGTTGTTCAGTTGTGAGTTTTGAAACTTATGTAGGAGGGTATGGCATCCTGCCATACCCACGCAGCCAGAAGATAGGTTTTGACTACGGCGGAATGCCGTAGCCTCCTACATTATACCTCAATACGCGAAAAAATCCTCCATATCTGCCAGTTTTGCCACATTCGGTTCATTATCAGTATATTAAAGGCTGGAAGATAACTTTAAAAACGAGTTATCTTCCAGCCTTTCTTCCATCCGAGACCTTCTATCTTCCATCCTCGAAAAACTTTTTTTCTGAAAAAACTTGACAACGCTTGCGCAATATTATACCTTTGCAAGCAATTTTAGAAACACTATAAACTAAAAAAACACAGTACAATGGAAAACACAAACATCAACGACGCTGCTATCAAGCGCAGCAACATCCCAAACAACTGGTCCTATTGCTTCAATTCCAACTGCAAATGCTGCAACGAGTGCATACACTTTCGCTCGTCCGTCGCACTCGACTCCTCACGCACGCAGGGTAATGCGATTTTTCCCACAGCCCTGCGAGCAGACGGTTCGTGCGATCACTTCAAACCAGTGCGCATGGTGCGCTTGGCATCAGGATTTAAGCAACTGTTTGAAGACGTGAAACTACGCGATGCCTCAAACTTGCGCCTACTGATGAGGAAATACTTCGGCGGAACAAGTATGTACTATCGCTATCATTATGGAAAGTCTAAACTCGTGCCCGAGCAGCAAGAGTGGATAAAGCAGCTCTTCGCACAGTACGATTACACGAACGTAGTCTTTGATAACTCGACAGAAGAGGTCGACTTTCTGTAGTTTTTTTTACCCTTTTTCCATTATTCTCGCTCTGCGATAACCATGTTGCTGTAGCACAACAACCATGTTGCCGTAGCGTGCCAACCATGTTGCCGTAGCGTGGCAATAAAGTTGTAGTAGCGTGGCAATGAAGTTGTCGCAGCGTGAGAATTATAAAAACAACACAAAACACCAATAACCATGAAAAACGAAACAACCGCACTAAACCCAATCGACCGCATGATCGACTTCCTCACCACGCACTACGCCTTTCGCTACAACACCGTTATGAACTGCACCGAGTATCGCCCCCTCGACAGTCCAGTCGGCAGCTTTGAACCACTCGATTTGCGCACGCGCCGACGCATCATTCTTGAGGTGCAGCGCGAAGGCATTGAGGTGAGTCAGAACGACATACGCAACTATATCGACTCCGACTACGTTCGCCAGTACGACCCCGTCGGCGACTACCTCGCCGAGTGCGAAGGCGTATGGGACGGACACGACCACATCGGCGACCTCGCCCTCACCGTGCCAACCGACACACCGCTATGGCGCGAGTGGTTCACCACGTGGCTGCTCGCTATGGTGAGTCAGTGGCAAAACCAATCCTCCCGACTCTACGGCAACAGCGTTGCACCACTGCTCATCTCGCCACAAGGCTACAACAAAAGCACGTTCTGCCGTCGCCTGCTGCCCGATGCTCTGAAGTGGGGCTACACCGATAGCCTTGCCCTTTCCGATCGTCGCCAGGTGATGCTCGCCATGTCGCAGCAACTGCTCATCAACCTCGACGAGTTCAATCAGATTTCGCCACGTGTGCAGCAAGGCTTTCTGAAGAACATCATTCAGCTGCCGTCGGTAAAAGTGAAACGCCCGTTCGGCACCCACATCGAGGAACTACCTCGCAAAGCATCGTTCATCGCCACCAGCAACATGACCGACATCCTCGCCGACCCCTCGGGCAATCGCCGTTTCATCGGCATCGAGCTAACCGCGCCCATCGACACCAGTCGCGTGCCCGACCACCGTCAGCTCTTCGCCCAGGCACTGCAGCTCCTGCGCAACGGTCGTCGCAGCTGGTTCGACAAGGCAGAGACCGAGCAGATAATGCTCTGGAACCGACGTTACGAGATACAGGAACCCGCCGACCAATACTTCAGCCTCTGCTTCTCCGTCGCCAACGATCCGCTTGACCCTTCCGCTGAGTGGCTCTCCACCGCCGAAATCTTCGACGTCATAAAGCAGAAGGTCGGTTCCTCCCTAAAAGCCAACACCCTCATCGCCTTCGGTCGCAAGCTCGCCAACATGCCAGGTATGCACCGCCGCAAGTGCGAAACCTGCACGCGCTATCTTGTGAAGAGGGTAGGGCAGTAGGCAGGAAGATAGGTAAGCATCTCTGCGATGTTAGTATATATACATCAAAAAAATATCGCTCAAGTTTTTATCCTTGAGCGATATTTTTTTCATTTATCCGCCAGCAAGTCACGGGAAGATAGTCTGTTCCGGATGGAAGATAGTCCGTTAAGGCTGGCAGATAGGCTGGCAGATAATCCTTCCTTAGCAATATCTTCCAGCCTTTATAATGTTGATAATGAGCGTCGTACAGCAATCCTGGAAGATATGGCAGATTTTTTCACGTACTTGATACTTTATAGATATTACTTGCTATTTCCCGAATATCGACTTTAATATCATTTTACCGATTTTCCTCTCTATACCAGCTTTAGTCGTCGGAATACCAGTTTGGCGAGCTATTTTTTGTTTTGTCTGAGTCATTCATAATAGCCCCTAATAGTTGTCAATCATCTTTCATTATTTTTTTCTCCATCAATATCAAAGAGAGCAACCACAAGGCAACAAGAACATCAACAATGTTCCACATGGTTCTACCAAGTACAATCTTCACAAATGGTTGAAATAGCAACGCTAAAGCTCCAAAAACTATAGTAAATGTATGTTGACCTTTACTATAATAATGGTATGCTGACACAGCAAAAACAATCATTGCAACAAATCGTACCAACATGTAATAGCCATAAGGAAACTGGGTAAGGCAAAGCAAAAGCAATACCGATAATACAATATATATATACTTCATAGCAAATGTGAGTGTGAATTATAGATATGGTTTTATAACTTCTATGCTCCATGCGTAGTTTAAATTGGCTTGCGACCCATCAGCGAAAGAACCAGATGTGATACCTACGACCTCACCATATTCATTGATAAGTGCACCTCCACTACTTCCGTGGTCAATCAGCGCACTAATTTGCATAAGATTTTCTGCACGCCACTGGGATATTTCACCTGAAGAAAAGGTGTTCTCCAAACCGCGTGGGCTACCAATAGCATAGACCTTTTCTCCAATTTTCGGCTTTGTGTCTGCAATTGGCATATAGATAGAATTGTTATAGTCTATATGAAATATTATGAAGTCTTGCTCTTTGCTTTTGTAAACGATATCTTTTAGTTTGTATAAGGTTTTATTATTATTGGCAAGTTTTATATTTTCCTTGCCTATAGTGGTTCCTTCAAACACGTGATAATTGCTTACAGCAAGTCCATCTTTCCCTATAAAGAAACCTGAACCTTGATAATTATTTGTACCATCAGAAGTAAACACCATAAATACGGCATTCTCATATCGTTTAAAAATTTCCGAACCAGAAAGTGGTGTATCACTTTTCTTTACTGATTCTGCTTTTTTCTTATTACGGACGCATACCTGTTTATTATCTTTCTTTGAAGTTTCCGTTCTAACGTGCGTACTTCGGCCTCTATCAGATGCTTTACGGCAGCCAATAAACGCTATATTACAGCAAATTATAAACAACAGATAAATACCTTTTCTCATTTCTTTTTGTTTTCAGCTGGTTTCTCAATCTTAGGGATAATTTGTATAACAAATCTTTTATTGTTGTCTTCAACAATTTTGTCTCTGTTTATGCCATTAAATCCACTACCTGCAATAATTATCTCAGTGTTACTTTCTCGAAAATTGAGGTGTTTCCATTTGTTATACAGAGCCAAAGCTCTACGATAACTTAACTCATACATACCAACATTGTCAGGATTGAATGTCCCTGCTTTTAGTTCTCTATAAGGAATAGCTGCAGTGCCTTCAATAACCAGTTGATATTTGAAATCCTTATTGTTCGCCTTTAAGGATTCTATCAGTTCCTTAATGTCTTTTCCAACCCTATTTACTGTTTCAACATATTCATCTTTTATAATATCTTTGTTTGGCTCAAAGATTTCAATGCCAACAAAATCCTTGGCATAAAACATTCTCTTTTGTTCATCATATTTTAATGATGAAGATGTTGTCAATGTATTGAACTGATCTTGAAGTCGTAGAATTTGGTTGAGCTGTTCATTGGTTGCATTAGCATCAATAAGGGCCTTTTCTAATTTTTCTTTAGCCTCTTGTACTTGTCTATTTACAGCACCCATTGCGACAACTACTACGACAAAGAGAACCAGTACTGCGAAAAACAGGCTGGTCATCAAGTCAGAATAGCTTGTCCAAAAAAGAGCTTTTTTATTGTTTGTAGCCATAAGATTATATTAGAGTCCAAGGATTCTTAATATTAATAATACAAGAAGTGAAACGAATGAACCACAAGCACAAATTGGCAGGTAATTTCGTTTAATAAAGGCGAACATTCCTTTCTCTCTTGGTGCAGTTTCTTTACCATCAGACACGGATGTATTCAAAGTCATAAAAGACTGATTAGTCAAAGTCATATTTAACTTGTCAAGAGTCTTTGAGAGTTCTGAGAGAGCTTGTAACTGTCCTGGAGTTTCTTGTAGTTTTTTTATAATAGCTTGTTGCTGATCTTCAAGAGCCTTCTCTAATACAACTTTCTGTGATGAGAGAGCTTCAGCTATAGCTGTATTTTGTGCTTCGAATGCTTCTTTAATGCCTTTAATACCTTCATCGAATGTTTCTTTAAGTCCAGAGAACGGATTTTCTATTTGACCTACCTTTTCGTTAACAGCTTTTTGTTGTTCTTCAAGGCTCTTTGCAAGAGAATTTTGCTGCTCTTCAATAAGCAGTTGTATTCTTTGATTCTGTTTTTGGAATTTATCAGTTAAATCGCCAATACTGTTGGACAAACTATTTCCTATGTTAGACAATGCGTCTTGAAGAACAGAGTCGATCGATGACATTTGTTGACGCATCATTCCCTGTCTATCACGAACAAACTCAATTTCATTCTTGAAATAATTACCTAGTTCCTCGAACAACTGGGTGCGTTCTTCTACAGAACCAATCTTGTTGTTAAGTTCAACGACATTTGTAACATATTCTTCAGAATTTGCGAAAATCTCAAAAAGATTCTCAAGTTCTTCTGTACATCCCTGAAGTTTATCGTAAACTTCGATATTGGCTTTGGCAATTTTATTGATCTTTATCTTGTCTATAGCCTCCAGAAGTTTTATCTGCCCGTCGTAATTGTCCTTTACGGTACTCAGTGTTTCTTTTAATTCTCGAGTATTGTCGGCAAAAGTCTTATTGAAATCATTCAAGTCCTGAGTCATCTTAATAAGGGCACCAGTAATATCGTCGCTCAGTTTAGATATCAAGTCTGTTTGAATCCAAGTCAAGAAATGGTTTTTGTTCTTTGCCATTTCCGTCCTTGCTTCATTATAATGAGTAGTAGATTGCTTTGTAAATAATACACCTGCAAGGCTAGCAAACATTGCTATGCCGACATCTGTTAAAAGAATCTTGATACCCTCAGGATTCATGTCGGAACCAGAAAGAAGGTTTGCCAGATCTTTCCATGCAAAAATTACGATACCAAAGGCAATACCAAAAATGGTTGCGATAAGTCCCCAATAAAGAGGTACAGTCAGCATAGTGTCGACCTCATCCTCTAATGATTGAGAATTACGATTGACGATTTCCTTAAGGATATGGTAATCGAATGTCTTATTCTTATTATGGACAAGATAGGAATTTATGTCTGCGAGAGTGTTTTTAAATTCTCCTGAAGCAGAGCTGTTTACCAATCTTGTGGAATTTTCATCGACAACTACTGTTGTAGTGTTAGATGAGGGAAACAAGTTCTTGATTTTGTCGATTATTGTTTCGTTATCCTTGTATGTCTTATACTGCCATACCAAGACAGTAAAAACTATGATTGTAACTATGAAATACTGTATTACCATTTTATTATTCTCTTACGAGTTTGACTTTAGCTTTCTTCTCAACTTTCAACATGTCATCAGAAACATGTCCAGTACCCCATGCAACAGGTGCAATGTGGTTGGCACCATCAAGTCGTTCTGTAATCTCGCAAAAACCTTCTAACTTGTAAGGGTTTTGCGAGTATTCTTTGTGTGGTCCCTTCTCTGTATTAAATGTGAACGAAGCTTCACCTTCTGCATTAACGATTGCTTTGAAAGGTTCGTCAACACTATATGATCTTTCCAATGTAGTCTTATCATATATTGCCATAAACCATTCTTCAGAATCTTTACCATTACCAATTGTTGGAATAAAATCAGAAAGCTGTTTACGGAGTTCGTCTACCTTCTTATTAAGGTCAGCAATCTCTAGTTCTTTCTCCTGTTTTATAGTATTTAGACGCTGCTGGAACTCTTGATTCGCTTTTTGCTGTTCATCAGATAGTTTTCGTTCAAGCTCATGTATCTTTGCATCTTTCTCAGAAGCTTGATTCTCTGTTTTTTCATACAGTTCCTTGTAATCATCACGCTCCTTTGTGAGATTTTCAATGCACTTCTGATCTTTACTTGTTTGGTCTTGATGACGTTTAATTAGATCCTCAAGTTCTTTAATCTTGCTCAGTTGTGTTGCTGAGACAGACCCTCCTACATTTTGATTTTTTAAATCATCTAAGTTTGCAGGAATAAATGAATACAATTTATTTAGGAATTTAAATAAGTCCCGAATGTCTATACTATATTCAGGATCGAAAGTGTATGAAATCTTTCCCATATCATTCAAACAAAATTATTGATTTACTGATAACCGAGTTATTACTATCAATTTCTCCGAATTCTATGATAGTCATTCTCTTGGCCTCTTCTATAGAGACAGAGTCTAAACTTTTTTGACAGAACGGATCAATTATTACCGAGTGGTTGTTAACAGCTTTTGCTGCTTTTGTTTTTTCGCAAAAGAACTCATAGAAGAATCTGCCTTCATATTCCCATGAACGATAATATGGAGTTTGTCCGATCGAACAAGATACTAAACGACCTTCTGAAACAGCTAGTTCTTTGTAGGTGACGTTTGACGGCTTGGTAGTTTTGGGATTAAAGCTCCTTCTCCTTCTTGCTTCAGCCTCTGCCTCACGTTTTTGGAGTATTTCTTCCTGTTTTCTAGCTCTTTCCTCTTTTTTTTCTATTTTTCTCTGTTCTTTTTTAGAAAGCGTTTTTTGAGCAGATTGTACCTCATTGTTAAGATGCTGTTTGTTAGAGTCCGTTGTTATTGGCTTACCATCTTGTTTCTTTGAAGAAGTAGGAGTACCAACTGATTGAAGATTATTAGTATTGTTCCGTGGCGCAGAGACCGGTTTTACACCAATATGTTCACTCTGGTGTGCCTGTAATTTACGTTTGCGGTATCTTCGTATACATTTGATAACATATAGTGTAGCGACTACCGTTACACAGAAAGTTATTAAATTTGTAATCAGAATAATTTTCATTAGAATCCTTTCTAAGGGTGTAGTGCCGAAGCACTACACCAAATAGTTAATTGTTTGCTTTATAAATCTGTTCACTCAGATTGTTTATTACACCTATGATAGGATAGAAGAAAAGAGACTCTTCTATTACATCATCTTTACTTACATCCTTAGAATCAAGTTTCAAATTGACACCCTTTTCAATGTAAGTCTTCAAGTCCTTGTTGAAGCATTCTACAGCAAGCATCAAATATTTCTGCTCAATTCCAAATTCTCCGCTCAGAGAAATCGTCTTTGGAATTCTCAAAGCAATGAAGTTCATAAATGATTTAACCTCTTTTGCGACGTCTTCATAGAAGGTTGATACCTCACAATATTTCTGAGCATCAACAAGGTCTGTTTTGTTCACACCCAATAGTACAGACTTCACACTAGAGACATCAGTAGGTACAGTTGTAAGGAATAATCCTCCCTTACATGTAGCCTCTTTTGGATTTTTTGAATTGATTATCAAGTTGATGTTTTTAACGTCGTCGTCATAAACAAGCGAGAATATCTTTGTTGTAAGCAACTCAAGAGATTCCTTAACAGTACTTAATACGGAAATCACCTTAGATCCATTACCACTAAAAGCAATATTTGTTGGTGCACTAAGTTGCTTTGTCTTCATTAAATGAGCAATATGATACATAATAGCAGAGAAGAAAATGTAGAACACTATCTTTTGAGAATTATCCTTCATCAAAGCTTCATTGAAGCTTAATACATCCTGAAGATGGTTCTTCTTAACCAATTCATTTTCCTCAAGAGAGAACAAGAACGATGCAACCTCAGATGAATTGCCAAGGTTGTTAGCTGTTTTCTCCTTCAGCATCTTTTGAAGATCTACAAATCCGTCAAGATTTTTAATGAATGAGTCTTTGAACTGCTTGATTATACCATTGAGTGGACCATCTTGTACTGCAACAAGACTATTCCCGAATATAGCATCAGCAGCGAAACGCATAGATGTAACGAGTTTAACGTCGTTTGTGTCTGCTACGACAACATCTGTGGTACCGCCACCTATGTCAATAGTGACAATATTTGTAACATCTGCCCTAGTCTTCTGGAAGAATGAATATGGAGCAATAGACTCCGTAATTGCTATTGGACGTCCTGTAGGATTGAAGTATTTCTGATATGCCGCAGTCCAAACGCGATCAAATAGACCACGCTTATTATTGGACATACTAATAGGATAGAACCATTTAATTTGAGTCTGTGCAAGACTTCCACCTTCTTGAATAACTTTTGTGCGAATCATCAAGAAGAGCGATTCTATGTAACATCTGATTCGCTCTTCATTCTCCATATTGATCTGACTCCACTTCAGATTAGGAACATACTCGTTGTATTTTGGACCAACATCTGCAATATTATACATAAACGCAGGTGATGCATTATCAAGGGCAACATATGCTCCCTTTTGACTCTCATTTATACCTGCATTATTCTTGTCAATACAAAGAACTGTTCTTGTTGGGAAATGGCACTGTGAGTCATTGCCTATAGCTTCAGGCAAGAATTCTCCACTTGCATGCAAGCCTATGGTATCGGATGGTTTACATACCATGCTGAACTGATGTGTGTCTTTTGTGAAAGAAAAAGCTTGAGGCATGGAGTTTGTACCACTAGTGTATTCAATATGTGTATTGGAAGTACCAAGGTCTATTGCAAACATTAGATTTGCATTGCCAAGTCTTTGTTTGAACTTAGGTACGAGAACACCAGTTGCTCGGCTCTCTTTTCCAGGCTGATCTGATAACAATGAGACGAAAGCACAATCGAAAGTCTGTTTTTCAAGTATGTAAACTTTCGATCTTATATCACTTTCAATATCAACATTGCGCACAACATAGTCAGGGGTAAAGAATCCGTTATCTTCGTTATGGCATACACAAGAACACTCCTTGTTTAAGTTAAAGTCTGACAAAAGCGCAATACGATAGTGAGCATCGTCTTTGTTTTTGAACTTTACAGGAGGGAATACTCCAATGGTAAAGTCTTCAGGAGCAAGGACGATAGCTCCAGTATTGCTTTCTTTGTCGGCTTTGATATCAAGTGTATAGATTCGCTTATATTCAATATCTCCTTTTAATATTGGAATACGTAATACAACTTCAATGCCAGATGCTAGTTGTTTTATTTCAATGAATTTCTTTCCAGATGGAGTTCTTCCCATGAGATCTTCTGTAGTGAAGTACTCAAAGAAGGTTTTTGACAAAGGCAAAAGATATCCATCCTTTGAATTGTTATTTGTCTTAAAATTACCATCAAAATAGTCGTCGTCATTGATGTCAGAAGGTAACTTGACAATCTTATCATCAAGGAAATCGCTTATCGTCAAGTATGGATGCTGAATGTTTATTCCTGGCAACATTCTTGAAGATAAAGCCTTCTTATCATAGAACGGAATCGAGAAGGAGCACCCAAATTTGCAGCCGTAGTATTCAAGATTATCATACACACTATTAGTATTTACCGGAAGAACCAAAGGGGTATTTCCGGAAGTGATACTCTTCGTTGGCTGAATAGCAAAGTCTGTATTTCCTTTGACATTTATGGTCTTGTAGTGTATTGGAAATCCATTTACTTCAACTTGTTGCTCTACGGTTGTGGTAATAGCGACATTCAAAGGCTCATATGATGAGTCAATGTATGTCTTTGTGCTATTCACAAGACCATAGCAACTATTTTGAATATTGTTGATTTCAGACTTGAGTGTATCATCAAGAACAAAATATACAGCATCCAAATAGTTGCTTACCTCAGGAAAGTCTATATCAAAGTTTGGAATTGAATACTTAAGAGTAAACATATACTTCAAATATTCAGGATCACGTTGATCCAAAGAACTATAATCCTTGTCAAAGGCATAATCTCTTCCAAAGCAAAGATTCTTTGAAATAGATGTTTCATCATTTGCTGTGGAAAAGAATAATGTTGCTGGTGATGTGGCACCAATGATGTGCATCGGTTTCTGATTAGGGCCGATGTACTTTAAAATATAGATATTCTTCATCTTGCCAAAGTTATATGGATCTGTACCCTTGGCATCCTGTTCAAAGAACATCTTCAATGATTTTCCGTATGTCTGATGTGAAGGATTTGGTGACTTTAACAATTCATCAATATAATCTTTATTCCATACCTTTATCTCTACTCTATCCTTCATTGAAGGGTAATTAAAGAAAATCTGGCCGACATCAAGTGAATCTGATACCATTTTGTGGTAAATAGTATCGCCATGAAGACGTTCCTCTACCTGTTGAACAGTGAGATTACTTAAAGATTCGCCAACAACCTTGCGGAAAGCCTCCTTGACAAGTTCTATTCTTGCAAATGGAGATGGTATTGAGGTTATTTCGCTTTGCGTAGTCGTAGAATCCTCAATCTTGTTAACAAATCCATGGTCGTATGTACTACGTGGAGTGTTACTCCAGTCTACAATAGTACTTTTTGTACCTGTAGCACCTTTATTTATTCGAAATAAATATCCCATATTATTGGATGTTTAAATTTTTCTTGCAAATATCTGACAAAGTCTTATGGAACACCTCCATGAATGTGATAGGTGCACTTGTATTTGATGGAATAGATGATAAATTCTTTCCAAGCATCTCATCAACAAGATCAAAACCTTTCTTTCTAAATGGGTTCAAACCAGGATAGGTCGGCTTGGTATTTTGAACTTTTGCCAATCCGTCAGAGTCCCTTACATCAGAATCCTTGTAGAATGGGGCGAAAGAAATTTCGTTGCGTTCAAGTTCGTTAATCCATTCTTCAAACATTAGCTTAAATCTCTCATAATTAGAGAAGAATGTGCTATTGAAAAAAGTAGAACCAAGCAACGCCCCCCTATCTTTAGCCCACTTTTGTTCTACTCGATGACTCACGTCTCGATTATTCAGATAACTATTCATAATAGCCATCATTGAAAGTGGCTTTTTTATGATTGTATTTGTTTGATTCCCTAGGTCTGAGAAAATGATTGAACCCTTTGGAGTGGTGTTCAATCCAAACTCATGAAACGATGTTGAAGTAGCTGCACCAGTGAACTGCTTGGCGTCGAAGTCTAAGATTGCAAGTGCTCCTAACAACTCGATAAAGTGAGCATCATTAGACTGATCATTTCCTCCATCACAGTTGTCATATCCATGACTTGAAAAATCGTCGCCAAGATAATACATGTCATTTAGGGTTCCATTACCAGTGACATTCTTTTCGTAATAGTGCAATGCTGCTTTTGCTTTTGTAATGAAGGAATCAGCTTGAATAGAGCTATTATCATCTGTCTTTAGATTGAAATATGGAAGCAGCGAAACGGCACCAATAGGTGCAGAAGCAAGGGCTGTGTTATTACTGGTTCGTAAAGTCTTTAGTATAAGAGGAAAACCACTTGCTCCAGTTCCTCCGAAGATAGAACTGATAATAAATACCTTGTCGCCAGTTACGAAATTAGCTTCAAAATTCTTAAAATCTGCAGACTGCGTAAACTGATTCAAGACAATGGAACCAATGTTAGGATTTCCTTTAAATCCAACATCCATTGTTGATGATAAATTTTTATTAGAGAATAACATTTTCGCAAATGCTTGATTCTCCTGTGACATTCCACTAAGTGCAAGGTATCTGTCGTAGTTTATTCCTGCTGTACCTACAAGAGGTAGCAAATAGTTACCGTCATTGTTTAATGATGTAATTACTGTCGAAAAGAACCTATTCTCAAATGTATTGTTGAAACTAAGTTCGCCTCGTACCTCCTCGTATTGTCTTAAACCGCAAACGGTGCGATCGAGGTCACCATTTGATGCGTCAGGATCTATAATAATAGGTATAATATTGCTATCGGTTTGGGCTCCTGCTGCAAGCAGCATGGTAAGCGAGCGCAACACTCTCGAACCCGAACCTCCAATTGCAAAAACGTATAAGTTCATATACAGCTAAGTTTTTAGAATTTTTTAAAAGGAATATATTTTGCAGGACTCCACCACTTGATAAACAGAGACACCACAAGAACTGTAGCAACAGACCAAAGAATATTTGCAAATCCAAAGCCAAATGTATCAAGTACAGTCCACGTTTCGGAGTCGTCTATTTCGTTATTGATAAGAGGTGTATTTGTATACCATAGTGCAATGAGAAGGTTCAGTAAGGCATTCAAGCCTAAACAAAGAAACCAGATGCCCCATTGTTTTCTCACAGGTTTTAACATATAGTAAAATACTCCTGTTATTATGCCTGACAAAACAATCATTGCAAGGCCAACATGAACATAGCCTGGAACAGTTTCGTACAGGTAGTTGTCTAATTCTTGACCATAGAGGCCATTCGTGTAATAATAGATTGTTGAAAAGAAAGTATCCATATACTATTCAAGATTTATGGTGATGTTAAAATAGTTATTGTTATTTTTTGAAGTGTTTTCAAAAGCTTTGCTTACTCCATTGATCAGGTATGATACTCCATAGGTTGTACTATCTGATGGTAAGCCATTACTTTCAAAATTAGATTTTTCAACCCAAGTAGGAATTACAATAGGATAAGAAATTGTAATTTTTCCAGGAGCCGGATTTGAGTCACTTGTCCTTATAGTAAATTTATATTTATCATTGCCTAGCTCCTCGATATTAAAGATTATGTACTTTGAAGAGTTGTTTGTTTTGACATTGTACGAATAAGTGTTGATGATGTCATCTTTTGTCAAAAGAACCTTATCAAGTTTCGTGGTGAACTCGAACTCGTAAAAATTTTCATTACGTTTCCTATCCCACTTTGATACATGTATTTTGTTTCCTTCAATCATGCGTTTACTTTTTGCTTCGAGTTTAAAGTCCGCATCATATGCTTTTTGCATGAAATATGTACCACAATTCTTCGAATTAAATGGCAAATGAATAATCTTACAAATATTGTCTTTGCGTCCAAAAGCCCAAACATACAGGGGTAATGGCTTGTTGCAACTTATACCACCTGGATAATATTTTCCGCTAAAATCTACCATATACTTGTATATTGCAACCGCAAGATCTTTTTCTTCAAGTTGTTTTGAGAACTGAGAAGTTATACCAGAAGAAGCTATTGCAAGATTTCCATTATTTGATGTAAATACATAATCGGAAATTAGAATATTAACACAATCGTTGGTGACACTATCCATCATCATCTCAAGCATCTCGTCCAACTTCGTATATTGTGCAGTACAATTACTTTTGATTGAGTTGACAAATTGCTTGATGTTACTCTTTGAATTCACGACAGACGTATTTATGAAATTCAAAGTCACATTATTTATGTCTGAACACTCATCAAATCGATCATAAAAGTCCGTAATCAATGTCTCTATAGCAGATGCTTTATTTACATTGCAATAGCCTGCCATACTTCCAGAACTCTCAACAAAGACATTAACGGTTATTTTGCGTTCTGTCTGAGTAGAGTCAATCTTGTTTTCTCCATTTTGTGTACTCCTAGGGTTACCGCAAGAAATATTGATTCCGAAGTATGCAATTAAGCCAAGTATAATTACGTGTATAGGTATCCGTCTCTTCATTTTTTTATGTATTTAATTAAATTCTTTACTCTTATCAAATTGTTTTATTCTACTTTTATGCTTCTGCTTTTATACCACATCCAAAAAAGCACTGGGGACGTAGGCGGTGCACACTGTCAGAAGTCCGTCAATGACAATGCCAACACGTTGTTGGCTTTGGTAGCGGGCTACTATGCCTGTCACGCCTGCGAACTTACCTTCTATTATTCGCACCTTTTGACCCGACTTGAATTTCTCCACTTCTTCTGTTGAAGCTACTATATCATCAGAATCTGCAGCACAAATTATCTTTAGGCTGTTCATTTGGTTGTCTGGTATGACCAATGGTGTCTTGACAATCTTGTTGCCAACATGAGTATGTCGATAATAAAAGCGGAGGTAGGGGAGGTTTATGTTGTCGTAAACAAAAGTCTTTAATTCTTCGTATGTGCCGTATGCAAAGAAGATGTTTGGAATGCGCGAACCTTCGATTGTAATGTGTTTGCCATCTACAATTTTGATGCTCTTTAATGTTGGATAAAAAGCAACGACATTTTTACTTGTTAGGTAAGTGTATGCTTTCTTTTCTCTGCCATACGTGGTGCGGAGAGCATACCAATGGGGTTTGTCTTTTGTGGCTTTATTAGTGTCAACTGATGTTCTCGATTGGACATTATTGGTGGACACCCCTGTTTGTAAGTTCGTAGGTTTGATAGACTTTTGAACTTCGGGGAGGGCGTTGGAGGTAAGTTCAGCGCTTTGAGGAGATAGGTTGGCTCCTGCTGTGCATTTTACATCTGACGTGGTGCAATATTTTTCCATATCGTGATGGTATCTTATCAAAGACTTGACTTGATATACAGACACAAAAAGCGTGGAATCGTCCTGTTGTCCATTCCACTCTCTGAGGCTCTAGCAATTGCCTATTATTGTTGAACAGACAACGTCAGAGCCCACGCCGATATGATATACGCAGCCGTAAAGAGACCTCCGTAAACAGATGCATTATACCCATAAGGGTACAATAAGTGCTTACAAGGTCTCCACGGGATAGATGTATTCACACCCCGGGACATCTACCGTTGACCACGTTCAAGACAATAATTACTGTGAATTTGCTAGATTAACAGAGAGTCTCAAACATAGCGTCGATAAACGCCTTTAATATGTCCGGATTATCGTCCCACCCAAACCCGCTTCGCATAGATATGTCTTTCGATTTCACCATGCTCCACACGGCGTGAGCTGTCTCATAATATTTATGCAAGAACTCGTCTTGACTTAATACTGTAATTGAGACATGATAATCCAAACACAAAATTATACAATTTTTCTTAGACTAAAAAATAAATGTAAAGCAATTTTATTAATAGTTCTATATTTTCTGGGAAAAGATCTTGATGAATGTTAATACAATTATTGCTGTCCGCTAAAACTTCAAATAGAATTATAAAAACATGCAAAAATGTGCGGTATTTTATAAAATTATCCGTAGAATATTGCCGTATTTTCGTAATTAATTGTATTTTTGCAGCAGTAATGACATTTTATTATATGTGAGATGGATAATAATATAATTAGTAAAGTGGCAGCACTTGGTGGCACTATCTCTACTACAGATATATCTCATTTGTCAGAGTATAAACGACTGTTGAGAGCTAAAGAGCGTGGCGACTTGATAAAGTTGCGTCATGGCATATATGCCGTTCCCGATACCTTGCTTAATACAATGATAGATGTGGAGCGGATTGTACCTAATGGCATTGTATGTCTATACAATGCGTGGGCTTACCATCAGCTTTCGACAACTGTTCCACCTGCTTTTTGCATTGCCATCGCCAACAAACGGAAAGTAGTTATACCTGATACGCTACCGATAGAGTTGTATTATTGGAAGAAAGAGAACTTGGAGTTTGGCATTATGAATGCAGAAATTTCTGGGTATCATGTTCGCGTCACCGACATGGAGCGAAGTGTTTGCGATGCTGTGAAATACAGAAACAAATTGGGGCTGGATGTTTGTACAGAAGTGATACGCTCCTATCTGAGAAAGCCCAACCGAAATCTCACTCGTTTGCAAGATTATGCCAAACGCCTCAGAGTATTCAACACATTGAAGAATTATCTTGAAATAGCAATAGAATAAAATGGAAAGAAAAACTACGGCAAGTCTGTAAAGACACGCTTGCTCAATCTAATGAATGAAACAGGCTATAAATATATGTATCTATTTCTGCCAGTCGTTCAACAGATATACCAGCCTTTTATGCCAAGTGGTTTTTCAACCGCTTGGCATAAATCAAATGATGGTAACACCTTTCATTTAACCAATAAATATTAGCACAAAATGGCAACTTTACATAACTATAAATGTCATAAATGTGGCTTTAGCATTCTATCATCTAAAGATGGAGATAATAGTTTACTTTCAGGTCCTGGATATTTTTATAAATGTACAGAATGTAATCACGTCTTTACAAAGAATTGGATATATAGGGATATATACTTAAGCGCAAAGGAGTATCCTCTTGAGAAAGATAAATATTTGGCTGATATTTTGATGAAAAATGTTCCTAAAGAATTTCAAGAGAGCCTGAAAAATGATGTTTTGTGGTTTCAGAATGAAGTTGTAAAAGGTGAAGATTCAAAATATTTTGGAAAGAATTTAATTCATGATGCCGTTATATGGACAGAAGAAACTTTTTGGAACAAGTTGCTTAGATTTCTTCATCGAAGGAAGTATGCAAAATTTATTAATTTCACTGAGTTCATGGTTTTTATGAAGAGAGGTGAAATAAGAAAAATATTAGCATATAAAAATAGTGCAGACAATGTTAAATGCATCCTTTGTAACGGAAATGCAGAATTATGGAATCCATCTAAAGGCTGTCCTATATGTGGTAATGTTTTAGAAAAACAGGAGAATTATATGATTTTTGCAGATTAAAATGAACAATAAAGTAACAATTTTAACAGAGCAAGGTGATAATGTAGAAGCAACAGCTCCTGTCATAATTTCCGCCAGCCGCTCCACAGATATACCAGCCTTTTACGCCAAGTGGTTTTTCAACCGCTTGGCAAAAGGCTATTGTGCTTGGTATAATCCATTCAATCAGCAAAAGATGTATATCTCTTTCAGTGAGTGTAGAGTTGTTGTGTTTTGGACAAAGAACCCCAAACCAATAATGCCCTATCTTCATATACTGGATGAAATGGGCATTCATTATTACTTCCAAGTGACACTGAATGACTATACAAAGGAAGGCTTTGAACCTAATGTACCTTCTGTAGAAGAACGTATTGAAACATTCAAGAATTTGTCAGACACAATAGGTAGGGAAAAAGTCATTTGGAGATTTGATCCTTTGATCTTCACTTCAACCATTGGGCCACGAGAATTGCTTACAAGAATATGGCATATCGGAAACAAACTGAAAGGCTACACTAATTAGACAAGAACGCATGTACAAACGCATACACGCCACCATCATACTTGAGAATAATCGTCTGGTTGGTGTGGCACTGAAGATTGTGAATAATAGCATAAATACTAAACACTGATATTAGATTAATAATAAACTCCAAAATCAATGGAACGTGAGTTGATAGATAGATTTAGAGGTTGCCTGTATGGTCAAGCCATTGGCGATGCACTTGGATTGGGGACGGAATTCATGACAGATGAGGATATTGCTTGGAAATATCCTCATGGACTACAACACTACAAGCAGATATACCAAGACAGACATCGGAAACGCTGGAAGATAGGCGACTGGACGGACGATACCGACATGATGCTATGCATTGCTGATGCAGTCATTGAAGACAAGGGCGTAAATTTTTACAACATCGCCCGACACTTCAAAGACTGGGTCAATGGCTTTCCTATGGGTATTGGAGAAAACACCTATAAGGTGCTGATGATTGGCGATTATGTGGAGCATCCGTTTGAGGTATCCCACAAGGTATGGGAAATGAGCAAGTATCAGTCTGCTGCAAATGGTGGGCTGATGCGCACCTCTGTAGTCGGACTATTCCCAAAAGAAACAACAGCCTGTGCTGAGAAAATATGTCAGCTCACTCATTACGATCCAAGATGCGTAGGCTCATGTGTCATTGTTTCGGAGCTGATACATGCATTGGTCTATGGCATCGAACCTCCTACACGCTCCCAAATGAAGGATATTGCCAAGCAATATGATGTGGAAATATGTGATTATATAGACAACGCATGGGCGGAACCTCATGTCAAACCGCTTGTAGACTATGACAATTGGGGCTACACCCTGTCTACTCTATCTGTAGCTCTATGGTCATATTGGCATGCCTCTTCATTCGAAGAAGGATTGCTTGCCGTTGTGAATGCAGGAGGAGATGGAGACACAAATGCTGCAGTTGCGTGTGCCATTCTTGGTGCGAAATATGGATTTCACGCTATTCCCAAAGAATATGTAGACGGTCTTTTGTATAAGGAGACCTTGGACAAAACTATAGATAGCCTTTTGGATATTTGTATAAAATAAAAGAAACAACAGACGAACGTTTGACGTTTTTGGTTACTATTCCTGTTCATGAAGGGTGTGGCGAAAGTTCGGAAACAGATTTACTTGGTTCGAAAACTCATAATGAAAGTTCGGAGAGAAAAGAAATTAGTTCGGAGACAACCTCAAAAAGTTCGGAGAGAAATGTTGATACAATGAATATGTATATTATTATACAATACAAAAAAACGTAGCGGAGACCCTCCGCTACGTTTTTATTTATAGTAAATGTCAATAGTTTGCCACTGCAGATATAGCGATGTCAACATCTTGACGGCTCACCATCTCAACTTTCTGAAGTCCTGAAGCAGGGCTTTAGAAATTAATCTTCTAATGCACCGATAATCTCACTTACAGAAGAGCAGCCGTGATTATCGAGCCAATTGTTGATGCCGTCGCGCACCTGATGGTTACTTTTGTTTTGCCTGAGTTACTCATAGTAACTTTAAAGGATAGGAGGAATTTCTTCTTGTGAATCAACATAGAAAAAATCCACGAATAAAGCGAATATATCAGGCTCATTGGTTCTTCCGAAAGTAAAATTATACAATTTCTCTCAGACTAAAAAATAAATGTTAAACATTTTTTATGGTAGCCTTCACTTTTCTGTATAAACAACCTTCTATTTCATATATTCGTATATGAAGATTGGGAAAGAGTTTAATATGGCAACACTTCTATTAGGTTTGACATAGAGCAATATTTGCTTTTCGAATATTGATAACTGATTGATTACTGACTTCTCTAAAGGCATCGTATTTGCTCCAGTTATGAGTAAGTTTGCTTTGCTGATATTCATCTGTTTAAGATATTGCCAATTGTCTTTCACCTTCATATATTTTTCTTTGGTCGGCGTTTCGCCATCCTTGAACAATATGTGGTCGAGATTGTTGTATGCCGAAAAATCACGAGCCAGACGTTTGAAGTCCTTGCACTCTTCTCTGCTTACAATATAGTTAGCATAATCGGTGTCTGGAAGTTCCTTGGTATAGCGGATGGACTCAATCATCGGGTAGTTGATGTAGAGTTTTCCGTTCTCGGTTTCGTCTGCAAACAACGTCAGCATCTCTTCTACTCTTCGATTGATCTCTTCAAGCGAAAGGTGTGAGTTTTGGAAGTCATAGTCGAAAAATAGGAATATTTCCGAAATGTCTGAACTTCTGATGCCGTTCAAGGTGGAGTCGCCTCTTGCTGCCAAACGTTCTCGCATGACGGAAACAACATCTCCACCATCTTCATATTCCTTCAGCTCATTGTAAAGATTGTATATGTTGTTCCCGAAAGAACAAATGATATTGTCATTCACCTTCGGGAAATAGAGTCTTTCCAATGTTCTATACAGGCGCGGCTCACGCTCATCGCCTTCAAATATAAATAGAATCATAAGCCAAAAGTTCCGCCTCGATACAGTTTCTCCAAATTATGAGCAAAACGAAGTTCCTTGTTCGTCAAGTCACAAATAGCCTTTATTTCGTTGTTTCTAAGAATAAAGAAGCAGTCTGGACGAAGCAAGTCATTAGAAAGAAGGAAGGTGTCGTGGGTGGTTACGAACACCTGGTTGTTGCCTTCAAACAATCGCTTGCAAATTTTATAGGAAAGTTCGTGATGGTAGAAAGCATCAAACTCGTCGATGAAGACGAACGAAGCGTTGTCCATCTCTTTCAGCCAATAATACTGCAACTCCAGATTCCTTGTGCCGGTGGATGCAACCCATTGGAACGGAATTCTCACACCGTTCATCATGCAGAAGAGAATGTTATCGCCCTGTGTGTTAGGTGCAAACTCATACTCTTGACCGCTTACTTCTTTCAAATAAGCAGCAAAGTCGTCAGCAAGGTTGTTTTTTACGATATACTCTTCCACGTTGCTGCCACCTTCTTTCAATCCAATGAATTCGCGATAATCGAGACTTCTGAAGAACAGCATATTCTCTACGAAATCACGGAGTTGCAGCAAGGCATGGTCTTTGGGAAATGGTACAGAACCTAACAGATAGTTTACTATAGAAATATTGTTGGCACTGTCTTTAAGATTCTGGATGGCAACGGCTGTCAAGCCAAAATCTTCGGAAATTGCAAGTTCTTTTTTGTCTTTAACAAGAACTTCTTTGTTGTCAATAGTCAGCTTTTCGCTAATAATATCGCCTTTAAGTTCCGATGCCACTTTACTGTAATTGTATACAACCACATGGCCGTCGAAAGCAAAGGTGTAATCGAATTCAACAGGCTCGTTGTGGCATGATGCACAAGCATAGTTAAGATAGTAATCAGGCTTCTTCCACTTGTGAGAAAGATGGTTTGCGATATCGAATATTGCCAATCCGAAGTTCGACTTACCAGCTCCATTCGGTCCGTAGATAATACCGTTCTTTACAATGCCATTACGTATAGCATCGTTATTGAACGTATAATTGCTCGGATGAGACAAGTCCCATTCGATACGATTCTTAAATCCTCTATAGTTCTTAACTGCGAATTTCGTTAACATGACAATATTTATTAGTTAATTATCTTGTCAACAAAGATACATAAAAATGTGTTGTCCGTAAAAAAACTACGGAGCGAATTGCGCTCTTATACTGATATTTAACATTTATAATCGCTTTTTATCGTTTTTGCGTCTAAAAACTACGGATTAAGCATGAACTTGTATAGATACAAAAAAAACGTAGCGGAGGGTCTCCGCTACGTTTTTATTTATAGTTAATGTCCAAAAGTTTGCCATTGCAGATGTAGCGATGTCAACATCTTGACGGCTCAATATCTCAACTTTCTGAAGTCCTGAAGCAGGGCTATATAAATTAGTCTTCTAATGCACCGATAATCTCGCTTACTGAAGAGCAGCCGTGATTGTCGAGCCAATTGTTGATGCCGTCGCGCACCTTGATGGTCACGGCGGGGTCGAGGAAGTTGGCGGTGCCTATCTCGATGGCTGTTGCGCCAGCCATGAGGAACTCGATGGCGTCCTCTGCGGTGCAGATGCCACCAAGACCTACTACCGGAATCTTCACAGCCTTAGCCACCTGCCATACCATGCGCACGGCAACCGGCTTGACAGCCGGACCGCTCAGTCCGCCGGTGTTGATGCTGAGCATTGGGCGGCGGCGCTCGATGTCGATAGCCATGCCCATGAGAGTGTTGATGAGCGATACGCTGTCAGCACCCTCTGCCTCTACAGCCTTTGCAATCTCGGTTACGTCAGTTACGTTCGGCGAGAGCTTCACGATGATTGGCTTGTTGTAGCGTTCGCGTACGGCGCGCACTACGCTGGCTGCGCCCGTTGTGGTTACGCCGAAAGCCATGCCACCCTGCTTGACGTTGGGGCAGGAGATGTTCAACTCGATAGCAGGGATGTTCTCCAGTTCGTTGATGCGTGCAGCGCACTCGGCGTAGTCGTCTGGCGACGAACCGCTCACGTTGACGATCATGTTTGTGTCGATGTCCTTAATCTGCGGATAGATGTTGCGGCAGAAATAGTCGACGCCCTTGTTCTGAAGGCCCACGCAGTTGAGCATGCCCTGCGGTGTCTCAGCCATGCGCGGATAGTCGTTGCCCTCGCGTGGGTTGAGTGTGGTGCCCTTAACGATGATGCCACCAATCTCTTCGAGCGGCACGAAGTCGGCGAACTCCAGACCGTATCCGAATGTTCCCGATGCGGTCATCACGGGGTTTTTCAGTTTCAGACCGCCAATCTTTACACTTAAATCTGCCATGTCAGTTTCTTTATATTCATTACCGGACCTTCCTTACATACACACTTGTTGCCTTCCACTGTCTTCTCTACGCAGCAGAGACATGCTCCGACGCCGCACGCCATCTTGTTCTCGAGCGATACCTCGCACTCGATGTCGTTCTTGAAGGCGTAGCGAGCCACAGCCATCATCATCGGCTTCGGTCCGCAGGTAGAGATGCGGTCGAAGTGCTCCTGAGCCAGTACGGAGTGGTTGGTTACGAAGCCCTTCTCGCCCTCGGATCCGTCCTCGGTGGTGATGAGCACGCGTCCTACCTGCTCGAAGAGTTCGCGTTCGAGCACGTCCTTAGCCGAGCGTGCGCCGAGCAGAAACGTCGGTTCGCCGCCCATCGCCTTGATGCGCTTGCCGAAGTAGAGCAGCGGAGCCACGCCCACGCCGCCACCTACGAGCAGCACCTTCTGTGTACTGTCTGTCGGCATTGTGAACGAATTGCCGAGTGGCAGCACGCAGTTGAGGCGGTCGCCTTTCTGCAGCTTCTGCAGCTGGCGTGTGCCGTCGCCTACGGCAGCCACGAGGAGCCAAAGCTCGTTGTGGTCGTAATCCACGTTGTTGATAGAGATGGGGCGGCGCAGGAATGTAGACGGCGTATTGTCTACGCGCACCTCTACGAACTGACCCGGAAGCATCTCGGGCAGCGGTTTGTCGTCGGTGAGCTTGATGAGCACGTGCTTGTCGCTCAGAGCTTCAACGCTGTTGACCGTAAGGTCGAGTATGTACTTTTTCATTTATTTTTGTTTGTCTTGTTGCTTTGTGACAGTATATATTTAGAGGTTCGCTTAATCTAACGTGCAAAGGTAATAAAAAAGTAAAAGAGTAAAAAAGTAAAAGAGTAAAAAAGTAAAAGAACGTTTGTATGTGTCAATTCTGTCACTCTTGGTCTGTCATATTTGTCATGTGCTGTAACTCGATAGTGCTTTGGCACGCTTTTGGCTATATCCTTAGCGAAAGCGGACGGCAGATAAGCCGTCGCAACAACCAATAGTAATTATAAAAACTTAAAGCATAAGAATTATGAACATTAAACCATTAGCAGACAGAGTACTCGTACTCCCTGCACAGGCAGAAGAAAAAGTCGGTGGAATCATCATTCCTGATACAGCAAAAGAGAAACCGCAGCACGGTACAATCGTTGCAGCAGGTAACGGCACAAAGGACGAGGAGATGGTTCTGAAAGAAGGTGACGAAGTGCTCTACGGCAAGTATTCTGGTACAGAGCTTGAGGTTGAAGGCACAAAGTATCTCATCATGCGTCAGAGTGATGTGCTCGCTGTTGTTCAGAAATAAAAATTAATAACTAATAATTAAGAATTAAAGAAATGGCTAAAGATATTAAATACAATATGGATGCACGCGACCTGTTGAAGAACGGTGTCGACAAGTTGGCTAACGCAGTAAAGGTAACACTCGGTCCGAAAGGTCGCAACGTGGTGATCGAGAAGAAGTTCGGTGCTCCGCAGATTACAAAGGACGGTGTGACCGTAGCTAAGGAAGTGGAGCTCGAGGACAAGTTCGAGAACACTGGCGCACAGCTTGTTAAGAGTGTAGCAAGCAAGACCGGCGACGACGCAGGCGACGGTACAACAACCGCTACAATCCTCACTCAGGCTATCGTAACCGAGGGCTTGAAGAACGTAACCGCAGGTGCTAACCCGATGGACTTGAAGCGTGGTATCGACAAGGCAGTAGCTGCTGTCGTAGCACACATCAAGGCAAACGCAGAGATCGTTGGCGACAACTACGACAAGATTGAGCAGGTAGCAACCGTTTCTGCTAACAACGACCCAGAGATTGGTAAGCTTCTGGCTGACGCAATGCGCAAGGTGTCTAAGGACGGCGTTATCACCATAGAGGAGAGCAAGAGCCGCGACACAAACATCGGCGTAACAGAAGGTATGCAGTTCGACCGCGGCTATCTGAGTGCTTACTTCGTAACCGACTCTGAGAAGATGGAGTGCGTTATGGACAACCCGTACATCCTTATCTACGATAAGAAGATCAGCAGCGTTAAGGACTTGCTGCCTATCCTGCAGCCGGCTGCAGAGAGCGGACGCCCGATGCTCATCATCGCTGAGGACGTAGACTCTGAGGCACTCACCACACTCGTTGTGAACCGTCTGCGTGCAGGCTTGAAGATCTGCGCTGTGAAGGCTCCTGGCTTCGGCGACCGTCGTAAGGCAATGCTCGAGGATATCGCTACTCTGACTGGTGGCGTTGTAATCAGCGAGGAGAAGGGCTTGAGCCTCGACAAGGCTACACTCGACCTCTGCGGTTCATGCGAGAAGGCTACCGTTTCTAAGGACAACACCACTATCGTAGGCGGCTGCGGACAGAAAGACCTCATCGCTGACCGTGTTGCTCTTATCAAGAATGAGATTGCAAACACAAAGAGTGCTTACGACAAGGAGAAGTTGCAGGAGCGTCTTGCAAAGCTCGCCGGTGGCGTAGCCGTTCTCTACGTAGGTGCTAACAGCGAGGTAGAGATGAAGGAGAAGAAGGACCGCGTTGACGACGCTCTCTGCGCTACACGTGCAGCAATGGAGGAAGGCGTTGTCGTTGGTGGTGGCACAACATACATCCGCGCTCAGAAGGAACTTGCAGAGCTCAAGGGCGAGAACGCTGACGAGCAGACAGGTATCAACATCGTGCGTCGTGCTATCGAGGAGCCGCTTCGCCAGATTGTGAAGAACGCCGGTGGTGAGGGTGCTGTTGTCGTTCAGAAGGTTCGCGAGGGCGAAGGCGATTTCGGCTACAACGCTCGTAAGGACGCTTACGAAGACCTCCGCGCAGCAGGTGTCATCGACCCGGCTAAGGTGGAGCGCGTAGCTCTTGAGAACGCTGCTTCTATCGCAGGCATGTTCCTCACAACCGAGTGTATCATCTGCGACAAGCCAGAGGAGAAGACTCCGGCTATGCCGATGGGCAACCCGGGCATGGGTGGCATGATGTAATCAGACCGAATCAGATTCTTTTTTAAATAAACAAAGCGTCCCTATTCCGCAGTGGAGTAGGGACTCTTTTTTTGTGATTTCTTCGTAAATGTTTGGATATAAAGAAATTTATTGTTAGCTTTGCGTAGTGCAATATAGATACGAAAGGAGTTTTATGAAATATCAAGCTGTTAAATACAATAGTCGTGAAGAAGCTATGGCTGCATTTATAAAAATGCGCGATAGAAAGCGTGAATGGTTGAAGAAGACGGAAAACGAACTCAAAGAATTACGTGCAGAAGTAGAAACGCGATATGGAAATTCTTGATCTCAATCATTTGAATATTATTTCTCCATATGCATTATGGAAAACTGGAAGTAACGGCAATGAATATGCATTCCATACAGATTATGGAGTGCAATATCGCATTTGTTTTGACGTTAACCAGAGTATTTGGGAAAATGGAGCTTATGAGTTTGGTATTTATAACGATAATGGTAAAACGTCTCCTAATGACATAAAGGTAAAACAGACAATAATCAGTGTTATAGAAGAGTTTTTTATAAACAATCCTGATATTCTGTTATATCAATGTGAAACAGGCGATAACAAGCAAAATGCACGCCAACGCCTTTTCTACAAGTGGTTTAATGATAGTCCAAATAGAGATAAGTATGTGCTGAAAGTATCTTCCATTATCGCTGAAGATACAGTAAACTTTATAGCTCTTATCGTGAACCGCAATAATCCTAATATAGATTGCATTATTGATGATTTTGATGAATTCATTGGATTCTTTAACCATAAACCAGAATAAAAAAACAAACATTTTGAACCACGGTATTATTACCAGGTTCAAAATGTTTGTCTTATTATGAATCTTGTTATAGCGTGCTGTTCTTGAAGAATCAGATTTCTTCTACAATCTCTGCGAGAGCCTTGCGCTTCTTTTCGGCGCGCGGACAATCGTCGGCGATATGTCCGATGGGGATGATGGCCACAGATTCGAAGTCGGCAGAGGGGAAGAGGCGGCTCATAATGTCGGTGTCGAAGTTGCACACCCAGCAAGTGCCGAGGTTGCGCTCCGTAGCGGCGAGGCACAGATGCTCGGTAGCGATAGCCACGTCGATATCGCCGTGCTGCTTGTCGTCGTAGCGGCGTGTCCAGCACTCGCTGTTGTTCTTCATGCACACGATATAGAGCGGAGCAGTGCGGAACCATTCGCGGTCGTACGCCTGCCAGAGCTGTTCCTTAGCCTTCTTGCTGCGCACAACGACAAACTTCCACGGCTGGCGGTTGACAGCCGACGGAGCCAATCGCACGCACTCGAGGATATATGCCAAATCGTCGTCGCTTACCGCCTCGTCGGTGAATTTGCGAGCGGAGAAACGGGTCTGTGATAGTTCGAGAATATTCATACGTTCGGCTTACTTCTTTGTCAGCACATACAGCTTGGCTGTTTCGCCCTCAGGCTCATTGCCGAGTGAGTCGGTCATAATTACGCGGCTGTTGTCCATAACCTTGTAGAAGGTGTGCTCGCCGCTTGATGGACGAACAAGCATCAGTACGCTGTTGTCGAGAACCTCCAGCACGCCGCTTGCCTCGTCGTGACCATCCTTGCGGTCGATATAGTCCTGCTGCAGCTGATATGTGCTGTCGGCGTTGATAGTGAGCACGGTCTTGATGCCCGGGCAGTCGGCTGCAGGCAGTGTGCCCTCGTATGTGCCGGCAACGGCAGCGAGGTCTACGCTTTCGGCAGCTGTTGTGTCAGCCACGCTTGTTGAGTCGGTGTTCACTTCGTTCTGTGCGGTGTTCTTGCCATTGCAAGACACCATCAATGCTGCAGCCAAGAGTGCAGCGTACATAAGATTTCTTTTCATATCTTTTTTTGCTTACCATTATTTGT
>ENA-UONT01000391-UONT01000391.1-human-gut-metagenome-genome-assembly--contig:-CS20-NODE-391-length-55770-cov-43.419546_pt1 | contig 55770 bp, 52 predicted proteins | sample MGYA00242459_ERZ724006 | MGnify/ENA metagenome assembly ERZ724006 | reverse complement strand
TAAGAGGGAAAGAATAAAAAATCAGAGCCGTGACACAGTTCTGTTTACACTACCTTGCCTTGTCTAATTTTAAACAAAGCAAGTTCTTATACTCATTATTTTAATTTATAATGAGAAGCCTCTTGGCTTTTTTCTTAGAACCGCACCCAATCCCACTTTTTGTGTTCCGTCCCAATTCGTAAGTTGGTCGGCGCAGCCATTGGAGCCACCAAGCGAAACGTATGTGTCTGCACTACATGACATATGGTCAACAAAAGTGAGAAAGTTGTCAATGGCGTTGTCTGTGAATTGAACTTCATTCTTAGCGAAGAGTTTTGTCCAGTTGGTGACACATTCTTGCTTGAAGTCTGTAAAACCTTTCCACGACATACCAGATAAGAAACTTTTTGTGGCCGAATCTATACAAGCTTTAGAGTCCAATCCAATATTATGCTTTACAGCAGATGCCATAATGCCATAGTATATGGAAGCCGATTCTTTCTCGTTGAAGTTGACTCTGTCTGTTTTTGCAAAGGATGATAAAGCTTCATGCCCCTCATGGATGAACTTGTCAAGCACTCCTATGTATCTGTTTTGCCGAGCCATGCTTTCACGTTTGGCTTCGGCTTCTTGCCGAGCCTTTTCTTTTGTTTCTCTCTCCTTACGTGCTTCCACTCGTCTCCATGCGTCTGTCATTTCAGGCTCTTGCCAAATGGCATTCCAACGAGCCTTCAAATCATTGTACATTTCCATAAGTGTAGTATTATAACTTTTGGCACTGGCGAGTTCTTCCTTCGCACAGACAAGTTGAGTAGTCACTCGCTCCACAGCCTTCTCGTCAAGTTGAGAGATGCATTGTTTGACTTTGTTGTTTTCTGCCTTTAGCGCATCATTCTCGGCACGAAGCAACTTGTTCTCCTCTATCTGCTTATTGAGGTTCTGCATATAGTAAGTGTACGTCTTGTTGACAGACTTGCGTACACCTTCATTCTGTTTGTCACGTTCTGCATTGATGGCTGCTACAAGAGCTTTGATTGCAGCGTAGATATTAGCCACACGCTCCTCACGCCACGCCTTTTGTCCGATAATAGTAGGAATCGGGATGGAAAGTTCTTTCTTTACGGCATTCATTGCTTCTTGAACTGGAGCCTTGATGTTGAGTAAAGGAATGGTCAGCTCCTTCTTGTCGATTGTGGCGAGCACTGCATATTTCTCCACTTTGTCAAGAACGACTTTCGCCTGACGTTCCGCTTCAAGCACCACCTTGTTCTTATGCTTGCGTCCTCGCTTTTCTTCCTCTGAAAGTTCATCATAGGAGAAGCCTCTTGCCAAGCCATACTTATGCCCTACCTTGTTGTAATAGTCAGTATGCAGCTGGGAAAGGTATTGTGATTTGTCCTTTGCTCGCTCTCCCCACACTTTGGCATAAGAGACCCTTTCAACAACACCCTTTGCCGCTTCCGCTTTTGTGTAGTTGTCACGTTCTTCTTTTGGAAGTGCTCTCCATTCCTTTGTAGAGAGAACCTTTTCTGGATTATCCTTGTGAATGTACTTGCTTCCGATGCGCCCACGTTTCCTTACTTGTTCAACAGGCACGGTCTGCACATGGGCATGGATGCTTGTCTCGTCACAATGCACATCAAAGCCGACGACATTCTCTTCTCCCCATTTCTCACATGCAAAGCGGTAGGTGTCCAATGCCCAGTCATAGATGCCTTTTTGCAATACAACCTTGCTGTGGTCAGCATTTGGATCTGACGTGTTGAGTTTCTGTTCACCAAAGGCAAGCCTGTTAAGCACATCATGATCACCACTGAAGATGATGCCGACAGTGCAGTTCGGACTGTTCCTTGAAACTTGGTCGGGACGCTTGGCATCCATATACGGCTTGAAGGCAAGTTCATCAAGTCTGTGCTGCAAGCGTTCATGCAACGGCACCGACTGGGAACCAAGAGGCACTATCTTTCTACCCTTGACTATCTCAAAGTTGAGTCTCTTGCGTGAGTAGTTATAATGGTTGTTCTTGTCTATGTCCGCGTTTTTGAGTTGGTAACGCTTCTCGTCCCAACCTCTGCGCTCCGCCTCGTTGCCCACTTGGGACGAGAACGATTTCTTGTCTGTGCCTACATGGATGGCGGCACGTGGTATGTTTCTTTCCATAAGAATTTCATTTGAGCTTGTAACGTAGTTCTTGTATAATTGGAGACAGGTCTCGGGCAGAGCCTGAGCATAATAGAAGGACTTTTTAAGTGAACAGCGTCAGCAGGTGAATCTAAAAGTCCCTATTATGTTTAGGACTTTTGTGAAAGTCCGTCACGCAAGCGTGCTCGCAGATCCTTACCCACTCTGCTATGACTCTTCCACCAACACCAACCCAAGGCTATCTATTAGATGCAGGAGTGGCGGATGTTGCTTTATCAGCCTTTGTAGCGCCATCTGCGGTGTTTCTGCCATCAGTAGGAAGTCTGCAATGTCAAGACCTTTGGTCTTTTGTTCATCGGTGGCATTGTCTTCCAAGATGTTGCTGACAAGAACTTGCTTGCATATTGATTGCAGAAACGGAAGTTTGCTTTTCCACTTATCCATTGCCCCAAGGTCTGGAACCAAAACAACCTCCCGACCGCTTAGGACTTCGACTGCATCTTTATTGAAACATCCGTTCATGCCTCCAGTAGCCAACCATACGAAATCAGATATGAAGTGGGTGGCAATGATGGCTGTCTTTTCGCTCTCCACGATGGCTATTGTCTTGGTCGTGGTTTTATCTGTCAACAGATGTTCGCCAAAGAAGCACTGCCGAAGTGTAAAGTCTGGCAGTTTCAGTTCCGAGTGTACCCAAGTCACCAGGCTGTGTGGGTCCTTGATGCGGTGTCCAGTCTTGTCATCATACTTCATTATCTTGCCAGTGCGCACATTCCCATTGACATCTATCTGCCAAAAGATAGTTGAACCGCCCCATTTCTTTGAAGTGCCGACCTTGTACAAGGCAAACAGCCGTTCTGTCTCCTCTTTGCCAAAGACCGTTGAAATGTATCGGTACAAAGGATTGACAGAATAACCATGCAGTGTTTGCTCCACCAGCTTGCTATCAATGAAAGTTGGAAGAGGTTTCTCTTTCCTGCACTCTTTGATTGGTGTTTTATATCTCCAATCATCATTGCAGTTGGCATCGGGATTGTCCTTGAAATAATCAGACGGAGAATAATGGTAGCCACAACTCTGTTCATGGTCACAACGCCCTACATTGTCAGGAAATACAATCTGTCCTTCCTCGTCAATATATCTTGCAAAGCAACGCTTACGCCCACATTGAGGGCAAGCATATCGGTTGCCCAGCTTGTATTTCTGTAGATGGAATCTATACTCACTCATAAGGCTCTGCACTTGTTGCACCTTGCACTTTCTGCACTTTTGCACTTGTTGGGCACAAAATGCAGCATCTTTTGTGCAAGAGTGCAAGAAGTGCAAAGTGCAAACGGTGCAAGGTGGTGATTCTACTTCTGTACTTTCTCATAATTGCCTTGCTTGTCTTTGATGATAAAGTTTCTCTGACAGAAGTCTTTAAGCATATACATGACAGTACGTCTTGCAAAACCGAAATCCGCTCCAGCCTTTACTGCTTCAGCAGTTACGAACTTGTTTCCCAACGAGTCAAGTACCTGTTTCTTCACAGGGTCGGTAGCCTCGGTTGAAACGAGGTCATCCATCCTTTTGTATGACTTCTCAAAATAATCGCTCATCCGTATGGCTGCATTCACGGACTCCGCATCAACAAAATCCTTGTGAGACTCATCACAAGCCCATCGGAACAGTTGGAATATCAAGGCAAGCCGAGCCGTGTTCAAAGGAACTTTTGCAGCACGTGAGTCTATCATTTTTTCATCCGTAATGGCATTCTGCCGTTCTATGTCCTCATTCTGCCAATCATAGAATATATCAATGGCTTCATCAGAAAAGTCAAGAACATTGAAGATGCCTTCCGTAAAAGTAAGAGCCACAGCCTTGTCTATGATCTCTTTCCATACACGGAATGGTCTTTCAATGATTGCAGCATCTTGTTTTGGAACCTTAACCCAAGGAGCAATCTTCAAACCTTTTGGGCATGTAATCAGAAAACGGTCAAGAAAACCATTCTTCTTGAATCCCATATCATAAAGTTCATGCACAATACCAGTCTGGATAGTTCCCACAATCTGTATACAAGGATAGTCAATGCGTAAAGGACAATCAAGATTACAACGAGACACATCTACTGGCAAGCCATTGTGAGCCGACAGCATTTGTTGTACAAAAGAACTGTTGTTGTATCGGTTGATGGTGTTGAACAGCCCCATTATCTCATCCACCACAACTGCCACACCTCTGAGGTTGGCATCGTGATTGCGCATCAGAATCTCTGGCGTGAAGTCATTCATGATATTCTTATGCAGGACTGGTACAGGAGGTAACGATTCCCATTCCGTCCGTTTTTTGCCCTTGTTTCTCTCCACAATGGCTGCATACTCATTCTTTAGAGCCTTGAACTTATGGTGCTCCTCAGTATCAATGTCGTGCAACGGCTTGTAGGCAAAGTTCAAAGGTGGAGTCTTGCCGACTCCTGGTCTGCCAACAAGAATGACATATAGGATAGGTGAAGTAATCCAATTGCCTTTAATCCGGATATAGCAGGAGTTGCCGACGGCTGCTGCCATAGCGGATATAAGGGAAGTAGCGGTAAACTCAATGGAATAGTTCTCCGTCCTTGCCAAATCAAGAATCATCTGCTGCATCTTCTGGGGGAACACGTCAAGAGGAATTCCAGAAGTGGCTACGCCCGAAGCCTCCGAGCGTAGCTTGTTACAAATTTCAAGCGCATCCATGATATTACCAGTTTAAGAGTTTCGGCTTGCGCTTGTTTCCTGCAAGAATGGCTGCATTCTCCTCCTCTGCTGTGAGAGGTACAGGATTCTTGCGGTTAGTCTCCAGCCACTTGTCAAGTTCATCTTGATAAAGGCAGTAACGCTTGCCCGGCTTGGTGGCAGGAATGCTGCCGTTGCCAAGTTTCATGTAGAGAGTTGCCATCGGCATTTTTAGGTATGCCGATGCTTCCTCCACACTCATAGGTATGTGCGTATTCGCCTTGTGTGGCTTGTTCTGTGATTGCAGACTGACGATCATATGCTTCATGCCCACCACTTCGTCCCGAAGCTGGGCAACGACCATTGGAAGGTCGTTGAAAGTTAATTCCTTATTCATTCTGATACTTTGTTAATAACTGGTGCAAAGGAACAGAATGATGCTTCCGTTACTGAGGTTCGTGACAGTCATTTGTCATTCACGAAGGAATAACTCTAACAATGGGGATTATTCGGGAGTTTCCTCTGATATATCATGAAACTTATATCTACCATTGTCTGGTTCATCAATAGGAATGACATCATTGGAACATGGTGCTTTCAGGTTCTTCAATGTGCTGTAGTCCAAGCCTTCAAACGGCTTTGGAAATAAAGCCTTGACAAAGGCTATTCGCATTGCCATTGTGTAATCACGCTTACCCAAACGTTCTGCGATATTCCACACGAAGTGCCTTAAAGGGATATTCTCAACATTTTCCTTGAAGCGGTTTATTGCTATCGGGGTATAGTTGGTGTCGTTGCTCCATTCCTTGACAGCCTCAATTACCTTGTACAAATCTTCCTCATAAAGAAACTTTGACATGGTACGATGCACATAGTCAAGTACTGCTCTCGTTCGTTTTTCCTTTATCTCCTGTGCTTCTTTTTCTTGTGTCTCTACACACTTGGCATAGTCCTCATGACTGTATTGTGCTGACTCTGTTTGTGGTAATGTTTGCATTGGCTGTTCTTGTTCTGTTGCTGGCTCTGCTTCTACAACGTTTTTCTTTGTCTTGCTGTTGCTACCAATGGTCATCAGTTCATAGGGATAATTCACCATAGAAATGAATATCGCCCAAAGCAGGATATTGCTCCCTACAAAGATGATTGACTCGACAAACAGACTTTGGTGAAAGTCATTGCCTACATACATAGCCACGACAAGAGAGATGGCGAGAATTGCAGTACCAACAAAAGCGTAGATGGTATAATCTGAAGTTTTCTTGTTTTCTATCATTATTGTATTCGTTTTATTGTTATTCGTTCAAAAACTTCCACAAAGTTAGATGCAGAAGCATGTAAAAACAGCATTTACGTTCTCTGGCACTCTTTCTTTTACGCTTTATTAGCGTTCTAATATGATTTCATACTCTGAATCATACTTGAAACTTCTCGTTAGTGCCAGTTGCTGCTTATTACTGGCTGCAAAGGTAAGGGCAAAGAAAAGGGATATTTGCAGTTCCTCTTTAATATCAACAGAAATTGGAGTGAATTTGTCGAATTGGTTCTATCCACGACCACAAATAGAACCAACAAAACGAGGAAAGGACTATTGGAACCCAATTATTCCAACAGTCCTTTTCTGCGTGTTATTGTCAAATGGTTACTTCTTCAAGGTGATACAGCCAACCGAAGCACGCTTCTGTGCATCGGAAATCTTGGCATACACCTCTGTAGTTGCCACATTCTTGTGACCGAGATAACGCTGCACAACCACAATACTTGTTCCTGCGTCCAACTGGAGACAGGCAAAGCTGTGGCGTGAGCAATGATAGGAGATATGCTTGGTAATCCCTGCATCTTTCAGCCAATTTTTCAGCGGTGCCTGTGTCATGGAGTCTTTGAAATCAGGGAACACCTTGCCACGTTTATCCGGTGAATAGCCTATCAGTTCCAAGGCTTCCTCACTGATTGGGTTATGCACGATGTCCTTTGTCTTCTGCATTCGTGTAGTGACATACATCACACCATCGCTGCCGTATGGCTGTATTTCTTCCCAAGTGAGCTTCTTAATGTCGCTTTTTCTCAATGCCGTAAGACAAGAGAACAGGAAGGCTCGCTTCAATGCAGGGGCAGAGCAAGGCGTGGATGCCAAGCGGATAACCTCGTCTTGTGAAAGATGCTCCTTGTCAGTCGGGATTGTCTCGATACGCTCCAAGAAACCATTTGGATTCTCCTTTATCTTGCGGTCACGATAGGCAGTGTGGATTGAAGCACGGAAAGTTGACCAGTAGTTGGCTGCTGAGTTGATATGCAGCTTTCTGTTCTTATGCAGTCCCTGTGGTGCTGTCAGCAGATACTCCCGAAACCTGTTGCACAAGTCCACGTTTATCTCCCCGAAGGTACACTTGCCTTGCGTGAAGGTACGAAAGTGCATATAGACGTGTTGCCACTTGGAGTTCTTCTTGTCCGCCAGTTTCTTGAAGTAGGCAAGAAAATCGCCTTTCATCTTCTCCTTGTCGAAGAAATCGTAACGCTCGTTGACGATAGCCTCGAAGCGACGGCAGCGTATCGCCTCGGCTCTTGCCGTAAGGTTGAGGTTGTACTTCTGTTCCGTCTGGTTCTTCGGCTTGGCATAGATGTAGATGCCAAGCGACTCATGGCGAATGACTTTCATCGTGCTCTCGTCACGATAGCCTGGATAATAGTCAAGATAATAGGACAGCATGTGTCCGTCCTTGATTTTGCGTGTACGCAATGATACGGTCTTGCAAATGTTGCTCATAACTGATATGTATTATTGATGATTATTCGTGGTGAAGTGTATCTTCACGGCTACAAAATAACTGAATGATATTTCCGTGACTCCCATTATTTGCAGTCATTGATGGATAATGCTGAAATCATTTGAAATCACAGTCCTTTTGCTGCCCTTTCTGCCATTGCACGCTCCACATCCGTCCTCAAAAGCAGGTTCTTCACTCCGACTTTTACCTTACTGATATGGTGAACTCTCACGATATGGCAGATGTTGGCACTTGTCAGACCATACAACTGCTGCACTTGTTCGGTGGTATAATAGTTGTCATCGCTCATGAGGTCAGTCCTGCGCAGTTCTTCAAGATGCTCCTTGGAATAATAGGTACGTCCGTATTCTCGCTTGGTCGGTATCTTATGGCGGTAAGTGTATGCCCTGAGTGCCGACTTGCTCATGCTGAAAGCATCCTCTACATCATCAGCAGTCACCCATTCCGTGATACTGTTGATGTCAACGGCAGTACCGAAGAACCCATCAATATGCCGTTTGCTGTAATAGTTCTTGCCATCGATACGACACATCGGTATCTGGTTGCGCTTGGCGGAGGTGTAGAGCCAAGACTTCTTGACCTTATAAATGGACATCACTTCCTCGCCCGAATAATAGTCAAGCACCTCATTCTCCTCTTTCCCTTTTATTGGTTCCTGGTTTTGTGTTGGCTTTTCTGTTTTTGCCTTTTTACTGAGCTTGCTCTTGCTGGCAGGAACCACACGCTTGTAGGGATTACCCTCAAACATCTTCTCTATATCAGTCTTTCTAACGAATGCCATTCTGCTGCTCAATCTTGATGCCTTCAACTTGCCTTTAGCCACAAGTTTGTAGATATACTGTCGGGTGCATCCCATCAGTATGGCTGCTTTGGAGAAGGTAAGATACTCCTGATGTTGCAGATCCATGATTGGCTCAATACCGTTAATCAAGTCCTGCTGTCTTTTCTTCCTAAGACGTTTTGCCTCTGCCTGACATTCCTCGGAACAGTATTTCTGCATACCGCTTCTTGGCACGAATGTCTTGCCACAAAATTCACATTTTCTTGTCGGTCTCATACTCTTTGATATTGCTATGTTCTACATACTTTGAGTATTCCACCGATGGAGTAAACGGAAGTGAACCATTGACAACCTTTGTCAACCCAGTCCACGATATAACGCTTTTTGCCTATCAGCTTCAAATCTGTCCTTCATCGTAACCACTCGTAAATCATTGTCAACTACGTTCACGATATGACAAAATAAAAGCTCCGCAAATTCTCCACGGTAGAAATACGCTGCAAAAATATGTGGAAAATCGGGAACTGCCAAAAAGCACTCAGAAAGTGTTAAAAATCAAAGAGTATTGAAAATCAAGACTTTGTGATTAGTTAATCATAGTAAGTTATGGTTAGTTATAAGGCTCTAAATACAATAGGCGAAAGCACCTTCTTCTATTCGTTTGACTCCATCTGGCAGGATGATTCTCCTTAGATGGATAGTGTTTATAAATTCCCCACTTGGGTCCAACTGTTCTTTTTGATGCCAAAAGGCATCTTCTGGGACAATGCCATTCTCTATCTCAGCATTTTCAAGATTTATGACAGAAAGCTTTCCTTTGAAAGAAGCATCCCAAAGAGTACGAATATCAGCAGCATCCACAGTTCCTCTGACCACCAAGGAGTCCACATTATAAATGTTGTCTCCCAAGACTTTTGCCAAGTTTCCTGCATGAGACGTTATATCCATGCTGTTAAAATAGTTGCTTTCTTTAATAGTGTTGTGTTTTCGGCCCGAATGATTGTTACTTAGGATGTAATAGTCGACATCCTTACTTGCAAATTGTCTTTGAGCAATAGCTAATGCATCGCTTTTCGACACATTCTTAGTTGTCTGTGCTAACGAAACTGTTGAAGACAGGCAGCTAAAAACAATACTTAGTAAAAGTAATAAATGTTTCATACTGCTAAATTGTTTAAAGGTAACACTATTGTTGATGAACACATTGAAATTCATTCTATTGTTATTGCAAATATACACCAAATAATTGTAAACAAAACATAAAAGGATGAGAAATTTTTTAATTGCTATGAATAAATTTAAAAATGTTACATTTTGCTATTGTTTGTGCTGCTTTTGTGGATAAAAATATTACTTTTGTGGCGCGAAAAATAGAAATGACATAAAACAATGAAACAGAAGAACGATGCAAAAGGTTTTGATTATAGAAGACGACCATTTCAGCGCAAGACGTCTGAAAAGGCTCATTATGGATATTGACGACACGATAGACGTGCATGGACCGCTGAAAAGTGTGACGGAGGTGACAGAGGAGCTGACTGCTAACAACGACTATGACCTTATCTTTTCCGACATCCGACTTGCCGACGGTGACGTGTTTGAAGTGTTCCGCAAGGTAATGCCACAGTCGTTCGTGGTCTTCACCACGGCTTACGACGAATACGCAATGGAGGCGATAAAGAACAACGGACTCGACTATCTGATGAAGCCGATTGACGCTGACGAGCTGCGTGCCGCAATCGGCAAACTGCGGCTTAATCGCAATGCACAACAGTCTGCCGTGGTGAGTCCGCTGCACGATGTGCTTAACGACACACGCCAATACCGTGAGCGCTTCCTAATCACGAAAGGCGACGAGCTTTGCATGCTCTGCGTCGACGACATAAGCTACATCAATATGCGCGACAACCACATCACGGCGTTTACTGTCGACAGCACATCCTATCCGCTGTCCATGAGCATGAACGACCTGGAGCAGGCTTTAGACCCTTCCCGTTTCTTCCGTCTCAATCGACAGTATATCGCCAACATTAATGGCATCAGGAAAATCAGCTTTTACTTCGGTTCTAAACTAATGGTGAAGCTTAAAGGCTGCGAGGATGACAATATCGTAATAAGCAAGGAAAAAGCGACATTGTTTAAAAAATGGTTGGAGAAATAATTAAAAAACGTGTATTCATGATGTACATTGACGCATTATGAATACACGCTTTTTTGTATAGAGATGCAGCAAGATTATTGTTTTGCAGCATCTTGTACAAACTTGAATTTGTCAAAAGTGTTTCCTGCTTCCACGCAAACCGTGAAAGAACGTGATGCGTTCGTTTCGTTGCGATTGATGATAACCTTTAGTTCGTTGTCCTCTATCTTGACGAGATACCAGCCTCCGTCAAACTCTTTGTGTGAAGTGTTTTCCTTGTATTCTCCTTCTTCCTTCACGCTGTTAATCCAAAAACTTTTGTAGTTTTTGCAGGCAAACAGGCAACTTCCTCCTTCGGCTTCCACTTTCAGTTCGCCGTTCTTCAAGCCCGACGGAACCGTGCTCCACTTCATAGGGTCGGCAAGTCCTACAGGGTCTGACGATTCGCAGCTTGTCAGTGACATTACGCCTGACAACAAGCATAACAATAGTTTCTTCATCTGCTTATTTGTTTAAATTGTTTGAAAATGTTCTGGTCCGCTTAGAACGACCAACCGAAGCCGATGTACGGGAAGAAGGCAGTCTTGCTGAGTCCGTACTTGTCGCCAAAGTTGAACGACGGCGAAACGCCTACACGGAACATGAAGCCGTTGGGGCGCTGATAGCGGTAGCCGATGTCGCCGAAGAAGAAATAACCGAATTGAGTTCTTGATAAAGTGTAAAAATAAGTTTTAGGAGAAGTTTCGTCTGTATTCTCCCCATCTGGATACCACCATGTATCTTCGACGTATCCTATTGTTTCCTTTATATGATACACGCCTAAGCTCAAGCCGAAGCCCAGCTCCAGTTTGCTGTTCTTCTTTCCGAGCAGATAGTTTAGCTCCAACGGAACACCAACGCCATTGATTTTCTGGTCGAATAAACCTGAATTGTTGCCATAGCCATAGCCAAGACCCACGCGGTAGCCGAAGCCCGAGTTGCCCTTGAATCTGCTGTCGTAGTTGATGCCCACAATATTTTGGGCACCAAGTAATTCTACAGACAGGTTACGTGTCTTCTGTTGTGCCATTACTGCCGAAAAACAGCATAATGCAAATAGTGATAATATAATCTTTCTCATTATATATTTAATCATATGTTTATTGTCGGTGGATATTCTATCCTTTAGTTTGCTCATAACTACATACATATTTCCCATTATTAAAATAGTGGTATGAGTTTATTTTTCTATTCTCGTCATCACATTGTGTCAGACTCTTGTAGAACAGCTCGCCATATTTTTGATAATTGTCTGTATTATATATACTGTTGTCTATTACAAAAATAGGAAAAGTGTAGCTTGAAGGTATTGGAAAAATACCATCATATACGGATGAAATTACAACAAGGTTGATATGGTGCTTTTCGCAATAGCGTTTAATTTCTATTGGGGATATTCCATTTACACCAGAACAAAAAGGTAAATACTCATAAACTAGAACTCTTTGATGTTTCTTAATATAATCGCTTACCTGCTTTACAGAGACTTTATAAAGATTGCCATCATTCGTAATTGAGTCAAGTGGAACTTCGCATTTCTTTACATGCAGTTTTTCTGATTCTGATAAATCCGAATAGCCAGAGCCATTCACCTCGATACATGAGGTTAAAATGACTCCGGCTGTCAGGAGTTGAACCGAATGGATAATTCTATTCAATTCCATTGTATTTGTGTATGGGGTTATTAAAACATATAGGAGAATCCCAACTGTAGGTCTTGGGCTTTAGTATTGAGTCCACCTTTAAAGATATTGGTAAATCCTCTACTATAAGAAAGGCTAAGCTGGTAGTGCTTGGCGATTTCAACGCCAACCTTGGCATCGAAGCCGAAGTTTACACGATTGAAGAGTTTGTCTCCATACACATTTGAGGACACTTTCTCCTCTTTGCTATGTCCTTTAGCATCAGTCGTTGTGACTTTGTCCGTACCTGTCAAGCCAAAATCTGCATAAGGGCCAACAGCAGCGAGGAGATTCAAGTTGTCTGAAAGGCGGAATTTGTAGCCTACATTGACTGGAACGAGAAGAGAGTAGGTTGAGTACTTCCAGCACTGAGTCAACTTTGTTTCGTTATTGAAATAGTTTTCGCTCTGTCTGTTTCTGTTGTTGAACAAGACCGAAGCATCCATGAACCAACCGTTCTCTGGGTTGTTGAAGTTCATTTCTGCTTTTGCACCTACAGCAAAACCGATCTTTGTTTTTGTCTCATCAGAAATGTTCAGATTTCCTGCTACAGTTGGACCGAAGCGGAATGTTTGTGCATTTGCGGCTGAAAAACAACCTAATGCAAGCAATGATAATAAAATTTTTTTCATATGTTGTTATGATATAAATTATATCCAAGGACAAGTTGCCTGAGAACTTATTATTATGCTGCAAAAGTACGATTGTTTTTATTTGTACACAATTGTTTCTTATGCGAAACGGCAAAAATGCGGTGCGAAGCGGCGATATCTGTGTGTTGCGTGGAAATGCAAGCTATCTCCGCAGTGCCGCATACGCCGCGATGCACGCTGTGGTGAGCATTTCGGAGAGGGCGAGCGCGAGCCAGATGCCGCTGTCACCGAGCACCTTCGGCAGCAGGATGAAACTGGGCACGAGGAAGACAGCGCCGCGCAGCAGCGCGAACACCATTGCCGGGCGCACGCGCTCAACGCTCTGAAAGTAGCCGATGCACATGAGGTTGACGATGAAGAACACGAAGGCGACAGCCATCAATGGGAAACCCTTGACGGCGATTGGGAAGGCAGCCTCGGTGGCGCTCACGAAGAGTTCCGTAAGTTGGTAGGGGAACAGCACGAAGGTTGCACTCACGGCTCCGCCGCACAGCACGGCGGTGAGCAGCGCCACCTTCAGCGTGGAGCGCACGCGGTGAGTGTTGCCGATGCCGTAGTTGTAGCTGATGATGGGCTGCGCCGACTGCGCCACGGCGTTGCCTATCATGTAGACGAACGGTGTGTAGTAGCACGCTATGCCGAACGCGCCCACGCCCGGGTCGCCCATGTAGGTTATGAATACGTAGTTGCCCACGAGCGTGAGCACCGCCATTGTGCCCTCGCCCATGAGAGCCGATATGCCTATGGTGCATTGATAGCCGATGTTGCGTACGGAGTAGAGTAGCGATCGGCGACTCCACTTCAGGCGTATCGGGCGCAGCTGTCGCGCGGCGAACAGTATGTACCACGCTGCAATCAGTCCGCCTATCATCATGCTCAGCGTTGAGGCTACGGCAGCACCAGCAAGTCCCCAGCCGAGGTGTACTATCATCAGCCAGTCGAGCACGATGTTGGCTATAGCCGCAATCACGTTGCACCACATGGCGAGACGCGGATTGCCGTCCAATCGTATCACGAACAGTAGCAGGGCGCACCACACGCCGAACAGCTCGCCCGGCATGAAGCCCAGCATATACTCGCGCACCAGAGGCAGCAGTGCCTCCGACGAGCCGAGCAGTCTGCCCGTAGCAGAAGGGAAGAGCATCACCGGAATTATCATCGCTAAGATGACGATCGAGGTGAATATCCACGCCTGCATCACGTTGATGCGCGCCGCCTTCAGCTTCTTCTCAGCCATGTGTATCGACGCCACCACCGAGCAGCCGGCACCCATCATCAGTCCGAGACCCGTAGCCAGCATCATTATGGGCACGCAGATATTGATGGCACCAATGCCGTCAGCTCCCACGGCGTGTCCGACGAAGATGCCGTCGATGGCGCACATGGCGGAGATGCTGAGCATTCCGAACAATGTTGGCAGGAAATAGCGACCGAACAGGCGAGGTATGCTCAGCGTGCTGAGGTCGATGGTGTCTTTGGTAAGGTGTTCTGACATAATTTAAAAGTAAAAAAGTAAAAGAGTAAAAAGCTAAACCGCGTGTTCTGTGGGAGAATATACTCCGCAGCAAGGTTCTGTGGAAAGTCGCTCAGAAACTGTAGTACAGACGTGCGCAGAGCGCGGTGAAGTTGCCTTCTGTGTTGTTGATGTACTGGAAGGAGGGCTGCAGTGCGATGTGGCGGTTCAACTGGCGACGGTATGTCAGCTCAACGGAGTGCTCGGTGCCTTGGCGGAAGCGAGCGCATTGAGCAGACAGTCCGCACTGGTTGAGACTGTCGCAGTAGGCGCAGCCTACCTCGGCATATCTGTAGCAGGCACTTTGGTGACAGGTGTTCTCCGAGTACTGCGCCATGCACGTCACGCAGCGGTCGGCAGCCGACCACACGGGCTGCTCGGCATACGCCCACCAGGCGCAGGTGTCTTGTGTGCAGCAGCGTCGGCAGACGGCATTTCGCCATCCGTGCCGACGGTATATTGCCGCGAGTGGACAGCCACGCCGGCGAAGTAGTGCGCACCGCTGTGCGCATACTCCAGTTGCGAGATGTTGAACACGCCGTCCTTCGCCGGTCGCACGAGGAACGGGTTGTCTCTACGTTTCCATCCGTTGTAACCAGTGCCGTTGTACAGGCTGTTTCTGAATGTCCAGCCGCCCCTCGACACGTCGAAGTAGACCGTAAGCCCCGAGAACGGATAGTTGGCTATGGGGTAGCTTGCGGCGATGGTGGGGAAGATGCCACAGGAACTGTTGATGAAGAGCGCGGTGATGTCGGACGTGAAGAAGTCCTCGTTCACGTTGCGCACGCCGACAAACAGATGTGCCGCCTGCCACTCGTGCATGTAGCCCAATACGGCGATGGCAGCAACGCTGTTCTCTGCCTCGATGTTCGAGAACATCTGCCAGTCGGCTATGATTGTTTCATTAGTTTTTGCTATGTGCAGCGTAGAGGCTTCGATGGTGCCCTTGCCGTCGAAGACGGGCACGTTCAGGTTCAAGCGCAGCAGGTTCAACCAGTTGGTGTTGCGCTTCATGTCCCACTGCCACTCTGCGGTGTATTCGCCGCTGAAGGTTTGTGCTGAGCAAAGGCTGGGCAGGAGACAGCTTAGTATGATAAAAAGATGTTTCATTTCTGATGTTTATGTTTGTTGTTGAGCATCCGCGTCGACCGACGCAGATGTCCGTATCGACCGACGCAGATGTCCGTATCGACCGACGCAGATGCTCGTATCGACCGACGCAGATGCTCGTATCGACCGACGCGGATGCTCGTCGTTTTGTTTAGAAGATACTTTTTGTATGGTGTCTATGTAAGGTCTTAGGCTCCCCATTTAGTAAAACAAAGTGTTTTGATAAGTCCATTTGAAACAATAACTGTTTGGTGTCTCCAAGGTACACATATTTTTGTGGAGCAATCATTGTACAGTATCTTGTATCTGCTTGCTTGGCAGACCAGAAGAAACCTTCGGCATCATAGAGCGTATCGGTTTTGCGTAACCTTTCATTGTTTGTTCCTTTCTTGTTTGTTAACCAGTTACAGTTCTTTCACTTTATACTGGCATATTTATTCCAAACTGAGAAACACACCGTATAGGGGCATGTTGGTTATATTTTCCTGTTTGCGATAAGGGAGCATTGAGAAGCGTACGGCAGGTATGTCTTGATGTTGTTTTAGATAATTGTGTAGTGATGTTGCCTTTATGCTTGTTCCTCCTTTCACTTCTATTGGTACCAGTGCACCTTTCTGCTGAATAATGAAATCCATCTCCATGCGTGAGGTGTCCGAACTATAATAATAAATGTTGTTTATGTTAGATGCGAGTAGTTGCTGAAGGACATACTGTTCGGTAAATGCCCCTTTGTATTCAGTAAATACGGCATCGCTAATTAACACATTCTTAGCATCGGTGTCTGCCATAGCGCCCATCAATCCACAGTCGCATAAATAGAGTTTGAAAGCAGATATGTCTTCGTAGAACTTCAATGGCAATTCGGGTTTTGTCACCTTTGTAGTTTTATATATCAGACCTGCGTCTATCAGCCATTGTATGGCTAACTCGAATTCTTTCGCCCTACCGCCTTTTTTCAATACTCCATACACGAATTTTTTGTTCTCTTTAGACAATTGCCCAAGTATCGATTGCCACACCATGTCGATGCGTGGTACCTCTTGTGTGGGTGCGTGTTTGGAGAAATCGCCTGCATAGTTGGACAGAATTTCGTTTTGAATGGTTCGCACCTGATTGAGCAATTTGTTTTCTACGTAATGCTTTACGACCTCAGGCATTCCTCCTACATAGTAGTATTGGCGCAGATAGTCTTTTAGTTTTTCGTGGAAGGCATTCATCAGTTCGTAGTCGTGGTTATGCATGAGCTTTAGCAGTTGGTCTTCCCCCAATGCCATAAGAAACTCTTCAAAGTCCATAGGGAAAAGGCGTAGTGTCTGTACTTTTCCTACGGGGAAGGATACCCCTGCGTGTAAGGCTACACCTAACAAAGATCCTGCCACAACAATATGATATTCGGGAGCGTCTTCGCAAAAATACTTCAATGCCTCTAATGCCTGTGGAAAGGCTTGCACTTCATCTAAGAATATAAGTGTCTTGCCAGGGATGATGTCCACTCCTGTCAAAGCACTTAATCCTTGTATAATTCTAAACACATTGAAATCGCCCGCATATATGGCTTGTAGGCTTTCGTTTCTGTCGCAACTGACGTAGGCAAGGCTTGCGAATTCTTTTTTGCCGAATTCTTTAAGGATGAAAGTCTTGCCGCATTGTCTTACACCGTTGAGTATTAATGGTTTGTGCTGCTTTTGATTCTTCCACTCTACGAGCTTGTTGTATATCTTTCTTTTCATAGTTTACACTTTTAGACACATAAAAGCTCAGAAATCTTACACTTTTAGACACATTAAAGCTCAGAAATCTTACACTTTTAGACACATGAAAACTCAGAATTCTTACACTTTTAGACACATGAAACTGCTGCAAAGCTACACTTTTTGACACATACAAACAAGTATTTGTAGTATTTTTTTGTGAAGCATTAAGATAATTTAAGTGTATAGCCAGCGCTTGAACACGCGGATTGTATCGGGAATCTGCTTTCTGGGTGGCGGACTGCAGCGCAGGATAGGAAAAAGAAGAGTCGTCGCAGGAAGACTTCTGATTATAAAATTTTTGTAACTTCTTTGACACACTATACTTTTACTTTTGCACCCGAAATTTTACACATAGTTAACTAAATAAGCAAAAGAATGAAAAAGAAAGTAGTGAGAGAAAGCTGCGGCAGAAGAATGGCTGTGTGGTCATTGGCTGCGATGATGTTGTTGGGTAGCATGGGTATGCAGGCTCAAGGCACAGTCGGCGTGCCGGCGTGCTGCAAGGCGAAGGTGGCAACGGCTGCCGTAGCGCAACCGGTTGCTGACGACGTGCGTGCCGAGTGGCAGCAGCTGAAGGGCGACGTGACGCTTTATATGACCAACGACATGGGACGCAACGGCTATTACGACCAGAAGCCGATAGCCGAACTGATGGGCGAAATGGCGGGAGTGGTTGACCCTGAGTGTGTGTTTGCTGCGGGCGACATTCATCATTTCAATGGTGTTGCGTCGCTACAGGACCCGCTTTGGATGACCAACTACGAGTTGGTTTACTCGCATCCAGACCTTATGCTCGACTGGTTCCCAGTTTGCGGCAACCACGAGTATCGCGGCAATACGCAGGCTTTCATGGACTACGGCAAGGTGAGCCGCCGATGGATGATGCCTGCCAGGTATTATACTAAGGTGTTCAAGCACGCCAACACTTCCGTGCGCATTGTGATGCTCGACACAACACCGCTCATCGACTCTTATCGTAAGAATTCGAGCGTCTATCCCGACGCCTGCAAGCAGGACGCTGAGGCGCAGTTGGCGTGGCTCGACGAGACGCTGCGCAACGCCAAGGAAGACTGGGTGGTTGTGATGGGTCATCACCCGATATATGCCGACACCAACAAGAAGGAGAGCGAGCGTCTCGGCATGCAGAAGCGTCTGCTGCCCGTGCTTCACAAATATAACAACGTGGCTATATACGCCTGCGGACATATTCACAACTTCCAGCACATACAGAAGAAAGGCGACAATATCGACTACGTAGTCAACTCGTCGTCGTCGTTGGCGCGTCCCGTGAAGCCTACCGACGGCACGGTGTTCTGCAGCTCTGCCGACGGCTTCTCTGTGTTCACCGTAGACAAGAAGCAGTTGAAGATGTCGATGATAGACAAGGACGGAAAGATTATTCACACGATAACAAAGTCGAAATAGCATGAAGAGATTCTTATTCACAGCGGCACTCCTTACGGCTGCTACCTCTGCCATAACAGCACACACGCTCGACGGCATCGTCAAGGACCACAAGACCGGCGAGCCGCTTATCGGCACCGTTATCAGAGTGAAGGAGCTGCCAAGCGTCAGCACCACAACCGGTCTCGACGGCACCTTCACGCTGCGCGAGCTGCCTGACCGCGGCCGCTACACGCTTGTTGTCTCGTACATGGCGTACAAGACAAGAGAGATGGTGGTCGACGTGGCGAAAGACTATGACAAAGGCTCGGAGAAAGGCAAGGACGGACAACTCATTATCGCCTTGGACGAAGACTTGCAGCAGTTGGGCGAGGTGGTTGTAACCGGACGCCGCGAGTATCGCTCCGACCGCAGCGCCGTCGAGACGGTGAAGAATGCGGCGAGCGTGCTCAACGTGATGAGCCAGCAGAGCATACAGCTCTCGCCCGACGTGAATGTGGCGAGCGTGCTTCAGCGCGTGTCGGGCGTGACCATGGAGCGCGACGCTTCGGGCGAGGCTTCGTACGCCATACTCCGAGGCATGGACAAGCGCTACAACTATACGCTCGTGAACGGTGTGAAGATACCGAGTCCCGACGACAAGAACCGCTACGTTCCGCTCAACATCTTCCCATCTGACTTGATGGACCGCCTCGTGGTTTCGAAGTCGCTTACTGCCGACATGGAGGGCGATGCCGCAGGTGGAGTGGTCGACATGGTGATGAAGGATGCGCCCGCACGCTTCCAGTTGCAGGCTAATGCCGCCGTAGGCATGAGCGACTACTTCTGGAGCGGCGCAAGAGACTATCTCACGACCAACCGCTCCGACTATACTCACCGTTCGCCCTACGAGGCATTCGGCTCCGACTATAAGGCTTCGGCTTCCGACTTCAGGAACGGACCGATGCAGCTGAAGAGCCATGCTACGCCGGCGCCCAACTTCATCGGCGGTCTCAGCGTTGGCAATCGTTTCTGGAACAACCGTATCGGCGTGATGCTTGCCGGAAGTGTGCAGAACACCTTCCGTGGCACGGAGCGTACATACAACTCGGTGAAGATGGCGTCGGGCGAACAGGCTATGTATATCTCTACGCTTAACCACCGCTACTACAGCGTACACGACTTCACGGCGGGGCTGCACGCAAAGCTCGACCTCTCGCTCTCGAACCATAAACTCGAATGGTACAACATGTACGTACGTACCAACTCGAAGGGTGTGCGCTACAACAACGGCGTGAACACCGAGTATATCAGTGCCGACTCGTACACGCAGGACGACGAGCTGCGCTCCATTTCTTCTACGCATAGCATCTTCGCCACCAACCTCAAGGGCACGCACCATCTGACTGACCGCTTCACGGTCGACTGGTCGGGCGTGTTCTCGCAGGCAAGAGCCGAAGACCCCGACCGCACATACGTGACGCTTACCAACACCGTTGGTCGTAGCGCTGGCGCTGAGGGCGACGCCGTGTCGGGCGATATATGGAGCCAGGAGAAGAACATCCTGAAGACGCTGCCTAAGAGTGCGGAACGCCGCTTCCAGCACAACAAGGATACCGACTGGGCGGGCTACATCAACCTAAGAGTGCGGAACGCCGCTTCCAGCACAACAAGGATACCGACTGGGCGGGCTACATCAACCTCGCTTACGACACACGCTTCGGCGACAAGCTGGACGCTTTGTGGAAGGTTGGCGCGCAGTATCGCCGCAAGGAGCGCAGCAACCGCTACTACTCGTACATCTTCAACCCGGCTGACATATCGCAGCAGCTCGACGGCAACGGATACGAGCAGTTCGCCAATGTCGACTGGGTCTGCAAGACACCTTACTCGCAGGCGTCTCAGCTCAACTATGACTCGAAGGAGCACATCGGCGGAGTCTACGCTATGGCTACGCTGAGCAGCGCTCTCGGAGAGCTGAACGTAGGCTTACGCGCCGAACATACCAACCAGATATACACCATGCTGCAGCACTTCCGCAACATGGGGCAGGTGGGCGAGCAGAGCTACTGGGACTATCTGCCGTCGGCTTCAGTGAAGTGGACACCGACAAAGAAGATGAACGTGCGCCTCTCTTATTACCGTTCTATCAACCGACCTGGATTCTACGAGATTGTGCCTTACCAGATTCAGGGCGAGGAGTATCAGGAGAAGGGAAACCCCGAGCTGAAGCGCGCCCGCATCGACAATATCGACCTGCGCTGGGAGTGGTTCCCGTCGAGCACCGAGCAGATTCTCGCAGGCGTCTTCTACAAGTATCTGAAGAACCCGATAGAACAGGTGTTCGTTACGTCGGACGGCAAGATCGGCGCAGGCACAGACGCCTACTACATGCCCGCCAACCTCGGCAACGCGAAGAACATGGGCTTCGAGATTGACGTTATAAAGTACATACGCCACTTCGGTGTGAAGGCAAACTATACCTACACCCACTCGGAGATTACCACTTCGAAGCGCCAGTACAAGGAAGGCAGCGCAGAGTATAAGACGGGCGTAACGCAGACTCGTCCGCTCGTGAACCAGGCACCGCACACAGCCAATCTCTCCCTGCTCTACAAGGACACCGAACATGGTTGGAACGCACAGCTTGCAGCCTCGTTCACCGGCACGAAACTCGCACTTGTGTCGCCGTTCAAGGACGCCGACCAGTGGGACAAGGCGATGTTCGGACTCGATTTCAGCGCAGAGAAGAAGTTCCACAACGGCATCTCGCTCTTCTTCAAGGCCAACAACCTGCTCGACGCAAAGCGCGAGCGATACCTCAAGACCGTCAACCAGAGCAACCTCGAGTATGAAGGACAGAAGAGCGACAAGACCATCGTTGGCACATACCGTTACGGCAGAACTTTCCTGCTCGGCGTGCGCTACAAGCTCTGATTCGCGTCATCTCACCACAACATCTCACCACAACACCTCATATCTCAACACCTCACCATCTCACCATAACAACATCATACAATGAAGAAGATAAACACAATGGCCGGTATGCTGCTCGCTGCAGCAACGGCAATGTTCTCAGTGTCTTGCGAGAACGACAACATCAATCCGTACGATTATGCAGGCAACAACGGCAACGCCAACCAAGGTTCTACAAACGTCATAAAGACCGCCGTGGCGGAGTATCCTGTAGGCTCGCTCGTGTGGTCGAACGACACCACGCTGAGCGAGAGCGTAGAGATACCCGTCGGCACATCGCTCTATATAGAGCCGGGCGTGACGGTGACGTGCAAGGCTGACGTGCAGGTGCCTGTAGAAGTGGTGGTGCTGGGCAACCTCTACTGCCTCGGTACAGTCGAGAAGCCCGTCACCTTCACCTCCGACCGCAAGAAGCCCGAAGCCTGGGGCGGCATCATCTGCGGCTACAACTCGGAGGAAGTGGTGCTCAACCATGTAGACATAGCCTACGCCGGCGCCACGCCTACCGAGTCGTCGGCATCGTTCCAGAACAAGCTCTTCAAGACCACCATCGACGGCGGCGTGCCGGCCTTCCACTTCTGCAACGTCAACGGCAAGTTTGTCATCGCCAACAGCTTCTTCCACGACAACTATAACGACCAGACCTACTTCACGGGCGGCAACGGCGTGATCGCGGGCAACATCTTCGCCGATTCGGGCAACGCTGCCGACGGCGGCGAGGCTATCAACGTGAAGGCGGGCTGCCAGCTCGACGTAGCCAACAACGTGATATACAACGCCTGCACCAACGCCTTCAAACTCTCCAACGCCGGCAACAGCGAGGTGGTGCCGCTCACCGACATGACTGTCTACAACAATACCATCGTCGACTGCGGTTGGCGACGATCGAAGAATAAGAAGGGCGGTTCGGTATGGGTGGAGAAGGCTGCGCGACCGGTGTTCGTGAACAACCTCTGCTACGACTCGCGCTTCGGTCTGAAGCAGCCCAAGCAGGACGGCGCCGACATAGAGCACAGCCGTCTCACGCCCAACTACTACTACGCTTCTACCGCTACTGGCGTGGAGCAGATGGCAAAGGGCGCTTCGCTCGGCATCTGGTTCGACACGGATATAAAGAGCGCCACAGCAGGCCAGTTAAATCCGCTCTTCAAGAATTTCAAGCAGAACGCTGGTATGGACATCAACTGCGAGGTCGACGACCCCGACAAGGGCGCTCCGCTTGCTTTCGATAAGGCGTGGAACTTCGACCTGCAGCAGGGTAGCCCCGCTCTCTCGGGCGGTGTGACCGACTTTGCGCGCATCTTCCCGAACGGCATCCCGTTCTTCGGCATGAAGAGGGTGAACTTCCTCGACAGCGCCAACGACCAGAACTACTACTTCTCGGCACCACTGCCGCAGCCACGCTTCGGAGCGTGGCTGTAACCTTGTAAATGCAATAAAGAGTGTGTGCCTTCTATGTTTCTACGCGAGAAACATAGAAGGCACACTTTTTATAAAGATAATGGATCTTTAGCAGAAAACATAAAAAAGCAGTACCTTTGCAGAAAAAGTAAAAGAGTAAAAGCAAAAAGGGTAGGAGGTATGGGCATCTTGCCCATACCACTCAGCCTAAAAGCCTAAAAACAAGGATATGAAAAATCTGATGGGTATTGTGCGTAAGGCAATGACTGTAGCAGCGTTCCTTACGATTTTTGTTGCAGCGGATGCAGCAGAAGTGATGTACAAAATCGTTGAATACAACAAGCAGACAGCAGAGTTTGCGATAGCAGCATGTGGAACGGTGCCACGCAACTCGCGAGTAGACTTCGAGAACAAGTTCGGTGCAACAACGGGCAACCGCTACAACCAGATACCTCGCAACCACGAGGCAGTGCTCTACCTCGAAGGATGGCAAGGCTGCAAGGTGCGCAGCATCACGTTCTCGATGTGCTCAAACAATAAGAAAGGACAAGTGGGCGTGTCGCTCAACGATGGTGGCACAACGCTCTACTCGCTGGCACCGGTCGACTTCGCCAGTGCCGACTGGTTCGGCGAGTGGGTATCGAAAGACCTCGGCGTATATGTCGACGTGACGAAGCAGATAGACGCACCAGCCATCACCACCAACGACATGAGCATCGTTGTGGCTGGAGGCAAGAGCGAAGGCTCGGTGTATCTCGATGCCATCACTATCGAATACGATGAGGCTGACATAGCTTTGGAGTCGCCGCTCGGCTGGCAGTATGAAAAGCTGACGAATAAGAGCACGCTCAGCGCGGGCGACGAGGTGATGATATTCCGCAACGGAGCGGCAGCTGCCGACTTGGGCGGTATGGACGAGACAAACTATCTCGATGTAGTGTCGGTGACCTCAACGGCTGACGTTACCTGCCCAGATGTGCTACGCTTCACGCTGAACAAGTCTGCCGACCAGCAGCACTGGACCCTCACCGACCAATTCGGTCGTCATCTTGGTGCGACAGGCAAGCAGAAGTTGGCATGGAACGATGGCATAACCGAATGGAATATAGAGCTTGGTCACGAAGGCGCAACGCTTACTCCTACCAACGAAGCTTACGGCACAATGCGCTACAGCACTCCGGATAACAGCTACGCACGCTTCAACCTCTACACATCCAAGACCCTGCCCCTGCCGTTCCTCTACCGCAAGGGCGAGCAGAAGCAGCCCGAGCTATCGCGTTCGATCAGCTTTGCAGAGGAAGAGATGACGGTATCGTTAGATGTTGCCCACATTGGATTGCGCCCGACATTCATGCCGAAGACCACTACCGACAAACGCTTGCATTGGAAGAGCTCAAACGAGAGCGTTGCGACCGTCACAGGTGGTTACGTTACGCTCCTTAGCGTAGGCGAAACAACCATCACCGCCACCACATACGACAGTGGGGTAGAAACAACAATGCACCTTGTTGTCACCGAACCGACCGCTATCAACGGCGCAACGAATGACGTAAAGGTGCATAGTCCGCGCAAGGTGCTCGATGGCAATAAGGTCGTTATTGTGACAGAGCAGGGATGCTACGGAACAGGCGGATGGAAGGCAGGGCGCAAGTAAAGCTTGCGTCAGCATTTCTTATTTCGCATTCTCCAAAATAAATGCCAAATTCTAAATAGCGGTTCGCTTAGTGCCTCCGCAGGATAATATCTAAGCAGACGAGCGTCGCGGTATAATCTTAACAGATTATGCCCCAACGCTCCATGCTTGAAGCCGTTGTCTTTATAAGCATCGTGTCCCCACGCATGACGTTTGTCGTGATGTCCGAAATTGCCACCATGCAGAATTTCGTCAAGCAACATCCGTCCACGTGTCTTGTCTATCGGTGCAATCATCAGTTCCTCCGACAATCCCATCACCTCATGCAACACATACATCATTGCACCTGCGAAGTTCCATAAGCCGAGACGCTTTAGCGAGTTTTGAATTTTGAGTTTTGAACTTTGAATTATCGGCTTTACCGATTTTGAATTATTCAATTTTGAGTTTTGAAATTCCAATTCACAATTCTTCAACTCCTCATCGCATAAGCGACAATTCCAAACTCCTAATTCAAAATTCAAAATTACGTAGTAATAGTCTACCACTTGGCGTAGTCCGACACCCTCATAGAAGTAATGATGATAGAGGTGGTACAACTGATAGACAGCATTGAACGCAGGAGTAGGAGAGGCTACCTCACCAACCTCATCGGGCAACGCAATCATATTGCGACACTGCCCCTCGATGCTATCCTCAAACCATCGTTGTAAACGACGGCTATACACAAAGTTTGCCATGAAGCCCGGTGTGTAATGCAGCTCAACGCATACACCATTCAGAGTGATAGCGATATGGCTGAAGCTCTCCTCGTCCACACGTCCATTTTCCTTTGTCAGCGAATGAGCCAACGCACGTATCTCCTCACGCGATGCCTTCACCCACATATCCACATCGCCAGGAGTGCGCGCAGCCGGATTTTTGTACATCGCAGCATTCGCTTGTCCTTTCAGTATGCAACAGTCGTAGCCCGCAGCCCTCACCTTATTATATATATCGACGGTGGCTTCGTTTAGCATCCAATTCTGTCGACGTATACTCTGGCTCGCCATGAACCAATTCATCAGCAGTTTCTGTGTTGGTGCCACGCTTTTTGGCAGTTTCGATATACCCTCCATGATGATGCCCACTAACGTCTGCTTCCTGGCAAAACCAAAGAAACGTTCCCAATCGAAGCCAATCAGTGCCGACCCGTCAACAAACTCCCGACTATCATAAATACCAAGCGAGAATTGTATGAATTTGTAGTAAATATCCTTTACCATCTCTCGCGAAAGATAACATTGAAAAGGAACAGCGCATTGCCAATAATATACCTGCGCCACATGCGCTTCGGCTCCTTCAGCAGTCGATAAAGCCACTCCAAACCATGACGCTGCCACCACATAGGTGCACGCTCCACCGTACCAGCAAAGAAGTCGAACACAGCCCCGATGGTACCTACATGGCAGTGGATATTCAGTTCATCCCAATGCGAGAAAGTCCACTTCTCCTGCTTTGGCGCAGTCATACCAATCCATAGCAAGTCGGGATCAGCAGCATTGATAGCATCAATGATAGCCTTATTGTCCTCCTCCGAGAACTCAGGCTTGTACGGTGGCGAGTAAGTCACAATCTTCAGATGCGGATACACCTTAGCCGCCCGCTTCACTATAAGGTCAAGCACCTTCTGCGAGCTGCCCATGAACATAACCCTGAGCGGACGCTCACGGGAAACATTCTTCACTCCACATTCTTCGAGTTTGTTCATTTCAAACTCGAACAAGTCCCATCCTGCAATACGTTCCTTCGGTTGGCTCTTCGCCTTAATCCATCGGCATGCCTTCACGATGCTCACCCCGTCAGGAATGAGCACATCACCATTTGTCAGTGCCTCAGCGAACAACCCGTCCTTACGTGCAGTGTTGTACGAATGTGCATTAATTGTGTTAATGAGCAACTTGCCCTCAGGTAGCGCAGCAAGCTCCGCCTTACTACCAAGTATATTTAAATTTTTTAATCGAAACATATTATTATTTTAATCAAACACATATTTTTAGAATCTCCACCATTCTTTTCTCAAAAACTTCCAACGTAAACTCACGTTCATACTTATCTCGTCCTGCCGAACCCATTTTATGGCGCAAGTCGGTATCACGAATAAACATTCCTATTTTATCAGCCAATGCCACTGCATCATGTATAGGTACGAGATAGCCCGTCTTGCCATCATCGACAATTCCTGGTATACCCCCTTCTGTCGTCGAGATGCAAGGCAAACCATGCTCCATAGCCTCCAACAATACCAGCGGGAAGCACTCGTTATGATAGAACGTAGGGAAGACAAAAATGTCAGCACCATTCAGGAAGGCCTCCTTGTCCTTACCATATTTCCTGCCATGATACACCACCATACCCTCAAGCCCACGCTTTACGACCTCAGCCTGAAACATAGCAACATCCATCTCCACCGTTTCACCACCCACAAAGTCGCAGACAAAACGGCAGCCTTTCTCCTTCAATACCTTCAGAGAATCAAGCAGAACAACCACACCCTTACTTATCAGAAGATTAGAAAGGAACAGGAGATGAGGATTCTTATCTTCAGGAGATGCCGCATCAAAAGGAGCCGATACAAAACTCTCTATAGAAGCCGAAGGGATACCATTGCCACATACGAACACATCGTCCCTCTTCACATATTTCTTCACATCATCATAAAGACATTCAGACAAGAGAATCACCTTGATATCCTTAAAGAACCGTCTATACAAAGCATTGTCCAAACGCCTGTCTTGACGAGTTACCACACCTTTATTATGGTAATGCACCACCACCTGACAACCCAGACGTTTCAGCATCTGAACCACCACAAAGTCCTTATAGAAAGCACCGCCACAAGCATTAGGCGTAACATACACCAATTGAGGTTTGACCACCTTCACCTCATGCCGTATCTTCTTCAGAAGCTTGAAGAAATCAAAGAGTTTCCTCATCCCCACCTTCCCGATGTCCTGCAAGTTCTTCGCAGTAGTAAGGTTGATGTAATGACAGTCAAACTCTCGCTTTATCAGTTTGCTATCGTGGATATACTGCCCCACCATAGCAGCACCATGCACAGGCGGTGGCATGTGCATGATAAAAAGTATCTTTGGTTTCATTGTTATTCTATTTATCTAGCATCTGTCTTTATGAAAATGTACAATAAAAATTAATTTCAAAAGACTTGAATAGATTCATCATACTGATTCTTTTCTGAGTATTCGTCATTCCATGTATAGTGTAAATCCATTGTTTCGGAATGGCCTATACATAGAGCCATATTAAACAACCTGGTATTGCCTGGGGTTAAATCTCCTATTTCCCCAAGATTAGATAATACCATGATATTGTCATCAGGATTTAGCCATTCAATCTTTAAATTTTTAGCTGTGCTTTTTCCCTTATTTGATATTTTCAATATTCTACTTCCTGCTTGACGATTGATTATTTCGCTACGAATAATCGCTTTTTTCTGCTCGTCAGCTTCCTTTCTCATCTTCTCTATTTGTAGCCTTTTATATTCCTCGTCAACACTATTTGAAAGATTGTTATCATTAGAAGTAATATCAATGGAATTCACAACCTCTAAAAACTTATCACGTTTACGTTCCCATTTAACTCCACTAATATCTTTAAATGAAAAGGCTGCACATAGTTTTTCTTTCAATTCGGTCAACCTTGCTTTAGCATCATCGCTATCAACTTTAATTGCTATAGAGTTAGAGTTTACCACTCCACTCATTTCATTATAGCTCATGTCTTTTGTCAACAAAGAATAGTAGTTTGCACGCAACACCCAAGCTGCCCCCATTTCATTCATTGAGACAGTGCTATTATAATACCTTGGAGAATGAACAAACAATACATATAGTTCGTGTTCCAAAAATAAATTCTTCAATGTATTGAAAATATCTTCACCCAATTCAATTCCATAACCATCTACAGAACTGCAGAAGAGATTGTTTTCGTCAAATCCAATAGATTCTAAAAGTTCAACTAAAGCCTCTACAAAAGCCTTGTCTTTTGATGAATGGCTTATGAAAACCATTGGAGATTTCTTCATTCCCATTTGATTTTTATCATTATTATTTACTTGTGACATCATATAATTATAAATAGAATACAAGCCATCAAAATTATGTTCCAATGTATATCCATTGCCTGTATTATCAATATTCTTAAAACGAATAAAGTCTGCATCAGCATTAGAAAAATACTTTCCTAAATAAATAACAGCAGCACTATGCCATTCGTGATAAGCTTCAATAGCCATATTAGAATTCACATCTTTAGAAAGAGCTGTTTTATAAGCATTCTCTAAAGACCGTACTTTTTCTTCTTCTGAAAAGATACTTGTTTTTATCATCATTTTCATCTGTATTAGCGTAAGTTACATTTTCTTCGAGATTGTCTAATTTATTACCTTTATCCCGAATCTCTGCCATTCCAACACTTACAAGCCAACGTTTAAATGCTGTAGACACAAAGAACTCTGTCCCAACAATCTTGGTAAGGTCTTCATAAAGAGGAACTAATCTTACATTATGTCTAATTTCTGTCATCTTCCTTAACAAATTTATTTTGTTATACACAATAGTCAAAGCTTCTATATAGATCACTTTTTAATACCAAAATCTTATCTTCGCACAGACAGCGGCATGTGCATGATAAAAAGTATCTTTGGTTTTATTACTATGTATGACATTCTTCTAAAATATCTCGTCCTCCTATCTTACAATATCTGAAAGGCATTTTAAAACCTAGTCCATCTTCAATTATATGAAGTACATCAAAAGCTTGCCCCCATCCGTTACAGTTGTATCCACATACTAAAAAAATCGTCTCATCAGATAGGGCTAAAGGATATTGGCAAGCTCCTTATATTTTTCAGATAGTCGAGTGTTTCCTTTACCTTCCTCATACTCCCATTTCTGCATGGCAAAAGCTTTCAGATATGGCTTGTAATCAGTGATACCAAAGCTAGAGAAGTATTCTTTTACGTATCTCATATTATCATCTATTGCAAGCAGAAGTTGCTTCTCAGGCTCAAAAAGAATAGCAACTTGACAGATATACGTAAAAAGGTCGTAACCTAACGTACGATCTGCAGCAAGTTCCCAATCAATAAGCCGAATCTGATCATTAGATACAAGCACGTTCCATGGACAGAAGTCACCATGACTAAGTCCCATCTTTAAACCATTGGCATCTGTTCTTTGCTCTGTAAGATGGCGACTAGCTAATGGAAGGCACAAATGAAGTATTTCTTGGGTAATATTTCGTGACTTTGGTCGTATGCCATTAATGTACTCTGCTTTCAAATAAACATAGTCTTCAGTATCTACCGCTTTTAACAGCCTAGGTGTAAGACCAGTACCATCAAGCAAACGATATACGAGCACCTCATTGCGTGTCAAAGCCATAGCTCGCGGCTTTTGCGAAAACTTAGCAAAAAAAGGAATATTTAATTTATTATCATATCCCAATATCGAAATTTTCTGCTCAACACCGGGACTCCCCATATTGAAAGACATCAGTGTGTCATTTCCATCAGTCGCCTTAATTTTTGAATAGGGGAACTCCAAATCATTCTCTTTCACAGATGTCAATGACCTCACTACAGAAGAATGTTGAAACAGCCACCAATATATTTTCGACAATCGCCCTCCGTATGGACTATACAAGCCATACATATATTGTAGAGAAGAGTCCAAGTGAGGAAAATAATAGGAAGTCGTAAATGTTTTAAATCTATATAGTTTCATCATGATTTATGCTTTTCTATTACATTTTGATATATTTTATCAATCAAATCAATCTTGCTCTCCCAAGAAAAATCTTTTGCACGTTCCAACGCTCCAAGGGACAACTTATGACGATATTTTTCGTCACCTTCTAGCTTTTCTATAGCAAAAGCAAAATCACGAATAACCTGTTTATGATTTTTCAAATCTATTTTTATTCCACAAGCATCTGTTATAACATTGGCAAAACCAAGATGGTTTGTTGCAACTACGGGCAACCCCATAGACAATGCTTCAAGAAGTACAGTCGATGTAGCATCACTCAAACTTGTTATCACAAAAACATCACATGCGGACATAATCTCCATAGCTTCTGTCTTTTCTACCCATCCGTGCCATATAATGTTTTTCAGCCCAAGTTTTTTACTTAAATATTTCCATTTTCTAGTACATTCTCCTTCACCTATAATATGTAACTCCATTTTATCGGGATTCTTTAACATAGCCATAGCCTCTAAGAGCAAGTTCAGAGATTTTCTTGGAACATGCAATCCTGACCAACATATTTTTAATTTTCCGACACGGCTGTTAGCTTGGTGCTTGGCAGAAGTTTGAAAACCGACTTCTGGTATTACCACATTATCTTTATTCCACAAATTCAATACGCTGTTATGGTCATCTTCTGTGGCAGTTATTATATAATCACTTTCATTCACTGCTTCTGCTACACGAACAGAATGTTTCATTTGCCAAGAATTTATAATATTGCGCATACCATAAAAGACCATTCCTTTTATACCCATTGATGGCAATAACTTCCATGGCGTTATATTAAAACCACCCATCGGCCCCCAAACGAAAGGTTTGTCAAGCTTGTATAAATAACCTGGCTCTCTATAACCAACCATATTTAATTGGTGTATCAAATCAAAATTATATTTTGCATCCAAATCTTTTGTCAACTCGAAAGCTTTCTTTTGCCACTGATTGTAAAACCAATAATATGATGGCGGCCATATTTTACGCAATGTTTTATGACGATTCTTTTTAATAAAAAAGAAATGTTTATTACTTTTTTCGTCTGGATTAGTTGCAAAATATCTATCAAGATCGTCTTTAAATTTACTTTCTGTCAAAATATACAACTCATGATATTTCGAAAGTCCTTTTACGAAATTCCATCCCATACCAGGCTCACTCCCCTTATAAGGAGAGCAAGCATAACAATTTACCAAGATTCTCATAAGAAAGTTACTTTATTAAATCTTTTCGACAGCATATCCGATATTGCCTCTTTAGCAAGTCGTATACTTTCTTTAGGCGTAAGTGTCGTATCAACCCAAACTGCATTTTTACGTTTGTTGCAAAAGCGTTTCAGCACATTGGTCTGTCTTGTAACCTCTTCAAGACTTGTCTCAGGCTTACGCTCATATATTTTTTTAGGGTCTCCACCTAAGCAAAGTATCAAATCAGGGACAGGCACGAAGATTTCCCCAAACCGAAGAACCCACTGAGGCAAGGATGTGCGAGAGCGATGTTGATCTATATAATAATCATAATAGTAACGATCGAATATAAAGACCTTCGCTTTTGTTGCGATTTTAGGATATACAGATTTTGCGTACCCAAAAGTATAATCCATCATATAATAGCCCCAGCGAACAATAGAACCGATAAAGCCTGATGGCTTCTGTGAATGCGGATCAGAAACCACTTTTGGCTTTTCACCATCTTTTAAAGCCTCTTTTTTTCCTAATGCGACTCCCATATCTGGCAATACATTAGGTCTCAAGTGATTATAGATAATTCCATTATGGAAAGCCTCTTCTAACCAAGGAGTAATTGCGTCAATTATAGTACTCTTACCACTTCCATCTGTTCCTTGAACAGAAATAACATATCCTGGTTTGTTCCAAAATCGTGATACTTTAGATATTTTATGCAAAAAAATATTGTTTGTTTTTAAGGAAGAACGTCCAAGTTTTTTAAGTTTTTCAAACTTATGAACTAATTGTTTACCTTGTATTGCTTCATGCAAGGCCTCAGAAAAATGAGCAGAGAACAATGTTAAAACACTTTGTATATATTCTAAAGAATATAAGTCTGCATTATCGTAGAGAGGCTTTATATACTTTTCGCCACTCGTACCATTGTTTATGATTTCCTTTATGAATGCTACTAAATTGGCTAATTGATCATCTAACACATATATATCCTTGTATTTTTGTGTATGTTTCTGTATCACCTCTCCCTGAATCATTTCTGTATTTTGATAAGGAATACATCCACAGAAAACATCTATTTGAATACCACATTCACTATTCATATAGCATACTTTTGGGCAAAGCGTATCTGGTAAATAAGAAACCATATGTGCATTCTGATCTTTTGCAACATTCTCTATTATTCGAAAAAAGTCTTTTGCATCTTTACGACAAACCCAAAGATCGATATCACTACCTCCAAGACTTTCCGGCAATGTTTTATAATTTCGTAAAACAGCGTATTTAATATTTTCTTTATTTAGCTGTTTGAATAAATTTATTGATATTTGATTATCCATTATCTCACAATTATTAGTTTATAAAGAATCTATTCTGTTTGTGATTATCAGTTACTCATCATAGGGAAGAAACAAATCAAAATTCATAGACACTTCACACAATATCCAAGTCTATTGGTACGCTTCTGTTTAAGAAAGATGATATCCATTCCATATTCAAAGGAACTAAAGAAATAAATGGTAATAGTTCGGAGTATATATGTAGGGTTACCTCTTATGATACTTTATCCGAACACTAGTTATCATAGTTATTTAAAAACATTTCTGATTTTCTTTTTCAGCCCAATCATTCTAATTCTTAAAAAATCTTTGTTATGCATTTTTTGCTGACGCTTGTCTAAAACGACATTGTCATTAAAGTGTAACGGTTCCCTCAATGTGCCAATTTTCAAATGGGCATATGGATTTATATCACCATTTTCATAATGAGCTCCTCCATCTGTACCAATATTAATTGCTAAATTATCTCCTGGTGTAATACAAAGACCACGCTCAACAAAAATAGTAAAAGCCCATCGGGTAGCCCAAGAGGTATTCGTATGAATATTATTATAAGTATGGTTCCAATACTTATACCTCATACAACCTTCTAAAAAGCCAAAAGTTCTAATAAGTGTAGAAAGAGATTGATCAGGCCATTTGCTCATGCTCATATCCATATGTTTCCATGCACGGGCCCATGTTGCCCATCCCCAACACTTAAAATCTATTGTATAAAAATAAGTATTTGCATTTTGTGGTTCAGGATAATGGTTCTCGGCAGAGATTTCCATAACGCGCTCATCATTCTTATAGCGTGGAAGGAGAATTTCACATAGTCTGAAGAAGCCTTGACCAACAACAACATCATCCTCTATAATCACACCATATTCTTCTTGCTCAAAAAACCACGTTATTGCGCCATAAACCGCCTTAGCACAACCTAAATTTTCCTCCCTAAAAAGTGTTTTTACTTCACATGGCCAATCTATCGCATCAAGCATTACTTTTCGAGTTGCTTCAACTGCTTCCTTTTCGCCATGCTTATGCAATCTTGCACCATCGCATTCCAAGTATAAACGTTCTGGTTTATATTCTTTTATAGCCAACATAGCTTGTTCCACATGATCAGCTCTGTTAAATGCTAAAACTAATATTGGTACTTTCATAAAATTAGTTTTAATTAGCTTAGTCTCTTCTAAAGATATCTCTTGTATAAACCTTATCCTTCACATCATCCAGACAAGTATCGTAGCGGTTGGCGATGATGGCATGGCTCTGTGCTTTGAAGGCTTCGAGGTTGTTCTCTACTCGGCTACCAAAGAAGGTGCTGCCCTCTTCCAAGGTTGGCTCATAGATGACAACCTCTGCACCCTTTGCCTTGATACGCTTCATGATACCTTGGATGGCTGACTGGCGGAAGTTGTCACTGTTTGACTTCATCGTCAAGCGATAAACACCAATCACGCAGTTATGCTCCTTGCTGGCATCATAGCTGTTGGCATCTGCATAGCTGTAATAGCCTGCCTTCTGGAGTACAGCATCAGCGATGTAGTCCTTACGAGTGCGGTTGCTCTCTACGATAGCTTCAATAAGATTCTCGGGAACATCAGCATAGTTAGCCAAGAGCTGCTTGGTGTCCTTAGGCAAGCAATAGCCACCATAGCCGAAGCTTGGGTTGTTGTAGTGGGTGCCGATACGCGGATCGAGACCTACACCGTCAATGATAGCCTTTGTGTCAAGACCCTTCACCTCTGCGTATGTATCCAACTCATTGAAGTAGCTTACTCGGAGTGCCAGATAGGTATTGGCAAAGAGCTTGACAGCCTCAGCTTCCTTCATGCCCATAAATAAACAAGGGATGCCCTTGTTTAATTTTGAGTTTTGAGTTTTAAATTTTAAATTAGTCGCCTCAGGCGATGAGGAATTATTCATTTCTGAATTATCACCATCTTCACGATTGCCTATAGCTCCTTCTACTAACAAATCTGCAAATGTCTTGGCGGCTTCCTTCAACATCTCCACATCAGTAACAGACTTGATAGCCTCGTTCTCTTCAGCAAACTCAGGACGGTCGATAAGCTTAGGATAGCCTACGATGATGCGGCTTGGGTAGAGGTTGTCGTAGAGTGCCTTGCTTTCACGAAGGAACTCTGGAGAGAAGAGGAGGTTGAACTTCTTTACGCCCTTCTTGGCATACTTCAAGTAGAGGCTGCGAGTGTAACCTACAGGGATAGTACTCTTAATGACCATCACAGCATCTGGGTTTACTTTCAATACAAGATTGATAACTTCTTCCACGTGTGTTGTGTCGAAATAGTTCTTGACGGGGTCATAGTTGGTAGGAGCAGCAATCACAACGAAGTCAGCATCCTTATATGCTGCATTACCATCAAGAGTAGCCACAAGATTCAGCGGCTTCTCCGCCAAGTATTTCTCTATATACTCGTCCTGGATAGGGGAAATACGCTTGTTAAGCTTCTCCACCTTTTCTGGAATAACATCTACTGCTGTTACATGATGGTGCTGAGATAACAAGGTTGCTATACTCAGACCTACGTAGCCGGTACCGGCTACTGCTACTTTAATATCTTTAAAATCATTCATAATGATATTGTGTTTATTTTCTATTATTCCAAAGTTTAGGACACAAGCATCTCACATAGATTGTTATATAATGGAAGCAAGCCGTAACAAAACCTACATGTCTTTTATCCAAATGGAAAGTCTCCTTTGGAGGCATACCATTCGGCCTATTCAGCATTTTCCATCTTTGAGCAAAAGGAACATCGGGATTGCACCACTTATCTAATGTTGGATGCTCATCACATTCACCTAATATCTCTCCTGCCTGATACATGGCTATGCCAGCCTTCTTTGCCCTCATACCATAATCAAAGTCGCCTTTGCTATGGGTGAAGTAATAATCAAGATTGCCAAGAACATTATAAGCCGCCCGAGGTATCAATACGATATTTCCATTAAAATAATCAACTGGGATTAATTTACCATTCGGCTTCGGAATGACTCCTCCACGTAATCTGCCACCATAAGTAATACAAGAGTGTCCGGTATCCTCTGTTGCTCCTACAATGATTGCCTTTTCGTTTGTCTCAACAGCAGCATCAGTAAGAACTTTCAACATATTCTCATACACAAAGGTATCATCGTTGAGCCACAAATAAAAGTCATAGTCCTTAGCCTTTGCAGCAGTGTCCCACGCTGTCCACATACCGCGATTCCAGAACAAATCGCCCTTGGCATGTATTACATTTACTTGTGGAAATTGTTCAGCCACCGCCTCCGGCGTACCATCCGTACATCCGTCGTCAGTGAGATACACATCCACCTGATAGCCATCCAATGGCAACAAGTCATATAGCCTTTTCAGGCATTGTAATGTTTTGTCCTTGCGGTTAAACACCGTAAGGAGCACAGCTATTGTTTTCATAAACTAATGTCGTTTTTTATACGCTTTATAAACCTGACTTACGAAGCCAGAAATCGTTTTATATATACCAACAAACTTAATTGTAAATAGTAATGGATGCTGAACTTTTCGTGTTAGTTCATCCAATTGACCAACCTCCAAATTTATGAATTTGGAAAGAGCGACCTTTAAGAAGGGAATACCATGTTTTGAGGAATTAAACTCTATACATTTAATATTTTTCACACCTTTGGTGTACTTATGTTGTTCTACATCCCATTTTGACTTATCTGAATAAATATAATATATCGGAGTATCTGAGTCGATATCGTTTAATATATTAACTGCCCCCCCCATTATTTTTTTGTATATACTGTACAAAAGTGGAGAAATAGTAAGGCTGCTTTCTTTTACCAATCTTTCCAGACAAAACTGGGCATTGAAACAGATCGATTTTTCTGCTTTTAATTTTGGTCCGAATAAAGCAGAAGCATACCCACCAGCAGAACTACCTATGGTTATCACTTTAAAACCATTTGTTTCTTGCTTTAAGAACTCCAACAGTTTTTGTGGTGAACATATCTGTCCATTGATACCTGTAAGATACCACTGCTTAAAAACATCACGCACAAATATATGTTTATAAGCTTTATTTATACGACAATGATACCACTCAAAGAAATTCTTTTGCACAATTCGCTTACGAAAAATCTCTTCCGTATGCGGAAACCAAATATCATTACTACAAAAATAAATGGCACAATAATCCTTAGAATCACAACATTCATCATATTCTATAAGATAATTGGGCTCGTTCTTCCAATAATCCTGCACGATTTGCGGATACTGGAAAATTCCATCATATTTTGAATCTAACATAAGATATTAAATGCTTCTTATAAACTTTGCAGGATTCCCTGCCCATATTTGATTGGCAGGAACCGATTTCGTAACAACAGAACCAGCTCCTATCACACTATTCTCACCGATGGTCACGCCCTTTAAAATAATAGACCTGGCACCGATAAAAACATCATTGCCTATAACGACAGGCTTTTCTGCTCTATTCTTCAAATCCTCACTACTCCTACGGATAACAGGGTCAAGAGAATGAAAGTCGGTATCATAAATACAGACCCCACCACCAATCTTCACATTATTTCCTATAGTAATGCTTTTATGACAGATTAAAGCTGCCTGAGACATACCTACATTGTCACCAATAGTCAGTACTGCTCCTCTGTCCACAAAGAATGTGCAGCGTTCATAACAACCTATTGGATTTCCTTTAATGCCATTGTTCATGGCAAAGTTCTTGCCAATAGAAAATTTTCCACCCCGAGCTACCATAACATAGGGAATGCCGTTGGTGTGAAAGGATTTATAAGCAACATTATTGCCTATAAACATCAGACGGCATACCTGTTTGGCATATACCTTTTGTATGTTATTACATATTCTGCGAATAACTTTGTAAAACAGACTCATTAACATGAAACAATATCATTATATATCTTTATCAACATCTCTGCATTAACATTTTTGTCATGTCGTTTTGCCGCAACCATCCTTTCTTGCTCAGAAAGTTTAATACACAAATCTTGATTAGCAAACAACTCACATACACGCTGTGCCAATAAAGGAACTTCTTCGAAACGATACAAAAATCCAGAAACACCATTTTCAACCATGTCCATAGTTCCTCCTACATAGGATGCAACAAGTGGAGTCCCCAACAACTGGGCTTCACCTACAGAATTAGGACTATTTTCTATAGCCGATGGACATATAAAAACATTCGCCTTTAAATATTGTCCTATCATGTTCTCCTCATTTAGTTGACCTAAAAAATGAAATTTTTCAGTCACGCCCATTTTATCCATAAGCTTTTCGATGTAATTGGCATATCCGTTCTTTTTATATAAAGGGATGTTTGAATAGAAATTGTTACCAGCTACATAAACCTCGGTATCAGGATACTCACGCAGTATAATTGGCAAAGCTTTTACCACTTGATGCAAACCTTTTATAGGATATTGACCTTGACTGAGGAAGATTCTGTGCCTTACACAAGACTTCAGTTCCCATGTATGTTGATAGAATCCATCTCTCAAAGTTTCGTTACAGAAATGATAATGAGCTTTCGGATTTATCGCCCAAGCACAAGATTGATCCCATGAAGTGCGCCCAATAACATGGTTTACAGATTTAAGTAATTCCAACTCCATCTCACCGCGTTTTGCCATTCTGCGCTTTTGATCAAATAAGCTATCTTGTCTAAGAATATCTCTAACAGTAATATGACTCAGTATATCTCGGCCACTTAATCCTCCATAGTAATAATTTTTATAAACAGATACCAAGCCTTGAATAGACACTATCATATTTATATTGTTACATGCTTTAGCCATAGCAAGGGAGTGACCATACTCAGACCCATGGATATGAACTAAATCAGGTTGAAAATCAGTACAAACTTGCTTTAAATAATCTTCCGTTTTTTTGTCATAAACTTTAGAAATTGTTGTATGCTCCGGCACCAAATAGTACTGTATTTCCGAATCACGGAAAATTTTTATGTTATTTCCATTATAAAAGGAAACAACCCCCAAAGTCAGTTTTCCATTTTTGTCCAACAAAGCCTTTGCACAAGCTTGCATCCAACCTCCTACTACAGGTGCAGGAATGCCTATTTTATTGCAAAGTTCAGGAAAAATTATGTTTGAAATCCAAAGTACTCTCATACTATAAATGTTTTTTATTTTTATAAAAAATTCCCAAAACCCACTGCTTAAAATCTTTATCTGTCATCACTCTATATTTTTGGGAGTAACAGACTCCTAAGAAGGCTATATTCATCATAAAGAAAACCTCAAATTTTGTGATTTCCCAGATAAAACTCCACATCCATAAAAAGGCGACATAAATGCCAATTCCTTTCATTATACTGCTTCTGCTTCTATATATAGCTAAAAAGCTAGCCCATGCATACATAAGAAAATAAAGTACACAACCTATGACACCATACCACAACAAAATATTCATAATCTGAACTTCATTGCCATACCTTCCTCGTAGGTGAGTATCATTATCAATATCACTGGCGATGCCTATAGGACCTTCATCACCATAAGCAGGACTTCTACCCATTATCCATGCATCATAAAGATCCATAGTATATGATACATTAGTATAAATAAAAGTTCTAGTATCAGCTTTCAAATTATCTTCATAATTCTCACCACTCTCATTTTTCACTTCTCGTGTCATATCGCCTTTTATATAATCATCCATTTTAAAAGGATTGAAAAGACCAAGATAACCCGTTACGACAAACACTATTGGCAATAACAAAAGAAGAGCATGTGCAAGTTTTATAAACCAATGGGGTATTATTTTTGCATAATATGTAATGATAAGACCTATAAAACCTGCCATCAACATTTTTAACACATCATTACGTTGTTCTTGAGTGACAAAAAACAACATCACAATAGCTAACAATAAAAGCCTCTTTTTCAACGGAATATATTTCCAAAACAGAAACAATGTAGAATATGGAAGATAACTAAGAATATTTGGATTATGCGCTTGTGTAAAGATTATGGCTAAACCAATCAACCACAGGTAATTCTTGTAAAATATTTTATATATCCCTTGTAACCATAATGGTGAGACTGCCAAAAATACAACAACGAATATAGACATACCCAACAAGGAATTAATTACATTTTTCCACATCCAATACCCCTCACTGTATAAAAATGCACGAACATATTCAAAAGAAACCCAACATAAGAACGCAATGACAAAAACGTATCCAACCTTGTCAATATCATTCACACACACATATTTTTTCGCTGCAAAATAAAAATAGCAAAAACATAAAAATATTAATCCCCAATTAATAAAAGTTGCTGAACCGAACAAGTATGAAAACATGAAAACAATCATTACTCCAAGTCCTGCTCTTATAGCATTTTGCATGTTAAATCTAAACAGATTCATTTGAATATTATATTTAAACGATGATTTATTCTTTTCTTTAAATTATATAAACGCCGTTTCAATTCTTGGGAACGCGTCCACATTTTCAAGTTATCTATAGTGACCTTTTGGTAATCAATAATTCTATTAGGAACTATCAAATAATGCTCTAAATTACATGTAGAAATTTTCAAGAATTTTCTCTGTTGAAAATGTGCATATAATGTTTGTTCTCTACATATCTCACCATTACAATCTCTATATATTCTATACAACTTAGATTCAGAATACTCAAAAATCAAATTTTCTGAATATTCCGGATGACATTCTGAAATAAAATTCATCGCAAGTCTTGGCACTCTTATATCGTCAAAAAGCTTACTGTTCCAAATTCTATCAGGGTACAACTTCTCCCAACGATCGCTCATTCCATCATGGAGATATTCATCAAACACTTGATTTTTTGGATTTGTATAAACATCTTTAAAATATTTATAACCTTCAACTTTCTTTCTATAAAATTTATTGCAAAAATCATTATTACGATATAAGGTCAAATGCCCCCAACCAGAAATGACATCATACATAGACAAAATTTCATCAGTAAAGAAATATCTAAGATCACCATAAATAAGATCTATATCTCCCCAACCCCAAAAATCATAACCTTTGATGTAATCTCCCAAAATATCTCCATAAGCAGGTCTAAAATCACACAGCTTATATGGAGAAGGCAATGTTATGGTAAAGTCAAAAAATTTTTGCATATAATTTTTCAACTGTTCAAACGTAATATTTAAGACCTTTATATTTTCAGCCTGTTCAATATGAGAATCTGCAACAAACAGGAAATCGATACTCGGATTGTTCAATGCAGACTGTCTCCAAAAGGCATAGATTTTAGGCAATTTACCAAAATATGGTATGATAATTATTATCTTCTTCATTTTGTCAATACTTTATCTATTTTTGAACATATAGTGTCTATTTTCATAAATGCAAAAACTCTGTTTCTGATTGAATCAATGAAAACGCATACTATAAAAATAAGACAACAAAAAATAAGTAAATATATAATACAACAATTAATTCCACCTATTTGTTCGATACCTCCCCACAAATACTTTCGCACATAGTGATTATCATGAATTAAGTAAACTCCTAATGTGTGGGGACTAATCGCCAAAATATATTTTTCAGATTTACCCGTAAAATTTTTCATCTTCACGAAAGATAAAAATAGAATAATGGACATTAACAATACATACAAATTGTTATACCTTCCAGAAAGTGGCAATATCCCTAAATCATAAAATGATCCAACAACCAAAACAGGAACGGGTAGAAATACATAAAAAGATATAGAGGAAATCCTATAGATGCTGGGCAAATTATACTTTTTTATGTAAGCACCAATAATATACAAGAGTATAAACCAACTAATCGAAAATCCATTATTTGCAAAATACACAGAAGCATAAATACTTAAAAAAAGCAACAAGATAAAAATTAATGTCTGGTGCTGCTTTTTATCAATATTTTTAAGTAAACAATTGATAAAAGGATACAACATATACAATGCCAAATATTGGGCAATAAACCAATAACAGTTATTCTGTGCATTAAACATTATTGGCATGGAGGATTTTACAAAATCTTTTATCGAAAAGGATGTACTATCTGAAAGTATTATTAATAACACATAACACAATATTGAATAGAAAAATGTTTCAATCCACAAGCTAAAAATTTTGCTCCATCTAAAACTGGTAGAATCTATAAGAAAATACCCGCTTATCAAGACATAACAATTCACAGCTGTTGATGTTAAAATAGATAAATATTGTATTTCTACTTGCTGTAGATTAAAACCACCATCTATTATATTTGTTTGAGAACCTATGACTGAATGACATAACGAATGACCTATTACGATAAACAGCATAGACACGGCCCGTAACAGTTCTATATTACTTTTTCTCTTGAATTTCATTTTTTATATGATAATGACCTAACAACAAAGGGCATTTGTGTAATAATAACTCTATTGGCTTTATAAATAATAATATAATAATAAGAGCCAACAAACTTTGTAAAATGCAATAAAACCAATCGGTTTTATCAGCAAATAAATTTAAGACTTTTCCTCCTAACGGAAGGAAAGCAAAATGGAATACGTAAATCAATATCGTTCCTTGTGAAATTAGACAAACATATTTTCTTCCCCCATGAACTTTTTGAGAACAATATGCCATCGCCACAATTCCACAAATTGCTTGAATTACAAATAAAAATAAGATTCCTATATTTTGAAATTGTAAAATCTCGGCATAGCCTCCACCTAAATAAGTAGCCAATACATACAAAGAAATAGCTACAAGGAAGACGACTAAATTTATGTGTATATTAACATTCTCTCTTTTTATTATATATCCCAAAATAAAAAACGGGAAAAATCTAAATATATGATAAGCAAAAGTATGGGTGCTTTGATAAACAATATACGCTATTATAAAGAAAATCAGTATCAACATAAAGGATGTCCATAGTTTATAATTCCGAACGAATGGTATATATATCACTTTCATTATGAACAAAGCCGGTATAAACCAAGCAGCCTTACCTGTAATCAGTAACAAGGCATAATCTACGAAATAATCTTCATGTCTATGATATAATGCATAAAATGGAAAATACAATACACATAACAAGACATAAGGCACTATCAATGCAAACACATTTGCTTTGATAGCATTACGCTTATTCTTGTTCAAATATCCACTTATCATAAAGAATAATGGCATATGAAAAGAATATATGATTCCTTTTAAATTAGGTTGATACGTAGTACTGACAATATGTCCTAGAACAACTAAGTATATAGCCATTACTTTCAACGTATCAAGCCATAATATTCTATCCTTACTCATTTTTTATCAAATTATTAAATAGCGATTCGTATCTATTAACTATTTTCTCTATCGTATATCGCTGACATGACTCCATTGCATGTACAGCCATTTCCTGTCTGAGAGTATCATCCAACATCAAACGCTTCATCTTTTCTACAAAAATGTTGTGTTTGTTGTTTTGAACAACAAATCCATTGAAACCATCTGTAACTATATCACTTAAAGATTCAAAACTGTCATAGACTACCGGCACTACCCCCATCTGCATAGCTTCCATCAAGACCATTGGCCAACCTTCATATCGGGAAGTCATCATAAAAATGCTACCTTTATAATAATAATTCAAAGGTTGTTGATAACCAACGAAATTTATTCGCTGTAAATTAAGCTTTCTACTCAATTCTAAAATTCTACCAAAGCCTTCACCTCCACCAACAAAATCGAAAGTCCAATCATTAAACCTGGTATCATTTTCTATACAAGCCCAAATTTTGACCATAAGATAGGCTCGCTTCTGATAATTGGTAGAACAAACCACTATTACTTTCTTTTCTTTGTTACAAAGTTTGTTTGAGGGATAAAGAGCATTATATACAATAGGATTTCCTATTGCAACTAATTTCTTAATTGAAGCATCTGGAAGGATTTTTAGAAAATTCGGATAAAATTTTTCAGAGAGCAATTGTATTTTATCACTATTAGCATACATCTTCTGAAACTCTATTTTTTCTCTTCTTTGAGATCTTAATTTCCAAAATGGCAATAATGGAATTTTACATAAAGTATAAAACTTATAAAACACGTTATTACTTTCATAAAATATATTCAAAAGAGACTCCAAATGAAAATATCTCAGAAGTGGTTTATTATGATATGCAGAAACTATTTTTGCATTTGGAAAATACTCTTTTAAGATATTCCAATTTGTCCCAATTGCCTGCGTATTATATATCACATCTATAGAATATCGCTCAACAAAAGACTTTATTTCTGTTTCTGATGCAAGATTCACCTTTTTGCTAAAAAAAACAGAAGGATGTTCTGATTTTGTATAAAAGCCCAAAAACACTTCATGCCCTCTATTCTGAAATTCTCTTGCAATCACATTTACCACAGTTGCCGTCCCCCCCATATGAGGAGGATCAGCATCAAATGAAATAAACAGTATATTCATCGTTACTATTTTATTCTCTATATTTAATTACTTTAGCTGGAACTCCTGCTACTAACGCATAGCTAGGTACATTTTTTGTAACAACAGAACCTGCTGCAACCACAGCACCATATCCAATATGCACCCCAGGTAAGATAACACAATTTGCACCAATCCAAACATCATCTTCAATGACTACACCAACTTTTTCTCTATCCCAAGGTTGATTAAAAATCAATGTATCACGTTTATATTGATGATTGGAAGCAACTATTGTAATTTGCTGTGAAATCAGGCAATAATCACCAATTCTAATATTTCCACCACTGGCTCTTATATTATTATGGTCTCCGATATAGGTGTATTTTCCGATTCTCAATTCAAATTTATCTGCAGAAGATTCACCATCAACACAAATCTTAGTAAAATCACCTATTGTAGAATTCTCACCTAAGACGATGTTACATCCGTCTTGGATTTTAATAATACAATTTGGACTTGGATTCGATTTGCGATATTTCATTTTCAATTTAAAAACAGATTTGTTTAGCAACAACGTTTTTACCCCCCACTTTTTAAATATCGTAAAAAGAACAACATATTTCTAATAATCATACTATATCACCAGTAACAAGAGTTCTCTACAACTTTATGACTTTTAGGACGTTCACTAGCAGAAGGCCTTACCCAATATTCATTTTCAAGCCCTGCATAATAAATAAAGACACCATTTTCATAATGTGGTTCATCATGATCCCAACGATTTCCCATTATACCAAAAAGAAGCTGTAAAGAACCACCCATATGTATTGCTTGCTTGCCCATACGTTTAACATGAGCAGCAAGTGGAAAACCATAAGCACCACAACCTATTAAACAGACATCATAATCATGCTTATCTATTTCTGACATCATATATTCAAGAGCTTCAAACCAATCTTTGTAACCATTGCTATCACCTCCTATACTCTGAATAGCCTTGATTACTTCTAAGCTCTTAAAATCAGGAAGTGTGTCTTGCACCTTAAACAAGTATTTACGTTTTTCATATTGGGATTTTATTGATTCTGCAAAAGGATGAACAACAAGAACTTTTTTACCATCCAATGCTCTACTCCATGGTTTTTTACTCCAAAATGGATCCAAATACATTAATTGAATTTTCTTTGCTTCAGTTAACACTGAAGAAAGATAGAGTTCATTTTTTTGCCACGAGCCAAGAATATCTACTAGCTTACTATCCTCCAACATCAAATCTCCAAACCTCATTAAGTTCGATTCTGTGGATGGGAAAAAGCCACTCCATCTTGTCATTAGGTCTTTTACATTATCTTCCCACCACCATGCAAACTGTTTTCCTTGAATATACTTCCAAGCTGAATGATGTTTTGCTATAACACCAAGATAATTGGTAATGGCAAACATCTCCGTACTTCCATACCTTGCAATCATACAAGGTTTACCTGATGCCAACAGATTATAAATCAACTCCGAAGCTTTATCTGGATCTGTTATACCTCTATCATACGTTGAAGACTTAGTGGCAAATAACTTACCATAAATCTTACGCAAAACTTTTAGTGTTATAATCTCTATTTTTTTCATATTTTACAGTAAATTTTACAATTCAAATCAGCTTCTTTACAAGTTGAAATGAATCCATTAAGAATCCATGCCAACTGAACTACACTATTTTTCTGTTGAAAAGGAATATCATTCTTGATGTTATCAAAATCCATAGCCAATCTATTTTTAGAAAGGAAATTAACTGCGAGACATACCTCACGCTTTTTATTTGGATTACTCATCAAGTTTAGATATTTTTCCTCTATATCATCAACATGTCCTCTCCTACATTTTTGTATTCCTGTATTCTTCCACGTACCTCTCATACTATCAATCTTTGTCTGCAAGGCATCCATCGAAGGATTCATATTTCCAATGTTCTTTATTGCCTGGCCTATAACATCTTGAAAATTTGAAGCAGACAAGCCCGCCTTGTCTTTACATTTAGAATGGATAAATGAAATGGTATCATTTGAGATTGCGATGTGATCAGCCCATTCATTACCCATATCATCACACAATAGAATGTCAGCAGTATCATACAGGTCGTGCTCAACCACATGAAAAAGACTATTTGCTGTGAATTCTGTACTATGTTCATTGTACCCATCGCCCTTCTCACTTGTCACATTCCTTATTGCTTCTACAGGTTCTAACACTGCCAATATTGAATCAAAATCCTTTTCTATTTCAGAGTTTCTATATAGTTTTCCAGAAGCATAAACGTATGAAAAATCAGAGAAACATACAGTAAAGCAACGAAGAGTATTAATCAGTGATTTGATACTTAAATATCTACCCACGTTATCTTTATAATAAAGAGAATCTAAAGGTTTCTTCGCTGTAATATTCAATCCATAGGCAAGCTTGGCAACACCTATGCTCTTATACATAAATTGGGTATCAGTACTTCTTGTCAGTTCTAAGCTTTCACTTCTTTCTCTGAAGATACGCCAAAAGCTATCTGTAAATTCAATATAAGAATCCTTATCAACCTTTCTATAAATAGACTTGTCATCAAGTTTATCGCTTATATAATTTTGCAGATCAAATATATTAATCAGCAATGATGTTGGCTGTAAGCCAGCACCTGCCTCTTTCCAACTAAAAGGCATAGCAAAGCGGGTAAGAAAATTCTCTGTTTCTACATAATTTTCAAGCTTGCTTACTAAGAAATTCATCCATTCCAGTAATAAGGTTAACTCTTTTTTACTTCCAAACTTAGATATACGGGAAGTGCCTATATTGACTGCGCAAGTGCCATCATTGTCATTAACAAATCTGATTGTTGTTACTATACTCTGGTTCGTTCCAAACATTGGCATTGAAATCTGCAAGTTATTTGCTTCATACGATTTTGTACGCATCGCATTTTTGCTTGTGTTCATGCTTGCCAATTTTATCTGCTGGAAATCAGTAGATTCTTTCACCAATACACTTGCTATTACTTTTGCACTAATAGGCTTAAGACTATTTATAAACTTAGAAAGATGTGAAATATTCTTCTTTACTATCACCACATACTCTCTTATCTCCACTATTAAGAGGTAAGAGATTTTCATTTCCTTTATATTATCCGGACAAGTATCATCATCAAAATCAAACATTGAAGGTACAGATGCTTGACGGAAAACAAGCAATGAACAAAGTGCCAGAATAGTATCATCTCCGGCTTCTATCGTTTCAGGTTGGCGAATGATTTTAGTCAAGGGATTAAAGCGCCCACCTTCCACGACATCACTAAAAACATTTTTGATATACGTTTTTGTAATGGCTTTTACTCCATTTTTAAAGAAATAAGCTCCCTCATTAAGCAGGAGGTGATGATATAAATCTAAGCGTGCCATAACAATCAGTATTTAATATCAAATTTTAATCCATTCCTCAGGATAAAAATCATCCTTAGGTTCTCTTTTCGGACAAACGACTATCTTTTCTTTGTTATCATTAGCCCATGCTCCCCACCAACTATAAGAGCTATTTGCAGTAATGTTATGAAGGCAACTTTTCATTAACAGGAAATCTTCTATTGTCGCATTGCGAGCTTCATATTTTACAAAATGAATTTCAGCATTGTCAACGCCTTCAAATAATCCTTTGGCATATTCCATATCATCCGAAAAGACATAGAATTCCGGTGTATCCACTTTCTCGCTCATCAAACGGATAGCTGCCTTATAATAAACATCACTTAAACATATTCCTAAAGCAACATAATCGCCACGACGAACATGAACAGATATACTACTGGAATTTCGTATCTTTGACAACAACTCCTTAAACGAAGCTGTTGGCTCATAGACAGGAGATAACATTTTCAGAATTTCGTTTCTATAATCTTTAAAATATTTCTCACTTTGCCAATAACCTCTCAAACGACAAGAACCCGTTGTTTGCAACAACTCCTCATCATAGTGCCAAGCTTGTTTTTCACGATACTGTTTAAAAACTAAAGCCATACAGGCATGTATTGCTTTACGCAAAACAACTTTCAAGAAATAAGGCAAGCTTTTATTTATAGAGTACATCCTGTCATACTCCACTCGAAGACCACCCAACTCATATTCTCTCAAATTTGAAGTGGCCAAATAAGTGGTGTCTAAAGCAAGCTTCTCCTTATGATGTCGAGCCATAGCATATCCACAAGCATACATAAAGAGCTGATTGCCAAAGCCATCTGTAATAGTTGAAATTATCATAATATCAAATCTCTTATTTCTTAAATATATAAAACTTTAAGCTCATAGCGTAGTACGATAACTTATTTAGCAATTTCTGTTCAAAGCCTCCAAACAAAAACTATTGAGTTTGGAAGATTAAATTGCTTTTTTATTTGCTTTGCCGCCCATCCATGTACTACAAGCAACTTATTAAACATAAAAAGTAGTCTTTGTGTTCTTGAGAGAGAAGGTCGTTTTGCTCCCCCCATTCGTAAATCATTTCATTCATATCAAACTATTTTATGATACATTTTTAGAACAACACTTGTTATCAGCTGTCTTTCCTTAGATGACAACAACCAACAGGCACCTGTCATTAAGGCAAGCGACATAACCACCATATTCACCAGCAACCTTATCATACCTTGAGACAAAGCCAAAGATACAGCAAAGCCTATCGTTAAAACAATAACGCTCACGATAAAACATGGAATAGGAATAGCCTTAAAGTATTGCCAGATATTGAGATTACAGAACTTCTTACAATAGTATATGATTGAAGCAGCACTTAATACAACCATACAGAATATAACTATAGGATAATACCACCATGGCGAGGCACCAATCCAAAAGGCTATTGATAACAAAAGCAAAGGCAACAGATTCAACACAAATGAAAAAAGATTGGTTTGTTTAATTTTTCCAGTAGCATTCAAGCTTGTTCCCAATGTTAAATAAGTTTGTTCCATTAGTGCTCTTACTATCTGGAAGCGAACAAAAGCTATGGTCCAATAAGGATATTCTTTTAACCAAAGGTTTAATATGTAAGGAGTTTCCACAAAGCATGGCAAACAAAAGAGTGCAAATAAAAGAAAAGAGAATTTGCCTCCTGTGAATGAATATTCCAGCATCTTCTTATGTTCGCCACCACCTTCTGTCTTAACAATAACTGGAGCTAAGGCTTTAAGCATACTATTGGAAAACACCATCAGCATTCCATTTAACTGATTTGCTATACCCAAAGCTGCATTCAGTATCGTTCCAAAAAAACTGTTCAATACAATTCCATTTCCGTAATTTCCTAGAATGCCACCCATACTTCCTGCTAAGCTCCAGCCTGCAAAAGAAGTCATCTCGCGCATTAATTTCTTATCATAGTACTTTCTGGGCTTGATTACACATTCTTCATAATGCCTATGGCAGTAAACCTTCATAATTGTCAATGTGACAAGAGGTATTGCTGCCATCAACATACCATAAACAATAAGTTTATCCTCACTGGTATAGACACAAGCAAAAGCAACAGCTAACTTTAATAAAGATTCTATCACACCAACAATTGCATAATAACGCATATTCTCATGTGTATTCATTACGGCATCGTATGGTACATTCATCACGGTGAAGACTGTACTAACTATCAAGCTACAGTATACAACCTGTGCCGCAGAGATTCTGTTTACAGGTATATTCAGTATGCCATGGAAGAAAAACCATCCTGCAGCCAATAATACTATTGCTATAATTATAGATATACAGAAGTGTAATACACAACTGATATTGAATATATATTTTTGTTTCTCATTATTACCCTCACCTTCGGAGTATGACATAAATCGTTGAGTTGCACTAGCCATAGCTACATTCAAGAAGCCTAGCATAGCTATCGCTCCACCAACAATATTATATATACCGAAATCGGAAGCACCTAGCGAATTCAATATCAAACGGGTGGTATATAACGATACGAACATCGTTATCGCCATCTTCATATAAAGATAGCCAGTATTCTTAATTACTCTATTTGCTGTTTGTGACATTTATATGTTTTGTTAGTACTCAATTTAGGGCATAGCCCTTTGTATAGGCACTTTTACAAGTGCCTATACATTGAGATGTTAAAAATTTTACTTGTTTATTAACTATTTCATACATTTTACACACAAGTGATTTTCGGCTGCACTCGGCATAGCTCAAACATGTTTGGCTCTGCGCTCGTTTGCATGAAATTTCTTCGCTCGACAATATAAAAGCATTCTTTTATTGTTCTTACTTATCGAAAAAGTTTCATACTTTTTCTCGCCATGGCAAAGTTCAAGCAAGCTTGCTTTGCTCATGACTTATCGAAAAAGTTCCAAATCTTCGCTGCTGTACATAAATCAAATGTTTTTAGTTCGGCAGCGAAGTTACTTCTTTCAAATTTAAGCCCTAATTTGAGTGCTTATTGATAATTTCTCTTTTGAACCAAATTTTAGATTTAATCATGTTCACACAAAAACTCTTCTATAATTTTACATTTGCTAAGCCAAGTCTTGCAGCATGAGAAGAAAAGCGCTGCAGAATATGAGAAAAGAGTTTAGGCTTTGCTCTATAACAAATCTCATAACAGTTTTTATCTCTTAGCTTTTCTATACTTTCTGTAACGAGATAAGTGAAATCAAATATCACGTATCTCACTTTACCATTCAAAAATACAGGACCAATAGTATATTCTTTATCAGAATTACTTTCTGGCAAACAATGAGCCTCTGAAAATCGTGAGCGATCTGGTTTATCAGCAAAAACTCCTAATGGAATATCAAAAATATACCCACCTATCAATCTCGCCCTTTTTCTTTTATTTTGTGAATAGTCACAAGGAGGTGTCAATTCAATTGCAACATTCCAGCACTCAGGTTCAAAGATTTCAAATTCTTCTTTTAATTGTGGCTTTTTCTTATTATGCTGCTTTATCTTTTCATTATTTTCTCTTATTTTATCGAGTTTTTCCCTTTCAAATTTTATTATTTTTTCACAAGCTTTCCCATCAGTAATTAGGGGAGAGCCAGAAGTCTTTACTTTATAAATATTACCTGGTACTACTTCTTCCGAAGACAATCCATAAGAATCGATAAACATCATAGCATTTATGATTGCTGCTATATTTTGTTTTTCCGCTACATTTTCAAAAGGACAATTCTGATGAGGGTCAAATAAAGAAATATTGAGATCAGCTTGTTGAGCATAAAGTTCCGAATAGGGCAATTCATCAAAAGCCTTATATGCATCCGCTGTCAAACAAGGATAGTCATCAGCAACGTTGATACCCGTATGATTCTTTGCCAGTGAACAAAACAAATAATTCAATCTTACTTCACGTTTGTCATAATCACTACCAAGATCATAAAAGTTCCTTACTATTTTATTTTTTGCTTTCTCTACCGTAGCATTCCAATTGACAAAGAAATATGCAGACTTGTTTTCTAAAAGTTGTTGTTCCAAATCATCCTGTAATGAGGTATAATCATAGATTCCATCTCCTTTATTATATTTAGATTTGCTTAATCCTACCACAAATAAAGGTGGATTATCCAGATGAATATCAGTGGTTATTTCTTCTTCATCATCGGAATCTGCTTTTTCTTCAACTTCATTATTCTCTTTTGACAAAGAAACTTTGCTCAATGAATCTTTCAAATCTTTTATAAATTCATCATGCTTAGTCCATACAATGAGACCATACGAACCAAAATGAGGGCCATTTGTCAATTTTGCCAATACAGAGATGACAATAGAGATATTTTCTCTGTCCTGAGTGCAATTGTCCTTAAGCATTAAATCCATAAATATGAGGTTTCTATTCTTCAGATGCCCTTCTCCAGCAAAATGAAAATCACCTTTATATTCATGAAACTCTACATAGATTCCATTGTCAGTTAACATTTTCCCTAAACCCACTATCTCATCTTCCTTATCATCGACGATAATGGCACTATTTATGCAATTTTCCAATATCTTCATCTTAAAACTATTATTTAAGTTATGCTTTTCTGTTTTATGCTTTTGGGAAGCACAAGGCAACAATTGCTTTATTAATCTGATACTTTTTTGCAGTATCCGGCAGATCAATTTCATTTTCATATAATATTAATAGTTTGCCTTTCATTGCTTGCATTACTTCATGAGCGATATGTAATCCTAATCCCATACCGGTATTCAAGGGCTTACCTGTGATAAATGGGCGCAATGCTTGTTCTGGTGGCATTTTAAAGCCACATCCATTATCACAAACAACTACAGAGATATAATCTTCAAATTGTTCTGTTATAAAAACATATATTTTTCTTTCTGTTTGACGAGATTGAGAAACCCAATAGATAGAATTATCTATCAAATTGGTAAGAGCACCTATTGACTCTGTTTTACTCATCTTTGCTGAAAAAGAGGTTGTATTTCGATTAGAATAAACCTTGATACGATGATCTGTAAAACGGAATCTGTTATTATCTAGAACAGCAGATACAATAGAAGACACATCAGTTGTTTTAATAACTGACTTTTTGAGAAATATAGTATAACCACTTATGATATGTTCCAAGTCATGAGCTATACTTTTAACACTTTCAAAATTATCATTATTAATACAACTCAATAATGCATCAACTTGCTTTTCCATATCATGGATAATTCCACCAAGATTCAAACCTGCATTTGCACTTCGTATCAGAACATCACGCACTTCAACATATTGGTCATTAACACGATTAAGATAAAGAAGAATATCTTCACGAACTTTATCATCTTGCACTTTTTCTTTGATAATTTCAACTGCACTATTTAAGTCTGACAATACGGGTTCTATCACCCTTTTATCTTTCTTATAGATCGTTATCAATCTCCGTTTATCTGTGTTACGGAATCTTGTTATTAAATCCAAAGTATAAGTAACAGCATCTACAAACGCAAAATATGCTTCATTTTCAATAAATCCTTCTCTATTTGTTTTTTCTTTTAAATCCTCGCTATCTTTTCTTGATACGCTCACAGAACCAATAACAATATTATTACTGAGGTTTTCACCTGCTCGCCTTAATCGATTATAATCTAAAGACAACCAATCAGTATCTTTCTCACCATAGTTATATACTCTAACTCCATCTCTATAAACTCTTACACCACTGTTCTCTCGTAGATAATTATTCAGTATTGTTTTTTCCATATCCATGAAGCTAAATACAGCAGTATCTTTTTCAAAGATATAAAAATCAAGAGTTATTTTACCTATATGATAGTCGGCTAAATTAAAATGTTCTAATATTACCTTGTTCCTATTTCTGGAACTTGCAATATCTACCCTGCGCTTTAAGTATTTGTCGTCTTCATCTAATGTTTGCACTTCTCTTCCTTGTATATTATCCAAAGAATTCCAAGGAGCAAATGTATAATGAAAATCCTGTAATTCATCACCGTCAATAACACAATGCGCTCTATACATAGATATCTTCAGAATATCTTCTATTGGAGGAAGGTCTTCAAAGACATTCGTATTAGCCTTTACATTAACAGTAAAAGAATCTGTTCGTTGAGCAAATGGGCTATTTAAAGAAACTAAATCACGATATACACTTCTCAATTTTCTTCTATCCCAAGTACCTTTCAAATCGGTAATCGTAATTTTGGTACCATGATTCGTTGCTAAAGAGGAATATTGTTGTTCTACGATCTGGACTGGAAAATCAGTTATAGTTGTAGCATTGTCCAATTTAGTCCAATCTATATTTATTAATACTTCAGGATGATCAAGTTTGTGAGTTTGAACAAGGATTTTTTTACCTAACTTATGAACTCCTAAACGACCAATTCCCTTTTCACCCAATGGCAATCTACCTTTAGGATTTTGCTGCAATTGCTTCTTTTTATTGTCAGTACCAATTACAAGCCATACATTCTCTATGGTTTCGAGGTCCATACCTGTTCCATCATCGGTCACAGTTATTTTTGAAAGGAATTCCCCTTCAAAAGTAAATTCGACCTCACAAAAAGAAGCTTGGGCATCATAGGAATTTTTTACCAATTCTACTAAGGCGATATTCTCATTCTTAATGAGATCTTCACCCAAATGCGCTATAACCCGTGGAGTTATTTCAAATGTATGTTTCATAAATATAATAATCTATTGCTACTTTATAAAGGAACTAAAGAGAATGCTTATAAATGGAGCTGCATTTTCCCCAATACTTGTCAACGTCATAATTGAAGTCTTTATAAAAGCATAGCTATGTTCAGACCAACGTAGCCGGTACCGACCACCGCTACTTTTATATCATTGAAGTTGTTCATTGCTATTTTTATTTGATGCTATTTGTTTATTTGTATCTGATGTTTGGGGTGAGATTAAAAAGGCAAATTATTTGTTTCTAAAAGCGGTGGTTATGTCATTTTTTCCAGATTTTGCAAGATTGTGTTTTCTGATTCTGTAATTCTGTAGTATTTATCTCTAATAACATTGTATAAACGATTAAGTTGTTGGTATTCATGTATGTCTATATTCTCAGAATAAGAAAATGATTCGAACTCAACACCTTGTTTGTTATACATTTTCAATGTGTAAGTTGATATATTCACTGAAAAATCATAACTTGAGCTAATCAGCAAAGAACATCCGTCAATTTTTGTTGAGAAGTCTCCGTCATAATCTTCCCAAATAAGTTTTTCACTTTGAGTTGCTTTGATCAGCATCTCTATCATTGATGCATATTGTGCAGGTGTCATTTTTTTATTAATTTAATTATACTTTCTAACTTAGATATAACTTTCCAATAAGGATTTGATTCGAGTTCTTTTAATTCAATTTTTGCAACATCATTTTCTGTTATATTGTTATTCTTTATTTGTTGCAAATAGCTTTCCATCAAAGATTCTGCAGCTTCATCAAGTTTTCTCAAAGATTCCTCATGACTAGAAGCTACGGAATTTGTTAATTTCATCAATCCTTCCAAATAATGGATGTTAAATATTCTTGTACTTAGCTCTATTGATATTTTATTTGAGCGATCTTTAAAATAGACACACATCCATATTAAAGCTACAAATATTGGTATCAAAATTGTATATGGAAGAAAAGATACCCAAGAAGTAAAAAAGATTCTGTTTAATCTGAAATCATACAAAAACAAAAGATACAAAATAAAGAACCCCCCCTATCAATATCACTATCAATCGTAATGAAATTCGGTATTCTGTATGGATCATTTCTTTTTCGTTTTCAAGAATTTTTGGTAGTGTAAACAGAACTGTGTCACGGCTCTGATTTTTTATTCTTTCCCTCTTA
>ENA-UONT01000387-UONT01000387.1-human-gut-metagenome-genome-assembly--contig:-CS20-NODE-387-length-56069-cov-16.603153_pt1 | contig 56069 bp, 52 predicted proteins | sample MGYA00242459_ERZ724006 | MGnify/ENA metagenome assembly ERZ724006 | reverse complement strand
CAGCGCCCAAAACCTCACGAAAACCGTCCTCATTCACGGCGATCGCCACCAAAACAGCAACATTTTCGTACTCTCCGCCCCAGTTGCGGCGCAGGTAGATGCCGTCCACGTAGACGTATGGATACCGCCCGCCCTGCAAAGGGCGGTTGCGCCAGTCCTCGATGTGAACGTAGGCTTTCTTGTTCAGCTCGCTGATGGTGGCGGGCGAGATCTTGCTGCCCCACAGTGCCTCCGTGATGTCCTCCACACGGCGCACAGAGACACCCGCCAGGTACATCTCAATGAGGGCCTCCTCCACGCTGCTTTCCCGGCGGCGATACCGCTCGATGATTGCAGTCTCGAAGGACACGCCCTTGAGCCGGGGGACGTGGAGCGTAACGTCACCGGAGGTCGTGGTAAGGTTCCTGTCGTAGTGACCGCTGCGGTAGCCCTGACGGGCCTCGCTGCGCTCATAGCGGGCCGCCTGCGTCAGCGACTCTGCCTCCTTCTCCAGCAGCTCGTTCAGGGTTTCTTCTACACTTCCTCGAACTAATTCTTTGAGCTGCCCCTTGATAATTTCCTCATTCAGCTGTACAATTTTCTCGGACATAGTTTGCTGTCTCCTTTCGAATGTTTGTGTGGTAACTTCATTCTACCAGAGCCTGCAAGCTATGTCTTCTTTTATGCTCTTTTCAATTTGCGCAACTTATTGTACATTATCTAAGTCAAAGGTGTCATTACTTGGTTTTCATGGATATTATACCCTTGCATTGACGCTTTTCCAAGAGAATTACGGTGCGGAATTGCCACTTTTTCTAAAAACACTGCTTTCAGTGTACACCGCAGCGGAGTTTGTGGAGTCGCCATGTCGTACGTAAGTGAAGAGTGCACAGAGCAATGTTCCTGCAAATGCTGCTGATTTTGCTGACATTCCCTTATAACTGTGTAGGCTGTCTGTATTGCCGTGTAGACGGCCTGCAACATCAATAGGGAAGATATACCTAAAAATGTAACTTCGATGTTCAGAAGAGCTGTTTTAAAACTCAAAACAGCTCTTCTACGTAGTGTGATTATTTCATTGTAATTATAGCTATATTTCTTGAATATCTTACATTATTATAACTTTTTCTACACTTTTTCACCATTCCCTTACCGTCGCGTCTCAGTCCCCCCCTTGGCGGAAAACTCAGAGGTCAATCATCAACAAGCACATACAAATTAGAAGAACGGCTGCCGCTTTCTCTGTATCGCGGCAGCCGTCGTATATACCCATGCTTCTCCAGATCATGCAGTGCCCGCTTGACCGTAGAGCGGGAGCAGTTTAGTTCGGCAGCTATGGTATTGATCCCCGGCCAGCACTTGCGCTCTTTGTCTGACCGGTCACGCAGATACATGTACACCGTCTTTGCCCGGACGGGTAAGCTGTTGTCAGAGTATATCGTAGAAAAGTAACTCATGAATAATCCTCCTTGTTCGGGACATGAAGAGCCTCCGGCTTATCCGCAACGATTTGCTCCTGTACCGGAGCTTCACGCCGTACTCTGCTGCGTGGATGTTCCAACGACTCTTTCGGCGGGAACTTTTTCAGTATACTCCGTATCAGCTCGTCGCGGTCGGCGTAGGCTATCTTGCGGTTGGCGCGCTCCTCAATTTGGTACGGCTCATCAAAGGTGATGCCCCAATCGAGAAACACTCGCAGCTTTGTCTGTATCGGATGCTTGCCGGTTTTCATTACCACGAACGTACCTTTGGGTATTGCTTTCAGCTCATCCGCCGTCATGAGCGGGCGCTCCATCATTTGCAGGCTCTCACTCGGATTATCCTTGCTTCGGCTTACCGAGCCGGACAGAACCGTCCTGCTGCCGAGAGCTTTTGAAAGGATTTCTGCCGTCTGTGAGTTCGGCGCGAAGCCGCCGAAAATCGTATCCTGCACGTTGTCCACAATAATCTCTGCGCCCTCCTTGCCGTAATTCTTCTCAAGCTGTGCGAGTGCCTGAATTATTGGCACAAGCGTCAAGCGGCGTGATCGTCCGGCGCTGAACAGGGGGAGAATATCAAAGGCGGGCATCGTACCCAGCTCATCGCAGAAGAACACAACACGGTTTTGCAGCTTACCGCCGTGCTCGTCCGCGACCGAGAACAATTCACGTGAGAGGTTCTGTATCATCAGCCCTGCCATGAAGTTCTTGGTGCTATCCTCTTCGGGAAGTATAAGAAATATAGCAGACTTTTTTGATGCGAAACTCTCAGCATCCATGCTGCTGTCAAAACAGAGAACCTGCTCAAGCTCTGAATCCAGAAACGCATTCAGCCGCGACAGCACCGTAGACATTACCGACGCCATAGCCTGTTCGGATGAGTTCAGTGCAGCTCCGGCAAACCACTTCGCTTTATGCTCTGGAGGTAGTCTGCCCATCAGCATCTGAAACTGTGTTTTCCCTTTTACGCCAGACGGTTCGAGCAGCTCCTGCACGAGTTTGAACACCGAGACTATATGCCGTTTCTCCGGCTCACCGGCATTCGGTGGGAGGAATTCGGAAAGCAGCAGGATAACGGAACATAACAGTCCCTCCGCCGCTTCGTAGAAATACGCGTTCTGACCGCGATTTGAATCGTCACCGCTGGGATTAACGATGGTCTTGGCAATGATCTTTGCGTACTTCTCCGCTTTGGCTTTTGCCGCAATATTTGCTTCATCGGCTAACGCCATATCCATATATCTGTTTATGAGCGTGAGCAGATTGCTCCCATCAGAGCGTGTGGGGTTGCGCAGGTCTATGACGGATACGTCGTAGCCATAGTATCTTTTAGCTATCGCCGCGTAATTACGCGCAAGGTCGCCCTTGGTATCACTGGCGAAGAAACTCATTCCGCTTGCACAGGCGTATTCAAGGTTCGGGTACAGAAAGTATGCCGTCTTGCCGACACCGGATGCGCCGATCATAAGGCAATGTACATCGTCGCTGTCCACCAGCGCTGTGACCTTGCCTTTCTTTCCTCTGCTGCCGAGTACAAGTCCCTGTTCCGTTGGCAGGTTCTTACCATCGCGCCAAGAAGATACGTCAAACGGGACGAGGGCAAAGGTTTTGCGTATCTCACTCTCGGTCGCCCAGCGAGCAGTGCCGTGCTGACCGTCGCCGACAGTCTTGGACTTGATGTTGCCAAGAGTATAGTTGCTTGAAAGCATAGCCAGCCCGCCGATCACGGCAAAGCCCAAGCCCGCAACTATAAGGAGAGTCCAGAGGTTTGAGTCCATTCCTGCTCCTCTCTTCGCAGATCGTCGTTCCAGTCCTTTAGCGTTGGGACGACGATCTCAACATATACACCTCGCTCAGACAATTCCGCTTCCATGCGCTGTGCGGCTTTCTGTCCGGCAGAGTCATTGTCCAAGCAGAGGTACACGCTGTCGATGTCCTGACGTCGGAGCTGCTCAAGCACAGGCTGAATACTCGTGCCGCAGCAAGCAACAAAGCTGTGAGATCGCCAGGCTGAGGGGTACAGCGAAATGTAGGATAATAAATCTATGGGAGCCTCAAAGACATAGAGGCTCCCATCTGTACCTGTATAATTAAAACTGTGCTTCGGGTCACTGCTCTCAACGTTCTGACGGAACGATTTGCCCTCGCTGTTGGTGCTGCGCTTATGAGCATGGCAAGGTACGCCATCAGAATCTAAGCCGACAAACACCGCGTTGTGGTACTCCGCATCTTCATAGATGAGATGAGCTTTTGCAAAAGCTGAAACGACAGCGTGGTCTATGCTGCGCGTCTTGCAGAGGTAGGCAAACACACGGTGCATATTCTTGTTGGATGGCGGCAGAGTGAATGGTTTTTGCTCGGCAAGCTTTTCTGAACGTTGAGGATAAGCGACGCCCAACTCGTCTCCAAGCAGCGTAGACACGGCTTCTGCATAGCCGACACTGTAATACCGCTGAACGAAGCTGATGGCTGTGCCGCCTTTCTCCTCGGCATGGTCGTACCACTCATTGCCGCGGATGGTAACACTGTGGTCGCTGACAAGACGCTTGTCCCTGCCGGATGAAATAAGCCTTTCCCCGCGACTGCGGAGAAAGGCTTCAAGGTCAACAGAAGCAGCGCGCTGCTTCTGCTCGTCTGTAAAATGTATGTAGGTTAAGTGAATCACCTCTTTGAACTATTATATATCCTCGCCCCAGAGATATTTCTGCCGCAGATAGTCTGCGTGCTCAGAAGTTATTGCGCCGTCGTCTATCTGCGCAATATTGATGCTGCCGTATAGCTCACCCCATAGGCAGTCTATGAGCGTCGAGCCGTGCTCAAGTCCGTCCTTGAATGCGTCAAGGTCATGCTGGAGATACACCGGCAGGTCATGCTCATACAAGCGTTCGCGCTCTTCTTTGCTTAACTCTTCGTATGGCGGCAGTTGCCGAGCCTTCATTTTCACCACTCCTTTCCGAGCAACACATTATACCCAAACGCGCTGAAATAGCAACTGAAACTAATACGCGGGCTTTGGATAATTTGCAGGATCCTCATGGTCGTCCTCACGGTGACCGAGCGCGATCTTCCACTCCTGCAATTCTTTACGGCGCTTCCTGTCAAGCTGCAAGCCATGGTAACCGGAAGCACCGACGTTATCTCGGAAGATGTTGCCCATGTGGTGCAGCATACAAACCATGCAAGAGGCGACAGATTCGGGAGGTGGAGTATGATGCTCTTGTCGAGGCAGCGTGTTATGCTCTGCATCTGATGATGCATTTTCTGGGGGAGTTTTTAATTCTGGTGCAGCATACCGCGGCTTGTCGTATTCAACATTTTCTCCCTGCAATTGCTCCATCATCTGCACGACCTCGCGGATGACCATATTACGCACTGGCTTGAACTCTTTCTGCTGAGAGAGGGGCACGCGCTCCGGTTTTGCTTTTGAGTAAAAGCTGAACACCTCATCCCGCATATCCTGCCAGAGTGAGTATGCTTCTTCCACACGCTCGTCACTCGCAAGTTCATCCACGATAGCGTCGACTATACGCTTCGTGGCCGGTGGAAGATAACCGTAGACCTTCTTGCCAGAGTAGTTTCGCAGACGCTCGGCGAGCTCGGTGATGAGCAGTTCGAGTTTCGGATTTTTCAAATCACCATCCTGCATTTTCTGAATCAGGGAATCCATGACCTCAAGGGCATTTTCCTGAAGCTGGTCTCTGTACGCAGTCTGCTGAACATAGATGTTCTTCAAGTCATCCTTAAATATCTGCCGCGTGAGTGCAGACCGCAACTCAAGTATAGCGGGTTTGGTGAGATAGCCTTCACATGGATCAGTCGAGAAGATGACCAGATGCACATGTACGCTGCGCTCCTTTTCATGGAACGCAGCGTACCATTTTAAGTGTGATGGCAGAATTTTATACGTTTTCGCTATCTGGTCTATCTCAGAGCAGATGAGTGAACGCCAACTCTCGGCGGAGTCATAACCAAGACGCTCAGCGTCTGGACGCTGTATTGCAATGACCGGCGTCCAGACGTTGCCCGGATGGTGCGCCACTTCATCAACTGCATTTTGCAGCACAGGTACTTTGCCGTCTGCATTCCACAGGCCGTGTTCTCCGAGCTTCCTCACGCCGGGACGGTTTGCAACGTAGTCAATGTAGTTCTCGCGCTTGTCCAGCAGATATGCATAGTTCTCCTGTACCTGAGAAATAAACTCCGCGGCATTCTTTTGCGAGCGCTCTGTCTGGTAATCCTCATGCTCCGGCATCTCACGGGTATCCGGAAACATTTTTAGCAGCCGAGATATAAAGTCCTGCTGCTGTTTTGTAGCGGGCAAGCTGCTGTCAGTATCTTTGAGCAGCTCGACACCTTCACGAGTAGAAATATACTTTGTGAGATTTGCGAGCTTTGCCGATTGCTTTCCACCTTTGAGATATGGCGAAGAGAAAAACACACCGGCCATCAGTCACCAGAGTTGCCGCGCTGAATATCCAGCGCGGTATCGAAAGAAATGTTTCCGTATGTACGCTTGACCTCGTCCGCAGAGTACCCCCGCAGAGCACGAAGGTCAGAGACGTCATCCTTGAAGTGTGCTGCGACTATGTGCATCATCATGTTCAACTCGACGCTCCACTTGAACATGAGCTTTGAGATTCTGTTCGTATTCTCTGTCAGCATCCCACGGATATTTTGTGAGACAGACTCGCAGACGTATGAGCTGACGTCATCCGTCGCAAGGTATCCCATATAAAATCTGAGTGCCTTGGTGATGAACTCGCTTCTGTTTTTGCACTTGGCAGTTTCAAGCCAACCATCCATGCGGGATAACAGCTCTGGCTTGAGCCAGACTGTTATGCGTTTTACGTTTTCTATGCTTATTTCTATCATCTCCTCCTCAAGCGCGAAGAACCGCCGAAGCCCTTGAAACAAGGGCGTTTCACGGCTCTGCGTTCACCTGAAATTTTGAGTTTCTTGAAAATGTGTACCTTGCCCGAAGGCTGAAAAAGCCCCGCGTTGCGGGGCTTTGTGGGAGGGAGGTACGCCCTTGGGTGTACCTCCCTTTATCATAGTGCCATTTTCGAACGGGCGCACCCGGACGAAAATGCCGCGAAAACGCCCCCAAACGCCGCGCGTTCTTCTACCGGGGTATCCACGCTCCACCAGTCTCCGTAAAAGCGCACACAGCGCCTCACGTGGGCAAACACGGGCTACAGTTCCGGCGTAAGACACTCGGTCTGCACTGACTCGCAATATTCGTCGAGTGTCATGCCTTCACGCTCTTGGCAGTACTCGTCCATCTTCTCAAGAACTATTTCTTTCTCAGCATCCGAGAGCTTGTACACCGCCGCCTCGTTAGCGCCGACACTGCGGCAGATCATAATGTCAAGGGTGTCGTCGACTTGTCTCGTTGTAACATTGTAGTTTGCGTAGACATTGAGATAGTCATCCGGGGCGATCCCGCCCAGCGAACCGAAAATACTTCTGGCATCACAGTGCAGCTCCATGTAGAAATTCAGTTCGTCGTCACACTCCAAAATATCATCGACGAAATTAAAATCGTCCTCGGTCAGACTGTGGTGCTGCTCGGTTTCAATAACTGCTATCGGGATCACCTCGTAGTTGCCGTTGTCACCGAGGACAGACATGATCTCGCGCTGCTTCTGCTCGGTCAGGTCATCCCAAAATATTTCGATGCTAATGATTCCTCACCTCCATCCGTAATGACTGGCGCAGTTGGCACTGGCTCCTCAACTTTCTTCGGTACAGTCTGCTTTGCTGTGCGCTTTGGCTTCGCCGGAACGACTGCATCATCCTCGTCGATGTACTCACGCACGGCGGCCGGGACATGTTTTTCGTAAAGATGCAGCAGAGCAGCCGCGAGCTCATCCTCGGCTGTCAGTTCCTTCTTCTTGAGATACTTGTTCAGTGCCCGCAGCTTCTCATCATCGAAGCTGACAGATATGTTTATCTGTTTCATTGTTGACCTCCTCAGTCGTAAGAAATATACGGCACCTGAAGCCAGTGCGTCCAGCCGCGGCCTTCGAGCTGCGTCTTGACCACACCGTACTTCGTGCCCATTGCCTCTATAACTTCACCGTTGCCTATGTACACGCCGATGTGCCCGTCGTGCCAGACCGCAAGTCCCGGCGTGTCGGGTATGGTATCTATCGTGCCGGAGACCGTGGCGTTATAGTATATCTGGTTTGCGCCGACATCCGGCATACCGTTTGTACCGTAGCGCAGCTCCAGCGTCTCCGTATCGAGCCAGCCGTAGCCCTTGATGAGTCCGACACAGTCGGCAGTCCTGCCGCCGACCCAGTTTGCCTGAATGAAGTCTGCATAACTGCCGACTCCCTCCGGGTACTGCTGGAGCTTCGACGCGAACAGATCCTCGGTCATGATTTGACCATATGTTCCCCAGACATATCCCCAGCCTGATTGCCATGCGTTAATGGCGTAGGCTGCAAGGTCGTGAGCGTTCTTCGTCGATGGATCAGAGAATGTACTGAGGTCTATCTCCACGCTCTTTTGCCCGCCTACTTCATATGCGCCGGTGTAATTCTCGACGCCCATCGGCCCTGCGATCATAGTGTAGATGTGCCGGATGTTATCCTTATCCTCATCGCTTATCTCTCTGCCAAGCTCGGCGGAAAGATTTATATAAGCGTCGCTTAGTGACAGCGGAGTGATCGCAGTGTACGTCTCTGGCTCGGTGACCGTCTCACCGTTCTCATCTTCGCTCTCGACCTCACGTGTCAACTCCTGCTCGGAATAGAAGCAGTCAACAAATTTTCCCGCCGCATGTCGTGTCGGTGCGTCCTCACCGAAGCACAGAGCAAAGAAAACAGCCTTGACCATCGTCGGGTCGAGACTGCCGGTGCTGTCCTCACTTGAGTTTGCGGCGGCTATCGCCGAATCCAGAATGGAAAAAGCTTCCTGCATTTCGGAGACGTGCGTCTTGAACTCGCTCGGAACTTTCTCCGTATAATTCGGGCCGTAGAAGCACGCTTTCACAGTAGCGTTATTGTGCTCCGCGCCGCCGCTTGCGAGTGAGCAGAGCACCGCGGTTATGAGGATGAGCGGAGAGAGCACTGCCGCGAGTATCCACGCTATTGTTTTCCTGCCCTTGTCGCTGCTGCCCACAGTGAGCGCGAGTTTTGCAAGTACGGTATTCATTATCTGCCACCCGCTGTGCCGAACAGCGCTTCCTTGTGCGGCGGGGCGTGAACTTCGAGCAGATACCGCTCATTGCCGCACTTGTAGAGGCACACACCGCGCTGGGGATAGCGGATGAGGTCATACTCGGACTCCTCAAGCTGCAGCATGTCCATATACGAACGCTTGTCTATTGACCCAGCGTTGAAAAGGAACTGATGCGGAGGGATGGAGAACAGCGGCTTCGTCATCTCACGGACATTGGGTTGATCGAAATCGTCGAGGTTCTGTGAGGCGAGGATCATAGCGGATTCTTTCTTGCGCACTCGCTTGAGGCAGTTGCGGATGTACTCTATCGCAGTAGGATTACTAAGCCAGATGTACAGCTCGTCGAGTGTAGCGACGGTGTTGCCCTCAGTCAGAAGCTTATCGGACATATAACTGAGGATGTTGAAGAGCATGGCGTTCTGAATGTTTCTCCCTGCCATAAGCAAACTCTTTACGCCGAACACAAGAAAGCGCGATGAGGTTATATTCGTGTGCCCGTTGAAGAACTGCGAATCTGCACCTTTGCATATAGAGTTCAAACCGAGCAGCACCTCCTGCAGGAGCTGTGGAGTATAGAGATTGTGCGCCGCCGCATCGTAGTTTTTGTATTCCTCTTCGATAAGATCATAGAGGTCGGACAGCACAGGATAATTCTCCGGCTTGAGCTGCGAGAAATTCGTGTAGTCTGAAATATGAAACCTGGAATACAGCTTCGAGAGCAGTATCTCTATCGTGTCGATCTGCGGATCGGTGAAGTCCTTGTATGCGCAGAAGAAATCCCGCAGGAATGAGAGATGCTGAGACAGTACAGTTTTCTTCCTGAACGTCTCAGGCGTTGACGGATCGTCCTCATCCTCGCCGGTGCTCCAGCACTTCGGCTCAAGCACGTTGATGATGTACTGCCCGCCCATGAGGTCAATGAAGCAGCCGTCAAGCGCGGCACATAATTCACCCTGCTCGTGCTCAACATCCAGCGAGATAATGTTTTTCCCAGCCTCACGGCAGTTGACCATCAGGAGCTTCATAAGATAAGACTTGCCCTGACCGGAGTTGCCGAGTATGAGAACATTTGCCGAGGTCTTGTCCTCATCGCGCTGGTCGAAGTCCGTGAGGATGTTGCTGCCGTATCTGTCCTTGCCGATGTAGAAGCCGTGGGCATCCGTCTTACCGGAATAATTATATATGTATAAGTTTGCAACGCTCGACGCCGGGAGCACACGCTCGAACTGCGTGCCGAAGATGTTATGCCCCTGCGGGCAGGTGGAGAGGTAACCTTTCTGCTGGCGTAATCTCAAACGGTCAACATTTAATTTTGATCTCAGCAGCTCAGATATTACCTCAGACTGCAAGCGCTCAAGCTCCTGCATCGTCGGGGCGCACAGCTCAATGAACACAGCGCAGTGAATAAGAGGCTCGCGTCTTTTCCTCATGGTGTTGACCATTTCAAACACATCCTGCAGGTTGCCTTCGGCGGTGATCATCTGCTTAGTGTCGTTGGTGTTCGCGCGGCTGAGCCTGTTCTTGTTGGTTGCGTTTTGTATAATGCGGTTCTCCTCCATCGCGTCAACGATGCGCGTGTATATGCGGATGTTGACTCCGCATTTCTCACCGAGGTGACGGAGTATAGCCTGATCCTCGGTCGCAGCCGGGTACTCCTTCAGTGCCCAAACGCAGCAGTAGAGGTTATCTCGGATATACACGTCGGGGTTGAACTTCATAACTCCCGGCGCGATCATATCTAAGAACGTTTTTCTCGGCGGAGCTGGCTTCGCAGCCACATTCTTCTTTTTCTGCTTTTCGTATCTCTTCTTGGGTACAGAAGCAGATTTTTGTTTCAGATGTTTTCCCATATAGTTTTCCTCCTCATTCCCACTGCTGACCGTCATAGTCCGGGTACGGGTCAACGCTGATGCTCTGCCCGTAGTACACGGCAAGCAGTTTTTTCAGCTCCTGCCGGTCAGCACGATGAACGGTGAAGCCCTGCTCGTGGATGTATTTCTCAACATTGCCGAGGTGGGCGTAGATGTCGCCCCTAATCTCACTGCGTATGCGCAGGACAATGTAAAACTGACGGGACGACGCCGTCATGACCTGTATTCGGTCGAGGTGTTCTATGTCCTGCTCCAGCAGACGCCTCACGGCGGGGCAGCTCTCTTTCTCAAGCCTGTCGCGGTAAAAGCGCTTGTTGTATTCAAACGACTGCATCGAGTCCGTAGCGATCATCTCTATCCCGTCGTAGCCCTTGATGATGTTGAGCAGGGCGTTTATCCTTGCGTCAATGCTGTCAGCGGGGAGCACGCTCAGGTTGGTAGGCGCAACGGCGAAGAAAACGAGCTCACCCTGCTTCGTAGATATGCCGTAATCCGTTATAGCCTCAATACCGAGCAGTTCCTGTGTGGACTCTTTCTTTTTGAAGATCATGTGGGATCCCTCCATTCAAAGTATTGCTGGCGCGTGAAGAAGTACGCCGCGGCATAGCGGATGAAATCCAATATGCTGGTGTTGTCGAAGCGGATGCTTAGAAAACCGTATGCGACGACAAGCGCCAGCGGCAGCGGCGCGCCTGTGCGCACGAGTGAAAATGTGCCGATGAGAAAACCGATGCCGATGATGGCAAGGTCTTTGAGTTCCCACAGCCAGAGCGTAGCCTTGGCCGCGAGGTTATCCGGGTAGATGTACATTGTGTGCCTCCTAAACAAAATTGCCGCCGTGGTCTCCCACGACGGCTTTAATGATATATGCTTTTTACTCAGCCGCTTCCGCATCTGCGGCGTCGGTGAGCGCAGTCTCTATGAGCCCGATGATGAACTCTTTCTGTGTCAGCCCATATTTGCTCAGATGCTCCTTGATCCTCACGAAGAGTTCCTCCGGTATCTGCAGCGCCAGTGTCCTTGTTCCGTTTGCCATAGTTTTTCCTCCCTCAAAGTGTTCTCTGATGATCTTCTCGACGTACTCGCTCAGTGTCAGTGCCAGCTGCTCCTGCTCTTCGCGCACACGAATGTGCAGCGACTCCGGGATCATGGCACAGAGGTTTTTCTTCTTTTCGTCCATGAGTTCGTCTCCTTTCCGCTTTCGCAAGCGAAGTATACCCGAAGCTCCGGCACAAAGCTATTCATCATAAGCAATGAAGATCATCGGCAAAACGAAGCAGATGCAACAAGCTATGCACCATTCAGCGCGGCGGCGACACCGTGCATTATATAGTCCACGCACGGGATGGCGACACTGTTGCCGAGTGCCTTGTAGCGAGCCGAGTCCGACGCGCCGGGGATATCTGTCCAGCCGTCGGGAAAGCCCTGCAGGCGTTCGCACTCCAGCGGCGTGAGCCTGCGGATGAGATACGCGAACGGCTTTGATCCATCATACACAAGATCGGTCGCATCCTTGTACTGTCTGGCGCTTTGGGTGCTTGCCACATCATCTTCCTGAAAAACATCCACACGCTGACGGGCAAAGACCGCGTGCCTATCCGTCGCGGTGATCGTATACGACAAGTCCTCACTGACGCCGCTACCGTTGCCGCCGTTTTGCGGCTGGCGGTCGATCACGTTTCCAGCAATGCACAGCGGCGTATCGTCAACGAGCGGCAGGTTGTTTCCGCCTGTACCGGCTCTGGCAGAGAGCGTGGGAGCAACATCGAACGGCCCCTTGTACCGGCTGTCTATCCCATGGTTCTCGTACAGTCTCAGTACTGCCGGAGTAGTGTTGCCGCCATCGGCACTTTTGAGCGTCGGTGCGACATCTTCAGTATAGCCGACGCTCCCGGCCGAGCTGCCTGCACCCGGACTGAATCCCGCAGCGAAGGTCTGCATTTGCAAGTTCTGCGTAGCCATCAACGCCCCTGCCACGCCGTGCAGGTCTATCCCTTCGTTCCTCTGGTTTATATGATAGGCACATACACCTGTATCTATATCCTCACCATCACTCAAGCCCGCCTGCGCCAGCAAAGCAGCTTCCAATCTTTTCGGCAGCAGTTTTCCACGAACCTTCGCTCGGCGCAGTATACCCAGGCAGGCTTTCGGGCTTAAATAATATCTTGGGTGCGGTGAGTCCTCCAAAATCTGCGACAAGGAAGATTCGTGCTCTTCTTTGGGGGACACCCCAGTGTTGAGAAGAGGTAACTCGCCAGCCCACGGAGAGCGTATCTCCCACTCGTATCCACCCAGCAGATTGAAATTTCCCGGCGTGAGGTCGAGGAACATATATGTCGGGTACACATATTTTAATAATCTCCTCAAGGACGATCCTGAAGTCCTCGCCGTGCGGCTCACCTGAGGAGAAGGCTCCAGGCACGTTCTCCCAGCATAAGATTCTGGGTCGAACAGACACGCCTGATCGTCCTCGTAGTATATCTGCATTTCGCATCTCCTTCGTGATCCGTATTTGCTCCATGAAGAGTCCGGAACGAGCACCGGCAAGTCCGGCTCTTGTACCTGATGCGATGGAAAGATCTTGACACGGGCTGCCCCCGGCTATTATATCTACAGGCGGCAGCTCCGCTCCGTTCAGCTTAGTTATATCCCCCAAGTGGAGCATCTGGTGAAAGTGCTTCGATGTGACCGCGATTGGGAACGGTTCTATTTCGCTTGCCCATAATGGCACGATGCCGTTATTCACGGCGGCGAGAGGGAAACCGCCTATGCCGTCGAACAAACTTCCGAGTGTGAGCGTCACTTGCTCACCGCCTGAACTATGGCCTTGCCAGTATGGACCGCGGTTTGCGCCGTGTAGACTGCGCTCATTATGTTCGCTCTTGTGCTCGTGTCGAGACCGAAGGCCCCGGCGATGCGCGTTATCTCACTCGACGAGAGCATGAGCCCGATGCCGAGGAGCGCATGTTCCTTGAACACGAGCAGTCCCGCAATGAGTATCGTCGCCTGCAAAAACGCTGTGAGACATACGCCTATGACCTGCTTCATCCACTGGACAAATGCGTCTATACCGCCGCGCGGGATACTGAACATATACAGACTCCCGACTGCTATCTGAATGAGCAATATCCCACCGCGTTTGAGGTTAGCGAAGAACACCTTTATTACGGCATACGCCATCATGATGATGCAGACGATCACCATGATGGCGCTTGTTACTGCCCCGAAGCCGGAGATGGGCTTCCCTACAAGGTCGGCGACAGTTTCAATCTCTTCGTATTCCTGAATGATGTTCGCCGCGACTTCACCTATGGACGTCCCGTAGCCGGTCATGCCGGAGGTAAACTCAGCCTGCAAGGAGATAGCAAGCTGGTAAAGTCTGACCGGCACAACGGAGAACAGGCTTGCCGCCATGAAACCCTTGATGGCATTGAGGGCAACTGCGCGGATGTCTCCTTTGCCTCCGGCGTAGTTTATGCCGCACTCGAAACAGGCGACGATGAGGCCGATGACGTACAGCGTCCACGCGAGGTAGTTGAAGAACTGCACGATACCCTGCACCCAGCTCATCTCGAACAGCTCCGCGCCCATGCTGCCCATCTCGGCGAAGAAGTTTCCGAGGAAGCCTACGATCTGGCAGTAGAGCCAGTCGAGTATCTCATCCAGTATCTTCGATGAGACAAAATCCCATATAAATATTGATCATCACCGCCTTTCGGTTCTCCCTGCATTACAGCCCGACGATGCCCCAGATGTAATTGGGAGCGGTGAGAGTGAAGACGAGACAGGCAAAGAGTATAGCCGGTGCAGTCCATTCAAACTGTCCGGTCTTCCGAAAATCGAAATACGCCGTTCCCAGTTTGGCAAAGAAAAATACGGCGAGAATGAGGTCTATGGCGGGGAAGATGACATTGTCCACAACGGTTTTTATCTGCTGGGATGCAGTCGACCACGTGCTCTCGACCGCACCGGCAACATCCCCGCTGGCGTAGGCGGGGACGGACAGCAGCGAGACGAACACTGCCGTCATGATGAGTACTGAGTATATCTTTTTTCTGCGCATTGGTTTTTCCTCCTGAAAACGAAAAATAGCCCTCAATGCATAGCCTGAGAGCAGTGTTTGACGACCCAGTCCGGGTCAAAATCATTGCGGCTTTCTGCCGAGCCGGATTCCATGAGAGCTTGAAGCATCGAATCGAATGCCTCCTCATGCTTGCGGTCAAGTTTTATCCACTCATCACAGACGACCTTGAGCGGCTGACGGAAGCGGGCAAGGTGCTCGATGCAGGGCATGTCTGCTGCCTGAACGAGCTTTATGGTGAGCAGGTTATAGCAGGTACACATGGCATTTATTTCGCCGCACTTGGCAAAGACGTAAGCCGCGCTGTGTTCGAGCATAGCGTCCTCATACTCCGCAAATTCTCGGTCTATGCGTTTCTCCAACTCAGAGCACAATTCCTTATCTGCGTTACAGGTCGAGTTTGAAGTCTTGCTTTTGCTCTTCTGCGGCCTTCCTGTATTCGGTGATGAAGCCGTCCAGAACTGCCGGATGAGAGCCGATACAGAATTCGCAATTGCGGTGGTCGTCAGGTACCTCAATGTTTTCACCCCATTCCTTATTCGATTGGCTGAACCTGCCGTCATAGCTGAGCTGATGCAAAGTATTGCCGAGGACGTACTCTACTCGGTCGAAGCTGAACTCTTGTATAACGCTCTCGGCGCAATCCGGTTTAAGGTGCAAGCCGTCGAATCCCTGTCGGATAGCGTCCTCGATGGCTTGCTTGCAGCGTATGTTCTCGCTGATGCTCTCGCGCCAGAGCGGGAGCTCATCGTGCGCCCTGGCATACTCACGGGATCCGGTATAAAGCGGAACGTTATTTGCCATAGACAATGTCTCCCTCTATGTAGTGCCTAAAAAGATCATACAGGCAGAAGCCGCGTGCTATGAGCTCATCGTAAGTTGCCTCCGCCATGTCATAAGCATTAGACATTATCTCGTTCCCGCAAGGTCTAAACTTTGCGGCATACTCATAGCAGCTTGCATCTATCCCGCCGCCGAGCAGCCTTTCAATGCAGCTTTCGTCGCAGTTCTCGCACACATCGTCGCAGGACTCCGCAAGCTGCATCAGCAGATCGCTTGCAAGCATACGCAGACTTGCTGCTGCGGAAAAGAGTTCTTTTGCAGTCATCTGACCGTCTATAACGACAACTGCATTCGGTGTGGTGAACACCTCGTATGTCTCAGCGTCGGCAATGCCGCCCAATGCTAATGCGGTTTTTGTTATCTTCAAATCTCTCTGGCTTGCTGGTATTTCAAATTTCATTGGCTTTCCTCCATAAAAATAATCTTTCCGTCCTCTGTCAGTCCGAACGGCAATTCCGGCTCATGTACAAGCTCGACTCCCATATCTGAGTTTCTTGTGAAGATCGAGAGCTGCGCGGTGCATAGCAGAGGATCAAAGTTTGTGATGATTACTTCTTCATACTCACTGCCCGCGGTCTGTGACATTGAGTTCGGACGCTTGGTGCGGAATATGTAGAAGTCTTTGTAGATGTCCAATATCTCGAAGCAGAAATTGTAAGAGACCATCGCAAAGCCGCGGCAGCGCTTGATGGCACCGCACAGCCTGAGATGGTCTCGCTTGGGAAACTCCACTTCATAACATTCGGCGTTGTAATACGGCGGGTCGCAGTAGAAGAACGCGTCCGGGCGGTCATACTGTGTCAGCAGACTCTCAAAGTCCTTGTTCTCTATGACCACGTTTTCGAGCCTGCGGGAACATCGCCATATATCTGCGAAGAAGTTTCGTATATTGCAGGGCTTTCCGCCGAAGGACTTGCCCGTGCCGCTGAAGCTGTAACGTATGAGCTTGTAGTAGTTTGCCGCTCTACGCACGTTCCCACGCTGGGCGCGCTTGAGAAGCAGCGCCTTTACGGCCTTGGCATGGAACGGAGAGAAGTATTTGTCTGCCAGTTCCAACTCTATTGCGAGATACTCGTCGTCAAACTCCTCACACTTTAGCTGCCGGGATATTACTTCAAAGTCGTCCCGGCTGTTGAGGGGCAGAAAGCCAAGCTCGGTTACAAGCGCCAATGGGCGCTGTTTCACACAGAAGAACAGATTTGTGAGATTTGAGTTGTAGTCGTTATATACCTCCATGCAGCCGCGCCTGATTGGCCGGTTCATGAGCACCGTTCCGCTGCCGCCGAACACATCTATGAAGCGAGAATAGTTAGCCGGGGCAAGGCGCTCTATGATCCACAGGAGCTTGCCCTTGCCGCCGACCCACGGGATGAAGCTTTTCAGACGCCGTCACCGCCCCGGAAGCCGATCATTGAGCACTCAAGTCCGGTTATGGCGGCGTCGATGCCGTCGCGTATGCGCCGGAGGTTCTTGATTGTGTCGTATACTTCGGCGGCAGTCTCGGCAAAGTAATAGCCGTTTGAACTGCTGCCGATAGGGATACACTCACGGCGAAGGCGATTGACGTGCTTGCGCAGTTCGTTTTCGCTCATGTGCAAGTCGGAGCGGATTATTTTTGCGTTAGCGCACTTTTTCTTGCCTCTGCAATTTTTATATAGGTAGACGCAGAGCTGTTCTTTTCTCATTGCTTTTCCTTTCCGGGCATCGCTTCCCGGAAATGGGCATGAAAAAGCAGAGCCACTTCTTTTCGGGAAACGGCCCTGCTGTGATTATGTGTTGTTGTTTAATTGATTCACGTTATCTGCATGTCCATCACCTCCGACTCATCCTGCCACGGGGCATCCATAGGCTGAAAGTCGTCGCGTGTTACCATGCCGTATTCGGTGAACTCGGCGTTGTACCCCTGCTGGAGTATTCTGCCGTACTTCTCAATATCCAGACACTGGCGCAGTTCCTCCGCCTGTCTGTCGCCGATGACGTTTTCAAACTCGTCGTACACGAGGTCGGCGTAATTCTTTATTTGTGCGTCAAGATTAAAATGCTCCAGTCTCTCCGCAAGCAAAATTGCCTGCTCGACACTGCTGCACTGACCGGCACTGAGTACCGCTTTGAGCTTCGGGAGTTTCTTCTCACGGGAAGGCATAGCCTCAACAACTTCTGCGAAATGGTTGAATGTCTCCAATTCCGCTGGCAGGTCGGCAAACTCTGCCGCCTGTGGAATGATGCCATCATAGGCGAGAACCACAACACCTTCCCAGCCGTCTGCGTCGAGCTGCTTCTGCGCCTTTTTCAATTCTTCAGCAGACGCAGGCAATGTAAGCGTGACAGTTTGGTCAGCGTCAAGGTCGGGATGCAGACCAAGGGTAACCCGGAAGAGATAGTCGGGCTTTTTAAGAAAATCTCTGGAACAGGGTGGTGCAGTAGTCATTTTGCCATCCCTCAGCACATAACAGCCTCTGACGAAAACACCGTTTTCCCCCTGATGCATCATTCTTCCGATACCGGCAAAGTCCAGCATTTTAAACACGCTGTCAGATACGTCGTCCAATTCGGGAATAAAATCGTTCTCTGCGTAAAACCGGCCGAGAGCAGCATCATCTGCAGCATCCACTATATGATAACAGTCGGTCTTTGCGCTGACCGCCAGATCCCGCAGATCCTGCGGCGTTATAATGCCGCCATTGGTGCTTATTTTCTTCTGCACCTCCATTGAGAACAGTCCCTCAAAGGCAATTCCTTGTACCTCATCCAGCGCCGCCAATTGTCCGGCAAGATCGTTCAACTCATTCAGGCTGATGTCTGATCCATCCAAATGCGGGGCAAGATACTCAAAGCCGTAATAATCGTCCGCCTCCAGATACAGCTCCTCGTTTTCCTGAAGCTGCACCTTATCCAACGCATCGTGCAGCTCCCACGGGGAAGCCGGCAGTTCCAGTCTGGTGTGGGCTTCACTGTCGGGCGCATCAAGCTTTGCAAGATAGACGCCGAATATTTTTTTAGCCAAAGGTCATCCCTCCTTGCTGCTGTTCGGGCTGCTGATATGCAGATGGGTCTGCACCGGGGACGCTCCAGCCAAACATGGAACCTACTTTCATGGCCTGCTCCTGTGCAGGTGTAACGCCAAGGCGTTCGTTGTTGTAGTCCGCCAGTTCACGGTTCTGCGCGGGGTCATCTGTGTTCCAATCACTGGGGTAGTAGCCGCTCTCGCCTCGTTTGATGCAGATGAGAGCACCGGTGCCGGGAAGTGTGGAGAAACACAGCTCCGGCAATCCCTCCGCGAGCTTCGGCGTAAAGCATTCCTGCTCCGTCTGGATACTCCAATTGTCGGAGTTCCAGAGATGGACATACAGCTCGCTTCCGCCATCCACAAGGATTTTACACTGTTCAAAGTGCTCGCCCCAGCCATCAGCAGCTTGAGCGGTGATATACTTTTTCAGTATATCCTGCTCCGCAGCACTCAATGCACCGGCAACGCGGCATTCGGCGACGCCCCAGAGCTGCCGGTCACGCTCCTCAACGGTAAAGACTGCGGAGTGAACCTTGGTATTTATGCTGTCAGCTTTACCATACCAATACATGAGGCCACGCTCGGTTTCCTCCGGCATACGACTTTTGACCAGCTCTGCCATGATCTGATCCTGATAACTCCGCAATGCACCGCCATCCAATTCGGTGCCCTCAGACTCCAAATCCCCGTACTTGCTTATTTCGTAGAGTTCCGCAGTCAGGGGCATATATAGCTTGAACGTGGTCAGCTTTGGCGGCAGTACCGAGAAGCTGTCCTCACCTGGGACGATCCCAAGCGACCTACCGTTATTCCACTTCATGTGGATGGTACCGATGTCATCCACAAAGTCTACCACGCCCTCCGTGCCGGGAGCAATGGGCGCATAGGGTTCCTCCATTGAGTTGAGGCGGATGCGAGTGCCGGGCGGATACTGTTCTTTGATAAAATTCACCATTTTTCTGTCCATATTCACACTCCTCCAAAAGTCATGTCCTGTTTGGTTTCGTTTTGATAGTCCTCTATCTGGTGAGGATTCTCCTCGCCGAAAAAATCATAGAAGATGTCATCTACTTGCTTGCGGACGGCAGGATCGTCGGTTAGCACCTCACAACGAAAGCCAGTGGTCGGGAAGTATGGCAGTTCTTCCCGAATGCATTTGAGAAAGGCTTCCGCATCGGTAAACTCCTGCGCATCGTCACCTACAAAGGTGACTCGGCCAACCAGTGACTTGTCCTTCGAGGGGTGCTGGGCATAAAACAAGCCCGCCTCATCTGGGCGGGCTGGGCGTATATGAAATTCTTCTTCCTCTGCGGGATATGGTAGATCATGCACCTCGCAAAACTCTCGAAGTGTCATGTCACACTCATCGAGAAAACCGAACTCATCCCATGCATCCAGCTGACCGGACGCAGGCAGCTCCAGCTTCTCCGGCATCAAGATCGAGCCTGAATGGTTGACAACAACACTTTCTTCGATAAAGCGCAGCTCACCGGGATCATTGCCTGTGCCTCGGAAGTCGTAGCAGTACCAGCCCTCCGGTACGGTAGTGCGGTCGATTCGTGCGTTGGTGAACAACGCAAATTTGTCAAATACCTCGATGTGCTGAAATTCTTCTGTTCTTGCATCTACAGCCAATTCTTATTCTTCCTCCTTTTTTGTAACGGCAAACATACTACACATCTGCCTCAAAGTCTACTGAAACATTTGCTGCCCCTGCGTCTGCTCTAGGAAGGGCGGGTCTAAGCGCCGCAGTCGACCAAACCCTGTTTCTATCACATGGTCATTTTCCATGCAGTCAGCGCCATACTTTTCAAAGTCCATGTAGCCGTCCAGCTCGTAAATGGCATCATCGTCCAACCCCAGCGTTTCCTGCAAACGCCGCTGACCATAATCGTAGATATCTACGATACGCTGGTAGTTATCCAGATTATGCAGGAGCTCATAGGCTCCTCGCAGAGTCTCCGGCTTCTCAGCCTCCAGCGCAGCGGCATAGGTCAGGAGCATACCATCTTCCTGCCAGATACCCTCCAATGCTTCCGCAAAGTCGTTGTAATCCTCTACAGCAGGGCAATCTGTGTCGCAAATTAGCTCACCAATGTAAGGTGTTTTGAAGTAAATATCTTCAATCATCGCGTCCGCGAAGACATCAATATCAAGGTAAGCCTTCACAGCATCGAGGTATTTCTCGTCAGCGGGGAGTACGAGGGTGTAGTCCGGCTTCCCATCGACGTGCAATGTCATGCGAAGCATTTCATCCCGACTCTCGTCCCGCCAAGGCACTTGCCCGGACAGATGGCTCCGGTCAATTTCCACATCAGGTGTCAACAGACTGCGGACATTCGGAACAAAGGCACTGTATCTGGCATAGTCGTAGCCCTGCGGGTCTACGAGAAAACCGCCTGTTCCGTCAGTATCGAGGATTAGCAGACAGTGTCTGGCGTTATCATTGTGCTGGATTGCGTTTTTGTTCTCTGCGATAAAGTCATAATCCGCCAGCAGCGCATGGCTGAACTGCTCAAAACGTGGGGCAGGTAACTCAATGACCTTGTCAACGACACAGGCCTCACCCTCATATTCGGATTGCTTTCGTCTCAGCTCTGCCTGAATGATCATTTTTGCACCTCCCTCATTTCAGTTCTCAGACACTTGCCGTTGCCGTGCCAACAGATGAAATCGTGAATGATCATACCATGCCTCCCATCTCCATGCTGCCACCTTGACCGCCCTCCATAATTTCCTCAAGGCTGAAGTATCCCTTATATGCGATATAGCCTCGGTCGGTAAACATCCCGTCCTCGTCGTTTATGCGCTGCTGGGCATAGCCTTCGTAGTCATAGAATTCATCTAAATTCTCGTCGAACTCGTAATGACCGGACTGCTGGATCATATATTTTCCATACTCTGCTGGGGAATGTGCGTCGGGAGCAAAGTCAAACAGGTCGAGATTCTCCACGAGATTTTTGGCCTGCTCCGCATTCTGAGGCTTCGCCAGAGTTACAGCAGCGCCCAGTTTCTTGATGTTGTCCGTGGAAAGCGTACCTGTTGCCTGTGCCAGTGCGTTGAGATCCGCAAGGCTCTCATGTTCCATATCCAGCAGCACATTCACTTCATCTGGCAGTTGACTGTGTTCCAGCCGGAGCCGGGCATCCTCAGAATCCGCGATTCCCGACCTCTGGAGAACACGGTCAATTTCCTCCTGCGCCATCGGGAGATATAGCCATGTGATGTGCTCGGTATTCTCCGGCTCAGATTTGGGAGTCACCGCGACCATAGTGGCATGCGGCTCATAGTAGTAGCAAGGAAAGAACTGCCCGTCATAGACCTGCTCTAACCGCATGCCATTGTCATAGACCACGCCATATGGTGTGACCGTGCCGCCGACGCTCGCAATGAGCTGTCTTGCCGTTTCCTCACCATCCAGTGCCTCCAACTCGGTAACAGTTGCACAGCCGCCGTGCAGGTTCATATAGTGGTCACGGCCAACAGCGGCGAGGTCAGAAAAATCCGTAATAACTGTGGCTTCCTGACAACAGAAGGTCAGGTTGATTAAATCCTTCAGCTCGGAAAGCTCCAGTTTGTGTGCCATCGCCTGAAACTGAGTAGCTTCTCCCATATCGAAACCATCCAGCCGCTTGGCAAGATAGTTTAACTCCTCCACATTGACGGTGAGCTTTTCCGTGTGCTTAAGCACAGAATAAAAGCTATTGATCTCTTGCACTTGGCAGTCAGCTTTGACTGCATCGCCAATTTCCAATGCCTCCAGCAGCTCCATGCAGTGTGCGTACTGGTCATGTGGGATAGGAAACGGAATGGTTGCAACGCCGTATTCCGGGTGGTTTGGATTGCCGAGTACTGCATGTATCATCATTTTTTTACCTCCTGCATTTCAGTTCTCAGGCATTTGCCGTCGCCGTGCCAGCAAATAAAACCATGTGCCGGATAATTACACCCTTCACACTGCCTATATTCATGGCACGCCACCGTCTCATTGTCCGGACGTCCAGCGTCCGGCAGATTCTTGAACGCCTGTTTGATTTCGTAATTCTTCACTTCGATACCTCCTCCTAAATGCAAAAAGGCCGAAACCTTTGATTTCTCAAAAGTTCCGGCCTGACCAATTCAATATTCTTTTGTCTCTCTGACTTACTTGCTCATGTTTCACCTCCAACATTCAATAACACATATATAAATCTTGAAAAACCGTCAAGTAGCGGTTCGGGTCCTGTCAGTCGCTCGAAAACGGCGTTTGTCATCAATGGAAAAATAAAAAAATTTCCGAGCCTAAAAAGCCCGGAAAGCCTTGATGACACTGCACTTGGAGCAGTGTCATCAAAATTGGCTGACCATGATGGTATGCCCGACAGGATTTGAACCTGCGACCTTCGGAGTCGGAGTCCGACGCGCTATCCGCTGCGCCACGGGCACGTATGTTCGACCTGCGCCGATTGGCGTGGGTCTGCTTTTTTGCTTTTGGTGGTCAAACAGTAGTCAAAGGCGTATCGCTTTTTTGTTTTCGCTGCCCTATGTGCCAGTGCCTTCAACCGCTTGCGGATTTCCGATACTCTACGCGCCGCGTATGTCGGAGTCCGACGCTCTATCCAGCTGAGCTACGGGCACATATTTACATTTACCGCAATATATGGTATACTGACTGTTGTTTCGGACATAAAAGCAGCAGCCATGATTACTGCGGGAATTATTATATCAAAACTTCCGGGTAAAGTAAATAGCGGTTTGCGGCTTTTTAAAGTCTTTTTTGGAAGGCATATTTTTCAGAAAAAGGATATATTGTATGAAGCACATAAACGTCTTTCATAGAATCGCCGCGGTGCTGCTCTGCCTGTGCATGCTGCTGCCCCTCGCCGCCTGCGGTGAGACGAAAATGTACCAGAAGCAGGTGTTCGCGATGGACACCGTCATGACGCTGACGGCCTACGGCAACAAGGGCGAAGCCGGGCTCAATGCCGCGCAGAGCGTCATCACCTCTATGGACTCGATGCTCGACCCCGATGTTGAGACGAGCACGACCTACGCCATCAACCATGCCGAGGGTGCAAACGTCTCCGTCTCCGGTCAGGTAGCCAAGATGCTCAGTACCGCGCAGACCGTGTATAACCAGAGCGGCGGTACACTCGATCTCTCGCTCTACCCCGTTATAAAGCGCTGGGGCTTCACCGACGGGCGGTACTACGTCCCGTCTGATGATGAGCTTGCGCAGGATCTCGCGCGCCGCGCCTTTGACAAGATGATACTCACGAGCTTCCCGAGCTCCGGCTCCTACGCCGTCTCCTTCCCCGCCGGGACGGAGATCACCTTCGGCGCAGTGGCCAAGGGCTGCGCCTCTGACTATGCCATCGCTGCGATGCGCAACGCCGGTGTCACCAGCGGCATCATCTCCCTCGGCGGCAATGTCCAGACCCTCGGCCTCAAGCCCGACGGCACCAACTGGACGGTCGCCGTGCAGGATCCCAATAACTCTTCAAGCTACCTCGGCGTCATCAGCGTGGGTGAGACCGCCGTCGTCACCAGCGGCACCTACCAGCGCTACTTCACGCAGAACGGCAAAACTTATCACCACCTGATAAACCCCGAGACAGGCCGCCCCATCAACAATACCCTCACCTCCGTTACGATCATATGCGAGGACGGCACTCTGGCGGACTGTCTGTCCACGGCGCTCTTCATCATGGGCGAGAGCAAGGCGCTCAACTACTGGCGCACTTACGGCGGGTTTGAAATGATCCTCGTCAACAAGGATAACCAGATCACCTGCACCAAGGGTCTCATGGAGCAATTCACTCTCGCGAACGACAGCTACACTCTAAGGTACACCGAGTAATGACCGACCTGAATACCGACGCCAGATACATCAAGGGCATAGGAGAGAAAAAGGCGCAGGCGCTTGCAAAGCTCGGCGTCTTTTCTCTCTATGACCTTGTTTCTTATTTTCCGCGTAAATATGAGGATCGCAGCACCGTTATGCCTATCGCGCTGACAAGCGGCGGTGAGAGCGTCTGCATCGAAGCGCTTGTCGCCGACACTCCGCGCCTGACCCGCGTGCGCCGCGGACTCGAGCTCGTGAAGCTGCGCGCCGTCGACGAGAGCGGTTCGGTTGACATAACATTTTTCAATCAGCCATACGCGAAGGACAATCTCGTCCGCGGCGAGAGCTATATGTTCTTCGGAAAGATAGAAACCGCCGGCATGCGCCGCTCCATGGTGAACCCCGTGTACGAAAACTCCACCGGAAGCGGCACCGTCACCGGGCGCATCATCCCGATCTACCGCGTGTGCAATGGGCTCAATCAGCGCACCATGCTGCAGGCCGTGCGCCAGGGGCTGGACGCCTGCCTTGACCGCATCCCGGACGTGCTCCCGCAGGACGTGCGCGAGCGCTGCCGCCTTGCGCAGACCGCTTACGCTTATGAAAACATCCACTTTCCCAAGGATTTTGACGCGCTTGAGCTTGCACGGCGGCGGCTGATATTCGAAGAGCTTTTCGTCCTCGCCTGCGCGCTTGGCCGCATCCGCGGCGAGCGTGTACGCGAGGAGGGCTTAAAGCTGTCTGTCCATGATATGAGCCGCTTCTGGGCGTCCCTGCCGTTCTCCCCCACCGGCGCGCAAAAGCGCGCGATAGAGCAGGCGCTGGGCGATATAAGCTCAGGCGCTGTGATGAACCGCCTCGTGCAGGGCGATGTCGGCAGCGGTAAAACGCTGGTCGCGGCGGCACTGATGTGGCAGTGCGCTGAAAACGGATACATGAGCGCCTTCATGGCGCCGACGGAAATTCTCGCCGAGCAGCATTATTCGACGCTCAGCTCCATGCTCGCCCCGCTCGGCGTGCGTATCGGCCGGCTCACCGGCGCGATGAGCGCGAAGGAGAAGCGCGAGACTAAGGCAAAGCTCAAGGCCGGGGAATACGACATCGTCGTCGGTACGCACGCGCTGTTCAGTCAGGACGTCGAATATTCAAATCTCGCCCTCGTCGTCACCGACGAGCAGCACCGCTTCGGTGTCGGTCAGCGCTCGGCGCTCATCGGCAAGGGGCAGAAGCCGCATGTGCTCGTCATGTCCGCAACGCCGATTCCGCGCACCCTCGCCCTCATAATCTACGGCGATCTCGACGTGTCCGTCATTGACGAGTTGCCGCCGGGGCGGCAGAAGGTGGACACCTTCGCCGTCGATGAGAGCTACCGGCAGCGGCTCAACGGCTTTATCCGCAAGCTTGTCGGCGAGGGGCGGCAGGTGTTCGTCGTCTGCCCAATGGTTGAGGAGAATGAGGAGCTGCCCGTAAAGCTCAAGTCCGCACAGGAGCACGCCGCTGAGCTTGCCGCGCTCTTCCCCGATCTCACCGTTGCCTGCATCCACGGCAGGATGAAGCCCAAGGAAAAGGATGCCGTCATGGCCGCCGTTGTCGCGGGGGAGGTCAATATCCTCGTTGCGACCACGGTCATTGAGGTCGGCGTCGACGTGCCGAATGCGGCTCTGATGATAATCGAGAACGCCGAGCGTTTCGGCCTGAGCCAGCTGCACCAGCTGCGCGGGCGCGTAGGCCGTGGAAAACACAAGAGCTATTGCGTCCTCGTCTCGGATAACGACAGCGAGGATGTGCGCGCAAGGCTCTCGATCATGACCAAAACCAACGACGGCTTCAAGATATCCGAAGAGGATCTGCGTCTGCGCGGTCCCGGCGATTTCTTCGGCTCCCGTCAGCACGGCCTGCCAGAGATGCACGTCGCCGATCTCGGCGCGGACATGAACGTGATGCAGCGCGCGCAGAGCGAGGCTCAGCTGCTGCTTGCATCTGACCCGGAGCTTTCCGCTCCAGAGCACGCCGCCCTGCGGCAGAGCGTCGAGCGCATGCTGCGCGTGAACGCCGACAGCTTCAATTGATAATGTATAAAAGCAGCCCCACCGTTCTGCACGGTGGGGCTGCTTTATTTGTTCACTGCCTTTTCAGTTCAGGAAATCTCTGAGCTTCTTGGAGCGGCTGGGGTGGCGCAGCTTGCGCAGTGCCTTTGCCTCGATCTGGCGGATACGTTCGCGTGTGACGTTGAACTCCTTGCCGACCTCCTCAAGCGTGCGGGTGCGCCCGTCGACGATACCGAAGCGCAGCTCCAGCACCTTCTTCTCACGCGGGGCGAGGGTGTCCAGCACCTCTTCAAGCTGCTCGCGCAGCAGCGAGAAGCTCGCCGCCTCGGACGGCTCGGATGCGTCCTCATCGGGGATGAAGTCTCCGAGGTGGGAATCCTCCTCCTCGCCTATAGGCGTTTCGAGCGACACCGGCTCCTGCGCGATCTTGAGGATGTCGCGCACCTTGTCGACCGGCATGTCCATCTCCTTTGCGATCTCCTCAGCCGAGGGGTCGTGTCCCAGCTCCTGAAGCAGCTGGCGGGAGACGCGGATGGTCTTGTTTATCGTCTCCACCATGTGTACGGGGATGCGTATCGTGCGCGCCTGGTCGGCTATCGCGCGGGTGATCGCCTGACGTATCCACCATGTCGCGTAGGTGGAGAACTTATAGCCCTTGGTGTAGTCGAACTTCTCGACGGCCTTGATGAGGCCGAGGTTGCCCTCTTGGATCAGGTCGAGGAACAGCATCCCGCGGCCGACATAGCGCTTGGCTATCGACACAACCAGACGCAGGTTTGCCTCGGTCATGCGGTGCTTGGCTTCCTCATTGCCTTGGGACATCTGTATCGCAAGCTCTACCTCCTCCTCGGGGGTCAGCAGCGGCACCTTGCCTATTTCCTTGAGGTACATACGCACCGGGTCGTCCGTGGAGAAGCTGTCCATCAGCGCGTCGGTGTCGTTTATCTCCTCGTCCGTGACCTCCTCAATGCCCGCAAGGTCATCAACGTCGGGGAGCACATCGTCGATAGGCGGGAGCAGATCGTCAGCGCCAACGTCTATATCGACGCCGTTTTTCTCCAGCGTCTCATAGAACTTGTCGACGGCTTCACCGTCAAGGTTCATTTCCTCAAGGCACTCCAGCTCCTTGGCAGTGAGCTTGCCGACCTTTTTGCCCTTTTCAAGCAGCTCGTTCAGGCGCTCCTTAGGGGTCTTGGTGTTCTGCTCGGGCGCGGCGTCCTTTTTCTTGGCGGGCTTCTTTTTGCCGCGGCTCGGCTCTGCGGGGATCTCCACGTGATCCGCCTCTTCCAGCAGCGCGTCGGCCATTTTGCTCAGTTCCTGCTCGGTGTAAACATGTTCTTCTGACATAATCTTATCCCTCATATCCTTTTGTTTGTCTTAAATGCTCGGCATATGCCCGCAAATCGGAGCTGTCGATTTTTTGATTTCTGATCTTTGCTATGTAGTCGTCGGCGCTTTTCCGGCTGCTGCTCAGGCGCTCCGGACGCTGGAGCAGCTTTACCAGCAGGCTCATCTCCTCCGAAGTCAGCGCGTCCGATAAAGTCTCGATGCTGAGTGCGCCGCCGCGCCTTATTTTTTCCAGCAGCGCTGAATATATCTGCGCAAGCTCCGGGGAAGAAAATTCCTCTCTCCCCGGCAGCGCAACGGTAGACGCAAGCTCCGGCTCAAGATACAGCACCCGTATCAGCCCCTCCTCGGCGGCAGCCGATTCGGGGTTCGAGTATTTCATCGACACGGAGTTTGCGACGACGGAACTCGGCTTTGCTATCTGCCGCGCGTCCGATCTCGCCGCCCTGTTCATAAGGCGCTTGCGCAGCCGCTCGACCTCGGAAGCGACCACGTTCTCCGCGACGCCCGCCATCGACGCTATGCGCATCGAGTACACCTGCCGCTCGACCGCGCCCGGCAGCCGAGCCACAAGGTCGGAAGCCTCTTTCAGAAACTCCACCTTCTGTTCGTCAACCGTCAGGTCGTACTTGCTTGTCACCGCGTGCAGGCGGTAGTCGATCTGGTTCTCCGAGCCGTCTATCAGGTTCCGGAAAGCGTCCGGTCCCCTGGTCTTGATGAACTCGTCCGGATCCTTCGCCCCCGTGACGCGCAGGACCTTCACCTTCATGTCGAGCTTTTCAAGAATGCCTATCGCGCGCTGCGAGGCCTTAATGCCCGCCCCGTCATTATCGTAGGCGATGATGACCTCGTTAGTGTACCGTGAGAGGAGCCTTGCCTGCTCCGGCGTGAGCGAGGTGCCGAGCGAGGCGACCGCGCTGTCGAAGCCCGCTTGGTGCAGACTCACAACGTCTATGTTTCCCTCTGATAAAATTATATATCCGCTTTTCGATTTTTTAGCCAGATTCAGGGCAAAAAGGTTCCGGCTTTTGTTGAATACAAGTGTTTCCGGGCTGTTCATGTACTTTGGCTCGCCGTCGCCGAGGATGCGCCCTGAGAAGCCTATGACGTTCCCGCGCACGTCGATGACCGGGAACATGAGCCTGTTGCGGAAAGTGTCGTAAAAGCCGCCGTTCTTCCCGCGCCGCGCAAGCCCAGCCTCGAAAAGCTCCTGCCCGGTGTAGCCCTTTTTCTCCATCGCGTTTAAGAGCAGGCTCCAATCGTCCGGCGCGGCGCCGAGTCCGAAGCGCTTGACCGTTGCCGGGCGTATCTGCCGCTTGCCTATGTATTCCCTCGCGCTCTCACCCAAAGGTGTGGAGAGCTGGTCGTAGAAGAAGCGCGCCGCGTCCTTGTTCAGCGCCAGCATCCGCGCGCGCTTGCGGCTCTCAGCGTCGTTCGTCTCCTCCGGCATCGGCATGTTCGCGCGCTTTGCAAGAAACTCCACAGCCTCTGGATAGCTCAGGTTCTCAATGTCCATGATGAAGTTTATCACCCCGCCGCCCTTGCCGCAGCCGAAGCAGTGGTAAAACTGCTTGTCCGGCGACACAGAGAACGACGGCGTCTTTTCACTGTGGAACGGGCACAGGCCGAACATGTTCGAGCCGCTGCGCTTAGTGAGCCTCACGTAATCGGACACGACCGATACTATGTCGTTTCTCTCAATAAGCTCCGATATGAAATTTTCAGGAAACGCCATGAGCGCTCACCTCCCCAAAGCAGAGACTTTTTGCGACTTTACTTTACCGTCCACGCGAACGGGATGAATATCTCGCCGAACTTCTCCATCGCGTAGCCGTCGGTCATGCCGGAGATATAGTCGCAGGCCGCGCGCTCTACGCCCTCGTTTTCCATGACGCCGCGGAAGTCCTCAGGCATATCCTCCGGGTGCTTGGTGTAGTGGCCGTAAAGTCCCTCGATTATCCCGTATACCTTGCTCTCCTCGCTCTTGGCAAGCGGGTTGTGATATACGGCGTCGAACATATATTTATGGAAGAAGTCGTAGACCTCCCGCATCTTGGGGGACATTTTGATGACCCCCTCCGTGCTGTTTGCGATAAGGTCGGATACGAGTGAATTTATCCTCTCGCTGTTGCGCTCTCCGCAGCGCTCGCGTATAAGCGCCGGTACGTCCTCTGGCGCGATTATGCCCGCGCGCATTGCGTCGTCAAGGTCATGGTTTATGTATGCGATGCGGTCGCACAGCCGCACAACGGTCGCTTCGCGCGTGTCGTCGGGGCTGCCGTAGGTGTGGTGCAGGATACCCATGCGCGTCTCGCAGCACAGGTTCAGCCCGCGCCCGTCGCGCTCGAGCACGTCCACCACGCGCAGGCTCTGCTCATAGTGCTTGAAGCCGCCGGGATATATGCTGTTGAGCGCCCGCTCACCCGCGTGGCCGAAGGGCGTGTGCCCCAGATCATGCCCGAGCGAAGCGGCCTCGGCGAGGTCTTCGTTCAATGCGAGCGCCCGCGTCACCGTACGTGCAAGGCGGCTGACCTCAAGCGTGTGCGTCAGGCGCGTGCGGTAATGGTCGCCCTCGGGCTGGAGGAACACCTGCGTTTTATGCTTCAGGCGGCGGAACGCTTTTGAGTGCGTGATCCTGTCAACGTCGCGCTGGAAGCAGGTGCGTATATCGCACTCCGGCTCCGGCAGCGCACGGCCCTGACTGTTCTCTGACAGTACGCCGTATTTGCCGATGAAGTAATGCTCAAGCCGTTCTCTCTCTTCGCGGGGACAAGACATAAAAACACCGCCCTTCGTTTTTCTTTCATTACTTATATACGACGCGAATTTTTATTTCCCTTTATTTTTTTGAAAAAATTTTTCCGTGGAAATTACGGCAAAAAGCAGAGCATCAAAAGACGCTCTGCTTTTTGCCGTAAAGGGCCTTTATTATTTAATGACCAATTACTTGATGCCGTACTTCTTGTTGAACTTATCAACACGGCCGCTGGTGTCGACCAGCTTCTGCTTGCCGGTGTAGAAGGGGTGGCACTTGGAGCAGATTTCAACGGTGATGTCCTTCTTGGTGGAGCCGGTCTCGATGATGTTGCCGCAGGCGCATCTGATGGTGGTCTGCTGGTAATTGGGATGGATTCCTTCCTTCATTGCGTAAAACTCCTTATCATATGCTGTCATGATTGTGCCCCGCATAGGGCATAGTTACAAGACGCGACAAGTATTCTATCACAGCCCCATGAAATTTGCAACAATAATATTTGCAGAAATCACCTGCAAATTCGCCGCCGCATCCGCCGCAAAGGCTGTACTTGCTCATAGCGCTGACTCATGTTATAATAATAAATTGCAAATCAAGTAACCAAGGAGAAGCACATTGGAAAGCATAAGCCAGATTCTTGCCCGCGAGCTTGGCCGCGAGCAGAGCCATATTGATAATGTCATCAAGCTCATCGACGAGGGCAACACCATTCCCTTCATCGCCCGCTACCGCAAGGAACTGCACGGTGCGATGGATGACACGACCCTGCGCACTCTCGCCGAGCGCCTTGAGTATCTGCGCGGGCTCCAAGAGCGGCGCGACACCGTGAAGAAATCCATCGAGGAGCAGGGCAAGCTCACCGATGAGCTCTCGGCCGCCATTGACGAGGCCGCGACCCTTGCCGCCCTTGAGGATATCTACCGCCCGTATAAGCCCAAGCGCCGCACGCGCGCAACCGTCGCCAAAGAAAAAGGACTCGAGCCGCTCGCCCTCGCGCTCTTCGCGCAGGGCAGCGGCCTGCCCGAGCCGGAGGAGCTCGCTAAAGATTACATAGACCCCGAAAAGGGCGTTGAGACCGTAGAGGACGCGCTCGCCGGCGCGTCGGATATCATCGCCGAGATGATCTCCGATAACGCCGATATCCGCAGCAGGCTGCGCGATCTCATCTCCGCAAAGGCCGTGCTCAAGTCCGAAGCCGCGACCGAGGAGGACAGCGTCTACCGGCTCTATTATGACTTCAGCCAGAGCATCGGTAAGCTTCAGGGGCACCAGATCCTCGCCATCAACCGCGGCGAGAAGGAGGATAAGCTCAAGGTCAGCGTCGGACTCGACCGGAAGCTTGCGCTCCAGAACGTGCGCCGCGCCGTCATAAAGCCCGGCAGCCGCGCGATGGCCTTTGTCCGTGCCGCGGCGGACGACGCTTACGACCGCCTTATCTGGCCGTCAATGGAGCGTGAGACGCGCGCCGCCCTTACCGATACCGCCTGCGAGGGCGCGATAAAGATGTTCGCCCTCAACCTGCGCCCGCTGCTGATGCAGCCGCCCGTCAAGGGCAAGGTCACTATGGGTCTCGACCCCGGCTACCGCAACGGCTGCAAGGTCGCCGTCGTTGACGGTACGGGCAAGGTGCTCGATACCGCCGTCGTGTACCCGACCTTCTCTGCCGGTAAAAAGGCCGAAGCCATCCGCATCCTCTCCGGCCTTGTGCGCAAGCACAATGTTGAGCATATTGCCATCGGCAACGGTACTGCCTCGCGCGAGACCGAGCAGATGGCCGTCGAAATGATCTCCCAGCTCGGCGGTGGTCTGAGCTACGCTATCGTTAACGAAGCCGGCGCGTCTGTCTACTCCGCTTCGAAGCTTGCCGCCGAGGAGTTCCCGGACTATGACGTCAACCTCCGCTCCGCCGTCTCCATCGCGCGCAGGCTTCAGGACCCGCTCGCGGAGCTTGTCAAGATAGACCCCATGGCCATCGGCGTCGGCCAGTACCAGCACGATATGCCGCAGGCGCGCCTTGAGGAGACGCTCACAGGCGTCGTCGAGGACTGCGTCAACGCCGTCGGCGTGGATATAAACACCGCGTCCCCCTCGCTTTTACAGCGCGTGTCGGGGCTTACCAAAACCACCGCGAAGAACATTGTCGCCTATCGCGAGGAGAACGGTATCTTCACCAGCCGCAAGGCCATCAATAAAGTCCCGAAGCTCGGCCCCAAGGCCTTCCAGCAGTGTGCAGGCTTCCTGCGCGTGCCGGAGAGCAAGCAGGTGCTCGATAACACCGCCGTCCACCCCGAGAGCTATGACGCCGCGTCGAAGCTCCTCGAGATTTGCGGGTACACTATGGCCGACGTCAAGGCCGGCAAGCTCTCTGATCTCAAGCAGCGCCTGGATAACTACGGCGTTGCGAGAGCCGCTGAGGCGTGCGGTGTCGGTGAGCCGACCCTGCGCGATATTGCCGCTGAGCTTCTCAAGCCCGGCCGCGACCCGCGCGATGAGCTGCCGCCAGTGCTGCTGCGTCAGGACGTGCTCGAGATAAAGGACCTCAAGCCCGGCATGGTGCTGACCGGCACCGTGCGCAACGTCATCGACTTCGGCGTGTTCGTCGATATCGGCGTGCATCAGGACGGTCTTGTCCACATCTCGCAGATCAGCGATAAGTTCATCCGCCACCCGAGCGAAGCCGTCGCCGTCGGCGATATCGTCAAGGTCGTCGTGCTCGATGTGGATGAGAAGAAGCACCGCATCTCCCTTTCGATGAAACAAGCAAAATAACTCCGCTTCCGTAAAGAGGAAAAAGGAGGCCACATGACTCTTAAAGAAAAATGGAACTCCGGCGCGAAGCTGCGCCTGCTCGGCGCGGTGCTGCTCAACGCCCTTGTGCTCGCCTGCATGCTCGTCTTTATCCAGCCGGGCTTTGAGAGCAATGACGATCAGACCCTCGCCGCCTTTGTCGACGGGCAGATGTCTGTCAAGGACGCGCATATTCCTTATATGAATTATGTGCTCACGAACCTGCTCAAGGGGCTGTACCTGCTGGGCGATACGCTCCCGTGGTTCACTATCCTTCAGTATGTTCTGCTCTTCGCGGGCTTCACTGCGCTTACGTTGATCATGTTCGAGCGCCTGCGCGCATGGCAGGGCGCAGTGCTGACCGTTATGGCGCTCGTGCTCATCGGCGTTGACAGCTATACCTGCATCAGCTATACCAAGACCGCCGCCGTCTGCACCATTGCGGGGCTTGCGCTGATGCTCCACGCTATGGAGTTTCGCGCAAAAGGCCGCCGTGCGCTCCCGGTCATTCTCGGCGGGGTTCTCGCCATCTTCGGCGCAATGCTGCGCTTCATGGAGTTCCTGCCCTGCGCAGCGCTCATGTCCGTGCTCGGCCTGAGATACATCTGGGGCGTCCTTGCGGACAAGGGTATCGAGAAAAAGCTCGCCGCGATCGTGTGCTATGCTCTCCCCTTTGCCGCCGTGCTGGCCATTGCCGCGGGGCTCTATGCCTATGACGGCGCTGTCTGGAGCCGCGGCGAGTGGGGCACCTACCGCCGCTTTGACGATTCGCGCATCGCCATGAGCGACTACGGCATCCCCGCCTATGAGGAGATTCCCGAGACCTATGACAGCCTCGGCCTGAGCGAGACCGCGGTCGAGGTCCTGCAAAGCTGGAACTTCTATGATCCCGACCTATTTAATAAGGAGACCATGGACGCCATAACCGCCGACCGTGACGTGGCAAGGCCCGCGCCGAGCCTTGGCGAGTGCCTCGGCAAGCTGCTCGATACCTGCACGGTGCGATTTTTCGAGCATCAGGCCGTGTACCTGCTGCTCATCGTGTTCGCGCTCTGGCTCGCCTGCGGGGAGCATGACCTGCGCGGCTGGTTCACCTTTGCTTTCGAGATCGGTATATTCTGCGTTTTCTATCTCTATCTCATCCGCCGCGGGCGCTATCTTGTCGACCGCGTGGATATGGGGCTTTTCATGGCGGTCATCACCGTCCTGATCTGGACTCTGAAAAAGGAGTTCTTCAATAAGGAGCACGTGCTCTCCGCGCTGCTGCTCCTCTGCGCTCTGTTCACAAGCTATATGTACAGCCGCACGGACTACCGCTTCGGCTCTCACAGCATGGCCGAGGACAAGAGCGAGCTCAAGCAGGCTGTCGATACGCTCCTTACGGATAACGACTGCCTGTATCTCTGCAAGGTAGACCCGCTCGACAAGGCCATATACTCCGCCTTTGAGACCCCGCCCGACGGCTATTGGGACAGGATCGTCATCATCGGCGGCTGGCTCACGCAGAACCCCATCGTCGCCCGCACGATGGCGGACTACGGCATCGTGAACCCCTACCGCGATATCGTCGGTAAGGACAACGTCTTTATCATCGATGACGATATCGATCTCACTATCAGATTCATAAACGAATACTACGATCCGGCCGCCTCGGCGGAGCTTGTTGAGCCGCTGAGCTCTGAGACCGGGCTTGAAATTTACCGCATCACCGGATGAGGGAGGGAAAGACAATGCGCCTTAAAGAAGCATGGCAGACCAGGGGCTGGGTAAAGCTCGCCGCTGCCGTCATTATAAACGCCGTTTTCCTCGCCCTCATGCTGACCTGCTTTGCCCCCGTGTATGAGACGAACGACGATCTGTTCCTCAGCAAATTCGTCGACGGGCAGCTCAGCCACCGGACGATATGGATGCCCTACGTCAACATCGTGCTCGCCTGCCTGATAAAGGTGCTCTACGGTGCCTTCGGCACGGGCTTCCCGTGGTACAGCTTCTGTGAATATCTCGTGATGTTCTGCGGCTTCACCGCGATAACATGGGTGCTGCTGCGCCGCTTCAGGCCTGCCCCCGCTCTTGTTATGACCGCCGTGCTCCTCGGCGCGTTCGGCACGGACTGTTACCTCAGTCTCAACTTCTCAAAGCCCGGCGCGATAGGCACGGCAAGCGGGATGTTCCTCATGCTCTATGCCATGCGCAATGAGACCGGGCGCGTTATGAAGCTGCCGCTGTGGCTGGGCTTTGCCCTCGGCCTGTGCGGGCTTGCGTGGCGGTATGAGTCCTTCGGTGTCTGCGCGCTGATGATGACGGGCGGCTGCCTGTATGTCCTCGTCAGGATATGGTTCGAGCGCCGCGGGCAGAGCGTCAGGGATGTGCTCAGACCCATGCTGCGCTTTCTCGCACCGTTCGTGCTGCTGGCAGCCTCGGCACTTGCACTGTTTGCGTTCAGCCAGTGGATGTGGAAGCGCCCCTATGTCAAGGCGTATACGGAGTTTGACACTGCCCGCTGCCAGCTCGTGGACTTCGAACTGCCGAAGTACGACAGTCTGAAAGATGTCTATGACTCCATCGGCATCGACGAAAACTTCCTCAAGATGATCGACGGCTGGGACTTCTACGATACCGAGAAGTTCACCAAGGAGAATATCGATACCATCATCGCCGCGCGGGACACCGAGTACCAGCGCAAGAGCATCGGCGAGTGCCTTGGAATATTCCTCGAAAAATGCATCCACGGCTTCTGCCTTGACCGGCCCTTTGCCGGTTTTGCGCTCATGCTGCTGCTGTGGCTTGCCTGCTCGCGCCGCCGTGCGGAGGACTGGATAACGCTCCTCTATACTCTTGGTCTGTTCTTCGTTGTGTACATGGTCTTTATTTATATCGACCGCTACCTTGCAAACCGTATCGATATCGGTATTTTCCTGTCAATGGCACTCGTCATCACCATGCTTATGGATGAAGATAAGCTGCGCGGTGAGCCTCTGCTGCTCCTCGCCCTGCTCTGTACCAGCCTGTTCATAAGCTGCCGCGCGAACCGCGCCTATTGCCTGTATGACAGCCATAACACCATTGAGGACAAATCCTCGGAGAAGGCTGCAATAGAGACTCTGCTCGCCGATAATGAGCATTTCTATTTCGTCACGACGTGGTCGATCGATCACTCGCTCTACAGCCCTCTTGAAACTCCCCCTGCGGGCTATGCCGATAAGCTTGTGCAGATCGGCGGCTGGAGCATGCACCACCCCGTTATCGAGGAGCTGCTTGAGAGCCACGGTATAGAAAACCCGTTCCGCGATATCGTCGGCCGGGAGGATATCTATATCATCGACAACAACATCGAGCGGACGATGAAGCATATAAACACCTACTATGACCCCGACGCCGTCGCCGTCCCGGTCGAGCCGCTGAGTGAGGAGACAAATCTTAAGATTTATTATATAAAGTAAATCTTAAGTAAAAAGATTAAAAAATTTGTTGCATTTTGCGTTGAACCATTTTATACTGACGATTGGCAGCAAATCTATAACAAATAATTAACGAGAGGTTTTTATGGAGAAGAGAGAAAAAAAGCACGGCGACCGCTTTGACGCCTATTGGCTTCGTGACGAAGCGCCCTCGATGGCGCAGTTCATCGCCTTCCTCTACCCGAACCGCGCGGATAACGAGGCATATATCCAGCAGGATATCGACCTGCGCCCGATAGACGAATATCTCGCCAAGAAGAACGAGGGGCTTGAAAAGGATAAGTATAATTACTTCCACATAATCATGGCGGCGCTTGTCAAGTGCTTTGTGCTGCGCCCGCGCATGAACCGCTTCATCTCCGGCAACCGCGTCTATGAGCGCGACCATATCTCCGTCGCCTTCGTCGTGAAGAAGCACTTTGCCGACTCCTCCGAAGAAGGCCTTGCCTATAAGCACTACGGTGGGGACGATACCATCGACACCCTCCACACCTCCATTCTGGAAGAGATATACCAGTGCCGCCGCGATGACGTTAAGGACAACTCCAGTGACTTTATGGATAAGCTCGTCCGTCTGCCGCACTGGATGCTCAAGATAGTCGTGAATATCCTCTTCTTCCTTGACCACCGCGGCAAGGTTCCCTTTGACCTTATCAAGGCTGACCCGAACTATGCCTCGATATTCCTCACGAACCTTGGCTCCATCGGCCTTCAGAGCGGTTACCACCATCTGAACAACTGGGGTACGAACTCCTTCTTCTGCGTCATCGGCAAGAAGCACCTTGCCCCCGAATGGCATGAGGACGGCAGCTATACCGTGCGCCCTGTCATTGGTCTCGGCCTCACGGTCGATGAGCGCATCGGCGACGGGTACTATTATTCCGGCACCGTGCGCCTGCTCAAGAAGCTCATGGAGAACCCCGAGCTTCTCGAACAGCCTTTCAGCACTCCCGTAGAGTATTAATAGTATTAACAGAAAGAAAGGATCAATTATGGAGATCACAGCAAAAAGACCTTGGCTCAACAGTCTTGGCGATGTTCCCGCCACGCTGGATTATTTTCAGGGCTCGATGGTCGAAGCGGTTGAAAAGATCGCCGAGCAGTATCCAAACAATATCGCCTTCGATTTCATGGGGCGCTCCACCACTTATAAGGATCTCGTCGCAAATATAGAGAAGTGCGCCCGCAGCCTGCGCACCCTCGGCGTCAGAGCAAACGACAAGGTCACCATCGCCATGCCGAACTGCCCTCAGGCCATCTATATGTTCTATGCCGTCAACATGGTCGGCGCCATCGCGAACATGGTTCACCCCCTCTCCAGCGAGAAGGAGCTTGAGTTCTATATAAATGAGTCCGAGAGCGTTACCGTCGTCACCCTTGACCAGTTCTACGGCAAGTTCGAGGCCATCCGCCAGAACACCTGCGTCGTAAACGTCGTCATCGCCAGCATCCGCGATGAGCTCTCCCGTCCCATGAAGGCCGGATATATGCTCACCGAGGGGCGCAAGATAAAGAAGATCCCGGAAGATGCTCCCGTCATCCGCTGGAACGAGTTCATGCGTCTCGGCAAGGCCTGCTTCTGGAACTATAAGGTCAGCCGTGAGGGCAATGACCCCGCCGCCATCCTCTATTCCGGCGGCACCACCGGCACCACCAAGGGCATCCTGCTCACGAACCTGAACTTCAATGCCCTCGGCCAGCAGATCATTGCCACCAACCCCATGTTCCGCCCGGGCGACCGTATGCTCTCTGCCATGCCGCTGTTCCACGGCTTCGGTCTCGGCGTGTGCATCCATTCCATGCTCTCTCAGGGCGGCCGCTGCGTCCTCGTCCCGCGCTTCACCGCGCAGAGCTATTCCAAGCTCATCACCAAGTACCGCTGCAATTTCATCGCCGGCGTCCCCACGCTGTATGAAGCGCTGCTGCGCCTGCCCAATATGGATAAGGCCGACCTCAGCTGCCTCAAGGGCGTTTTCTCCGGCGGCGACTCGCTGTCTATCGAGCTCAAGAAGAAGTTCGATAAGTTTCTCTATGACCACCATGCCACCGTTCAGGTGCGCGAGGGCTACGGCACTACCGAGACCGTCACCGCCTGCTGCCTGACCCCGACGCATATGTTCAAGGAGGGCAGCATCGGTCTGCCGTTCCCTGATACCTATATCAAGATCGTCAAGCCCGGCACGGATGAGGAGCTTCCCTACGGCGAAGAGGGTGAGATACTGCTCGCCGGCCCCACCGTTATGAAAGAGTATATAAAGCACCCCGATGAGACGGCCAACACCCTCCGCAAGCACGCCGACGGCCTGACCTGGGTCTACACCGGCGACCTCGGCGTTATGGATAACGAGGGCTTCATCTACTTCAAGGGCCGCAGCAAGAGGATGATAATCACCTCCGGCTACAATGTCTATCCCGCGCAGCTCGAGAACATCCTCGACGCCTGCGATCAGGTGCAGATGAGCTGCGTTATCGGCGTGCCCGATTCTTACAAGATGCAGCGCGTCAAGGCTTTCGTCATGCTCAAGCCCGGCGTCCCCGCAATTGAGGAGACCCGCAAGGAGATCATGGCCTATGCCGCAAAGCACATCGCCAAGTACGCCATGCCCAAGGAGATAGAGTTCCGGGATGAGCTTCCCAAGACCCTTGTCGGCAAGGTCGCCTACCGCCAGCTCGAGGAAGAGGAGCTCCAGAAGATCGCCGCTGCAAACGCCAAGGCAGAGCCCGAGACCGTTGAAGCAAAGTAAATACTCAAAAAGCACCAACCGGGTGAGGCTTTGAGCCTCACTCGGTCATCATATCACCTAAAAATCCCCGATATTGAAAATTTATATTGACACTGCGGTAGAATGTTGTTAGAATAAGTCGTCTCAATTGGATATTCCGAGTTTATCCGAAGCAAGATAGCGACCGCTGCGGGGGCTGGAAAAGCCCGGAGCAGCTAAGGCCACACGGACAGCCGGGTCGAATGCCGATAAACCGCGAGCGCGGTGGCAACTTTAGTTGCCTTATTGATTGAGTGGGGAGCGCAGGCTCCCAAGAGCTCAAGTTTTATAAGTTGGTTACTATAAACCGGTGCTAAAAAGCATAAACTTGTGAAATGGTCAATAAGAGTAGTAAAAGTAATCTTTGCTATATAGACTCTCAAATCCATTTGGGCTGAGTCCCCGCGCGCGGGGGCAGTGCATATCCGCATATCATTACAGCTCTTTTCAGGCAAGTCGTGCTTTTTGCATGACTTGCCTTTATTTTTTACGACAGGGAGAACGGGGCTATGAAAAAAATCATTGAGCTGAACAACATCACCAAATCTTTTGACGGCGAGACCGTGCTGGACGATATCAGTCTTGATATCTATGACAACGAGTTTCTCACGCTTTTGGGTCCCTCGGGATGCGGCAAGACCACGACGCTGCGCCTCATCGGCGGCTTTGAGACAGCCGACAAGGGCGACATTATCTTCATGGGCGAGAACATCAACGACATGCCTCCCTATAAGCGCAATGTCAACACCGTCTTCCAGCGCTACGCCCTGTTTCCGCACCTGAACGTTTTTGAGAACATTGCCTTCCCGCTGCGCGAAAAGAAGGTCGACCGCGATGAGATAGAGGAAAAGGTCGAGGAAATGCTCGCACTTGTCGCACTCAAGGGCTTTGAGCACCGCAGCGTCACGAGCCTCTCCGGCGGACAGCAGCAGCGCGTCGCCATTGCGCGCGCCCTTGTCAGCCGCCCGAAGGTGCTGCTTCTCGATGAGCCGCTTGCCGCGCTCGATCTCAAGCTGCGCAAGGATATGCAGCAGGAGCTCAAGAAGATCCAGAAGGCGACGGGAATAACCTTTGTCTTCGTCACGCACGATCAGGAAGAGGCGCTGTCCATGTCCGATACCGTCGTTGTCATGTCCGAGGGGCGCATCCAGCAGATCGGCACGCCTATCGATATCTACAACGAGCCGACCAACGCCTTTGTCGCCGACTTCATCGGCGAGAGCAACATCGTCGACGGCATCATGCTTGAGGACAGAAAGGTCTCTTTCTCCGGCCACACCTTTAACTGCGTTGACGCGGGCTTCGGCAGGCGCGAGCCGGTCGACGTCGTCGTGCGTCCGGAGGACGTGGACGTCGTTCCCGAGGAAAAGGGCATGCTGCGCGGCGTCGTGACCTCGGTCACCTTCCTCGGCGTACACTATGAGATCATCGTCGATATCGGCGGCTTTAAGTGGATGATCCAGACCACCGACTTTGTCGACGTCGACGAACATATAGGACTGTATATCGAGCCGGACGCGATACACATCATGCACAAGTCCGAGTACTCCGGCATGTACGGCGACTACTCGTCCTTCTCCAACGAGCTTGACGAGCTGAGCAACGCAGAAAGCGAGAGCGAAGAATGAACGAAAAGACCCGCGGCCTTATCCAGCGCCTGACGCTGACGCCCTATTCGGTGTGGGCAGCGCTGTTCATCGTCGTGCCGCTGATATTCGTGGCCTACTATGCCTTTACCGACGCAAGCTTCAGGTTCACGACGGAGAACGTCACGCGCTTCTTCACCGCGACCTCTGTCGTTGACGACGGCGAGGCCGTCAAAGAGGTACACACCTACCTGCTGATCTTCATGCGCTCACTGAAGCTTGCCGTTATCTCGACGCTTATATGCCTCCTGATGGGCTACCCCATCGCCTATATAATGGCGCGCGCCAAGGCACGGACGCAGAAGATAATGGTCACGCTCATCATGATCCCCATGTGGATGAACTTCCTTATCCGTACCTACGCATGGATGACGATCCTTCAGGACACCGGCATCTTCAACGGCCTCCTCTCCGCGCTCGGTCTCGGCACGGTGCACATCATCGGCACCGAAGCCGCCGTTGTTATCGGCATGGTGTATGACTATTTTCCGTATATGATAATCCCTATATATTCTGTCATGGCGAAGATGGACGTGAAGCTCATCGAAGCCGCGCGCGACCTCGGCTGCAACGGCGCGGGCGTGCTGCGCCGCGTCATCTGGCCGCTGAGCCTGCCGGGCGTGCTCTCGGGGATCACGATGGTGCTGATCCCGTCTATCAGCACATTCTACATTTCCCAGAAGCTCGGCAACGGCAAGTTCTATCTGATAGGCGACGCTATCGAGGGGCAGTACGTTGCGAACAACCTGCACTTTGCCGCGGCGATCGCGTTCATCCTGATGATAATTCTGCTGGTGTGCATGGCGCTCATGCAGCGCCTTGCCAACCGTAAGCTCATAGTCGCGTAAGGAGGGGAGCAAAATGAAACCTGCCGCAAAGGTATATACCGCGATCATTATGATCTTCCTTTTCGCGCCTATCGCGATCCTGCTCGTGTTCTCCTTCAACGAGGCGAAGAGCCTTTCCGTGTTCTCCGGCTTCTCGCTCAACTGGTACCGTGAGCTCTTCCGCGATGCGGAGACCCTCGGTGCCGTGCGCAACACTCTTATCCTCGCGGCCTCCGCTGCCCTTATCTCCACCGTCATGGGCACCGCTGCCGCAGTCGGGATAAACAAGCTGCGCAATCGCGCGCTTCGCACTGCGATGGACACCGTGACGAACATCCCCATGGTGAACCCCGATATCATCACCGGTATCTCGCTCATGCTGATGTTCGTGTTCGTCGGCCGCCTTTTCGGCGCGGCGACGAGCCTGAATTTTGCCACCATGCTCATCGCTCACGTGACCTTCTGCCTGCCCTATGTCATTTTACAGGTGCTGCCGAAGCTCCAGCAGATGGACCGCTCGCTGCCCGAAGCAGCGATGGATCTCGGCTGTACGCCGCTGCGCGCGTTTATGAAGGTCGAGATACCCGAGATCATGCCCGGCGTCGTGACCGGCCTCATCATGGCCTTCACCCTCTCGCTGGACGACTTCGTCATCAGCTATTTCACCTCCGGCAACGGCTTCCAGACACTGCCGATCCGCATCTATAACATGACGAAAAAGACCGTCACGCCGAAGATGTACGCTCTTGCGACGATCATCTTCTTTGTTATCCTCGCGCTGCTCATTATGACGAACCTCATTGACAGCGACAAGCCCAAGACCGCAAAGCCCGCCAAAGCCAAGGCCGCGAAGAAAAGGCGCGAGCGCACCCGTACTGACCGCGTTATCGCGGGCGTCATCGGCGGTGCGCTGCTCATCGGCATGATCGCGGTTATCGTCCTCTCCGGCGGCAACACCCTGACGCTGAACGTCTACAACTGGGGCGAGTACATCTCCGACGGCTCCGACGATACTCTTGACACCATAAAGGCCTTCGAGGAATATTATTACGAGACCTACGGCGTCAAGGTCAAGGTGAACTACACCACCTACGCCAGCAATGAAGACATGTTCGCAAAGCTCTCCTCGGGTGCTGTGAGCTTCGATGTCGTCATCCCGTCGGACTACATGATAGCCCGCATGCGCGAAAACGACATGCTCCTGCCGCTGGACTTTGACAACATCCCGAACTACCAGTACATCAATGAGGGCTTCCATGGCCTGTACTATGACCCGGACGATATGTACAGTGTGCCCTACACCTACGGCGTCATCGGCGTTATATACGACGCAAACCGCGTAGACGAGGAGGACGCCCACGGCTGGGAGCTCATGTGGAACGACAAGTACAAGGGCGATATCCTCCAGTTCAACAACTCCCGCGACGCTTTTGCGACGGCGCAGTATATGCTCGGCCTTGACGTCAACAGCACCGACCACAGCCAGTGGGACACCGCGCTCGACGCGCTCAAGAAGCAGGCTCCCCTTGTGAAGAGCTATGTCATGGACGAGGTCTATAACATGATGGAGTCCGGCGAGGCCGCCATAGCCGCCTACTATGCCGGCGACTATTTCACGATGGTCGACGCTCAGGCGGATAATGTTGACCTGCAGTTCTACTATCCCGACGCGACGAACTACTTCATCGACGCGATGTGCATCCCGTCCTGCTGTCAGAACAAGGAGCTTGCCGAGATATTTATCAACTACATGCTCTCCCCCGAGCCCGCCATCGCAAACGCCGAGTACATCTACTACGCCTCCCCGAACTCCCTTGTCTATGAGGACGAGGGCTACATCGAGGAGATGGGCGAGGACACCATGGCCATCCTCTATCCCGAGATAGACTTCAACGCCATGTACGGCGCCTACGCCTACCGCAGCCTCGACGCTGATATGCTCGACTATGTCAACACCCTCTGGGAGACGCTGAAGATCAACTAAGCATAAACCATTAAAGCCGCAGCGTTAGGCCGCTGCGGCTTTTTCATATGCGCTGAAAGCACGAAACAGAATTATTTTTGCGACACTGAGCATTCATTTGACATGTTTGCTATTTTTATGTCACTTTCCAGGTGCATTTGCAATGACCCCGACTGTAAAAATTTTCCCCTCGATTTACAAACATCACACAAAGGATCGCGCAGTACCGGTGCCAAAAATGAGCGTCACGCGCAAAAATCGCCAAGTATGTGCGTGTCTGCTCAAAACGCCCCAATAATAATTTATTGAAAAATGGAAAATGAGAACTTAATATATAACCACAGTCGTGCACGAAATCGATTCTAACTGAAAAAAGAGGGGTTACAATGAAAAAGCAAATGCGCAAGATAGATGTTCTGGCAGTTGCGGTAGGCTCCATAATCGGCTGGGGCTGTTTCGTAATGCCGGGCAACTCGTTCCTTCCCTCCGCCGGCCCGATAGGCACCGTTATCGGACTGTTCCTCGCAGCTGTCATGGCTTGGGTCATTGCCCAGAGCTATGGTTACCTTATAAGAAAGTACCCCGTCGAGGGCGGCGAATTTGAGTATACCACGCAGGCGTTCGGCAAGAGACACGCTTTCATCTGCGGCTGGTGGCTCATCCTGGCATACATTTCGTTCATCCCGCTCAACGGCACCGCGATCGGTCTTATCACCCGCTATGTCTTCCCCGGCACGATCCTCCAGTCCGTGGAGCTCTGGAACATCGGTGGCTTCGATGTTTACCTCGGTGAGATTATCCTCACTATGGCCATCGTCTGCATCTTCATGTTCATCAATATCAAAGCCGTCAAGGTGGCTTTCGTCTCCCAGACCTTCCTTGCTATAGCGCAGACCATGATCATCTTCGTCTTCCCGATAATCATCATCGCGACCGGCAAGGCTGACTTCAGCTACATGAAGCCTCTGTTTGAGGGCAGCAAGGGCGAGAGCGTCATGTCCGGCATAGGCGTCATCCTCTCGATGGCTCCGTGGGCTTTCGTCGGATTTGACGTTATCCCGCAGGTGTGCGAGGAGTTTGAGTTCGACCAGGCCAAGACCAAGGCTCTCATGGTTATGACGATAATCTCCGCATGGGTCATGTACTCCTGCACCACTCTCACCACCGCCATCGTGCGCCAGGAGGGCTACGCCTCCTGGGCTGAGTACCTCAACTCCAATCCGTTCTGGGCGACCGGCTCCGCTGTCGAAACGGCGCTCGGCAAACCGGGTCTTTACATTCTCGGCTTCGCCATGGCCTGCGCGGTGCTCTCCGCAATAAACGGCTTCTTCATCGCCTCCACCCGTCTGCTCGCCGCTATGGCCAACAGAAAGGCTCTGCCCAAGTTCTTCGCCAAGCGCACCGCCGTCACCGGCGCTCCCGTGAACGCGACCTTCTTCGTCGGCGCTATCGCCCTTATCGGACCGTGGTTCGGACGCACCGCTCTCAGCTGGATCGTCGACATGACCTCCGCCGGTACCTCCATCGTGTTCACCTACGTCTGCATGGCCGCGTGGAAATTCGCAAAGCGCGAAAACAACAGCAGAATGAAAGTGTTCGGCATTCTTGGCGCTCTGTGCGGCGTCGTCTTCCTGCTGCTGCTCATCATCCCCGGCACGGCATCGTCGCTGTACAAGCAGTCGTGGATATGCCTGATCGTCTGGGCGCTCCTCGGCATTGTGTTCTGGTTCACGCAGAAGAAGGAATATCTCGCAGAGCCCGCCGCAAACACCAAGAAATAATATTCATCCGCAAAAACATAAAGGCTGCGGCAGTATATGCCGCGGCCTTTTGGAATTAAAATTTAGGAGCAATTTTATGAGAATTTCGGCGTCCGAGTTTATTCTGTTCTGCAATCCGCCGCTCGAAAATGTCCGGCGGCTGTCTTCCATCGTGCCCGAGGTCGAGCTTATGATGGACGGCGACGCATGGGAGCACGATCAAAACGGCTGGGCAGCGCAGGTCAAGATGCTCAAGGGTATAAACGTCCCCATGAGCGCGCATCCCCCCGCATGGGATGTCAACCCCGCCGCGCCGCTGCTGGCTCTGCGTGAGGCCGCGTCATTTCTGAACAAGAAGACGCTGGAATTTTGCGTTGACATGGGCATAAAGCAGATGGTCTATCACCCCGGATACTATGACCGTGATTCTTTCTTCAGCCTGAACCGGGCAAAGGATCATGCGTACCAGCTGCTTGATGAGCTTATCGCTTTGGCAAAGCCCGCGGGTATAACCCTCGCCTTTGAAAATATCGGCGGCCCCGCTGCGACTCTGTTCACTCAGGAGGAGTTCATCCATGCGCTCGATGGGATCGATCCCTGCGCGCAGCTCCTGCTCGACGTTGGGCACGCGAACATGAACGGCTGGAACATCCCCGAGGTTATCGACAGGACTGCCGGCAGGCTCTGCGCCCTGCACCTGCATGATAACGACGGTACCTGCGACGCTCACCTGCCGATGGGGCAGGGCAGCATCGACTGGTCAAGGACCTTTGCATCGATGCGTCAGCTCCCGGAAAGCTGCGTCTTCATCATGGAGTACCAGACCGGGACAGATCTGGAAAAGCTTGCAGAGGGCAGGGACATGCTCCTTGCCGCCCTCGGCTGAGAAGAAACAGATAAGCAACCGCCGGTCTGATAATTCAGACCGGCGATATTTTCAGGCGTATTTGGTCACGCGCCGTACTGTGAAAACGGCGTGTAGTCGAGCTGCTGGTACGCGGACTCGACCGGCTCTATCTCGGTCAGCGTTCCGTTCGCGTAGCTGTAGCAGCTGTATTCGGTGTTGAACGCGCTGTTCGCCCCGTCGATGACGAGGGTGTTGTCATCGCAGATGTAGCAGCGGGCGCGCTCCATGGAATCGATCAGCAGTACCGGGTGGCCATCCTGATAGGTGTAGAAGTCAAAAACGGCGTTGGCAACAAATTCGTCCCCGCCGATTGCGCCGATGAACAGCTCCATCGTGCCGTCCCCGTCGAGGTCAAGGAAAATGTAGCCGACGTTGTCGAGCGCATTGCCCTCGTAGCAGTACATATTGAGCAGGCTTATCTCGCTGCCTGTAAGCTCCTCACCGCCGTAGTTGTTCGTCAGCGCCTGCGCGTACACGTCAAGGATGTCCTTGTACATCACCAGCGGGTCGGTCACGGGCTCTGGCGTAGGTTCCGGCGTCGGAGTCGGGGTCGGTTCCGCCGTCGGCTCCGGTGTGGCCTCTGGCGTAGGCTCGGCGGTCTGCACCGGCTCTGCCGTGGGAGTCGGCGCCGCAGTGCTCCCGCAGGCGGTCAGCGCGGCAAGCGCCAACGCCGCGCAGAGAATGATAGATATAAGCTTTTTCATTTTGTCTTCTCCCTCAATTCATCCAATTGATCTGCTGCTCATCTGTAAGCGGGTAGCTTATGAGCGCGCTGCCGTCGAGGTTTTCGCGGTGCATGTCAACGGCGGTGATGCAGCTGTTGTTATAGGTGGTGTAGTAATAAATGCCCCTGTCCGCGTTGCAACAGCTTGAATAGAGCGTTATCTCATACTTGCCGCTCTCAAGCTCGCAGCAGCCGCGCTGCTGCTCAACGGAGCCGAGGATGTGGAAAAACTGGCTCACGCTCTCGTTCTCGCTGTTCCCGGAGATGGAGTTGAGCTTGGTAAACGCAGCGCGCACAAAGCGCGACTGCGAGGACAGATCGCCCGGCAGGCCGATACCGCCCATGCCGCGGCTGTAGGTATCGAGCGGCAGCGCCGAGAAGCGGTTCACCGGCGGCTTGGCTGAGACGTTCACATAGTTGTTGAGGCTGAATAGCTGCATCGGGAACGGCGGGTTGTTCGTCAGCACGCCGACCGGGTTATCGTATATATGCAGGCCGTCCTGCGTGGATTCGAGCGTGATGCAGCCGTTTCTGTCGGCGATGAGCCAGTGCAGCTGGGCAAGCGGCATCCCGGCGGAAAACGGGATATCCGTGACGTTCAGCCGCTCAAGCATCGTGCGCGCCTCCGCAATACCGGCGCAGCTGCCGAGCAGCCACGGTATCAGCTCAAACTGCGTGATATTATCCTTGCCGTTTACCGGCGTATGATACTTCGCGTTGCCGACGAAGTTCAGTCCCGCGATGCAGAGACCCTTTTCGTTCACCGCGTCATAGTAGAGCGGGTAGCCGTCCTGCACATGAGCCATGCCGATGATCGCATAGCGGTTTTTGAACTTCTCCCCGCGGCGCAGGTCAAAGGAATACCCGCGCGGCGTGATGGTAACGCTCTCTCCGTAGGGAAATTCGCTGAGGAGCAGGCATCCGGTAAGGATGCCTGCTCCGATTTGGTATACGCTTAATTCAGTAGCCCATAGGTCTGCTTAAGCAGCAGGATGCGGTAAACGCTCTCATTGATGCGCTCTTCGCTGATGGTGCCATTACTGACCGCGTCCGTCACGGCTTCAAACGCTTCACAGAAATCGTAGGGACAAAGGAGAATATCGCAGCCCGCGGCAATAGCGTTTACGGCGGCGTCGGCGGAGGTATATTCCTCCGTAATCGCTCCCATCGCCAAGGCGTCGGTGATCACGACGCCTTCAAAGCCCAACTGCTGTCTTAAAATGCCGGTGACGATCTCGGACGACATGGACGCAGGCGTCATATCGCCGGTTATTTCAGGCGTCGCTATATGCCCGACCATGACGCAGTCCTCACGGCTCAGCGATCCATACGGAAGCCACTCGCAGCTTTCCATTTCTTCTTTTGACTTGTAATTCACGGCGATCCCGTTATGGCTGTCCTCCGCGGTATCACCGTGCCCGGGGAAGTGCTTGAAGGTGGGGATGATCTGCTGCTGTTTTAATCCATCCGCCATGGCTTTTGCCATTTGGGCGGCAGTGCCGGCGTCCGATGAAAATGCGCGGTCCCCAATCACGGTGTTATCCGGATTTGAATACACATCGGCAACCGGCGCAAAATCCATGTTGAACCCGTATTCACGCAGATATGCGCCTATCGTCTCGCCCATATCCTCAGCAGCCGTTGTATCCCCGCTTGCCCCGACATCGGCTGCGCTGCTGTACTTCGCAACGTCAAACGCGGAGCTGTTGGCTATCCGGGCGACGCGGCCGCCCTCTTCATCTACCGCCATGAAAAGGGGAATACTGCCGGCATTTTGAAGCGCATCGATAAAGCCGGACATCTGCTGAGGTGTCGATATATTTTTCCCGAACAGCGCGATCCCGCCTACGGGATATTTATAGAGCACATCTGCCATGGCGCTCGACAGCTCGGTAACTCCCTCGGCATAGGGGTCCTTGATCTGCTCCGGAGTCTGGGTCAGGTCCAATGCGTCGGGACGGATAATAAACAGCTGACCGACTTTTTCTTCGAGCGTCATCTGCACCAGCGGATCGGTCACGGACTCGGGCGTAGGCTCTGGAGTCGGTTCCGCCGTCGGCTCCGGTGTGGCCTCTGGCGTAGGCTCGGCGGTCTGCACCGGCTCTGCCGTGGGAGTCGGCGCCGCAGTGCTCCCGCAGGCGGTCAGCGCGGCAAGCGCCAACGCCGCGCAGAGAATGATAGATATAAGCTTTTTCATTTTGTCTTCTCCCTCAATTCATCCAATTGATCTGCTGCTCATCTGTAAGCGGGTAGCTTATGAGCGCGCTGCCGTCGAGGTTTTCGCGGTGCATGTCAACGGCGGTGATGCAGCTGTTGTTATAGGTGGTGTAGTAATAAATGCCCCTGTCCGCGTTGCAACAGCTTGAATAGAGCGTTATCTCATACTTGCCGCTCTCAAGCTCGCAGCAGCCGCGCTGCTGCTCAACGGAGCCGAGGATGTGGAAAAACTGGCTCACGCTCTCGTTCTCGCTGTTCCCGGAGATGGAGTTGAGCTTGGTAAACGCAGCGCGCACAAAGCGCGACTGCGAGGACAGATCGCCCGGCAGGCCGATACCGCCCATGCCGCGGCTGTAGGTATCGAGCGGCAGCGCCGAGAAGCGGTTCACCGGCGGCTTGGCTGAGACGTTCACATAGTTGTTGAGGCTGAATAGCTGCATCGGGAACGGCGGGTTGTTCGTCAGCACGCCGACCGGGTTATCGTATATATGCAGGCCGTCCTGCGTGGATTCGAGCGTGATGCAGCCGTTTCTGTCGGCGATGAGCCAGTGCAGCTGGGCAAGCGGCATCCCGGCGGAAAACGGGATATCCGTGACGTTCAGCCGCTCAAGCATCGTGCGCGCCTCCGCAATACCGGCGCAGCTGCCGAGCAGCCACGGTATCAGCTCAAACTGCGTGATATTATCCTTGCCGTTTACCGGCGTATGATACTTCGCGTTGCCGACGAAGTTCAGTCCCGCGATGCAGAGACCCTTTTCGTTCACCGCGTCATAGTAGAGCGGGTAGCCGTCCTGCACATGAGCCATGCCGATGATCGCATAGCGGTTTTTGAACTTCTCCCCGCGGCGCAGGTCAAAGGAATACCCGCGCGGCGTGATGGTAACGCTCTCTCCGTAGGGAAATTCATAGTCAAGGTTTCGTCCGAAATAAAAGTCCTTCGTCAGATATGTCGCAGCTGTGCACATTGCGCTCCCTCCAATCAGTAAAGCTCATTCTACCCCCCGGCGCGCCGCGTATCAAGTGAAGAATTATTAAGAAAAGCTCAACAATTGTACACCTGCGCTGCCCCGGAGTGTCGACAAGCCCGCGAGGCCGTGGTAGAATGTAATAAATCTTACTTATGAGGAAAGCCCATATGGAATTGATAGTCAAGCATTTTTCCGAGCTGAGCGCTGAAGAGCTGTTCGAAATATATAAGCTGCGTGTCTCCGTTTTTATAGTGGAGCAGTCCTGCCCTTATCAGGATATCGACGATGCTGATAAGTCGGCGTACCATGTCTGGCTGCGGGATGAGGACGGCATCGAAGCCTATGCCCGTGTGCTCCCGGCCGGTGTCGCTTTTCCCACGGCGGCTTTCGGGCGCGTCATCGCGGTGAAGCGCCGCTGCGGTCTGGGCACAAAAATCGTGACCGCCTCTATAGAGGCGGTAAGGGACAAGCTCGGCGCAGACATGATCACCATCGAGGCGCAGGTTTATGCACGCAGCCTTTATGAGAACCTTGGCTTCAGACAGACCTCCGAGGAGTTCTTGGAGGACGGGATACCGCACATCCAGATGCAGCTTGAGCTGTGAGAAAAGGCAAAGATTAAAATATACAGATTTTAGGAGGCCGTTTCTGTGAGTAAGATAGGAGACTTCGAGCAAAGGCTTATCAGCGATGGGATGACCGACCGCGACCTTGAAGAATATGCAAAGCTGCTGGTGCGGGTGCGCGACAAGCGTCAGCATTGCTATACCACAGCCGTCAAGTTCCCTCCGGAGCGCAGCGAGCAGGCTGTGAAGCTGATAAAATTCGGGCTTGAAAGCTTCGAGGACGACGGGTGGTACTCAAACTATGCGTCATATCGGAGCATGGGTCAGATATATAAACAGGCCGGAAATTACCAAAAGGCTTATGAAAGCTATCTGTCCGCCATAAACACTCTGGACGAAACCCGCGGCAGCTATGAGATTCAGCTGTCGGGCTGTCTCATGTGGATGAAGCTGCACGTGGATTCTTTCGAATATTCAGAAGAAGCGGAAAAATACTATTCATGCGCCGTAAAAGGCGATGAGTTTTCCAAAGCCTTTATAAATCAGGAGTTCAGACTCGCCGTAGCGGATACTGTGATATCCCTGCATCACGGGCAGACAGACAAGGCACGGCGGTCATTAGCGCGGGCGAGGGAGATTGCAAAGCCAAATTATACCGGCAAGCTGTACACTATCCTTGTCAGGCACAGGTATAATGAAAAATTGGAGCTCAGCCCCGAAGCCGCCCGATTTATAGACGAGACACATATCCCATACTGACACCCCCCAGCGCCTCCGTCTTGTACGGAGGCGCTGTTCTTCTTCCGAACCGGTCTTCTCACCCTTTCGCCGCAATAAAGATATTGGACACGTCCCCTGCCCAAAGCGCCGCGTCCAGCCGCGGCAGCAGGCTTTCGGCAAACGCGGTGACATATCCCCTGCTCCATGCATCACCGGTCTTCAGCTCCCCGCAAAGGCCGAGGGCAGCGCCGCGCAGAAGCTGCCGCCGCTGCTCCAGCGTTCTGCTTTGCAGCAGATATAAAAGCTCCTCCTGCTCCGCATTCCCTATGTGCAGACTCCGCGCGTCCTTTCCGAGCAGCGCCAGACCGAGCTCGTTTGTAAGCGGCTGCTCGCACAGGTTGAGGTAGGCTTCCTCAATGCCTCCGTGTACCGTCCGCAGCAGCGCCCTCACCGCGCCGCCGTCGAAGCGGCTCAGTATCAGGTTCTCCGTCAGCATCCGCTTCAGGTACTCTTCGGTGAAGTCCAGCCCCTGCAAAGCCTCATCCGCCGCGACGAGCAAGGGATAGTCGATGCACGGCGGCTTCATATGTGCGAAAAAGTACAGGTCATAGCGTTTGAAGTAATCGCCGATGCCGCGGAGCGTATCGGCATAATAAACGTTCCGCAGCCCCGGTGCCGTTCGGCCGGCCGCCGCCCATAGCTGCTTTGCCCGCTCAAGCCGGCCTTGGAGCAGTTCCTGCCCCCGGCGAATAAGCGGCGGCAGCTCCTCGGTCAGCAGCCGCTCCCACGGGATATGCATCTCCTCTGCCGCAATGGCGAGGGTGTACCGCAGTGACGCCAGCAGCTCCTGCGCCGTCTCTACAGTGACCGAGCTGCTCTCCCCTTTTGTGTATTTCTCCGTCTGCCATGCAAGCAGCGCGGCAAGGCGCGCGGCAAAGGTCCGCGTCTCCTCTATGGAGAGGGCCGGGCTCTGCATAAGCTCATTCAAAATATATCCTCCGCAATACGCGCCAGAGCCTCCGCCGTCAGCCCGGCCAGATACTCCGCCGACCCTTGGGCACGTCCGTTAAAGACCTTGACCATAAGCTCTATCAGTTCATCGTCCGTGAGCCTGTCCCGCGTTTCGTTCTTGAAGTAATAGAATATCTCCTGCAGCTCTGCGAGCACACCGGCGTAGTTCTCCTGTTCGATAAACGGGGAATCGCAGATGGCGCGGATAAGCTTCGGGAGTATCCCGCCGCCGAACTCTATCCTGCCTGATGCGCGCAGCGCCTCCGCCCGGCCTTCGGCAAGTTCCGCTATTTCATTTTCGCACAGCGTCAGGCCGAACCTGCCGCTGTAAGCATTGCACTCCCGCAGCTCCTGCCGGGCTGCACACATCTGCTGCTGCATCGGGATGAGGTACATTTCGTCCATACCGCGCTCCCTGTCATATCCGCGCTTCGAGTATTGAATTTACTATCTGCCTGAATCCGTAGTCGAGGAACTTCTCTTCGGTCATGCCGTTCTGCGCGCAGATGAACGTCCCCTTTGTCCCGGCAAGCGCCAGCAGAGAATCAATGCTCGACCAGAGCACATAGACCGTCAGCGTGGGGACGATGTCTTTCCTCACTTTGCCGCTTTCCTGTCCGCGTATAATGAGCGCTTCAAGCGTTTCATTTATCTCCGTCCCAAGGCGGAGTATATTTTTCACTGCGGCAGATTTAACTGTCCGCCCGATCTCTTCATCTCCCGAGCGGTTCAGTCTTTCAAGCGAGTACGGATATTCCCTCCGGTACTTTCTCATCGCCCTGCACACCGCGCGGTACGCATCGGTGAAACCGGCGTTATCGTTCGCCGCGTTTTCAATATCCGTCTTCAATGCCTGCAAGCCCTTTTCAATGATGCAGTGGAGAATATCGTCCTTGCTCTCATAATAGGCGTAGATCGTGCGGCGGCTGTATTCCGATTCCTTTGAAATGTCCTCTATCGTCGTCTGCTCATATCCCTTTTCCGAAAAGAGCTTTTCGGCAGCCGTCATTATCCGTGCCCGATGCAGTGCGGCCACAGCCTCTTTTTTGTTCGTCTCTCCCATAGTATACCCCAGTTCTAAAAAGTATACCGTGAGTATACTATATAATTTCTTCCCTGTCAACAGTTCTGACCCTCCGGCTCAGCCGCCGGAGGGTCAGAATGGGTCAGATATGGTCACCCAATCCTGTCAGATCAGGACGCCTTCGCAGTGGTCAATCTCGTGCTGAATTATCTCTGCCGTCCAGCCGGTAAAGGTTTTGATCCGGGGCTGAAGCTTCTCGTTCTGCCACTGTACCTTGATACTTTTGAAGCGCTTGGCTTTCCTCATTCCGGTGAGGGACAGGCATCCCTCCTCCGCTTCGTATGCTCCGGACTCCTTGATAATAACGGGATTGAGCATGACCGTGTATTCACCCTCGTTGTCAAAGGCTATGATGCGTTTGTTGACGCCTATCATGTTCGCCGCCATACCGACACAGCCGTCCTTATGAGTGATCAGCGTATCCAGCAGATCGCGCGCCGTGCCGAGGTCCTCCGCCGCGGCGGGTTCGGCTTTCTGCGCAAGAAAGGCTTCATCCCTGCATATCTCGCAAACCATTGTACTGTCTCCTTGGACTGTTTTTCCATATTGTATCAGTCCGCGGAAAAATGTGCAAGCCCCGCAGCGTCCCCAATATATTTCTGCATGATCAGTTGTTGAATGTTCGGATAAATTGTGCTTAAATGTACTTATATTTCAAAAATCTTATCAGGCGGTGGTACAATGCCCTTTCTTATCGTTCGCAGCGACATAACCAAAATGCCCGTGGGTGCCATTGTCAACGCGGCTAAAGAGTCCCTGCTCGGAGGCGGCGGTGTGGACGGCTGCATCCATCGCGCGGCGGGGCCGGAGCTGCTGGAAGAGTGCCGGACGCTCGGCGGCTGCAGAACCGGCGAGGCCAAGATCACTGCGGCGTACCGTCTGCCGTGCAGTTACGTGATCCATACTGTCGGCCCCGTGTGGCGCGGCGGCAGCTTCGGCGAGCATGAGCAGCTCGTCTCCTGCTACAGGTCAAGCCTTGCGCTGGCAAAAAAGTACGGCTGCGAGACCGTCGCTTTTCCGCTGATATCCTCCGGCGCTTTCGGCTATCCCAAGGAGCAGGCGCTGCGCACGGCGGCGGATACGATCGGCGAGTTTCTGCTGGAAAACGACATGACTGTCTACCTCGTCATTTTTGACCGCAAGGCTTACCAGATAAGCAGCAGTCTCTTTGCCGACATCACCGAGTATATAGACGACCATTATGCCGACACGCATTCCGATTCCCCGTGGGAGCGCCTGTGCCTGGAAACGGGTGCCGTGCCCTTGGCACGATCCGCAAGTGATGACGGGGATATCGCCCTGCCTTATATGTACTCTGAGGCGGATAATGAGTGTACGCTGCCCTATTCCGCCGCGCTGGACGATCTGCTCACTCATCTGGACACCGGGTTTTCGGAAACGCTGCTGAACCTTATCGACCGCAGCGGGAAAAAGGCCTCCGAGATATATAAGAGAGCCAATGTTGACCGCAAGCTGTTCTCAAAAATACGCAGCAATCCCAGCTATAAGCCCTCCAAGCCCACGGCCATCGCTTTCGCCATCGCGCTGGAGCTGGATCTGGACGAGACGCGTGACCTTATCTTCCGCGCCGGTTATGCGCTCAGCTCCAGCAGCAAGTTTGATGTTATCATTGAATATTTCATAGCCCGGAAGAAGTACGACATTTTTGAGATCAACGAGGCTCTGTTCGCCTTTGACCAAAGCCTGCTTGGTGCATGAACTCTGCGCCGTCGCATCAGTCGTGATATAGCCGCTGCCAGCTTATCACGGAAGTCAATTTTGAGGACAGAGAAAAAACGAATCAAAGCCCAGCCACAGGCGGGTTTGATGGTACTGTCAAGGATTATGCGCAAAAAAGTTTGCAGACTCCGGCTGAATGAAGTCAGCCGGCAATAGAGACGTCGTCCAAAGCCGCCTCTAAGTGCTTCGTGTTCATGTATTTCTTATTGCCCCACTGAGTTCCCCGCCACATGGCGCAGCCTCGCACAGACCAGCATCAGGGCAGAGTTCCCATCCGGGAACGTCCCCACCACACGCGTCCTGCGGCGGATCTCTCGGTTCAGCCGTTCGATCACATTGTTGGTGCGGATGCGTGTCCAATGCTCGCTTGGGAAGTCGCAGTAGGTCAGTGTTTCTTCAATACCGTCCTCCACTGATCGTAGATGGCGAGACCTTACTGCCCCACAGAGCTTCAGTGATGTCCTCCACCCGGCGCACGGAAACGCCTGCCAGGTACATCTCGATGAGG
>ENA-UONT01000377-UONT01000377.1-human-gut-metagenome-genome-assembly--contig:-CS20-NODE-377-length-57054-cov-8.607484_pt1 | contig 57054 bp, 60 predicted proteins | sample MGYA00242459_ERZ724006 | MGnify/ENA metagenome assembly ERZ724006 | reverse complement strand
ATACTCAGATCCTATAAGGACACTCTGCATGGTCCGAGTGGCGAGACTTGAACTCCCCAAAACAGAAATCAGGGCGTGTTGCCCTTTATTTTTTTGTGTTGATATGTAAGGCTTTCGGGGAAATGCCGTGTTAATTGGTACTGCTTTATGGTGACGCGAAATATCGTCTAAAGGGAAAATTAAAGGGAAAACTTTTGGACCAAATTCACTGTGCCATGTGCTCTAAAATCTCCGCACGTTCGGTTAGTATTTCCTGAAAGATCTCCTGACTGCGGGAGTGCTCACAGACATCCGGGTGATATTGCTTTGCGAGTCTGTGATACTCTTTTGTCAAGGTTTTCATATCGCTGTGGGCCTGCGGAGAAAACCAGTTCTTTCCATAGGGCCGTTGGATCGGTTCGTCAGATTTCTTTTTTCTTGTGTGCTCAGTGCTGCTCTCTGAGGATGCCTGCTGCGAGTGCTGCTGTCCCTTACTTGAAGAATATCTCTGTTCGCTGTGCTCTTTGTTTGCTTCTCTTTGATATGTTGAGCCGTGGGTCAAATCGGCAATTCTAAATGGGAGGTCAATGGACACATCTGCGGGGGACGCAAAAATGAACCCGTTATAGCTGTATAGCCGACAGCCCTCCTCAGAGTGTGAAAGTACATGACAGAGCATATCCGCATCAGTAAATAGCCGATACAAGTATCTTACAAAGGCATCTCCGCTGTTCTTTATATCATCAGCGGTTTGATCTGCTTCTGCACGAACTGTACCGATCAAGTCCTCAATTTCAGCCGATATTTCATCTAAAGAGCTTTCCAAGTCTGCAATCTTTTCTTTGGTGTATTCAATGGCTTCGTTCAGATTTTCCAGCTTAACTTTTGCGCTTTCTATCTTTTCCTCTTGCTCGTACTGGTTGGAAGTTGTTGCGTGCGAGGCATTATAGATAGCCCTTTGCAGCGTCAATCTCGTCGCGTTTTGGAAATCCAGCTTTTTCCGCTGGATTATAAGCTGCTTTTCAATAGCACGTAGGCTCCGGATTTGCGAGGCGACTGCTTTTGAAGTCTTTTTGATAAGATTTATCTGACCGGGAAATCCAACAATACCTGCCAGCACATTATAATCATATACTCTGCTGGCAGAGTCCTCCTTCCGGAATGGACAAGCATCATCCCATACTTGCGAGTCCAGCAGATTATCAACAAGACTGCTCTTTTTTAGAATAATCGCATAGTGAAGCGGTGTCAGACCCATACTGTCCGTCCAGTTCAGCCATTCAGGGCGAAGCGGCTGATTTGTTTCGATAGCCTCATAGACCGTAAGCATCCGAGTATTGTAATAGCAGGCGGAAAAGGCTTCAAGGGCCTGCTTTGCATCATCAGATTTGACTTGGCGGCAGGAATTTGTATAGTCAACTTTTTTATCAAGCCGCACACAGACATATGCAAAGAGTAGCGTATCCATATCGCTACGGTATGGAGAAGCTGAAAGGTTTGTGTATGCTTCTGTAAGATAGTTCGTTTCAAAATTTAGATGAATATTGGATAGGTCCGCTTGTAGAGCCTTTTCAAAGGGATTTTGCTGCTGCATAATCGCTGCCTTGGCTTCGGCAGTGGTATTTTCCATAAATCTATGGTATGCGTCCGCGTCGCAGGAACGGTAGACGTCCTCAGCCTGTACTAATTTTACTGCAAGATACTGTGGGGAGGAGGGTTCGATTGTATTCAGTAAAACGCTAAGTTCCTGTGATACGCGCCCTGTTTTCATGGAGGCTCGCGCCGCAGTCAAGAGTTCTGCAACTGCTGTCTGCTGCTGTTCCTGTGCCCATGTATAGTGAGACAGCAAGATAGCTTGCAGGGCTTTTACAAACTGCATCAGTTCAATGCCGCCAGTGTTTCGGCCAAAGAGAGTACATCCCCTGATGATGCTCTTGCTGTGGATATCTGACATATAGACGTTGGATTTTTCGTCATCCATGTAGACAAAATATTTACAGATTTCATCAAACGGAAAACGGTTTGATGCAGCCCAATCATCATGGCTGGGATGAATGTAGATGGCACGGTCTGTAATGACCGTACCATCTACTGTCAGCGTAAACAAAGGAACCGTGCTTTTAATGTAGCCCAAAATCCGTTCACCTGACGTTATGTGGTATGTAGAGGCTATCTTCTCGGGCTTTTTGAGTTTTTCTACATCAAAAAGAAGCTTAGAAAATTTATGTGGGATTTCGTTGATCTCACTTTGAAACGAAGCTGCTGACATAGACTACTCCTATCAGAAAATACAGTTCCAAATCTGAACGCCGCACCAAATTAAAAGAATTAGAATAAGAAGTGATAGTATTTTGTGTTCAGATATGAACTCTCCTACTTGGTCAAGAAAGTAAAGCTTTGATACCATACCACCGACCATAATGATTTCGTCGATATACGGAATTGGGGCAGGAACAATCGCGTTAATAATGAAGATAATTAGCTGTATTGGAAATGGCAAAGTAAAATAGAAGTAGCCGCCAAAAAGAGCAATGACAATAAGAACTATGATGGACATATCTCACCGATGATTAGGGTCAATTTCAATTAGAATTTTATCGGGTTTGATATTGTAATATGCGGATAAATGCTGCCGGATTTCCTGTTCGCCATGAAATTCTTCACCAAGAGCGAGATCGACGTAACATACGGCATGACCTAAACTATCAAAAAACACGCCGCTTTCCATTTGGTATATGCCCTTTGTTCTCTCACGGGTTTCTGCCATAACTTCTAATCGGTCAACAGATGATAGTAGCGACTTCTCAGAGAAAAATGCTTCTTCGGTTATTTCAAGTTCAGTTGGGGTATCGACTCTTTTGTAAGCGTATGCCATATTTCTCTCCTTACACGTATTTTTTATTGATTCTCCACGTATGCGGTTTCATTCGCCCCTCTTTGTCTGTAGGCTTTCGTGGACAGTATCCCGGATCAGGACGTCCTTCGCCGCGTGTCCGCTTTACCCGCTTCCCACACCAAGTACAAATATACTCGGTGATTGCCGCATCAGTTTTTAGAATTGCCATGTTATACCTCCAATTCTTCCTGAATGCGAATAATTGCACGTAAAAGCAACTGTTCCTCAGTGGGTGTCAAATGCAGTTGGCCTAACTCCCATTGCTTTGCACGGAAGAAAGAACGGGCTTTCATTGTAATCTTTGTAAGTCGGCACATATTTTCGTCTCTGCTATAAATGTTTCCTGTAGCTGCATAGTTTGACCCGAAACAAGTTGGACAAATCGAACGAATAACACATTCTTTGCACGTTTTATCAAGATATTCTTCAGCAATTACATCTTTGGGAAAGGTAATATTTTGAGCGTTAGCAGCTTTTTCCTTACCAACGGAAAGAGGCATAAAGAATTGACAGGGGTAAGCTATTCCATCAACATCATATGCTTTCATAGATAACCCTGCACCACAATAGCGCATGGCTTCAATCTCTTTAACGCCAGCACCAGATATGCCCATTTCCAACATGGAACAAGGCTCAATCTCTGGGTTTGATAGATAAAAATCTATGAGTTTATACAATTCTCGCTCAAGAATTTCTGCGCTTTCAGTATCAGACCAGTCAAAACCATATGCGAGGTTGCAAGATACAAGAAACCCTTTTTGGTGCATATCAATCACACCTTCGGCCAAGTATGGAAGGGTTTCTTTGGAAATGGTCATTTTAACATCTTGCTGCGGATATAGTTCGTGAAAAAATGCGAGATCAATGTCATCATATGAACTTGAACGATTGATGTTGTGCATTGCACTCGTACCATCAAGGCTCAAACAACAAACAAGAGAATCACTGTGACAACGCAACCAATCTTGGATTTCACCATGGACAAGTGTTCCGTTAGTTGTTGTAAACAGCGTAATTGGGGCATGGCTGTATTTTTGATTTATATAATCTGTAAGACTCTTGAGTGTTTCAAATGCCAGAAATGGTTCTCCACCAAAGAAATCAATTTCGATATTCTCAAAAGCGGAATAATCCTCCATTTCTCTATCAATAATGCGCTTCGCCGTTTCAAGTCTGATTGTTCGTGGTGATTTATACTGCTCGTAACAATATACACATGAAAGATTACAACTTTGTGTGAGAGTAATGGTTATAACTTTGGTTTTTGAAATATCCATTTGTCCTCCATATTAAACAAGGGACTCTATAGAGTCCCTTGTCTTTAACGAGTGTGTTTTCCGCCTCTACAGGTGGTCTTGCAAAGGCCTCTACATCCTCCAGTACAAGTCCCACATTTACCCATGTTATAAATTTGCGGCCCGTTCATGGCCAGTTCACACTGCGGAGTCAGAGCGTTTTTAATTGCAGCAAGCATTTCGGCCTTGATTTGGAACATAAAATGACCTCCTATTAAAAATTCAATGGCTTTGCTTACTTGTGAGTATATCGCAATTACGATACAAATTCAAGTAAAATATACCGTCATTTACAGACTAACGGAAATGCGAACTTCTGTATAAAATAATAGTACGAATTTGCGGAGGTGCAGCATGGCCGATTTTAATGTAGCGGACCGAGTATTGGAATTATGCAAGGCTCGCTCATGGAGCCTTTATCGGCTTGCACACGAAGCGGATATGCCGTATTCAAGCCTCAGTACCGTTCTATACAAGACTGCCTCACCCTCTCTTGTATCTATTGAGAAAATTTGTAGTGGGTTTGGTATTACACTCTCACAGTTTTTTTCGGAAGAAAATGAACTGGCAAAACTCACGGTGGATGAACGGGAGTGCTTGTCACACTGGGCGCAGATTGGGCCAGAGGACAAAAAGTTAACGCTTGCCTATATGCAAGCGTTAGCAGATCGGCAGGGGTGTATATCGTAAAAATAGCAGATTTTAAGTAGCCGCAGGGAGTCCCTGCGGCCTTTCTCATTTCAGTTTGGCACTTTCAATGATATAGTCTTTCAGTGCTGCTTTGGGAACCCGCCAGACACGTCCATTGCGATACCCCCTGAGTTTCCCACTGTTGAGCAGTTCGTATATTGCGTTGTAACCCACCCTGAGAGCCTCACAGCACTCCTCTACTGTCAGAATGTCGGCGTATTCCTCAAACATTCGCTACAGCCCCCTCACTATTCTGCTCCTTCATACAGCGGGGACAAAAGGACGAATCACACAGGCAGTTCTCACATAAGCATCCACGGGGCTTTGCAGCCGACCTCCGCCGCTGAGGATTGGCCTTGCGGTTGTATAAGTCCATACTTTCAATTTGCTGATAAACGGCAGGCTCCGTGCGGCATAGGATATAGGCAATCTTTGTAATGCCGAAGCCAGCTTCAAACATAGTTCTTAGCTGTTCCTTTTCTTCACCAGTCCAGTATTCACCTTCACGGTTCAGGCGAATTTCGCGGTTTCTCATAGCAATGATCGTTTCCTCTTTCGGATTTTCATTAAACATAGGGATTTCTCCTTTCTAAGCTTTGTTTATCTTTATGTTACTTGCTCTGACCGTAAATAAAGCGATTTTCAATGATATATCATATAGTGAAGCCGCCCGGTATCATCCGGGCGGCTATCTTATTTAATAGGAGAAGATGCTATGAATACCACTGACCGAAGGACACGCCCCTGTTCCCATTGCGGACAAGTTTTGGCACATGAGCAGTTAATCCCATTTCAGGATGAATTGCTTTGCCCTGCCTGCCTTGACGAGCAAACCACAGTCTGTTCCTGCTGCGGTGAACGTATCTACAAAACCGATAACAGCGGAACGGACACAATCCCGCTCTGCGAGGACTGCTATGACAACCACTACGAACGCTGTACCCATTGCGGTACTCTGATCCACCGCCGGGATACCTATTACCGCGGGGATGACCCTTATTGCTATGACTGCTACCACACCCTGCCTGCACAGGGCATCAATGACTACTACTTCAAGCCGGAGCCGATTTTCTATGGTACGGGCAAGCGTTATTTCGGCGTGGAGTTAGAGGTTGACGAGGGTGGTGAGTCCGACAGCAACGCCGAACGGGTTTTGGATATTGCCAATACAGGCAATGAACTAATTTACTGCAAGCATGACGGCAGCTTGAATAATGGCTTTGAGATCGTCACCCATCCCATGACGTTAGACTTTCACGAAAACAATATGCCTTGGGCTGAAATCATGGAGGAAGCCAAGAAGATGGGGTATCTGTCCCATCAGGCAGAAACCTGCGGCCTGCACGTCCATGTCAACCGCACAACCTTTGGTGACACCGAGAGCGAACAGGAAGCCGCTATCGCCCGTGTCCTCTACTTCTTTGAGAAGTTCTGGGAGGAACTGCTGAAATTCTCTCGCCGTACCCAGCGCCAGCTTGACCATTGGGCAGCCCGGTATGGCTACAAAGAAAAACCCAAAGACATCCTTGACCACGCCAAGGGCCATAACTCTGCCGGACGTTATACGGCGGTAAACCTTACCAACCGGGATACGGTCGAGTTTCGGATGTTCCGTGGAACCTTGAAGTACAATACCCTGATTGCCACACTGGAGCTGCTGGATAACATCTGCGAGATGGCAGTCTATCTGACGGACAAAGATGTGCAGGGGTTGTCATGGACAAGCTTCGTTGTGGGATGTACCCAGCCGGAATTGGTGCAGTATCTTAAGGAGCGCCGCCTATACGTCAATGACGCGGTGGCAAGTGAGGAGGATGTTTAATGTGCTGTTTGTTTGGATTGATCGACTACCGTGGGACGCTGACTGCCAAGCAGAAAACCCGCTTGATCCGGGAACTGTCTATCGCCGCAGAAGTACGCGGGACAGACGCTACCGGCATTGCCTACAACACAGAACATGGTTTACAGATTTACAAGCGTCCCCTTCCAGCACATCGGATGCGGCTGAACATACCGAGCAATGCAAAGGTCATCATGGGTCACACACGGATGGCAACGCAGGGCAGAGCCAAGAAGAATGAAAACAATCACCCTTTTCGCGGCAGCATTGAGGGCAAGCAGTTTGCGCTGGCCCATAACGGTGTTCTCTATAATGACTACCAACTGCGGCGGTTGCTCCGCCTGCCAGCTTCAAAAATCGAGACTGACAGCTACATTGCCGTGCAGCTAATTGAACAGAAAAACGCCCTCGACCCTTCCAGCCTGAAATACATGGCGGAACAGGTCGAGGGTTCTTTCACGTTTACGGTGCTGACAGATCGGGATGGGCTGTACTTCGTGAAGGGCGATAGTCCTCTCTGTCTGGTTCTGTTTCCCGATACCGGGGTCTATGTTTACGCCTCCACGGAGGAGATTTTGAACACGGCCTTGCTGGGCTTTGAGCGATTGTTGGGAAGGTCACAGCGGATACAAACCGACTGCGGTGAGATCATCAAGATTGATCGGAAAGGCCGCCTCAGCCGCAGTACCTTTGATGCGTCGGCGCTTTACTGCAACCATTGGGGCTGCTACAGCTTCTCGCTTGCAGACCATCACCCACAGACGGAGCGGGAGAGCGTTCGTGTGCTGAAATCCATCGCGGCAACTTTTGGATATACCGATGAAATGATCGACCGTTTGTTGGAGCGCGGTTTCACAACGGACGAGGTGGAAGAATGGCTCTACTGTGGAGCGTTTTAGAAGGGAGGAAAAATATGGCAAGATCAACCAGCAAAGCCGCTGTAAGGTATGCGGCCACAGACATCTACTGCAACTTCGCGGTGACTGTGCGTAAATCGCGTAGTCGAAGCAAGGCCAGCAGCCGCGCAAGCATAAAGCAGAGCGGCACAGGGAGAAAGGAGAGATAAAAATGTATTTCGTGAAACCGCCTGATCCGCCGCCGATACTGGCGGTCTGGATGTTTCTAAAGGATTTATTCAGAGTCTACTAAAAGAAAGGAGGGCTTAAAAATGGAATGGACTTTTGCAGGGTTTGTCACAACCTTGACCGTATTACTGGTACTCGACCATGCTATTGCGACAGCGTAATTAAGGAGGAAGAAACTATGCCGATTTTATTTGCCATCACAGGTTCAGCCCTCGGCTGTTTTGCGGAGGGTGCTATTCTCGGAGCCTCGGTTTATCTCGTCAGCCGTGGTGTCCGCAATCCCCTGAAAAACAGGAAGTAAGCGGACGGGAGTAAACCAAGTCCAGCAAGGGTCTAAACCTCTGCTGGACTCTTTGCTCTATTAGTTTAGGAGAAGGGACGTTCCGACGCCTACAAAGCACGCGCTGCGCGCGGCTTCTTCGGCGCGTCCCTTCTCCTCGCCCTGCGGGCTTCACCTCATCCCTCTCGGCAATAAACTGTTGAGAGGGTGTTCCGCGTTCTTAGTTCCACTCGGATAACTCTTTTTTTCTTAAATTTCAAAGAGAAGAAGGTTTTGACGGAGGAACGGCGAACGGGGAACACTTTATATTGTAGAGGGATATTTGGCTTTTGCTGGAAGAAATTACTTTCACACAAAAATTTTAACTTTTTTCTGTCAGGGAGGTATCGTCAAAATTGCCAAAAACGTTGGAAACAAAGCAGCCGATCATTATGTTTATCCGCTCCTTGTCATCAAAAGTTGAAGAAGCTATCTTTGTGAAAATGTCCAACAAGTCATTGCTGACACTACCGAGTTCCATCAAAATGTTGCGAAATACATTTTGGACATAAACTGCCTGCACATCAGAGGATAACTTCTCCTTTGGCTTACGCATACCACGCCTACGCAAAAGACGCTGATAGATCATCTGAATGTAGGGGGCTGCCGTTCTATCATCCACCGGAATCAATTCGTCACGGTCTGAACAAGATGGCAGGGACTTCTTTCCCACAAAGGATTCTGCAAACATCCGACAGGTGAACTCATACGAAACAATAGGCTTCTTCGCAAGCCGAACCAAGTTGAACAGCAGCAAAAAATGCGTACTCCACAGGCTATGTATGATGAATTTGACCTTAGCAGCAACCTCCGGGGCGTCAGAATAGATAGGATCAATGGCTCTAACCTGATTCTCTGGATTTTTCTCAGTTTTGAACGCGTTCCACGCTTCGAGCACAGCGGAACGCTCGGAACTCTCAGATACAATATGTTCAGTAGGGTTTTCAGTAAAGCCCAGTAAATACTCCGGGGTGACATTCAATGCATCACAAAAATAGCATAGCTGGTCTACCCTAATACCCTTTCGGATTTCGTTGCCAGACCTACCTTTTTCCAGTTTGCAGATATTTGCACCCGTCACACCAATTCCTTCGCCAAGGTTGCATTGAGTAATACGCGCAGCTTTGCGCGCTTTTTGCAACCGAGAGCCAAAAAGATTTGGATCGAATTCTTGAGAAAGAATATAGCTAAGGATGTCCCTGAACTTCGAGTCATTCCGTAACGCACGGTCTGCTTCATAAAGGCGTATTTTCTTTTCTGCCGCATCATTGTTCATTATCATTCTACCAGATTTCTTAACTTTTTTGAAACGGAATCTCTTCGTTTACTCTGTCAATTGGCAGTTCTACGAAAAAATGAGATGATGTTGCCACCAAAACATGGGAGGTACACATCATGAACGAAGGAACCCGTAAAATTATTGCCGTAACACCGGAAGAAAGCAGCCTTGTGCGCGCTGGCACAGTCATTATGGACGATGCCATGGCAAGAAAGAAAAAGAGCGAAGAGGAAGCCGGGGCAGGCATTGAGCCGCTGCTCCTTTTCAATAGCAAAGCTGAAGCAAGTGTTGTCTGCGAGGTAGACAAGCTAAGCCGCAAATATCAGAAAGAACTCGGCTTGGGGGAGCCGCCTATCCTTGTCGCAGAGCTGCCAGCAGAACCGTCTGCAACAACATCAGCCGCTCCCACACAGACAACTGCTCCACAGACATCTACGCCGCAGCCCACTATGACGCTGCCCTCTGTGCCTGTCGGAAAGTTCCATTTCTTTGAGCGCAGCAATGAAAAAGGCCCCTCGCATATTCAACTTGAGAACCTTTTGATTGGCCGTGTGCCCCTGCGGCGTGTCGGAGATACCATCTATCTGTGGCATGGGACCTATTATCGGCGCAAGAGTGATGCTGACGTCTTGACGCTGATTCGCAAGCATCTGGACGCGGAATTGAGTATCGTCGGAAGCGCAAACCAGCTTGCCAGCGTTCAGACGCTGCTCTGCGCAGACCCGCGTATTGAAGCTGTCCCGCTGGAGGACACATCAACGAATCTCCTGTGCCTTCGGAATGGGTTGCTCGACCTGAACACGCTCCAGTTGCTCCGTGCTACACCGGACTTTTTCTTCACCAGCCGCATTGAGGTGGACTGGCTTGGTGCACAGGTATGTCCCAAGTTTGACAGTTTTTTGCAGCAGATTTTTGCTGGGAATCCTGTATGTATTAAGAGGGCTTGGCAGGCACTTGGTTATGCTCTTGTACCGGATAATCGCGCCAAGCGGTTCATTGTCATGCAGGGCGTTGGTGACTCGGGAAAGTCCGTTTTCGGCAATCTCATTTCGGCCTTCTTCGACCCGTCTGCCGTTGCAAATGTGGATATTTTCAAGTTCCGGGAGCGTTTTGCGACCGCCGAACTGGTGGACAAGCGGGTCAATATCTCTATGGACTTGCCCGCTGGAAACCTCAGCGATCAGGCTGTGGGAATGCTCAAGAAGATTACCGGAGGGGACGCCGTAACTGTGGAGGAAAAATACCACTCTCCCCGCAGTGCGGTCATTAACGCCACCTTGATTTTCGGAACAAATCATGAACTGCGGCTCTGGGAGTTCGATGAGGCCTTTGCAAACCGGGTACTTCTCATTCCGTTCCAGTACCCTGTTCCGGAGGAACAGCGGGACCCGAAGCTGCTTGAAAGCCTCAAAGCGGAACGCTCCGGGATCTTGTACCGTGCAATCCTTGAGTACCGTGAACTGGTGGAAAATGGATATGTCTTTGCTGGGGATGATGTGATTTCCTTCCAGGCGCAGTGTGTGGAACGTGGAGTTATTCCGCCTGATGGAGTAGCCGAGTTTGTTTCGGCTTGCTGTATTATGGATGCGGAGCACTTCACGTCCACCGAGCAGTTGCATCTGGCTTATCTTGATTTTTGCCGCGAGCATCACTTGCCCTCGCTGAATGATCGGGGTGCCTTTTCCCGGCAGTTCTCTGCGGCTGTAGGCTTCGCTGCCAAGCGTGAAAAGCAGCGCGTGAACGGTGTGCCGATGAATGGCTATCGGGGTGTGATGTTGGCTGGGGGTGTCGAATAATGTGCGGTATGGAATCGCTCGAAAAACTCCCGCTTTTTATGACCGTCCACGAAGCAAGCGAGGTTCTGAGGATTGGACGGAGCAAAACTTATGAGTTGGTCCGTAGCGGGCGGCTGAAGAGCATTCGCCTCGGCAAACAAATCAGGATTCCCAAGCAGGCTATTGAGGACTTCCTGAAGTCCGGCTGATATGGGAGGGGGCTTGTCTCCCCTCCCAATTTTATGACAAATCTTTTGCATATTCAAGGGAGGGGACTATCTTGGCCCGTAAAAATATTAGCCGTGCCGCGCAAGGCTCTGGTACGATTCGCAAGAAAACTGTCACCCGTAATGAGCAGACCTATACTTATTGGGAGGCGCGGTTGACCACCGGTTATGATCCCGGCACGGGGAGACAGATCCAGCGCAGCTTCTCCGGTAAGACCCAGAAAGAAGTTCGTGAGAAAATGCAGGCCGCGGCGGTGGAGGTCAATGCTGGTACTTATAAGGAACCGTCCAAAATGACCTTGGGAGAATGGCTGGATACTTGGCTGAACGAATATTTAGGCGGGGTCAAGCCAATGACGGTTGTAAACTACACCCAACACGTTGAAAACCATATCAAGCCCGCCCTTGGCAAAACAAAGCTATGTCAACTGGATGCACCAAAAATTCAGCATTTCTATAATGATTTGCAAAAACCTCACGGTGACACTCCGGGCCTCGCTGCTAAAACAGTCAAGTGTGTAAACGGTGTTCTTCACAAGGCTCTGCAACAGGCCGTAGCGGTTGGTTATTTGCGTTTCAATCCCGCAGATGCCTGTAAACTTCCGAAGGTTGTTCGCAAAGAGATTAAACCGCTGGACAATGCTGATATTTCGGCTTTCCTAAAAGCTATCGAAGGGCACTGTTTTGAAGCAATCTATATTCTGACCCTTTTCACTGGCCTGCGGCGCGGTGAGGTCTGCGGACTGACGTGGGATTGCATCGACTTTGAAAAAGGGACAATGACAATCAACAAGCAACTTCAAAACATTCCGGGACAACCCGGAGCATATAGGCTAATTTCGGCAAAGAACGGAAAGAGCCGCACGATTGCGTTACCTTCTACTGTCATTACAATCTTAAAGCAGCACAAAATACAGCAGACGCTTGCACGCTTGCAAGCTGGTGAACTATGGGAAAACAGTGACTTTGTATTTACAAATGAGGTTGGACACCATGTTTCACCGAATAGTGTCTACAATCAATACAAACGAATTGTAGCATCCATTGGACTGCCTCAAGCACGCTTTCACGATTTACGTCACAGCTATGCTGTTGCTGCGATTCAATCAGGGGATGATATTAAGACCGTACAAGGCAATCTGGGTCATGCGACTGCTTCCTTCACCTTAGATGTCTACGGGCACGTCACAGACCAAATGAAGCAAAACAGCGCAGCGAGGATGGAAAAGTTTATAGAAAAAGTGTCTGGCGAATGACCTTCGCCAGACATCTTTTTTGCTGAAACTTTACCATCCGAACAAGCGTAAATTCACTTCTCGGAAGCTGTAAAGGGAAAACTAAAGGGAAAACCCATCGAAAATAAGTATGAAGAAAGCCTGTAACCATTGCGGTTACAGGCTTTTTCGGTGGTCCGAGTGGCGAGACTTGAACTCACGACCCCTTGACCCCCAGTCTTTTTGATCGCCAAAAAGTTCTGGAAATATCAAGAATTTGCGGAAAAACTGGAGGATTTGCAAACGGTAAAACACAAACATTTGCAATTATTCCATATATTCCACGCTAATTCCACCGTATTCCACCACAGCATTTATTCACTCAGTTAATCGCACCTCTACTAGAAGGTACTCCATGTGAAAGCAGAACTAGCAAACCCGGAGATAATCCCCATGGCAATGTCCCAGATTGCACGGCCTATGATCATGGCTTCGATGAGGGAAGCGTAAATATTAACGGTTTCCTTCGGCAACAGCCGATGTAGCAAGCTGGAGGCCGCTATAGGGATTTCATGTTCGATTGCTTCATTATTTGATAACTCTACCTTTCAATTTTGCCGCTTCGACTGGGAGTAGCGTACCTGAAATAGTTGAAAAACACAGAGATCCTATAAAATCGGCTTGGTCAGCGACATTACATGGTAATGAGTTCTTCCGCACACAGGAGTCGCAGTTGCTCCACCACCTCGTCCACCAGTTGTGACAGAGTCAGATCCCGGACGCCCACCATGGTATGACCGCAGTGTCGGTTTACCGGAAGCAGCAGCTTTTTGGCAGCACTTTGTCCAACGGCTACCGCCATGGCTGGGGTAACTTCTCCTGACAAGGCATCGGCCGACAAGATACCAATGGGTCCAACGATAACATCCGCCGTACGGCAGGCTACCATCACTGGGTTTTCCCCGGTGGCTCCTTGATTCGCACCTGCCTTCATCATGGTGGCAGTGGCGATGGCATTGGTACCCACCGCTAAAACCTTACAGGGCAGTTTTGCCGCCTTCACTCGCTCTGCAATCAGAGCACCCATGCGGCCGCTCTGGCCATCAATAATCACAAGCTTCATGGTCTATCCTCCGTTTTCCGTCTTTGCTTCCAGGACAGTGGGCAGGCAGCGCTACGATTGGGTACACAGTATCCTTTCGTAGCATTCACTCTGAACAGATGCTTCCGCTTAAATGTTTTTCTTCCCGGACCAACTAAACGATATGTCTCATGATATCATTTTTGCTGGATCAACACAAGAAACTTTTTGATAGACCGCACAAACTAGAGTTATATCATCTCTCATAAAGAAATTCGGGCTATTTCAGCCGGACGCCAATACCTATTCGCGTCGGGCGTAACTAACCGCCAGATGTCGGGAGTTCACAACCGAAAATACTATTATCTCATAGGAGTCTATTCGCCATTAGCTTTTATGTTTACGAAAGAAACGGAAGCCAGGGACTTATTGGAAATCGCGGAGTCCCGGTACAAGCGAAGCTCCACGATCTTCTGTTCCCAGTTTGACATTCCGGGTTGGCCGGAAAAGCTGTCTGACCCGCTGCTGGCTGACGCCATCTGCGACCGAATCGTCCACGATGCCTACACCATAGTCATTGGCGGCAAGGAATCCATGCGCAAGCGGAAGGGGCTGCAAGACATCTGACTCCGACCGTATTTATGATACCTTGACAGCTTTGTGCTGTCCATATTCAACCTGAACGGTGGGACTGCTCAATCCGGGCGGTCCCATTGCTCAATTCAAGCGGAACCGCTGCTCAATTTCGCTGGTCGATCTGATTTTGCAGAGCGGCATACGCAATCTGGGCTATGCCCAGATTGTGCTCTTTGGTTACGGGCGATTATTGAGCGGATACCATCAAGGGGGATCATATCAATAACGCCCCCTGGGATTCTTTTTCAATAAGTGCACACAAAATTTAACGATCAAGCAGACATCTTTCGTGACAGAAGTCAATATGACGCTCCATCGCCTGTCGAGCCATTTCTGGGAAGCCAGACTCAATAGCTCGACAAATATCAACATGTTGAGCACTGATGATAATGATATTATCCCGTTCCCCTTTTGATGCAACAAACTCACAGGTACGGACAGATAGGTAGTTCAAAGGTTCCCGGATTAAGTGATACATGTCTATAAGATAATTGTTTTCCGTGGCAAGAACAATCTCATTATGAAAGGCTCTGTCCAACGTTTCTCTGTCTGCAAAGTCTGCTGAAGTTCCCCGACCATTAGCGTAGAGGCTCCAAACCGTCCGAAATTCTGCAGCCATTTTTTTCAGTTGCGCAATATCAATCAATGCTACATTTGTGGCGCAAATAGAGGCCGCTGTCGTCTCAATCGCTTTTCTGGCAGTAAAAAGGTTTGTCAAAGATTCATTGCTGATATCGAGAACGCGATAACTGTGGTATTTGCTAGTTTCATTAGACTCAACGATCAATCCACTGTTTTTAAGTCGATCTACTGCTTGAAAAACCGGGGTATGACTAATATTCAGATTCTCTGCAATACTAGAGATATTCAATTTACTACCAGGAGCAATTGTAGAAGAAAGAATTGCTTCGCTCAAAATATCATATACAATATCTGAAATTTTGACAAAAGGATTTCTATCCTGTGCCTTCCGAATCTGTGCGGGATCAAAAGCAATAGCAACACGGTCTGCAGACTCTGCCATAGACACCAGCCTTTCACAGCAAGCAAGGGACTTCGGGGAATATATTTTACAAATTGATATCGAACAAAATCATAATCTGATTATCTGAAATTAATCCGAAAAGCGGTTCTACCGTATGCTGAAAAGGACCGTGAAAAATCAACGAGCCAAATATCCACCGTCAATGGGCATCACAAGGCTGTTGCAGTAAGAACCAGCTTCTGAACAGAGCATCAGTACGGGGCCAACTAAGTCTTCCGGCTGTCCCCACCTGCCTACTGCGATACGATCCAAAATTTCCTTATAACGCTTTTCATCATCCATCAGTGGTCTGGTCTGATCCGTTTCAATATAGCCGGGAGCAATGGCATTCACTCGAATGCCCCGACTGCCCCATTCATTAGCAAACGCCTTTGTCACCTGGGAAACACCACCCTTTGACGCCACATAGGCAGCCATTTTAGGACCTGCAACAAAACTGTTCATAGAAGCCAGATTCACAATACGGCCATAGGGCAGTTCGCCGTTCTGATGGCACTGCTCACAGTATTCCACCCACAGCAGGCTCAAGGTGACGCCGTTCTTCTGCATCTCACGGTGCACCCACTCGTAGTCCGGCATCTTGTAGACAGGATTCTTTTGCTCGGTTGGAAATAAACGCTGGGAAACTTCCTGCTGCGACATGGACTGAGCTTGCTGCCAGTCAAGTTTCTGTTCCCGAGCCCAGGCTAATGTACGTGTGACCGTGTTGCGACCGCAACCAGCGGCATCTACGATCTCTCGGTGTGTGAGTCCCAGACTTTTCAGCCGAAGGATCTCTTTGTGATTGACCATGATAAGGCCTCCTAAATTGAATTTGCATCTGACGATGCTGAACTCATTTTAGTGGCTATCCCGTCAATGCACATGGCTGCGGTGACCTTGCACCATTTTAGCGGTTTGGCTGCACCATTCGTGCGGTCTACGCGCACCGTTTCAGGCGACGTATTCATCCTCCGGCGCAATGCCCTGTATGTCAGGGAGATCATATACGCTCTGTGTGTCGGCGACCTGCCGCAGTAGTCATATTGCTCTCGGAGAGCGTCCAACAGCTTGTCCATCACCTCTTCGCAGAGCGTTTCTGCCTCCCCCGCTGTGTTGTACTGCGAGAGCTGCATAACCTGTAAGCGGGCAGCGGCATCTGCCAGCCGCTTATTAGCTGGGATCAGGTCAATGCCAGTCTCTGTATGTATCACGGCACGGGGAAGATGTAGTTCCAAGTCTTCCGGCGAGTCGATTTGAACAAGCAGCAGCTTCGCCAGCGTATTTATCTGTTCACCCGGCGTATAGCCAAGCACTGCCGTAAGATTACCCTGCGGGTCATTGTCGATCAGCAGGACCTTTTTGTTTTCATTTGCAAGAGCAGCAGCAAGATTCAGTGCTGTTGTAGTCTTACCAACACCACCCTTAGAGTTGGTGATAGATATTACAGTGTTTTCCCTCATATATATTACTCCTAATAGTCATAAAATTTTGTAGCCGCGACATCATTTTTATAGAGATATGAAGGGAGAATACTGACTGACTGTATTGAGCTCTCCTATATTGGTGTAAGATTGGTGTAAGATTGGTGTAAAATCAGTATTCTTGCATATTCTACATTCTGTAGAAGCATTGCAGCGCAACGGTTTGACCGCTCCAAAACACATTCCGTTAAATATCTAACGTTAATTCATTAACATTTTCAGACTTCCGTTTACAGCGCCGCTTTTTTATGTTAAAATGAGTTGATTTTTGACCTGCGGAGGTTTTTGATAATGAGAATGCGGAAAAAGAAGAATCTGGTCCCCCGAATGGAGCGCTGCGCCGCGCAGCTGATCCGGAACCCCTATGAGCACCGGGGCCACTGGCGGGATCTGATGCCCCAGGCCCGGGAGCTGCGGGTAGAGCTGGGCTGCGGCAAGGGCCGCTTCACCCACGGCACCGCTGCGGCAGAGCCGGATGTGCTGTTCATCGCCATTGAGATGGTGCCGGACGCCATGGTGGTGGCCATGGAACGGTGCGTGAATGACGGTCTCACCAATGTGTTTTTCGTGGATGCCAACGCCGACCAGCTCCCCCAGTTCTTCGCCCCCGGTGAGGTGGACCGGATCTACGTCAACTTCTGCGATCCCTGGCCCAGCAAGCGCCATGCCAAGCGCCGCCTGACTCACGGCAACTTCCTGAAGCTGTACCGTCAGGTGCTGAAAATGGGCGGTCAGATCCACTTCAAGACTGACAACCAGCCCCTGTTCGAGTTCTCCGTGGAGGAGCTGCCCCAGTTTGGCTTTGAGCTGTCCGAGGTCACCCGGAATCTCCATGAAAACGGCCCGGTGGGCGTTATGACGGACTATGAGGCCAAGTTCCACGAGCTGGGCCAGCCCATCAACCGCTGCGTGGGCACCATGGTGGACTGGGAAGAACCGGAAGTTCCGGAGGACGCGGAACCCGCTGAGGAAACTGTTGAGGAATAAGAACGGGAGGACGCGCCGATGGGCGCGTCCTTTTACTGTTTTCTGTAAAAACAGCCCTCTCCCCTGTTTTTCAAAATCTACACGCAAAAAACCTCTTCGGTTTCCCGAAGAGGTTTTTGTTTGAAGAACTGTGTAATTAAGCCTTCTTGGCGATCTCGATCAGCTGAGTGAATGCAGCGGGGTTGGAGATAGCCATCTCAGAGAGCATCTTGCGGTTGATCTCGATGCCGGCGACCTTCAGGCCGTGCATGAAGGTGGAGTAGTTCATGCCGTTCATCTTGCAGGCAGCGGAGATACGGGTGATCCACAGGCTGCGGAAGTCACGCTTCTTCAGCTTGCGGCCGGTGTAAGCGTAGGTCAGGGACTTCATGACGGCCTGGTTAGCCATCTTGAAGTGCTTGGACTTGGAACCCCAATAGCCCTTGGCCAGCTTCAGAACTTTATTTCTTCTCTTGCGCGTCATCATCGCGCCCTTGACTCTTGCCATTTGTAGTAGCCTCCTATTTCAAACGTCTCGTTACTTATTTGTAGGGGATCATCTTGCGGACAGCGTCCATGTTGGTGACGTCCGCATAACCGCCTGCGCGCAGACGACGAGTGCGCTTGGTGTCCTTCTTGGTGAGGATGTGGCTCTTGAAAGCCTTGGCGCGCTTGACCTTGCCGGTCTTGGTGAGATTGAAGCGCTTCTTGGCGCCGCTGTGAGTCTTCAGTTTCGGCATTGTAGTTGCTCCTTCCGTGTATTGAAATCTCTTGAAATTTACTTGCTCGTCTTGGGAGAGAGGAAGATGGACATCATACGGCCCTCCAGCTTGGCGCTCTTGTCCATGTTGGCCACCTCGGCGCACTGCTCAGCAAACTGGTTCAGCAGATCCCGGCCGATGTCCGTATGTGCCATTTCGCGGCCGCGGAAGCGGACGGAAACCTTCACCCGGTTGCCATCGGCAATGAACTTCTGGGCGTTCTTGAGCTTCGTGTTGAAGTCTCCCACGTCGATGCCCGGTGACATCCGGATCTCCTTGATCTCTACCACATGCTGATTCTTGCGGGCTTCCTTCTCCTTCTTGCTCTGCTCAAAGCGGAACTTTCCGTAGTTCATGAGCTTGCAAACGGGGGGGACGGCCTGGGGCGAGATCTTGACAAGATCCAAGCCCTGCTCATCTGCAATCTTCAGGGCCTCCTGGGAACTCATGATGCCCAGCTGCTGACCTTCAGCGCCGATGAGTCGGATCTCCTTGTCGAGAATGTCCTCATTCAGTTCATGCATTTGCTTAGCTATGGTCGAAGCACCTCCTTCTAAAAATCACAAAACGCGGATACCATTTTGGCATCCGCGCAACAACAAACCGCCCTGCGGCAGTCTGGTAACAACGCTGTTGACCTCTTTGCGTCATGCTGGAGGTGAGGCGGATGCAATCAGCCTTCTTTGTTTTGCCTTGATAGTATACCAAACCATTTCTGATCTGTCAACAGGAAAATCAAGAAATTTTTTCTTTTTTGTGAATAGTTTTCCCCGCGGCGGCAACACTATCTTCTGTACGCAGACCGTCCCCCCGTGGGGACAGGAAAGGAGGCACGTTCCATGCAGGAGAAAAACCGGGAGAGCAATCAGAAAAACGCTCAGAAGGAGCCCAACGAGCAGAAGAACCAGAAAAACGACCGCAAGTAAGCCGGCGGCCATCCCATACGCAAGCGGCCCGGAAAACTCCGGGCCGCTTTTCTTTTGATTTTCTCTGCGTTCATTAAACCAGTTTTCGTCAATGGGCGATTCAGCGAGGAATCCCGTCACGCGGCGGCTGCGTTCTTCGGCCGGCTCAGATGCCAGATCATGCCGATGGCAAAGCCGATGACCGCCGGGAGCAGCCAGCCCAGATTCTTGTCGAACAGCGGGAGATTGGCTGCGGCGAACTGAATGGGCGCGTCCAGATGGAGAGCCGTCTGCGCAGAACCCGGCAGGGTCTTCATAAAGTCGAACAAAGCGGCGATCCATGTGGGGATCATCACGGCGATGTACACAATGCGGTCATGCCCGAAAAATCTGCCGATAAACGCCAAGGTGATCAAGGCGATGGCAGGGGGATAGATCAGCATGAGCACCGGGATGGAATAGTTGATAATGGCACTGAGGCCCACGTTGGAGACAGCGAAGGAAAAAGCCGTGAACAGAATGGCCCATCCCCGGTAGGAGAACTTTCCGCCGGTCATCTTGTCGAAGGTCTCTGCGCAGGCGGTGACCAGGCCGATGGAGGTTTTCAGGCATGCGAAGGTAATGGTAACCGCCAGAATAAGCTGTCCCACGCCGCCCAAGTAATGCCCGGCGATCTGTGTCAGGGCCACGCCGCCGTTTTCAGACAGTTCAAACAGCCCTCTGGACTGAGCGCCCACCAGAATGGACACCACATAGATCAGTGCCATCAGCAGGCCCGTGAGGAGACCGGAGGAGAGCACGTCCTCCGCGATGGCGTCATCATTGGTCACGCCCATGCGGCGGATCACGTCAATCACCACGATGCCGAAGGCCAGACCGGCGATGGCGTCCATGGTGCCGTAACCCTCGATCAGAGAGGGGAAAAATGCGTCGCTCTGATAGGCCGCCACCGGCTCCACGGCAGACGCGGCGGCACCGGGGGCCAGCAGCGCCGCGATCATCAGCACGGCAAAGAAGATCAGGAAAATAGGATTGATGATCTTGCCGATCCAGACGGTGATCTTGCCGGGGCGCAGGGAGAAAAACAGTACGAAGGCGAAAAACACGGCGGAAAAGATCAGCAGATACAGCCATTCCGCCCCGCTGTCCCCCAGCATGGGCGCGACGCCGGTGGTAAAGGACACCGTGGCGCATCTGGGAATGGCGAACAGCGGCCCGATGGTCAGATACAGCAGACAGGTGAAGAAGATGCCGTATCCCTTGCTCACCTTGCCGGCGAGGGTCTGTAAACCGTCGGAATGGGTGATGCCGATGGCGGCCACACCGAAAACGGGGATCCCCACCGCCGTAATGATAAAGCCGATCATGGCGGGAATGGCGTTCCGGCCCGCCATCTGTCCCAGATGGACCGGGAAGATCAGATTGCCCGCGCCGAAAAACATGCCGAACAGCGTCCCGGCCACCAAAAGCTTCTGCCGGATCGTCAGCTTCTTCGTTGTCATGGAACATCATCTCCTTTATGGGTCTTATCATATAGGAAACCCTTGCAAAAGAGAAACGCAGGGTTATAATAGTTATATGACAAATCGTAATACATAGCTGAAGGAGGGAACCATGGACAGCAAAAAGCTGGAGATCCTGATGACGGCAGTGAACCTGGGCAGCTTTTCCAAGGCCTCCGAGGTGGTGGGTTACACACAGTCCGGCCTGACCCACCTCATCAACGGTCTGGAGCGGGAGATCGGCATGGCCCTCATTCGCCGGGACCACAGCGGCATTTCCCTGACAGAGAACGGTGAGGCTCTTCTGCCCGCCATCCGGGATTACCTCAGCGCCACGGCGAAGCTGGAAAACCAGATTGCCGCCATCACGCAGAAAAAGGCGGAGACCATCCGTGTGGCAGCCTACGCCAGCCTTGCCATGCACTGGATGCCGGAGATCCTGTACCGGTTCCGCCGGGTGTGCCCGGACACCGACGTGGATCTGCGGATGGTGGACCACGAATTGGAGCCCTTTGAGCTGCTGGAGGAAGGCCGCACCGATGTGATTTTCGCCGCAAGGCAAAGCCATGTCAACTGCGACTGGACACCGCTGTACAATGACATTATGTACGCCATCCTCCCGGAGGATTACCCCACCGGGGGACGGGACTCCTTCCCCATCGAGGAATTTGACGGAAAGGAATTTCTGATGCCCTACGGTCGGTTCGACATTGACGTGAACGCCGCCCTCAGTCCCAAGGGCGTCCGACCCCAGATCCGCCCCTGTCATGTGGACGATGAAACGGTGATCCGCATGGTCAGCAAGGGACTGGGCGTCTCCATGATGACGGAGATCATGATGCGCGGCAGGACGCAGGGTGTCCAGACGCTGCCGGTCACGCCGCGGGCAGGCCGGGAATTGGGCATGGGGATGCCTCTGCGGAAAAATATGCCGGAGGAGGTCCTCCGTCTGCGGGACTGCGTGCTGGATTTCATCCACGAACTGTGACCAACCGGCGCTCCCCTGTTGTGATTCCATTAAAAATCAGCTATACTGAAATTCAAATTCTAAAAAAGGCGGTAGAGCCATGAATCTCTGCGACGAACTGACGATCCGGATGCTGCTGGAACGCCACGGCTTCCATTTTTCCAAATCCATGGGGCAGAATTTCCTCATCGACCCCCAGATCCCCGCTGACATTGCGGCAGCGTCTCAGGCAGACGAGACCTGCGGCGTGCTGGAGATCGGCCCAGGCATCGGCCCTTTGACGTCCGAACTGGCTCAGCGGGCCGGCAAGGTGGTCTCCATCGAACTGGACCGGGCGCTGCTGCCCATTCTGGCAGAGACCATGGCCTCTTATTCTAATGTAGAGATCGTCCCCGGAGATGTGACCCGGTTGGATCTCAAGGCCCTGATCGGCGAAAAATTCGCTGGCCTGCGGCCCATCGTCTGCGCCAACCTGCCCTACAACATCACCACGCCCGTGCTGACCGCGCTGGTGGATATTCCCGCCATCGAGTCCATCACCGTCCTGATCCAGAAGGAGGCCGCCCAGCGGCTCACCTCCGCCAAAGGCAGCGCCGACGGCGCGTTCCCCCTGCGGCTGCAATACGAAATGGAAACAGAATGTCTCTTTGACGTCCCCCCGGAGAAATTTCTGCCCGCCCCCAAGGTGACTTCCACCGTTCTGCGGTGCGTCCGCCGGAAGGAGCCGCCGGTGGCCGTCCGGGATGAGGCGTTTTTCTTCCGGGTCATCAAGGGAGCCTTCCTGCTGCGGCGAAAAACCCTGTCCAATTCCCTGTCCGCTGCCCTGCCGGGGTGGGACAAGGCCGCCATTGCCGACGCCATCGCCGCCTGCGGCCTGCCTGCATCGGTCCGGGGAGAGGCGTTGACGTTAACGGAGTTCGCTGCCCTGACAGACGCGCTGGCGGAGCGGAAATAACCGCCGCCCTGCCGCAAAAAGTCACAAAAGGAACCGTCCTCTTTGCCGGAACTTGTCATCTTCATAACTTGCTTTTTCCCCTGCGTTCCAGTATCATACAGTTATCAACCATGATTACAAGGAGGTATCCCGATATGTCCACAAAGGCCTATTATCCCAGAGCCGAGATCGGTCCCGGCCAGGTGGGTTTTTCCAAGACCCGTTCCATCATCGAAGCTCCGTTCTACGGCAACAATGTCATCAAGGTCAACACCTTGAAGGAAGCCTATGAGCTGGCCAAAAATTCTCCCGGCACCGTGGTCACCGATATGCCCGTCTACCGGGGCGAGGAATTCGGTCTGGAGCCGGACGCCAAGGTCCTGCTGTTCAACGACGGTTCCATCACCGGCCGCTACGCCCCCGCCCGCCGCATCACCGGCAAGCTCGGCGTGGACACCGCCGCCCTGGATAAGATCGTCATGGACGCCGTGTACGACACCCGCTGGAAGACCATGTATCACGCCGAGGTGTTCATCGGTCTGGACCCCGAGTTCATGGTGAAGGCCCATCTGCTGATCCCTGAGGGTGAGGAAAACCTCCTCTACAACTGGATGCTGAACTTCCAGTATATGTCCACGGAATATGTGAAGATGTACAAGAACTCCAAGCCTGTAGGCGACGGCAAGGAGCCTGACATCTACATCTTCTCCGATCCCCAGTGGACCGGTGCCCCCGGTCAGGAAAAGGTCTGCGACCCCAAGTGCCTGTGCTACTTCAACACGGAGACCAACTGCGCCGCCATCCTGGGTATGCGCTACTTCGGCGAGCACAAGAAGGGCACCCTGACACTGGCCTGGGCCATCGCCAACCGCAACGGCTACGCCAGCTGCCACGGCGGTCAGAAGGAATACACCCTGGCGGACGGCCACAAGTTCGTCTCTGCCGTGTTCGGTCTGTCCGGCTCCGGCAAGTCCACCCTGACCCACGCCAAGCACGGCGGCAAGTACCCCTCCATCAAGGTGCTCCACGACGACGCCTTCATCATCAACTCCGACACCTGCGCCTCCATTGCTCTGGAGCCTACCTATTTCGACAAGACCGCCGACTATCCCGTGGATTCCCCGGACAACAAGTATCTGCTGACAGCGCAGAACTGCTCCGCCACGCTGGACGAGGACGGCAAGGTGGTGCTGGTCACTGAGGATATCCGCAACGGCAACGGCCGGGCCATCAAGTCCAAGCTCTGGTCCCCTAACCGGGTGGATAAGATCGAATCCCCCGTCAACGCTATTTTCTGGATCATGAAGGATCCCACCATCCCCCCCATCGTGAAGCTGAAGGGCGCGTCTCTGGCCTCTGTCATGGGCGCTACGCTGGCCACCAAGCGTTCCTCCGCCGAACGGCTGAAGGAGGGCGTGGACCCCAACGCTCTGGTGGTGGAGCCTTACGCCAACCCCTTCCGCACCTACCCGCTGGTGAATGACTACGAGAAGTTCAAGAAGCTGGTTGCTGAGAAGAATGTGGCGTGCTACATCATCAACACCGGCGACTTCATGGGCAAAAAGGTCCAGAAGGAGGACACGCTGGGTATTCTGGAATCCGTAGTTGAGGGCCGTGCGGAATTCAAGCCCTGGGGCCCCTTCTCCGACATTGAGATCATGGAGTGGGACGGCTTCGTGCCCGACCTCACCGACAAGGGCTATGTCGCCCAGATGCAGGCCCGTATGCAGGACCGCCTGAACTACGTGGAGGGCCTGAAGGACGCTGAGGGCGGCTTCAATGCCCTGCCGGATGATGCCGCCGACGCCATCCGCAAGGTGGTGGAGCAGGCCAACAGCCTGTAAGCAACATTCCGCAAATAAATACAAATAATGAAAGGGAGCGTGTTCCGGTTTCGGAACACGCTCCCTTTCATTGTTTTCCCGGGAAACATCCGTCAAAGCGCGCCATTTCCCAGCAAGCCGCCAAAAGCTCACAAAAAACCGGCCTGCCCGCAATTTTGCGGACAGGCCGGTTTCTCAGTTCAAGCTGTTAACGCTCAATCTTCCAGCAGATAGACAGTGCCCGTCCGGCGGCCGAACTGGATGCACTCCTGATAGCTCTCCATATACAGATCGATCTTGGGACCCTTCATGCCGGTGTCCTCGGCACGGGTCAGGCCGTATTCCATACCCTTGGCCACAACGTACAGATCGGAACCCAGAGGGAACACCCGCTTATCCACGGCGGCCACGCCCTTATGGACGGTGGTGCCGGTGGCGGTACGGGTCCCTACGCCGTCATACCCGGCGGTATAGGCGGTGGCGGTGACGGTGACAGCCTTACTGAATTTCATAGTGCCGCCAGAGGCGAAGGTCAGGTAGCCGGAACCGTCGCTCTGGGTGGTGACGTTCACCAGCTTGTCATCCGGCTCCACATAGGAGACCGCCGTTCCCCGTTCCACCACCTCCGTTACGCTGGTGGTGGAAATTTCCTCTACATACTGGCTGGTGACCAGCTCGCCGCTGACCCAGGTCTGCTCATAGATGGCTGTGTGCTGGCCGTCCATCCCCTTCCGGGCCACCCGTTCCTCGCCCTTGGGCAGGTCCGGTGTATCCCGGTAAACCGTTTCGTGCTCCGCCTTTTCCGTCACCCGTTCGAAAACCGTCAGGTGATCGGAAATCGTCAGCATCACGCTGTTTTCCATCAGCTCGATGCCCACCATCTCCCGGGAACCGGGGATAATATCCATACGGGAAAGGAACTGCTTCACCGTTTCCTTCCGGGCGGTGGCAGTGATGGTCTCGCCGCCCCGGCGGACAGTCACCATGGTACCCTCCGTCAATACGGCGTTCTCGCCGCTCTTGCCGGTATCCAGATTCAAAAGCAGAGATTCGATACCGGAATGGCTGTCATCCAGCGCTGCGGACTGCTCTCCGTCGCTGAACAGATACAGGGCTTTAGCCCAGCCCGTGGCGCCCGCCATGGTGACGGACAGCAGCAGCAACAGAGTCAGACAGCGGCACAGCCATACCGTTTTTGGGGTGTGTAAATGTCGCAAATGTAAGACCTCCTGACAGCGCCAAATAGCGCCGTTACTGTTTTGTTACTTTTGTAATTTATCCAAAACTGGGTCTAAGTATACCTCCATCTCCCACTTTTGTCAAGTTTTCGCCTATTCTGCGATTTTATGTCCACCACAATCCCACAAAAACACGATTTTCATTTTTTGGATTTTTCCAACCTCGATCCGCAAAAGTTACAATTTGTAACCGATTTTCTGGTAAAAAAGTACCGGTATCCGAAACCGGACACCGGCACTTTTTCAGGTGTACGCTGCCTCTCAGCCCTGGACCTCCGGGGTGAAGCCCAGATCCTCCAGCTCGCTGACGGCGGTCTTGACGCAATTCTCGCAGCCGTCGATGGTGACGTTCTTCGCCGCCAGATCCACCCGGAAGGTCAGTTCCGCGGCGGTGAGGGCGTTGGTGATGCGCTTCACGCAGTTTTCACACATCATGTCGGGTACTTTAATCGTTGTCATTTCAAATTCCTCCTTAAAATATTGGATGCTTATTTCATCATTTTCTGAATGGTGGCCACCAGATCGTCCACCACATCCAGATCACCCTTTTGAATGTCCGTCACCACGCAGGTACGGATGTGCCGGGCCAGCAGTTCCCGGTTGAAAGCGTTCAGCGCCGACTGGATGGCGGAGACCTGGGTCAGGATATCCGTGCAGTAGGCGGAATTCTCCACCATCCCCCGGACGCCCCGTACCTGCCCCTCAATGCGGCTGAGCCGCTGCAGCAGGGCTTCCTCCTCCGTCCGCTCCCGGACCTTCCGCCGCTGGGAACAGCAGCAGTTTTTCGTTTCCTCTGCCATTGCTTCCTCCTTTTTACAGCTTCACGGTGCCCAAACGCAGGGCGTTGCCCACCACGCACACGGAGCTCAGGGACATAGCGGCTCCCGCGAACATAGGGGAGAGCAGCGGCCCGCCCAGAGCATACAGCAATCCGGCGGCGATGGGGATACCGATGGTATTGTAGCAGAATGCCCAGAACAGATTTTGCTTGATGTCCCGCAGGGTCAGGGCTGACAGCCGCAGCGCCCGGGGCACATCCTCCAGATCCGAGCGCATCAGCACGATGTCGGCGGCTTCGATGGCAATGTCGCTTCCACTGCCGATGGCACAGCCCACGGTGGCGGCGGTAAGGGCCGGGGCATCGTTGATGCCGTCCCCCACCATCATCACCTTGCGGCCTGCCGCCTCCAGCTTTTGCACGTGGACTGCTTTTTCCTCCGGCAGCACCTCCGGGATCACCTCGTCCACGCCTACAAGGGCGCCGATGTGCTCTGCGGCGGCGCGGCTGTCTCCCGTGAGCAGCACCACCCGGAGGCCCTGCTTGCGCAGAGCAGCGATGGCGGCGGCGCTGGTCTCCTTCACCGGATCCGCCACGGAGATCAGCCCCAGCAGCGCCCCGTCAGCGGCGAAGAACATGGGCGTTTCCCCCTGTCCCGCCAAGGCGTCAGCCTTTTCGGAAAGGGTGGAGATGTCCACGCCGCTTTCCTCCATCAACCGGCGGTTGCCCGCCAGCACCGTCCGGCCGGAGAGGACCGCCCGAAGGCCCCGTCCGGGGAGCAGTTCAAAATTCTCCGGCTGCTTGCCGGTAGATAGTTTTTTCTCCTGCGCCGCCTGTACGATGGCCGCCGCCAGAGGGTGCTGGGATATGGATTCCACCGCCGCCGCGATGGTCAGCAGCCCCTCCGCCGTGCCGCCTGCGGGACAGACCTCCGTAACGGCAGGCTCGCCCTTGGTCACGGTGCCGGTCTTGTCCAGCACCACGGTATCCACGGAGTGGGTCACCTCTAAAATTTCACCGGAGCGGATCAGGATGCCGTGTTTCGCACCCAGACCGGTGCCCACCATGATCGCCGTAGGCGTAGCCAGTCCCAGCGCACAGGGGCAGGCGATCACCAGCACAGAGGTGAACACCCTCAGGACAAAGGCAAAGTCCTTCCCAGCAATGGCCCAGATCACCGCCGCCAGCACGGCGATGGCAATGACTGTGGGAACGAAAATCCCCGCCACCTTATCCGCTGTCCGGGAGATGGGGGCCTTTTTGCCCTGAGCGTCCTCCACAAAGCGGATGATCCGGGAGAGGGTGGTGTCCTCCCCCACCCGTGTGACCTTCACATACAGCACACCGTTCTCATTGACGCTGCCGCCGATGACCTCGCTGCCCTCCGCCTTTTCCACAGGCAGGCTTTCGCCGGTGAGCATGGCCTCGTTGACGCTGCTCTCGCCCTTGGTCACCACACCGTCCAGCGGAATCCGGGCGCCGGGCTTTACCAGCAGCACGTCCCCGGCCTTGACAGAGGACGTGGGTACCTCCTTGCCGCTGTCCGCTAAAAGGGCGGTGTCCGGCGTCAGCCGCATGAGGGCGGTGATGGCGCTCTTGGTCTTTTTCATGTTCCGGCTCTCCATGAACTTCCCCAGCGACACCAGCGTCAGCACCACGGCGGAGGATTCGTAGTAGAGATTATGCACATGGCCGTGAACATCATCGGTGATCAAAAACATCATCACCACACTGTATACAAAAGAGCAGGCAGAGCCGATGGCCACCAGCGAATCCATGTTGGGATTCCCGTGGAACAGTGCCTGAAAGCCGTTGATGAAGAAGTTCCGTCCGCAGTACAGCACCGGGATCGCCAGCATGAGCTGTAAAACGGCGAAGTTCATGGGGTGGGTGTGCATGGAAAACAGATCCGGCAGCGGCAGGGCGGGCAGTCCGAAGGGCAGCATCTGTCCCATAGACACATACAGCAAGGCACAGGAAAAGATAGCCGAAACGATCAGTTCCCGCTTTTTTCGCCGCAGTTCCAGTTCCTCCGGGTCCTCGCCGGTCTGGACCGGAGCCGCTTCCTGCTTTTCCTGATGGAGCTTGGCCCCGAAGCCCGCCTTTTCCACCTTGGCGATGATCTGCTCCGGCGTCACCTGCGTTTCGTCATAAACGATGGTCATGCGCTCCGCCACCAGATTCACGTCGCTGCGCTCTACCCCCGGCAGCCGCCGGGTCACTTTTTCCACGGACGCGCTGCATGCGGCGCAGTGCATCCCGGAAATGTCATATACTTCTTCCCGCATGGGGGTTCCTCCTTTGAGACGGTAAATTGCTTTCCTGTCGGCCTTTCCCAAAACCGACATTCCTATTTCGTTTGCATCATATACCCCCACGGGGTATTTGTCAAGTAAAAAAACAACGCGGACAGGCAGACCCGTCCACGCCGTTTTCTGTTCCGTTCCTCCGCCCCGCTTCAAGCGCAGGTCACCCTTTGATGATCGTCATAACTGCCGGCAGCAGCATCAGGATCGCCAACGCGCCGGTGCCCCACACGATGTTGTAGTTGACGGAGTCCTTGTCCTTTTCCCGGCAGTCCAGCGCGGAGAGGAAGGCGTATCCCGCCTCCAGGCCGAAGGCAAGCGCCGCAAACAGCGCAAGCCCCCGCCATTCCAGTGCGGACAGGGCAATATAGATGGCAAAGCCGATGCCGCCGATGATGGCCCCGGTGTTCAGCTCCTTACCGGGTTTCAGCCAGATGTCTTTTTTCATATCTTCGTTCCTTCTTTTTCTTTAGTATCCGTTGACGATCACGTTCAGCACCTTGCCGGCCACCGTTCCGGCCACGGCGTTTCCGCCGCCGCCGTTTTCCACCAACACCACAAAGGCGTAGGGTGCATCCTCGTTCCGCAGAAAGCCCGCGAACCAGGCATGAGGTGTCTGTCCCGTCCCCACCTCCGCCGTGCCGGATTTGGCGCACAACTCCATGTTGGGAAAGCGCTTGGTGCCGTAGGTCTCCGTCACGTTATTGGCCATAAAGTCCGCCACGGTGGCCGCCGTTCTGCTGTCGATCAGCTGTCCTGTGTGCTGAGTAATGTGGGGCAAAGACGGGATCCCCAGTGAGGACACCGTTTTCCGGATCAGATACGGTTCCGCCGCCTTGCCGCCGTTGGCAATGGCCCCCATCCACAGCAGGAAGGCACAGGGGTTCACCTGATCGTGATATTGGCCCACACCGGCCCAGCCCAGCTGCCCGTCGGTGATGCCGTCCCAGTTGAACGTGCCCTTGGCGGTTGGCAGATCGTCCACGGAATAGGCGCTGGTAAGCCCCGCCTTCTCCGTATACCGCCGCAGGGTATCTGCCCCCAGCTCCTCCGCGATCTGAGCGAAGGCCGCGTTGCAGGAGTGGGCGAAGGCCTCTTTCAGTGTCTGCTCCCCGTGGACACCGGAGCAGGTGATGGTCTCGTCCCCGATCTGGACACTGCCGGTGCAGTTCCAGGTCCGTGTCTCCGCGTCCGGCAGGTTCTCCAGCGCCGCCGTCAGGGTCACGGTCTTGAACACCGACCCCGGCACAAAGGCGGAGGAGAGAAACCGGTTCAGGTACGCGCCCTTATAACGGTCATTCTCTTCCAGATTCTTGGGTACATTCAACGGATCATAGCTGGGCGCCGACACCATGCACAAGATCTCGCCGGTCTTGTAGTTATACACCGCCACCGTCCCGGCGTGGCCGCCCAAAGCCCTGTACGCCTCGTAGTTATACCGGGCGTCCAGGGTCAGGTACAAATTGCTGCCCCGCTCCGCGCCGAACGCGCCGTTCACCAGATCAAAGCCGGTCAGTTTGTCCGCGAAGGCGTTGAGAACGCCGGTGCCGATCTTGCCGTACAGATCTCCCACCGCGTGGAGGGTGGCCTTGCGGACGGTTTCATTTTCATAGTAGGTGCGATGGCCGTTTTCCACGGAGGACAGCACATCCCCGTCCCGGTCCAGCACCGTTCCGGAGATCAGCACGCCGTTGGAATCGTACAGATGGCGGTTAAAGGCAGAGGAGGCCCACTTGCCGCCCTCAGCAAAATACCGGATGAGAAATACACTCATCCCCGCCGCCAGTAAAATCGCCAGTGCCATGCAGATCACGGCCCGTTTTTCAATCTTCCGCATGACCGTCCTCCTTTTCAAAGGCATCCTCTGCCGGTGCCGCCATACGGGCGGCTTCCTCGTCCAGCTTCCGCTCCGCCGCCCGGCCGATGGCAAAGCTGGCGTCCGCACGGGTGTCCATGGTCTTCAGATACGCCAGCAGCCCCCATGCCGACAGCATGGCGGAGCCGCCGTTTGACACGAAGGGGAAGGTCACGCCGGTGAGGGGCAGAAGATCCACGGAGCCGAACACATTCAGGCTGGTCTGAAACACCAGCAGGGAGCCTGCCGCGCAGGCGGCGATGGTATAAAAGCTGGATCGGCCAGTCCGGGAGGCGCGAACGGCGAACCATGCCAAGGTCAGGATGCAGGCCACCGCCAGCAGCGCGATAACCAGCCCCCATTCCTCGCATAACATGCCAAACACCAGATCCGTATCCCCGGCAGGGATACGCTCCAGCCAGCCGTTTCCGGCACCCATGCCGAACAGTCCGCCGGAGGCCGCCGCCGACATGGTGCGGGTCTGCTGATAGCCGGAGCCGGAGGCCGCCTCCCAGGCGTGGCCCCACGCGGCGAAGCGGCTCAGAATATAGGGCTTGAACTGTACGATGATCCCCGCGCCAAAGGCCGCGCCGCCGCAGATGAGGGCCAGAGTTGCGGCGTCCCCGGAGCGGAGATAGGCGATGACCAGGAAGGTCACAAAGAAGATGGCCGCCGTGCCGAAGTCGCTCATCAGCCCCAGCAGGCCGATGCACACGCCGGTGAGCACGATGAACAGCGCCAGGTTCCGGCGGCGGAACAGCCGTTCCAGCGTGGCGGAGCCTGCAAAAATATAGCAGATCTTGGCGATCTCCGAAGGCTGGAAGGATATACCGCCCAAGGTGACCCAGTTGGTCGCGCCGAATTTAGCCTTGCCCAGCACCAGCGTGATCCCCAACAGGCCGATGGCCCCGGCAGCCATGAGCCAGCGGCGCTTTTCCACCCGTTCCAGATCCCGCAGGAACAGACCCAGCGCCAAAAACAGGCCCATGCCCAGAACGATGGCCAAAAGCTGCTTGGGAAGGCTCCCCGGTGCGCTGGAAGCCGTCACCGCAAGGGATAATGTTGAAAGATAAAAGGCGATGGTCTCCAGCTCAAAGCCCACGCAGCGGCCCAGCCGCAGCGCGGCGGCGTAAAGCCACATGACCACCGTGAGGGTCAGGAAGCAGATGGGGATCACCGGGCTGGCCTCCTCCCCCGCCGCCAATGTTAACTGAATGGCGGTCAAGATCTGAAATACCGTCAGCCACAAAAAAGAGGGCCACATGGCGGCGGGCCGCTCCGCCTGCCGCTTCTTTTCCAACTCCTCCCGCTCTCCTACCGTCTGCGGCAGAAACACCAGCGGCACACCGCCCAGGGTCAGGGTATCCCCCAGCTTCACCGGGGCCTGCTCTGTCACAGGGGTCCCGTTGACGGCGGTGCCGCCCTTGGAGCCAAGATCATACACCGTCCAGGCTCCGTCCTCACCACGGCACAGCGCCGCGTGCTGCCGGGAGATGCTGGGATAGTTCAGAATCGCATCGGCGGATTTACCCCGCCCCAGAATATTTTCCCAGTGGGTCAGGGGGATACTGCCGCCCCCCGGCAGGCTCAGTTGGGCCCAGACCTCCGGCGTGTGGGGGATCCGCAGCAGGGACCGGATGGCCCGCACCAGAATCAGCGCCGAAAGCACCGGAAACAGCAGCCGTGCAATGGCCGTGTACCAGCCGGTAATCAGAGGATGGGCACTCAGCCACAGGGACAGTGCAGAAAACAGTTCCTGCATCCCATTCCCTCCTTTCCGAAAAAACAGCTTCAGACCGAACCGGCGGAGTCTGTCTCCGTCAGCCGGAAATCAGGGTTATTATAGCATTATCCCAATAGCCTGTACACCCTTGCCGACGGAAAAACACAGTCTTTTGTTCTTTTTTCTGTTTTTCACTTGACCGTTTGTTAAAAATAGATTAAAATAATAATCTGTATGTACGAATATATGTCTACTCAGGGCGGGGACCGTTGTTTCCCGCCTTGATCTACCATCTATAAATAGGAAAGGCCGATCGATCATCATGAATCATCCATACAAAACAAGGGAAGGCGGCGCTACCGTCACCATCTTTGTCCCCTACGACTGCAAAAACCACTGCCCCTTCTGTATCAATAAGGAAGAATACGGGGACATGACCGGCTTCTCTCTGGAGAAGATTGTCCAGAGCATCCGCCGGATGGATGCCATCACCCCCAAATGCGATTTCGTCTTTACCGGCGGCGAGCCCTTTGCCGACATTGAAAAGCTCCAGATCATGCTGGATGAGATCCCCACCACCCACCGGGTGTTCATCAACACCACTCTGCCCGTCTCCAAATGCCAGACGGAGGAGGACATTCTGGCCTTCGCGGAGCGGAATAAGCACAAGATCACCTGCATCAATGTGTCCCGCCACATGCAGCACTATGTGGTGGAGTCCAATGACTCGCTGCTGACCCGGCTGCCGGTACCCTTCCGGATCAACTGCGTTCTCTACAAGGATTATCCCAAGGAGAACCTGATCCCCTTCATTGAGCGCTTCCGCAAGCTTCCCGGCGCCAACATCCAGTTCCGCTTTGACTACACTGCCACCACTCCCGAAAACCTCTACGAGCCGGACAAGATCCTGCACGATCTGAAGGAGATCGCGGAATACACCGGTCTGGACGGCTGCCGGATGCGCTGCGGCTTCCACTTCGACTACAAGGGCATGGAGCTGACCTATCACAAGACCCTGCCCTACTCCACCATCGTGGAGACCGATCCCGCCGACGGCGTTACCTATGATATTCTCTATGACATCCTCATCAAGCAGACCGGCGAGATCCATTCCGACTGGACCGGCGTGGTGATGGACGTCCCCGCCTATGAGAAGGTTGTCTTTGAGCCCTATGACCTGAAATGGCTGGAGGGCGGCCCCCGCAAATAAGCTGACAACCCCCAGAAGCAATGCTTCTGGGGGTCTTTTTTCTCCCAATTCAGCTTTGTGCTCCTGGCAGTTCCGTCCTCTTGTTTTTCAGAGGATCTGAAAAAGAAACCCAAAGCGACACCGCATATCGGTTCTTCAAGCAGCACCCCCAGACCGGAGTCTCCGGTCTGGGGGTGTATCAGCTATATGATCTTGCGCGCTCTGTCTCAGTTCCGATTGAACAGATTGGCCGCCCACATACCGGCGTCTCCGAAGCCGCCGCTGGGGTCCTCCGGGGCCGGAGGCTCCGACGGGATCACGATACCACCGGTGGGGTCCTCGGGCAGGTTCGCGTCCCCGAAGCCGCCGCTGGGATCGTCGACTGACGGGCTGTAGTTGGGATCATTGGGATCATCAACGCCACCGCCGGGGTGATCCGGGTCCACCGGCGTCATGCCGGCATGGGCCGGACAGCCGATGACCTCCGGGTAGGTCTCTCCGCCACTTGCCGTAGGCGTGGGCTCCAGACCGATGGCCCGCTTCATCTCAATCAGATGGAACATCTTGTCCGGGTTCTTGGCGCTGTCGGTGGCGATGGAGGCGTAGCGGGTGCCGTCCGCTTTGAAATACTCGGCCCGCTCAAAGTCCAGCACACCCACCTGCTTAATGGCAGAGGAGGGACAGTTATCGGTGGCAACGCACTTACCCTCGGTGCAGTAATCCACAAAGGTGTGGAGATTGCAGCTCTCCGTGGGAGCCGTGCCTGCCGCCACCGTGACCTGAACCGCCCGGCTGCCCCGGATGTCGGAGAGACAGGCATCGGTGCAGCGCAGGCCGCTGTCGGCGCAGACCGTCACCTGCTCCAGGCCGCTGGCAGGCTTTGTAAAGCTCTTATTCTCCAGATGTTCATGGATCTTCTGCATGACCGGCTTCCACATGGTAATGGCCGGGTTGCCGGAGGCGGAGATCTTCTCGTTGGTCTTGGGATAGCCCGTCCACACGGCGGCGCAGTAATAGGGGGTATAGCCCACGAAATAGCGGGTCTTGGAGTTATCCGTGGTACCGGTCTTGCCCGCGATGGTCATGCCGCTGAACTTAGCGGAGGTACCGGTACCGGCGTTCACCACGCTGGTAAGCATCTGGTTCATGAAGTAGGCCGTGGTCTCCTTCATGGCCACATGGGTCTCGCCCTCGTTTTTCAGCACAGTCTCACCGTTGCTGTCCCGGATCTCGGTATACATCTTGGGCGAATTGTAAACGCCGCTGTTGGCAAAGGCAGAGAAGGCCGCCGCCATCTCCACAGTGCTCAGGCCATAGGTCAGACCACCCATGGCCAGCGGGGAAACGGCCATATCCTCCGGCACCAGGCTGAGGCCCAGCTTCTCCGTGGCGTAAGCGTAGGAATCCACCACACCCAGCGCTTCCACGGTCTGAACGGCGATGGTGTTGATGGAACGCCGGACACCCTCGCCGATCATGGTCCAGCCGGTGTAGGTATTGGGGGAGTTCTTAGGCCAGGGAGAATTGTTCATAAGCTCCACGGGGTAGTTATCAAAGGTGGTGGCCGGTGTCACAGCACCGGCGTCCAGCGCTGCGGAATACACCGTCAGCGGCTTGATAGAAGAACCAACCTGATGCTTCTGGACGGCGTAGTTGTCCACCAGATTCTGGGTCTTGGGGCCCATGGCGCCCACCATGCCCACGATGTTGCCGGTATAGGGGTCCATGATGGTGATACCGGATTGCAGCTGGTGGCCCTTGGCGGAGTGTACATTCAAATTGCTCAGATCTGCGTAGACATCCTCCGCGATCTTCTGGATATCCGGGTCCATGGTGCAATAGATCTGATAGCCGCTGTTGTTCACCAGCCGCTGGGCCGCTTCATAAGAAATGCTCTTGGCCTGGGCCAGATCTGTGGTCACGTCCTTGATGAGCTGCTCCACGAACCAGTTGTTGATCTCGATACCGTCGGTCTTGACCAGCTCGCTGGCGTCTCCGGAGGTATCTGTGAAGTTCAAAGGCTCCGCCTTGGCGGCTTCGCACTCCTCTTTTGTCAGATAGGGCTTGCCGGTATCGGGATTGATGACCTTAGACATCTTGTCCAGGATCAGTTCCTGGCGCTTCTTGTTCAACTGCCGGGGAGTGACGGTGGTGCCGTCCTTCCGGGTGTAGGTCCGTTCATATTTGGGGTTGTAGAGGGACGGGTTGTTGGTGATGGCGATGATACAGGCGCTCTCCGCCGCCGTCAGGTCCTTGGCGGACTTGCCGAAGTAGTATTCCGCTGCCGTTTCCACGCCGCCGCAGCCGCTGCCCAAATAGATCATATTCAGGTACAGCTCCAGAATCTGGCTTTTCGTGTTGTTCTTTTCAAATTCCAGCGCCCGGAAGATCTCCTTGACCTTGCGGTTGATGGTATTCTGATTCTCGCCGGTCATATTTTTCAGCATCTGCTGGGTGATGGTGGAGCCGCCGTAGCTGTCGTTGCTGCCGGTGAGGGTCAGCAGCGTAGCGCCCAGGGTCCGCTTCCAGTCTACACCGTGGTGACTGAAAAAACGCTCGTCCTCAATGGACACCGCTGCCTGCCACAGATAGGGAGACATATCGTCGATGTCGATCAGGACACGGTTCTCCTGCCCGTGGACCTTCTGGAACTCCACCCACTGACCGCTCTCCTTGTCCTGATAATAGACCACGGAGCTCTGGGACATGGTGTAGTCCTCCGCCCGGACCTCCAGCGTCGGCAGCAGAGATGTATTCACATACTTCATGAAAATCCCCAGCAGCATGAGCGTTGTGCAGACGCCGATCAGGACCAGGGTAAAGACCGTCATCACAACGCCGCCCGCCACATGACCGGGCCGGACCTTCCGCCGTTTGCGGGAATGATCCGCCCCCTGGGGATGTGTGTTTCTTCTTTCCTCCAACTTGGAACCTCCTTTTGTGATCCTCAAGGCGGTTTCCCTTCAGGAAACCAACCCACAATAAACCATTATCAAGTCCATTATATCATCCCCTGTCAACTGCGAAAATGTCGGATTCAACCGGCGAAAAGTTTCCGCTTCCATAGATTTTACCAAATTTTTCCGAAAATTTCTGTCACATAACTTTCGTACTTCGCTGCTTTTTCACGGTTTTCGCTCTTGCAATCATCGTTTTCTTCCGTTACAATAAGGGCAATCCTTCCCCGGAGGGACAGACAACACGAGAAAGGGTATACAAAGATGAGTGAAGATTTCGGCCCCACCTTTATTACCGTGACCGACGAGGACGGGAAAGAGCTGGTTTTGGAATTTGTAGACGCTCTGGAGTATAACGGCCAGATGTATCAGGCCTTCTTCCCCGCCGAGACCGAGGGGGAAAATGAGGACGATCCCGACAACGGTCTGGTGATCCTGAAGGTCATCCACGAGGATGGCGAGGATCTGCTCTCCACGCTGGACTCCGACGAGGAGCTGGAGGCGGTCTACGAGCAGTTCATGGAGCTGCTGTTTGACGAGGACGAGGAATAATTCCTCCGTTTCCACGCAGACTTTTAAGGAATACGTCATTCCGCGTGTCCTGCGGGGTGCGTGATAGATCTTTTTTTAACCCACATTTCGTTATTAGGGATGCACCTCTCAGGGTGTGGATCGCAGGCCTCCCGGCTGCCGTTCGCGGTTGGAAGTTGGAAGCGGTAAAGCATTCTGGAAGCAACCCACCTGTGCTTGAAGGTGCAGGTTATAACGAGGTCTACACGGCCGCCGCGGGACAGCTTTATATGACAAAAAGGACTGCTTTGCAGTCCTTTTTTCAGTTTATTTTCAGATATGTATCATACAATAAGCGCAGTTTTGCCCCGGATGGCATCAAACGCGATCTGGTACTTGCATATCGCGGCGCAATCCTTTATAATGACGGGGTATGTGACAAATCATGCGGCGCTGTGCCGCGCAACAACGTTTAAACTTGAGAGGATGGACAACAAATGAGCGCATCAAGAGAAAAAAAGCTCCGGCAGGATCAGACGGCCTCCGGCTATGTGGATCCCAAGGCAGAAAAGGAGCTGGAAGAAAAGAAGGCTGAAAAGCGCAGCAACGTTCTGTACAGCGTCATCGCCGTACTGTTCGTGCTGGTGGTGGCAGCCAGCTTCCTCTGGAGATCCAATGTGATCTCCCGCAACGCCACGGCCCTGACCATTGACGGTGAAAAGTACAGTGCCGCCGAGGTGAATTTCTATTATCAGAATGTTTACCGCGGCTTCCTGCAGAGCAATTCCTACTTCATCAGCTATCTGGGCCTGGACACCAACGCCTCCCTGAAGAGCCAGACGGTGAACGCCACCGCCGCTTCCATGATGGGCGTAGAGGAAGGTTCCTCTTGGCATGATTATATCATGGACAACACTGTCAAGCAGATGACCATGGTCCAGCGGGGTCTGAAGCAGGCACAGGAAGAGGGTTATCAGTTCCCCGCCAGCGTGCAGGAGCAGTATGAGGACTCCCTGAATTCCCTGAAGACCTCTGCGGAATCCACCGGCATGTCCGTGAAGGCATATCTCCAGAGAAATCTGGGTGCCATCATGACGGAGAAGGTCTACAACCAGCAGGTCCTGCGGATGCTGCAGTATCAGGCATACGCCCAGAGCTATTCTGACAGCCTGACCTACACCGACGCGGAGCTGGAAGCCGCCTATCAGGCAGATCCCAAGGCCTATGACAAGGCCGCTTGGGAGTATGTGGTCGTCAGCGGCGCTGCCGATTCCACCACGGATGCCGACGGCAACACCGTTCAGGCCACCGATGAGGAGCAGGCTGCTGCCAAGGAGACCGCCAAGGCCACCGCAGAAGAGATTCTGGCCGCTTACAACAGCGGAAAGTCTCTGGAATCCATTGCCGGCAATTATGAAAAGGCCACCTATTACAACACCACCGACGCCGCTTATTATGACGGCGTTGTGGGTAACTGGCTCTTCGATGACGCCCGCAAGGACGGCGACACGGAGATTCTGGAAGTGGGCACCAGCTACTATGTGAGCCTGTTCCACAGCCGCGGCCGCGAGGAATACAAGACCGTGGACATCCGTCACATCCTCATCACCCCCGAAACCGGCACCAAGGCTCAGGGCGACGAGGGCTATGAGGACGAGCAGACCCAGCTGAAGGCCGCCGCCCGCACCAAGGCCGAGGAAATTCTGGCCCAGTGGAAGTCCGGCGAGGCCACCGAGGATTCCTTCGCCCAGCTGGCTCTGGAAAATTCCGCCGACGGCTCCAAGTATGACGGCGGTCTCTACACCCGCGTCACCAAGGGCTGGGCCGTGGAGGAGTTCAATGACTGGTGCTTCGACGCTTCCCGCAAGGATGGTGACACCGGTATCGTGGACACCACCTACGGTTCTCATGTGATGTACTTCGTGGGCTACGATCTGCCCGCTTGGGCGGCATCCGTCACCTCCGAACTGCAGGAGAAGGCCTCTTCCGAGTGGAGCACCGCCCTGTCCGAAAACGCCGATGTGCAGCAGAGCGACTTCGGCATGAAGTTTGTGGGTTAAAACTCAGTCATCGGCCCACTATTCCCGAAACAAAGGGCCGGCTTTTCAGCCGGCCCTTTTTGATTTTTACTTTTGAAATTCGGAGCGTTTTATGGACGAACGTTTTTTGCGAAATGAAATGTTGTGGGGCAAGGACGGGCAGGCTCGCCTGACCGCCGCCCACGTTATCGTGTTCGGACTGGGCGGCGTGGGCAGCTACGTGGCAGAGTGTCTGGCCCGGGCCGGTGTGGGCGAGCTGACGCTGGTAGACAGCGACACCGTGGCCCTCTCCAACCTGAACCGTCAGTTGGAGGCGCTGAACTCCACCGTGGGGCTTCCCAAGGCAGAGGCCGTGGTCCGGCGGGTCCGGGATATCAACCCCTATGCGGTCCTGCATCCCATGGAGGCCCTGTACAATGCCGACAACCGGGAACAGTTCTTCCCTGCAGGCTGCAGGTATGACTATATTGTGGACGCCATTGATCTGGTGAGCTGCAAGCTGGATCTGGCGGAGACCGCCCGGCGGCTGGGCGTCCCCCTCATCATGGCATTGGGTACCGGCAACAAGCTTGACCCCTCTCTGCTGCGGCTGGCGGATATTTCGGAGACCTACGGCTGCCCGCTGGCCCGGGTCATGCGGAAGGAGCTGCGGAACCGGGGCATCCTCCACCAGACGGTGGTCTTTTCCCCGGAACAGCCTGCGCCTACCCAGCAGCTGGAGGCTCCCCCGCCGGGGCGGCGGAGCGTTCCCGCCAGTAACCCTTGGGTTCCCGCCACTGCCGGACTGCTGATGGGAAGCAAGGTAGTCCGTGACCTTATCGCCCAAAAGGAGGCGTAATGTATGCTGACCGGAACGATCATCAATTCTCTGACTATTCTGGCCGGGTCCGCTGTGGGGCTTGTCCTCCGGGCCGTCACCCGCCGTTCCTCCAAGGAGGTCTCCGCCGACGGTCTCGGCGGTCGGCTCCAGACCATCATCATGCAGGGCATGGCCCTGTGCGTTCTGTATATCGGCGTCAGCGGATGTCTCAAGGGGCAGAACACCCTGACCGCCATCCTCTCCATCGCTCTGGGCACCATTATCGGAGAGCTGCTGGATCTGGACCGCCGGATGCGGTCCCTGGGGGATTGGGTCCAGACCCGGACCGCCCGGCTGATCCACACGGAGGATGGCGCGCCCAGCATCTCCGACGGGTTCATCACCGCTTCCCTGCTGTTCTGTGTGGGGGCCATGTCCATCGTAGGCGCTCTGGAAAACGGCCTTACCGGAAGCTATGACACTCTGAAAGCCAAATCTATCATCGACGGTATCAGCTCCATCGTGTTCGCCTCCTCCTTGGGAGTCGGCGTGGCGTTTTCCGCCGGAGCCATTTTTCTCTATCAGGGGGCCATCTCCCTTCTGGCGGGACTGCTGTCCCCCCTGCTGGGGGACGCCGTAATCGCGGAGATGACCTGTGTCGGCTCTCTGCTGATCGTGGCCCTGAGCCTGAATATGCTGAACGTCACCAAAATCAAGGTCATGAACCTTGTCCCGGCTATCTTTCTGCCGATTTTGCTGTGCCGGTTTATGTAAGCTTCGTACAAAGGGGACGCCATCTTTGCAGATGGCGTCCCCTTTCATATTCACTTTTGCGTTTCCCCTGTCACGGTCCTTATTTTGCGCTTTCCACCATGGCGGCGATCTCCGCCTTAGGCCGGTAGCCCACGGATTTGGCCACGGCCTTGCCGTTCTTAAAGACCACCAGCATGGGGATGCTGGAGACCTGAAAGCGCATGGCCAGCTCCATCTGCTCGTCCACGTTGATCTTGCCCACCTTGAGGGCGTCGGCGTTTTCCTCAGCGATCTCGTGGAGCACGGGAGCGAGCATCTTGCAGGGACCGCACCAGTCGGCGTAGAAGTCCAGCAGGACGGGCTTATCGGAATTCAGTACCTCGTTTTCAAAATTCGCAGCAGTAATTTTCAGTTCAGCCATGAGAAAGGCTCCTTTCGTTTGTATATCATTAGTCTTTGTTTTTCAGCTTGCAAATACTCTGGGGTATAGTCTCCGCGGGATAGAAGGCGCACTGCGTCCGCGGCTTGTCAAGTTACCATGGTGATGAGCAGCGAAGTCAGCATGAGGCTGTAAGAACCGAGAGCGAAGCAGAGGATGGGTCCCCTCTCAGTCCTGCAAAGATTTGTAATAGAGCATACAGTGGCAGTAGCCCTCGAAATCAGGGTCGGCGATCTGGTCCTTAAACTCCTGACACATGCACTTGGTAGCCTCCGTGCGCTCCAGACGGCAGGGGCAGTACCCACCGGTACGCTTCAGGCCCTCGCGGATGGTGCTGACGACCTCCTGATCGGAATTGAGCTTGATTTTCATGTCAGTTCCCTCTTTCCTCGTTTTTTGTTATGGCCTAATCATAGCAGGTTTCGTCCTGCCTTTCTGTAACAAAGTCACATTCATGAAAAAATCCGACGCTTTTTTCAGCGTCGGATTTTTCAGGTCAGCTGCTTCAGGCTGTCAAAGTCCCGCAAGGTGATGGCGCCGCGCTTGAGCTCCACAAGGCCCTCCTCCGAGAACTGCTTGAGCATCCGCGCCACGGCCTCCCGTGCGGAGCTGATATGCTGGGCGATCTGTTCATGAGTCATGCGGATCGTATCAGAGCCGGTGCGCTCCGCTTCGGACAGGAGAAAGCCCGCCAGCCGCCGGTCAAGGCCCTTGAACAAAAGCTGCTGCATGGCCCACATCACGTCAGAAAACCGCGCCGTGGCCAGCTCATAGAGGCAGCAGCGCACAGCCAAATTCTGCTCCTTGAGCATGGCAACGATATTTGCGGGGATAATGAGGACCTCGGTATCCCGCTGGGCAGTCATCTGGGTGTCAAAGGTGATCTGACTGATGACGCAGGAGGCCGACAGCACACACAGGTCGCCCCCGTACAGCCGGAACAGCGTCACCTCCCGCCCCTCGTCGGAGAGGAGATAGGTGCGGAGCTCTCCGGAGAGTACCAGCACCAGACCGAGACATTCGCTGCCGCCGTCATGGATGAGCGCCCCCTTTTCATAGCGGCGCGTCACCGCACTGCGCTGCACCGTTTCCCGCTCCCGCTCGGTCAGATCCTTCCAAAACGGAAGCTGCACCAGCCGATCCTCCATATCAGTGGCAGCCGTGATGGCCGCAGCCATGCTCGCCGCAGGTGTGGCCGCCCTCGCCGTGGGCGTGGTCGTGATGATCACAGCGGACGTTGGGATCGTATGCAAGCGCGCTTGCCAGCAGGGCGTTCACCGCTGCGTCCGCTTCGCCGCTGACGCCGCCGTAGAGCTTGATACCGGCCTCCGCCAGTGCCATCTGGGCACCGCCGCCGATACCGCCGCAGATCAGGGTATCCACGCCCCGCTGCATCAGAAATCCCGCCAGCGCGCCGTGGCCGCTGCCGTTGGTGTCCACCACTTCCTCCCGGACGATCTTGCCGTCCGCCACTTCATAGAGCTTGAACTGCTCCGTGTGGCCGAAGTGCTGGAAAATTTGACCGTTTTCATAGGTAACTGCGATTTTCATATCAGGTTCTCCTTTTTGTTTGTGATCGGTTTCGTTGAATGTCTGCACCCGGCAGCTGCGGCCGCAGTGCGGATGCTCCTCCCCGCCGCAGATGCGGTAATTCCCGCCAGTGATGCGCAGCGGCTTTCCGTGGACAAGACACGCCGCGATCTTCTGCCGGGCGCTTTCGTAGATCTCCTGTACGGTGGAGCGGGAAATGTCCATTTGGGCGGCACACTGCTCATGGGTACGCTGTTCCAGATCCACCAGCCGGATGACCTCATATTCGTCCAGCGTCAGCAGGATCGGCGTTCCGCCTCCGCCCCCGTTCGGGCAGAAGGTATCGATCTGCGGCTTGCCGCAGATCCTTCGGCACCGCGGTGGTCTCGCCATTCATACGCCCCCTTCGTTTTCGGTATATGCCGATTATAAATCAGTTTTTTGGAAAAGTCAATCGCTTTCTGCCGCTGCGCGGTCTTGATGCCGCAGAACAGCTGCGGTAGCCTCTCTCCATAGAAAAATACCGCTGTACAGCTTACGTACAGCGGTATCCGATCCCAAAAGTTTCGATTACAGTTTATTTTTGCGGCTGCGACAATTTTTTCAGCACCCAGATCTGAATAGGAACGGAGCAGAGAAAGGTCAGCAGGTCCGCTACCATCTGAGCCATCTGGATACCGGGCAGGCCCAGCGTCAGGGCCAGGATCCACACGGTGGGGATAAAGAACAGCCCCTGCCGGGCCACCGCCATAAAGGTGGCCGGCACCGTCAGGCCCATGGTCTGCTGACACATATTGCCCATGACCACCCAGCTTTGCAGGCAGAAGGTCACGCACTGGAACCGCAGAGCCGCCGTACCGATGGCGATGACCTCCGGATCGTCCCGGAAGATGGATACAAGCTGCGGTGCCCAGGCAAAGCCCGCTGCGCTGACAGCCAGCAGCAGCACAAACGTCACCTTGACGCTGAACCAGAAGCCCTCCTTCACCCGATGGTACAGACCGGCGCCGTAGTTGAAGCCGCACACTGGCTGAAAACCCTGACCGAAGCCGATCATGGCAGAGCCGCCGAACATCATGATCCGCTGTACCACGCCCATAGCGGCGATGGCCGCGTCTCCATAGGTCCGGGCCGCCTGATTGAGGCAGATGGTAGCTACGCTCGCAAGACCCTGCCGGGCCAGAGACGGCAGACCGCCCTTGAAGATCCACAGATAATAATAGGGCTTCAGCTTCACATGGGAAAGATGGATCTGAAGGTTACCGCCCTTGGTGCAGCCGATCAGCAGCAGGCAAAAGCTGACAAACTGACTGATGATGGTGGCCCAAGCAGCGCCGGCGATCCCCAGATCCAGCACAAAGATCAGCAGAGGGTCCAGTCCGATGTTCAGCACCGCACCGCTGGTGATGCCCACCATGGCGTAAGCGGCGCTGCCCTGAAAACGAAGCTGGTTATTCAGCACCAGCGATGAGGTCATCCACGGTGCGCCCAGCAGGATCACGCTGAGGTACGCTTTGGTATAGGGCAAAATGGTGTCCGTGGAGCCAAGCAGGTAGGCCAGAGGTTCCAGAAACAGCAGTCCCAGCACGCAGATCAATATGCCGGTAGCCAACGCGCTGAAAAAACCGGTGGAGGCCATTTCCGACGCCTCCTGATAGTTTTTGTGGCCGATCTCCCTGGAGATAAAATTACCGCTGCCCTGCCCGAAGAAAAAGCCGATGGCCTGAATAATGGCCATCAGGGAAAATACCACGCCCACCGCGCCAGTGGCGGCGTTGCTCTTCAGCATTCCTACAAAAAACGTGTCCGCCATGTTGTAAAAGGCAGTCACCAGCATACTGACCACGCAGGGCAGCGCCATGCGTGGGATCAGCCGGCTCACCGGTGTTTCCGTCATCAGTTGATACTTCTTTTGCTGTTGATCTTCCAAAAAGGTCCCCCCTGTGCAGATATGGCTGTCATTTTTGTGGATTGTAACATATTTTTCGAAAAAAGAAAAGAAAAACGTAAAATTTTTCCGCGTTTTCCGGGTGTTTTTATGATTCTTGACAGAAAAAGTCCTTGAATCTCGGCCAAAAGGTGAGTATAATATAAAAGATTATTGACCGGGGCTTTTGCCCCGCACAAAACTTCAGGGACTACCCGGAGAGGATGAGACAGATGACTGCATACAAAGACATGACACTGGACCAACGGAGGGCTGAATACGCAGCATTGCAGACCGCTTTTGCAGATCTGAAGGCACAGGGATTGAAGCTGGACATGACCCGCGGCAAGCCCTGCAAGGATCAGCTGGACATGGTATCTGACATCTTCGATATGCTCAAGGAGCCGGAGGACTATATTGTCGACGGCATTGATATCCGCAACTACGGCGCGCTGTCCGGTCTGCCGGAGGCCAAGCGCCTGTTCGCAAACCTTTTGGACTGCAAGCCCAAGCAGGTATTCGTGGGCGGCAACGCCAGTCTGCAGCTCATGTACGGCGTGATCGACTGCGCCTTTATCCATGGCCGCCTCAACAGCCCCCGCCCCTGGTGCAAGGAGCCTGTTGTCAAGTGGCTGTGCCCCGCCCCCGGCTATGACCGCCACTTCAAGCTGACGGAATCCTTCGGCTTTGAGCTCATCACCATTCCCATGACCTCCACCGGTCCGGACATGGACGCCGTGGAGGAGGCCATCAAGGACCCGGCGGTGAAGGGCATCTGGTGCGTGCCCAAGTATTCCAACCCCGAGGGCATCATCTACTCCAAGGATACCATCGTCCGTATGGCCTCCATGAAGCCCGCCGCGCCGGACTTCACGATCATGTGGGATAATGCGTACTGCATCCACGAGTTTGACGGCGACTATGTGGAGTTCCCGGACATTCTGCACCAGTGCAAGAAGTACGGCAACTATGATATGGTCTACGAGTTCGCCTCCACCTCCAAGATCACCTTCCCCGGCGACGGTGTGGCCTGCATGGCTACCTCCGAAGCCAACCTGGAGGATTTTGAGAAGTGGATCGGTATTCAGACCATCTCCTATGACAAGGTGAACCAGCAGCGCCATGTGCTCTATCTCCAGAACCGGGCTCACACCCTGAAGCTGATGAAAAAGCACGCGGCATTCATGAAGCCGAAGTTCGAGGCCGTTCTGAGCACTCTGGACCGTGAGATCGCCCCGCTGGAGATCGCCAGCTGGAGCCATCCCAAGGGCGGCTACTTCGTCTCCTTTGACGCCATGCCCGGCACCGCCAAGCGGACGCTGGCCCTGTGCAAGGAGGCCGGCGTGGCCATGACCGCCGCCGGCGCCACCTTCCCCTACGGCATCGACCCCAACGACAGCAACATCCGTATTGCCCCCTCCTTCCCGCCTGTGGAGGATGTGGAGAAGGCCATTGCCGTTTTCTGCACCTGCGTAAAGATGTCTGCATTGGAGAAGCTGGGCGTATGAGATACCAAGGCATGGTCTACCGTCCGCCCTCCGAGGCGTACAGCCTCATCGTGCAGGTGACCTACGGGTGCAGCCACAATACCTGCGCCTTTTGCAGCATGTACAAGGAAAAGCGCTTTGCCCTGCGGCCTCTGCATGAGGTTCTGGAGGATTTCCAGATGGCCCGGCAGCGCTACCGCAGCGTCCGCCGCATTTTCCTGGCGGACGGCGACGCACTGATCCGAAAGGCCAGTGAACTGTACACAATTCTGGATACCATCCGGGAGCTGTTCCCGGAGTGCGAGCGGGTCACCAGCTACGCCTCTCCCAGCAGCATCCGCCTGCGGACGGACGAGGAGCTGCAAACCCTTCGCGCCAAGGGGCTCACCATGGTCTACATGGGGTTGGAATCCGGCAGTGACAAGGTTCTCACCCTCATGCGGAAGGGCCATCCCGCCGCAGAGATCATCGAAATGGGACAGAAGGTCCGCAGAAGCGGCATGGCACTATCCGTCACTGCCATCACCGGTCTGGGCGGCCCGGAGCTGCTGGAGGAGCACGCCGTCAAGACCGCCGAGGCCTTCAACGCCATGAACCCGGAATACATCGGAATGCTGACGCTGATGGTGGAGCCGGGAACGCCTCTGTATGACTGGGTCCATGACGGCAGCTTCCGTCTGCTGGACCAGCATCAGGTGCTGAAGGAAACAGAGCTGCTGGTCTCTCACTTCGACAGCCCCGGCAGTGTGTTCCGCATGAATCACGCCAGCAACTATCTGGACCTCCGGGGCACACTCAATCAGGACCGGGATGCTCTGCTGGCCAAGATCCATCAGGCTGAGCAGGATCTCAGCTGTCTGCGGCCCGAAAGCTGGCGCGGACTGTGATTCGCAGCGGAGCCATTCCCATTCTTTCGTCAGATAAGAACAGGCGTGTAGGGTTCTGCTAACAGCGCACGATACGTTCCCATGAATGACAGCAAGCTCGTTCATGTGCATAATCAAAAAGAGCGGAGGGATCGTTTGATCCCTCCGCTCAGCTTGTCGAAAATGTGTTTTCGCCCCGCTGAGCCAGTTTTCAGAACTTTATAAAAGTTCTGAAAACTTAGGATTTCAATGGCGCAGGACACCCTTCTTGGGTTTCCCGCGCACACCCTTCCTTACCGTTGCGGAGAATTTATCATTTTATCGACAGTCTCAGCGGAGGGATCGTTTGATCCCTCCGCTCTTTTGCGGTTTTGCGGTCAGGCAGCGGCAAGATCCGCTGTGGCCTGCCGGTAGATACGAATGAAATAGATGATCTCTGCCGCTGCCGTGATGGTCCAGGAAAACACATACAGCAGATACAGGGACGTGATGGTGCCGAACCACGCAAACACGGTGTAGACCCAGATAATGCGGAACACGCAGGAGCCCAAAATCACGATGACCATGGGGACAGCGCTCTTGCCAAGGCCACGGGAAGCAGCGATAGCGCCGTCCATAAACGCGGAGACGCAGTAGGAAACGCTCATGACCGTCAAACGGTACATACCCGCGTCCATCACCTGCGGGTCTGTGGTAAAGAGGCTTAGGAACGGCCGTCCAAACAGCAGCAGTCCCAGACCCAGAAGCAATCCCGCACCGAAGGCGTAAGCCGTGCTGATCAGGAAGGTCCGGCGGATACGGTCCTTCTTGCCTGCGCCGTAGTTCTGACCGATGAAGCTGCCGCAGGCGGTGTAGAAGGCCTGCATCACATCATACACCAGCGCGTCGGCGTTGGTAGCGGCGGAGTTTCCCGCCACCATGGTGGCGCTGAAGGTGTTGACGCCCCGCTGGATGAACAGATTGGCCAGCGCGAAAATGGCGTTTTGCAGCCCCGACGGGATACCGATGGATAGAATGGCTTTTGTGCGGGTCTTATGGAACCGCAGCTGGGAAAGCCGCAGGCAATAGCTCTCACGGCTCCGCAGCAACGCCGCCGTTACCAGAATGGCGGAGAAATACTGTGAGATGATACTGGCCACCGCCACACCCGCCACGTCCATATTGCAGACGATGACGAAGAACAGGTTCAGCACCACATTGATAACGCCGGCGATGGAGAGGTAGTACAGAGGGCGGCGGGTATCACCCACCGCGGAGAACACGGCGTTGCCAAAGTTATAGACCGCCAGCGCGGGCATACCCAGACAGTAGATGCGCAGGTACAGCACAGCGCCGTCCATCAGCTCCGGTTTGGTGTTCAGCGCTCTGAGGATACCGCCCGCAAAGCCGCAGCCGATTCCCAACAGCACCAGTCCCGCCGCCGCGCAGGTCAGCGCCGCCGAGTGGACGGTATCCGAGAGGTTCTTTTGATCGTCAGCTCCGAAGTGGTGCGCCACCAGTACGTTAACGCCGCCGGACAGTCCGATGAGGAAGCCGGTAAACAGGGACACGAAAATGGTGGTGGAGCCCACCGCTCCCAAAGCTGTGGAGCCTGCGAACCGGCCGACCACCGCCACATCCGCCATATTGAATAACACCTGCAGCAGGTTGGAAAAGATCAGAGGAATGCTGAATCGGAAGATCTTCTTCCCCAGCGGGCCCGTTGTGAGGTCCGCCTGTGCCGTTTTCATGTCTCCCGCCTCCCTTTTATCGTCATGCCCGCCAAGTGTAACACAGTCGGCAGGGCATTTCAACCGTGAAAGCGAAATAATCAGCGTCGATCTTTTGCAAAATCATTCGTTGACTTTCTACAACATAATCCGGTATAAGGGTGGCGCGCTTTAGTGAAATCGATTACGTATCAGGAGGAACCGCTTCATGAAAACATCCGGCGCCGCATCTAAGTTTGCAGTCCCCATCTGATGCCGGTGAGATTCCAGTTCAACATCGGTGACATCGCACCTATGCTCATTGCTCATAGAGTGTCATCCTTTTTGGCTGCCAGACGAAACAGGTACATGACCAGCAGCCACACCCACGAAACCATTTCCGCATAGGCGATGGTCATATTTCCAAAGTGCGGGGCCATTGCGTAGGAGGCGATGATGCGGACGGCCAGAGAGACCAGTCCCGCAGCGCTGGAGTACACCAGGTCTCCCCTGCCCTCCAGATAGCCGCGGAACGCCGTGGTCAGGCCGAAAATCGGATAGAAGAATGCAATGCGGTGGAAAAAGGCGCTTCCGATCGCCACCGCAGCGGTCCCGGCACCGAAAAGCGCAATGATCTTTCCGCCTGTCGGGATCACGAGGCCCGTCAGGAACGCAGACACCACCAGGGTCAGAATTGTACCGGCAGAGAGGGTTTTTCGGGTGCGTATCGTATCTCCCGCGCCGTGACTGTGGGCCGTGACCGTGGAAATACCGGAGCCGAGGTTCACGATGGGCAGCAGGATCAGCGTGTCGATGCGGTAGGCCGTTGTGATGGCGGTGACGGTATCCGTTCCGAAGCGATTCATGAAGTCCTGCAATACCAGACTGCCCAAGGCGCTGATGCTGGACTGTACCATGGGCGGCAGGCCGTAGCGCAAGCCGGCCCGCACCACGGCGCCGCAGAAGCTCTCTTTCCGGTAACCGCTTTTCAGCCACGGGTATTTGCTTGTTCCGTACAGGACGATGAACACCGTCATGATTGCTTGGGACAGTACGGTCGCCGCAGCCGCACCCAGTACGCCCCAGCGCAGCTCCGCAACAAAAAGGATATCCAGCAGTACGTTGATGACGGAGGAGACCAGAATGGAGAGAAATGGGATTCGGCTGTCCCCCAGTCCGCGCAGGGTGGCGGTATAGACATTATAGACCGCCAGAAACGGCAGGCCCCAGAAAATAATGCGGATATAGCCGCTGGCGAGGTCGACGGTATCCGCCGGCGTGTGCAGCAGCTCCATAAACGGATAGGACAGGGCGGAGCCGACTGCCGCAGCCAGCAGAAATACGCCGCCGAGGATCACGGCAAACACTGCCAGCACAGGCGGGATGCTGTCCTGTTTCTTTGCACCGAAGTTCTTGGCGATCAGGACGGACAGGCCAAGTGTGAAGCCGGTGATGGTGGTGATGAAGAAGCTGATGGGAATGGACGTCACGCCGATGGCGGAAAGGGACAGCTCTCCGTCCACATTGCCGACGATGAAGGCGTCTGCCCAGTTATAGAGCTGCTGCAGCACACCGCTGAGGATCAGCGGCAGGCTGAACCGGATCAGCTCCTTCATGATGGTTCCTAATTTTTGATTCTCGTTCATGTGTCCTCCTGAAAATTGCAGAACAAAACCACGCAATTGTTCTGCACAATTGCGTGGTTAAAAGCAGCATATCAAACGCCTTGAAAACCCCACGTCACAAATTTTGTAGGAGTATTATAGCATGGCGCGGCCGACAATGCAAGAGAGACGGTCGATCCTGTCCGGTCCCGGTCAGATCACCGACGCGCCGAAGGGCATCAGCGACAGCTTCGCCATCTTGAAGCACTGCTTTCCGATGGGGATACCAAGGAGTGTTATGCACCAGAGACAGCCAAGAATGACATAGCCGATTGCCATTTCAAGGCCGAAGAATACGATCCAGATCAGGTTCACCAGAAAGGAAAACCCGCCGCCCCCATATATGACCTCTTTTCCGAAAGGGAAAAAGGCGAGACTTGCAAACTTGAAGCATTGCAGTCCGACGGGAATACCGATGATGGTCACACACCACAGGCATCCGGCCAGCATCCACGCAAGTCCGCCGATCAGTCCGCCAAACAGAAACCATAGAATATTGCCAATCACTGTCATATTCCTCTCCCCTTTCGTTTTTTCTTTTCGTATTGTGTTCAATTCGCCTTGCGAAAACAGGCTGCCGCTTGTTTGAGTGCCTTGGCAGCGACAGCGTCCGGTAAGCAAACGATTGTAATTCCATCACTTGTTCTTTCTAATTTCGATCAGTCCGCATATACCGGCAGCAATACACAAAAGCGCCGGAACACTCGTTCCTAAATTATTCAGTTCCGTTGCGCCGGCTCCAATCAGTACAATGGCTGCTATAAAATTCATTGCGACGCAGAACATAAACCATTTCATTTTCGTTGCCTCCTATTTTCACTGTTCAACATGATTCCGCCATTTTGGACAGTTCACGCTCAATTTGGAGTTCCGCAAAACGAACATTTCCCCACTGTAAATAGTCAGGGCCTATAACCGTACTTCGGCCCCAAAAAGTTTTCTCGCTTCACCGATGCTGCCGGTAAATGTTCCCCGTAACCCATAAACACGGGCCGCATAACGGATAACCACCAAAATAACCGATCCTCTGTCTCTGAACGCTGAACACACGCAGAGATCGTGATTGGATCAAAAATGGTCGGACATTCGTGTGAAGCGACGGAAAGCGATCATTCTTCAAACTCAAAGGTTTCCCGCTGATTCACCGCGTCCAGCGCAAGCTGGGCACGGGACAGTTCATCGGCAGCTTTCTCATAGTCGGCCTCCACCGCCGCGATGTCATAGTTGGCGTAGGTGTAGTCGATGATGCTGGACTGGCGGCCGTACTGCTCCTCCACACGCTCCTTGGGCAGTCGGCTTTTCATTTCCAGCAGCTTGCTTTTCCGCTTGGTGAGCTGCGGAATGTAGACCAGCAGCTCGTCGATGGTCATGTCAAAGCTGTCCACGGTCTGCGTGGCGTTAAAAATGTTGATGGCGTGCTTGAGCTTGCGGATTTTCGCTTCCAACTCTGCGAGACGGATCTGCGTTTCAGCGTAATCGTAGACAGGCCGAATGGACTCGACATCCTCCCCCATGGCAGCCCGGAAGTCCCGGCTGCGGGTCTCCTTGTCCAGCAACGCGGTATACTCGTCATTCAGTTTTTTCAGCAGCTTGTTGGCCTGTGCGGAGGTGTAGTTCATTTCCATCTGCCTCTCTTTCCTCTATCTGCATGTATTGATTTTTTTAATAGTATAACACGGTCGGGTGTGCTTGTATAGTCGGTACAGCAAAGGGATGCTGCCGTTAGAACGTCTATCCATTGACAGAAGCTCACATTTCATTCTACAATGAACGTAAAGACATTGCGCGATACAAGGCAGAACGCCATCTGAATATGAAGCAATCCGGTTGCAGGTTCACGCCTGCTGATCCGGGCGCAGAAAGGTGGAACATATATGGCCAGATCCTCTTTCCAGAAATTGAAATTACTTCATGTCATGAATTATCTGCTTCAGAACTCCGACGAGGAGCACCCGGTCACGGTCCATCAGATGATCCAATACTTAGCATCCAACGGCATCGCCGCAGAGCGCAAAAGCATTTACGATGACATCGAGGCGCTGCGCACCTTCGGCATGGATATTGAGGAATGCAAGCGGGGCCGCGTGTTCGGCTATTATGTGGCAAGCCGCACCTTTGAGCTGCCGGAGCTGAAGCTGCTGGTGGACAGCGTGCAGTCCTCCAAATTCATCACCCACAAAAAGACTGCGTCCCTCATCAAGAAGATCGAGACATTGGCCAGCGTACACAGCGCCCAGCTTCTGCACCGGCAGGTCTTTGTGAAAAACCGCATCAAGACCATGAACGAGTCCATCTACTACAATGTGGATGAGATTCACAACGGCATCTCCAATAACCGGAAGATCCGGTTTCTGTACTTTGAGTACAATGTAGCCAAGGAGCGGCAGTACCGCCACGGCGGCGCGTACTATGTAGTCAGTCCCTTCGCCATGACCTGGGACGATGAAAACTACTATCTGGTGGCCTATGACTCTGAGGCTGGAATCATCAAGCACTACCGCGTGGACAAGATGGAGAAAATCTCCACGCTGGATGAGGAGCGGGACGGTCAGGAGGTCTATCAGGCGCTGGACATGGCGGTCTACACCCGCAAAACCTTCGGTATGTTCACCGGCGAAGAGATCAAGGTACAGATGCGGTTTGAAAATCACCTGGTAGGCGCCGTTCTGGACCGGCTGGGCAGCGAGGTATTCATCGTCCCCGACGGCCCGGCCCATTTCACCGTCCGGACGGACGTGGTGGTCAGCCCTCAGTTCTTTGCGTGGGTGCTGGGTTTTGGCCCCCAAGCGCAGATCGTAGGACCCGCTCATGTTGTGGCAGGCATGAAGGCGCATATCGGCTCCGTTGCGGCGCTTTACAGCCCGCAGGCATAAAAGCTGAATCAAATTCAGATCAAGCGGCTCTGACCATTACGGTCAGAGCCGTTTTTTCGTCGCAGTCCGGTTATTGGGACAGGTAAGATTGTAAAATGATGACACTGGAAGGACACCCGATCATTTTGAAGGAGGGGTTTTATGAAGTTCAAGATCGTTTTTTCCGCCGCTGAAAAGGAAAGCAGGCACGAGGCTGCCGCGCGGTTTGTTATTTCCAGAAAGCCGAAGCCTACCAGATCCCTGGTGCTGATCCACTTCCCTGCTCGCAACATGACGCTCTCCTACTACAACGATCAATTTGATCTCCACTGCGGCGATCTGGTCTTTGTGGATGGAAAGCTGGAAGGTTTCCGCGGTCATGTGGTGGATGTCTGCTATACCTTCAAGATCAAGCTGTCCGACTACAAGCGGGTCATCAGCGTGGCCGATACGAAGGTCCACGGTGAATTCCATTTTGCCGGATCGCACTTCGTCACCTTTGATCGCAGCGCACTCCCTTATGAACAGGTCATCACCTGGTTCAAGGCGCCTGAGAAGGAGAATACGGAGATTGTTTCCGAACAGGACGGCAGCGGCTTTCAGTTGAATGATCTGCAAACCATGAAGATCAGCGACGCCATTGCGGAGCGGGGACATGACTATTACAGAGAAAACCGGGTGCGGTACATCTCTCTGGATAAAACCCATGTGCAGGCCATTGTGGAAGGGACACAGCCCTACGAGCTGGAATGTGACTACATCGATGGCGAGATCAGAAATCTGGTTTGCGACTATTTCTGCACTTACGCCTGCAAGCATATGTTCGCCGCCATGTTGCAGCTAAAAGAAACTCTGACATTCATTGAGAAGCACTACCCGGGCAGATTTGAAGAAAGTCGGTATTTCGCCGCCATCTGCAAGGAAACGCTGCTGAATACCGCGATGGCCGGCAGAGAAACCGGCAGTATCATGCTCTGAGCCGCGGATCGATCTGAGGAAAATACGCCGTACAGAGATCGCAGATGGTGACAGTGTCCGTTTTATAGGACAGTATGTATTGTATACTGAGCATGTAATCAGAAAACAACACACCACGGAAGGGGTTATAAAAATGGAGCGATTTGAACTGCGGTATGTGATGGGACACATTGAGGTATATGATGAAAACGGCCGGTTCTGCTTTTCTGCGGATCATGTGTCCGAGGCCATGGAGGAATTGCGGGAGGAGTTCAGCGCAGCCTGACCCTTACCGGCTGATAGGCGAAAAAAGTCTGCCTTCCAAATGGAAGGCAGGCTTTTGCAGAGCATTTTCTTATCTGTCGCTATTTCAATCAGCATTTATGAATACGCACTCTGCAAGACTCTATTTGCCATTTATTCTGCCCGGCTCCGGTGCTCAGCTCAGAACCAGCCATTCAAGAGGTCCAGCACACCGGAGATATCCCCGGTCATCGTATAGCCGCCCCTCTGCGTATAGAGCGTTCCGCGGTCATCCATTGAGATCTCCTGCTGATTTTCAAAGCTGAAGCGGTACACATACTGATCGTAGGGACCGATCTTGCCGTCAGAGGTTCCCAGCCGTACTGCTTGAACGGTTTCCAGTTCATTCAACAGGGCTTCCTTCTGTGCGTCCGTAAGATCGCGCCTTTCCGCACCGTCCACAGATTCCCGCGCCACGGTGCAGGAGAGCTCCAACAGCTTTTCCGGGAATACCGCCGATGCCTTTTGGGGAAAGGGTTTTACAATGACGATCACCGCAATCAAAACCACAACCACAGCTGCTAAAAAGGGGAGCGAAATTCTCTTTTTCATATCGCTTTCTCCTTTTTATGTTCATTCATAGGCATTCCGCCAAAAGCTGCGTTACCACTTTTTCAGCACACCCAGCAGGCCCCGCTTGAGCACCTGACCGCCTGCTGAGATCAGTTGGGACTCGATCTTGGCCGCCCGGCGCTCCGCCTTGCGGCGAGCCTCGTCCTCCAGCTTCTGCTTACGTTTTCGTTCGGCCTCTTCCTCTTTCAGACGCAGCTTTTCCGCCTGAGCCTCCTCCTTTTCGCGGGCCTTGCGGTCGGCCTCCTCCTGTTTGGCGGTCTCTGCTTCCTCCCGTTCCGCTGTCAGCACCTCGTAGGCTGACACGTTATCCACAAACTCGTCATACTTCTCCATGCCGTCGTGCATCATCACCTTGGCCCGGACCATGGGCTCCGGCACTGACATGAGGCTCTGGGGGCAGATGATCTTCGTGCGCTCCACCATAGCGGGTACGCCCGCTTCGTCCAAGAATGAGGTCAGCGCCTCGCCCACGCCCAGCTCCATGATGGCATCCTCCGCCTGAAACGCGGGATTGGGCCGGAAGGCCCGCGCCGCCGCGCGGACAGCCTTCAGCTCCGTGGGGGTATAGGCCCTGAGGGCGTGCTGCACCCGGTTTGAAAGCTGCGCCAGCACGGTGTCGGGAATATCGCTGGGGCTTTGCGTCACAAAGTACACGCCCACGCCCCGGGAACGGATCAGCTTCACCGTCTGCTCCACCTTTTGCAGCAGCACAGTGGGCGCATCGCGGAACAGCATGTGGGCCTCGTCAAAGAAGAATACCATCCGGGGCTTGTCCAGATCGCCAGCCTCCGGCAGGATCTCAAACAGCTCCGACAGCATCCACAGCAGGAAACTGGCGTACAGCGTGGGATTCTGCACCAGCTTGACGCAGTCCAGCACATTGATCATGCCCCGGCCGTCAGCAGCCGTGCGCATCCAGTCGCGGATGTCCAGCGCCGGTTCCCCGAAAAACAGCTCGCCGCCCTGCTGCTCCAGCGGCAGCAGCGCCCGCAGGATCGCCGCCACCGACTGCGGCGTGATATTGCCGTAGGTCATCATGTATTCGGTGCGGTGCTCGCTGACATAGGTCAGCATGGCCCGCAGGTCCTTCAGGTCGATCAGCAGCAGCCCTTTGTCATCCGCAATTTGAAACACGATGTGCAGAATTCCCTCCTGCACCGCCGTCAAGCCCAAAATCCGGCTGAGAAGCTCCGGTCCCATGTCGCTGACGGTGGCCCGGACGGCGTGGCCGCCCTCCTGATAAACATCCCAGAAGGTGGTGGGATAACCCTGGTAGACAAAGCGGTCCCGCAGGCCGAATTTGTCGATGCGCTTTTCCATGCCCTCGCTGCTCTGGCCCGGCGCGCAGATGCCCGCCACGTCGCCCTTCACATCGCACAGAAACACCGGCACACCGGCGTCGGAAAAGGACTCTGCCATCACCTTCATGGTGACGGTCTTGCCGGTGCCGCTGGCTCCGGCGATCAGTCCGTGGCGGTTGCACATATTCAGCGCCAGTTCCACCCGCTTGTCGCCTGCCAAACCCATATAGATCTTCCCGTTTTCGTACATGAAGCCACCTCCGTCATTTGTTAATGCTCTTTTTCATCATTATACCTGCGCGCCCGCCCCGGTGCAAGAGCAAAGAGGTGCGTTTCCCCTGTTCATAAGGGTTTTTCAGCGATCAGACAGGCAGACGCCGCCTTATAGCTGTGAAAGGCATAAGGCCCCCAGAAGAAGCATAGGTAATACCTCCAATTAGCATAACTTATTTCATTTAAAATAGATACTTTTTTAACATATTGCGCAAAAATCGCAACAATTTTTTCAAAATTTTGTGGCGAGGTCCCACGGAAAAAGCCGTGTCAGCAATTGACATTTTCTGTCGCGTCTGAGATAATGATTACATTGAAGCACAGGCAACTGACGGAACGTGGAGCACCACATGGAAGCCTGCTGT